>OKNA01000005.1_pt1 | contig 371322 bp, 313 predicted proteins | sample 1611251 | NCBI WGS metagenome assembly OKNA01 (sample SAMN04436723, study PRJEB24849) | human gut metagenome | biome: human gut; feature: NICU; material: stool | host: Homo sapiens | place: USA: Saint Louis, MO | collected 2010-10-14 | reverse complement strand
CTGGATTATACGGTGGGTGTCATACCCCGATTAGTTCGCCATCCCGTAGGCCTGATAAGCGAAGCGCCATCAGAGGCAGTGTGGCAGCTACGCCTGGCCCGGTCTGGATTATACGGTGGGCGTCATATCCCGATTAGTTCGCCATCCCGTAGGCCTGATAAGCGAAGCGCCATCAGGCATTAAACAGGATATCTGGCTATCAATTTTACGGCCCGGGATACCCCGGGCCGTTTTATGCCTGACGATTACACCTCATAATCCAGCTCATCCTGCTTTACCGGCGGGACGATCTGCACCTTCTGCACCCGATGGCTGTCGACCTGCAGCGTGCGCAGCGTATAACCGTCAATCTCAATGGTCTCCCCCACCTGCGGCACATGCTGCAAATACTCCATCAACAGACCGGCAACGGTGTGATACTCACGTTTATCATCCAGCGGCAGCGGAACGTACTGCACCAGGTCCTCCAGCGGCATATGGCCGTTAACCGTCCATGAGCCGTCCTGATGATGCTGAATATCGTGCCGGGCATCGATCTCCTCCACCTCATTGGGCAGATTACCGGCGATGGTCTCCATCACGTCGCTGAGGGTCACAATCCCCTCGACGGAACCAAACTCATCGACCACAAAGGCAAAATGGGTGCGGGCCTGGCGGAACTGCTCGAGCGCCGAGAGGAGCGGCAGGCCCTCCGGGAAGACCAGCGGTTGACGCACCAGCGCCTGCAGATCCAGCGGCTCCTGACGCAGGGACTGCTGGAGCAGGTCAATAACATGCACCACCCCCAGCAGATCTTCATTATCCTTCCCGCCGGTCACCACCAGCCGGGTATGCTGATTTTTCTCCACCAGGCTGCGGATCTCTTCCTCCGGCGCGCTGAGGTTGATGCGCTCGATATCATGGCGCGACGTCATAATACTGCTGACGCTGCGCTGATTAAGGTTCAGCACCCGCTCAATCATCAGTCGTTCCTGAGGATTAAACAGAGGATGTTGATCCTGATCGGCGACCAGCGACGCCGTGTCAGCATCCAGTTCAGCTTTTTCTTTCTGCCCGCTCAGCAGATTCATCACCGCTTCGGTAGTGCGCTGACGCAGCGTCATATTGGCGGAGAGGAAGCGACGGCGGTTAAACTGCGCCAGCTGGTTAAGGGCTTCAATCATGACCGAGAAGCCAATGGCCGCATATAGATAGCCTTTCGGAATAATAAAGCTGAAGCCTTCAGCAATCAGACTGAAGCCGATCATCAGCAGGAAGCTCAGACAGAGGATCACGATGGTCGGGTGGCTGTTAACGAAGCGCGTCAGCGCCTTGCTGGCCATCAGCATCAGGCTGATGGCGATAACCACGGCGGCCATCATCACCGCCAGGTGATCAACCATGCCGACGGCGGTGATCACCGAGTCGAGCGAGAAAATGGCGTCGAGCACCACGATCTGCGCCACGACGGCCCAGAATTTCGCCCCTTTGCGCTGGGTGGGGTTATCGCTGTCTTTCCCCTCCAGCCGCTCATTAAGCTCGACGGTCGCTTTAAACAGCAGAAACAGGCCGCCAAACAGCATAATCAAATCGCGGGCGCTAAAGCTGAAGTCGTGAAAAACAATCAGCGGTTTGGTCAGGGTGACCAGCCAGGAGATAGAGGCCAGAAGCAGGAGACGCATGACCATCGCCAGCATCAGGCCAGTGATCCGCGCGCGGTCGCGCTGGGCGGGAGGGAGCTTCTCGGCGAGGATAGCGATAAAGACCAGGTTATCGATACCCAACACCAGTTCGATAACCACCAGCGTGACGAGACCTGCCCAGATTGACGGATCGGCAATCCATTCCATATGTATTAAAACCTGTACGACTGCGGTATGTGTTACCACGATCATGGATAAGATGAGTCTAAAATGCAATAACGACGCGGATATCACCCTGCCGTGGGTGGATATATTTCCAGCGGATTAAGCGAACCGATAAGAATTATGTTCCGGAAAAGAACAGTGAAAAAATAACACCATGGCGGCGACCATGGAATAAGCTTGCCGATATCAGAACTTTTTCCGCTGCGTTTCAGCGAGGGCGGCAAAAGGGCTTCCTCCCGCGGTTCGTCACGGCGAGCGCGGATGCGCAGAGCAGAAGCGAAGCGCGAAGCCCGCTCACAAAACCGGCATAATTCATATTATGAAGTGAGTGCAGAATAGGGCGGATCGCAGTTCACCGCCGCGGATTCAGGCTAATATGTCGTCATATCCGGCTGTTTATGCTGAAATATATTGCCTGGCGAAATTTATTATCTATATCTATTCTTTCCAGGCTTACGCGCGGCGCGGCGGGGCCGGCGGCCAACAGACCCCGATGGACGGGCCTCTCAGCCACATCGCGCGGCGCAAAGGAACGAGCCGCTGAATAACCTGAACGAAAATAAGATTATTCTCACTTCTGACTGTTGGTAAAAGGGAGTTGTGTGTATTCTTTTACGTGACAGTGAATTTAAGAATTTGGCGGGCAGATGCCCGGGCAGTATCCGTGTATTATCAGTTCCAATGGATTTGTGACATGTACAATTTTGCAAAACCGCGTGTTTTGCAACCAAACAGGTGAAGATGAATATGGCGAATTTGAAAGCGGTTATTCCGGTCGCAGGACTAGGCATGCATATGCTGCCGGCCACAAAGGCAATTCCAAAGGAGATGCTGCCGATCGTTGATAAGCCAATGATTCAGTACATCGTTGACGAAATCGTCGCCGCCGGGATCAAAGAGATTGTTCTGGTGACGCACTCCTCGAAGAACGCGGTGGAAAACCACTTCGACACCTCCTACGAGCTGGAAGCCCTGCTGGAACAGCGCGTGAAGCGCCAGCTGCTGGCGGAAGTGCAGGCCATTTGCCCGCCGGGCGTGACCATCATGAACGTGCGTCAGGCGCAGCCGCTGGGCCTGGGCCACTCCATCCTCTGCGCCCGCCCGGTAGTCGGCGACAACCCGTTTGTGGTGGTCCTGCCGGATATCATCCTTGACGGCGGCACCGCTGACCCGCTGCGCTATAACCTCGCCGCTATGATCGCCCGCTTTAACGAGACCGGCCGCAGCCAGGTGCTGGCGAAACGCATGCCGGGCGATCTCTCCGAATACTCCGTCATCCAGACCAAAGAGCCGATGGTGGCTGAAGGCCAGGTGGCGCGTATCGTCGAGTTTATTGAAAAACCGGACGAGCCGCAGACCCTGGACTCCGATCTGATGGCGGTGGGGCGCTACGTGCTGTCGGCGGATATCTGGGCCGAACTGGAACGTACCGAGCCGGGCGCATGGGGCCGTATCCAACTGACCGACGCCATTGCCGAACTGGCGAAGAAGCAGTCCGTCGACGCGATGCTGATGACCGGCGAAAGCTACGACTGCGGGAAGAAAATGGGCTACATGCAGGCCTTCGTCACCTACGGAATGCGTAACCTGAAAGAAGGCGCCAAATTCCGCGAAAGCATTAAAAAACTGCTGGCCTGAGCGCCAGCGTAGTGCCGGGGGGCAGGGCGTGAACATTCGTCCTGCCGCTCATAACGTTATGCAGAAATTATTCATAACGTAAATGTTATAACGATTGTAAAGAAACGTATGGCTTCGGAGACTTCTGGTAGTTTGTCTCTGGCCTCTGTGGTGCAATGGTCGGAGTAGCGGCAATAATGCTTTATGAATAGTCACTTAGTGCGACAATTCCTAAAGCACAGGGAAAGCGGTCAACGTCAGCCAAAAATAAAACTTGACTGCGATCATGTTTCCGCTTTAAACATCTCACTTGCATGCATAAAAATGTGAAATGAATTGGCATGCGAGCTGGTACAGACATTACGGATAATCCCTGAGCACGGCAGTGGACATCATCGAAGGATCACAGGTATATGAACTGGCAACTCATCTCATTTTTTGGCGATAGCACCGTTTTGCTGCCCAGCGCAGCGGCGCTGTTTATTGTCCTGATGCTGCGTAAAACGTCGCGTTTGCTGGCGTGGCAGTGGAGTTTGCTGTTCGGCATCACCGGCGCTATCGTCTGCGCCTCCAAACTGGCCTTTATGGGCTGGGGTCTGGGTATTCGCGAGCTGGATTACACCGGCTTCAGCGGTCACTCCTCGCTCTCCGCGGCCTTCTGGCCTATCTTCCTGTGGCTGCTCAGCGCCCGTTTCTCCGTCGGTCTGCGTAAAGCGGCCGTCGCCACCGGCTATGTTCTGGCCGCCGTGGTGGGCTATTCGCGGCTGGTCATCCATGCGCATTCCGTCTCGGAAGTGATTGCCGGCCTGCTGCTGGGCGCTGCTGGCAGCGCTTTGTTCCTGGTGTTGCAAAAACGTACCTCTGATCCGGAAAGCGTGAATATCTCATGGGGCGGTGTCGCATGCCTGGTGATGGTTCCACTTATCCTTTTACATAGCGGTAGCAAAGCGCCGACTCAGTCCCTGCTGGGACAAATCGCCACCGCGGTGGGGCCGCTGGATAAACCCTTTACGCGTACCGATCTGCACAAGCAGGCCTGGTAATCGCCATTTGTTTTACAGGGGAAATTAAGTTTTCGCCGGTTAATTAGACAAATAAGAAAATAATCTACTATATACCCGGTAATTGATAATTCATATTTATGAAATAATGAAGTGCTACTACATTGTTATTGCATATTTGCCTGGATATAGCCTTGATCAGACGTTTCTTAAATGCGCTGAGACGTTACCTGATGCACATTCAATGAATATCCAGACACAGGAAACTATTAGAAATTGTAGTTGACTATAACGCCATCATCTGATTTTTGCATGATGATGAGCTATGGAAAAAGACGTTTTTTTACAGTCAGTTAGCTGCATGTGTGATGTTGTAGCAGTACCAGGAAGATTTCTAATCCTGGAAATCAGTGAATAATCTTAATTGGTGACCCGCTTATTTTTTGTCAGTAGAACGACAGGTGGCATTAATTGGCAGATATTCGGTAACAACACTCCCAATTGTGACCGAAATCCCGTAAACTTAACGCCGCCAAAAATAATGGCCTGACCAATTATTCATCCACAGGTCGATAAAAATTAAGTCGTTCAGGTAGTCAGTGCGCTGGTAGCTGTTAAGCCAGGGGCGGTAGCGTCGCTGAAGCCGCTTGCTGCTGCACAGAGGTTCTCTTCAACGGCTGTAAATATCGACCCGGTCAGGATGATCATCATCAATAGATATCTATCAATTTTCTACGGATATCCTCAGAAGTTGGCCAGGAGCGGCAGCTGATATCGCCTGGACATTAACTTTCCTGTCTCATCCATAGCCTGTAGGGTAAAATTCGCCTACATTGTGAGCTGAGTGGATGTTATAAGGCTAACAAGCAGCTTAGGGTAAATGTACTTGCCTCGCCGGTGTTGCACAGCGAAGTCAGCTGGTGCCGCGAGCGCTTTCTATCTTGGTATTCCCCTCATTCTCATTGAGATACGACAGCGGGGCTGAAAATGGATCTTGTACAATGATAAAAATTGCGCGCATTGCCGTGACGCTGGGTTTGCTTTCCTCCCTGGGAGCCCAGGCTTACGCGGCCGGGTTAGTGGTAAATGACAACGACTTGCGTAACGACCTTGCCTGGCTTTCCGATCGCGGGGTCATTCATCTGAGCCTGTCGACGTGGCCGCTGAGCCAGGAAGAGATAGCCCGGGCGCTAAAAAAGGCCAAACCGTCCTATTCTTCTGAGCAAGTAGTTCTGGCCCGTATCAACCAGAGACTATCTGCCTTAAAAGCGGATTTCCGGGTCACAGGCTACACTTCAACCGATCAGCCAGGCACTCCGCAGGGGTTTGGCCAGACGCAGCCGGCAGATAACTCGTTAGGCCTGGCGTTCAACAACAGCGGCGAGTGGTGGGACGTACACCTCCAGGGTAACGTTGAAGGGGGAGAGCGGATCAGCAACGGATCGCGCTTCAACGCCAACGGCGCCTACGGCGCGGTGAAATTCTGGAACCAGTGGCTCTCCTTTGGTCAGGTTCCGCAGTGGTGGGGACCGGGCTATGAAGGCAGCCTGATCCGCGGGGATGCGATGCGGCCGATGACCGGCTTCCTGATGCAGCGGGCAGAGCAGGCGGCGCCGGAAACCTGGTGGCTGCGCTGGGTGGGGCCATGGCAGTATCAGATCTCTGCCAGCCAGATGAATCAATATACTGCGGTGCCCCATGCCAAAATTATCGGCGGACGCTTCACCTTTACACCGTTTCAGTCATTAGAATTAGGTGCATCGCGCATTATGCAGTGGGGAGGGGAAGGGCGCCCTGAATCGTTCAGCAGTTTCTGGGACGGCTTTACCGGGAAAGACAACACAGGGACGGATAACGAACCGGGGAACCAGCTGGCCGGGTTTGATTTTAAATTCAAACTCGAGCCGACCTTGGGTTGGCCAGTAAGTTTCTACGGCCAGATGATCGGTGAGGATGAATCAGGTTACCTGCCATCGGCCAACATGTTCCTGGGTGGGGTCGAAGGGCACCACGGCTGGGGTAAGGATGCGGTTAACTGGTACCTGGAAGCGCATGATACGCGTACTAATATGAGCCGGACCAATTACAGCTATAACCATCACATCTATAAAGATGGTTATTACCAACAAGGGTATCCACTGGGCGATGCGATGGGCGGGGATGGTCAACTCATTGCCGGTAAGATTGAGCTCATTACCGAAGATAACCAGCGTTGGAGTACGCGCCTCGTTTACGCCAAGGTTAATCCTGAGAACCAGTCGATCAACAAAGCATTCCCACATGCAGACACCTTGAAAGGTGTACAGCTGGGCTGGAGCGGGGATGTATATCAGTCTGTTCGACTGAATACCTCATTGTGGTACACCAACGCTAACAACAGCGACAGCGATGACGTTGGGGCCAGCGCAGGGATAGAGATACCGTTTAGTTTATAAGGCTGAATGCTGAAAATAGAGGAGAGAAGGTGGTAGCGCTGCAGGACGCAGTCAGTTTTTATCTCTCCACAAGCCGGCAGGGAAGCAACGGCTATGACAGCTGCTCAGAAATTGGCAAATTTTGATTTACTGATGATGTGACATTATGAAGAATAAACTTGTTAGATTTTCGGCATTAGCGTTGGCAATTGGGTTTTTATCGGGTTGTACAATCATTCCTGGTCAGGGATTAAATAGTCTGCGGAAGAACGTAGTGGAGCTTCCGGACAGCGACTACGATTTGGACAAGTTAGTGAACGTGTATCCAATGACACCTGGCCTGATCGATCAGCTCCGTCCGGAGACTGTACTCGCTCGTCCAAACCCGCAGCTTGATAATTTACTACGCAGTTATGAATATCGCATCGGTGTGGGCGATGTACTGATGGTCACCGTTTGGGATCACCCGGAATTGACCACACCTGCTGGTCAGTACCGTAGTGCCAGCGACACCGGTAACTGGGTTAACTCCGATGGTACCATTTTCTATCCTTATATTGGTAAGGTGCAGGTAGCGGGAAAAACTCTCGCTCAGGTACGACAGGATATAGCAAGTCGTTTGACCACTTATATTGAAAGCCCGCAGGTTGATGTAAGCGTAGCTGCGTTCCGTTCACAAAAGGCCTATGTGACTGGAGAAGTTGAAAAATCAGGCCAGCAGCCAATCACTAATATCCCTTTAACAGTTATGGATGCGATAAACGCTGCCGGGGGACTATCCGAAAACGCTGACTGGCGTAATGTTGTGCTGACACATAATGGTAAAGATACTAAAATCTCTCTCTATGCTCTAATGCAAAAAGGGGATTTAACCGAGAACCGGTTGCTGTATCCAGGAGATATTTTATTTGTTCCACGGAATGACGATTTAAAAGTATTCGTTATGGGTGAGGTGGGCAAACAAAGCACAATGAAGATGGATCGTAGTGGCATGACGCTTGCAGAGGCACTGGGTAATGCTGAAGGTATGTCTCAAGCCTTCAGCGATGCTACAGGTGTTTTTGTTATTCGCCAATTGAAAGGTGATAAGCAAGGTAAAATAGCAAATGTTTATCAATTGAATGCTCAGGATGCTTCGGCAATGGTGCTCGGCACTGAATTTCAGCTACAACCCTATGACATTGTGTATGTGACGACTGCGCCACTTGTTCGCTGGAACAGGGTCATTTCTCAGTTGGTACCAACGATCAGTGGCGTACATGACATGACTGAAACCGTTAAGTTTGTCAAGGATATGCAATAATGTTTGATTCTATTCTTGTCGTTTGTACGGGAAATATATGTCGTTCTCCAATTGGGGAACGTTTTTTACAGAAAGCCTTGCCTACAAAGAAAATTGATTCTGCAGGGACTAATGCATTGATAGGCCATAAAGCTGATGATAGTGCAATTAAGATTGCGGAAAAACATGGTATTTCATTAGCGGAACATGTAGGACGTCAGTTTACTTCTGTTATTGGTCGACAATATGATCTGATTTTAGTAATGGAAAAATATCATATTGAAAAAATTGGACAGATTGCCCCGGAGTTGAGAGGTAAAACAATGCTTTTTGGCCAATGGCTTAACCAAAAAGAAATTCCTGATCCATATCGCAAAAGTGATGAAGCATTTGCATCTGTATATCAGTTAATCGAGTTAGCTGGCTTACGTTGGGTTGAGAAATTAGGCGCATAATAACTATCAGGAAAATTGCATGTCATCAGTAAAAAATAGAACTGTTGAGAAAGAGGCAGATGAGATCGATTTAGGTCGTTTAGTTGGAGAGCTTATCGATCATAGAAAACTCATTATTTCGGTTACGGCGTTATTTACTTTAATCGCTCTGCTTTATGCACTTTTTGCAACGCCTATCTATCAGGCTGATGCGTTGTTACAAGTAGAGCAAAAGCAAGGTAATGCTATTCTGAATAGTCTAAGCCAAATGTTACCTGACAGTCAGCCTCAATCTGCACCAGAAATTGCATTGTTGCAATCTCGTATGATTCTGGGAAAAACTGTAGATGATCTAAATTTACAAGCTAAGATCGAACAAAGTTATTTTCCGTTATTAGGTAAAGGATGGGCTCGTTTGGTAGGAGAAAAAAAAGGGATTTTAGTTGTTAGCCGACTCTATTTGTCATCTGACAGCGACACAGAAATACCAAAATTAAAACTGAAGGTAAAGGACGCGAACAACTATATTGTTACTTTTAATGATCACGAGTTCGAAGGCAAAGTCGGGGTTTTGCTCGATTCAAATGGCATTTCGCTTAAAGTTGATAGTATTGAGGCTAAACCTGGAACTGAGTTTGTTATATCTTATGTTAGTAAGCTGCAAGCTATAACTGACTTACAAGAAATTTTTTCAGTAGCAGATCAAGGAAAAGATACTGGAATATTAAGCCTATCTTTAACTGGCCCAGATCCACTTTTGCTAGAGAAAACGCTAAACAGCATCAGTAATAATTATCTTGCACAAAATGTAGCGCGCCAAGCAGCACAGGATGCTAAAAGTCTAGAGTTTTTAAACCAACAACTGCCTAAAGTACGCAATGATTTAGATATTGCTGAAGATAAGCTAAATCAATATCGGCGCCAAAAAGATTCTGTAGATCTTTCGTTAGAAGCCAAATCAGTACTTGAACAAATAGTTAATGTCGATAATCAGCTTAATGAATTGACATTCCGTGAATCAGAAATCTCGCAGCTTTATACTAAAGAACATCCAACCTATAAGGCGCTTATGGAAAAGCGTAAAACTTTGCAGGATGAGAAAGCAAAGCTTAATGAACGTGTTTCAGCAATGCCGAAAACACAGCAAGATATCTTACAGTTAAGCAGAGATGTAGATTCTGGGCAAGCTGTTTACATGCAGCTTCTTAATCGTCAACAGGAACTCAATATTGCAAAATCTAGCGCTATTGGCAATGTTAGAATTATTGATGATGCTGTGTCCCAACCGAAACCAGTAAAACCGAAGAAAATAATAATTGTACTTGTTGGGATTGTTCTGGGAGGTATGATATCTATAGGCATAGTATTGTTAAGGATCTTCTTGCGTCGAGGGATCGAAAGTCCCGAGCAACTTGAAGAACTTGGAATTAACGTATATGCGAATATACCTATTTCTGAGACTTTTGCTAATAAGGCTCTTCAAAATACAAAATTGAGAAGAAAAGCAGGCAGTGAATATCAGAGCTTTTTAGCGGTTGATAACCCTGCGGATTTGGCAATAGAAGCTATCCGCGGTTTGCGTACAAGCCTGCACTTCGCAATGATGGAAGCACGAAACAATGTCTTGATGATTTCTGGAGCTAGCCCTAATGCCGGGAAGACTTTTGTTAGCTCTAATCTTGCTGCAATAATTGCTCAAACTGGAAAAAAAGTACTTTTTATAGACACCGATATGAGAAAGGGTTATACCCACAAGTTGTTCAATTTGAGTAATGATAATGGACTTTCGGATGTATTGTCGGGAAAAATTGAAGTAAGTAAAGCAATTAAAAAAGTATCTTCTGCAGGCTTTGATTATATTTCACGAGGTATGGTCCCACCTAATCCAGCAGAATTATTAATGCATCGTAGATTAGGTGAGCTAATAACGTTGGTTAGTCAAAGTTATGACATCGTTATATTAGATACGCCACCAATACTAGCGGTTACTGATGCTGCTATTATTGGGAATTATGTTGGAACAACATTATTGATAGCCCGATTTGAACAAAATACGACAAAAGAAATTGAAGTAAGTGTTAAACGATTCGAACAAGCCGGTGTGTCTGTGAAGGGCTGTATATTGAATGGTGTTGTTAAAAAAGCAAGTAGCTATTATGGCTATGGTTATAGCCATTATGGATACTCTTACAGCGATAAAAAATAATATTAATGCCGGGGTTCCGGCATTAATACAACTTGAATCGAGAAAAGATGAAAGCTTATATTGCTATACCTACATTTAATGGCAGTGATGTTTGGAAACAAGCAGCTAGGAATATAAAAAAATACTCACCCAATGGGATCTTAGTTCAAATTATTGACTCAGGTAGTAAAGATGAAACAGTTGAAGTGGCTCTAAGCAATGGATTCAAAGTCTATAGTATTAACCCAGCGGATTTTAATCATGGAGGAACAAGAAATTTAGCTGTTGAACTGCATAAAGATGAATATGACATAGTTATTTTCCTGACGCAGGATGCTATTCCAGAGCCGGATTTTTACGAAAAAATAGTAAATGTATTTAATAATCCATTAGTCTCCTGTGCCTATGGAAGACAACTTCCACATTATAATGCAAATCCTATATCTCAGCATGCGAGGTATTTTAATTATCCTCGTTCAAGTTATATTTCATCCAAAGCTGATATATCGAGATTAGGATTAAAAACAGTATTTACATCTAATTCATTTGCAGCATATCGAATCTCAACATTTATTGAACTTGAGGGTTTTCCTGATAGTACCATATTAAGTGAGGATATGTTTTTTGCTGCAAAAAGTATAATGACAGGTTATAGTGTTGCATATGTATCTGATGCAATCGTCCGGCATTCACACAATTATTCTACATTAGAAGAGTTTAAAAGATATTTCGATATTGGTGTGTTTCAAACAGATGAACCATGGATTAAGCAAAACTTTGGTGGTGCTGGTGGAGAAGGTAAAAAATTCCTTGTATCTGAGATTAGATATTTACTTAAAAATAATCCTATATATATTCCGGTATCAGCCATACATAACTTTGCAAAAATTTTAGGATATAAGTTAGGACAAAACTATAAAAAAATCCCTGTCAGCGTTATTAAAAATTTTAGTATGCATAGACGTTTTTGGAACTAAATGTAGTTATAGTATTTATCACGAAACTATTTTATAACATTTCGAATTAACGAGCGGAATAATGGCCATGAAAACTTTTAATCATCGCGGACGCTCAAAGCCAAACGCATCTTTGATATCAATAGTACAACGTTTTACAGATATATCAATTATATTCGTTGGTCTTTATGCTTCCTGCTTAATAAATAATAAATATTTTGGATATAATCAAATACTTGTATGTTTGATCGTGTTATCCGCTTTTCAGATGATTGGTGGTATATCGGATTTTTATCGCTCCTGGCGCGGCGTTAAACTATCAGTTGAACTAAGTTTAGTTCTAAAAAATTGGACTTTAAGCCTTCTTCTAAGTATGGGAATAACTACTTATTCTGAAGTGTTAGGTTTGTCTTTTAAGATCATGTTGGAGTGGTATTTCTTTGTTTGTTTAGGCGTTGTTATTTGTCGAATGTCTATTAGGGCAGGTGCGAGATTTATTCGTACTTTGGGCTATAATACGCGAAGAATTGCGATTGCGGGTTCGATGCCTGTTGCTATTAACTTGGCAAAAAGTTTTATTGATGAGCCATGGTTGGGTTTTGTTGTAGTCGGGATTTATGACAATAAAATAGTTAAAAATAATGAAATAGAATATAAAGGTGACTTTAATAAGCTTATTGTTGATGCGAAAGCCGGTGAACTAGATAGGATTTACTTGGCGATGAGTATGAGTGATGAGATTGAAATGAGAGAACTTATAAGAAATTTAACGAATACAACTTGTTCTGTCATTTTAATACCTGATATTTTTACCTTTAATATTCTTCAGTCACGAACTGAAGAGGTGAATGGTGTTCCTGTTGTACCACTTTTTGATACGCCTATAAATGGTATAAATATGGTTTTTAAGCGGCTGGAAGATATATTTCTGTCGTTATTGATAATAATACTGATATCACCAATATTATTAGTTATTGCTGTTGCTGTAAAAGTTTCTTCACCTGGTCCTGTGATATTTAAACAAAAAAGATATGGCATGGATGGAAAAGCAATTAAAGTCTGGAAGTTCCGCTCAATGACCGTTATGGAGAATGATACTCTTGTAAAACAAGCAACAAAAAATGATGTACGTGTTACTAAAGTTGGTAGTTTTCTTCGTAAAACATCTCTTGATGAACTTCCCCAATTTTTCAATGTATTAAGTGGTAAAATGTCTATTGTTGGGCCGAGGCCACATGCTGTTGCACATAATGAACAATATAGGAATATAATTGAAGGCTATATGCTAAGGCATAAGGTTAAACCAGGAATTACGGGCTGGGCACAAATAAATGGTTGGCGTGGAGAAACAGATACCATAGACAAAATGGAGAAAAGAATTGAATATGATCTCGAATATATTCGCGAATGGAGTATATGGTTAGATCTAAAAATAATATTATTAACTGTGTTTAAAGGATTTATTAATAAATCAGCATATTGATATTCATGATCATTTGAAAAACTTGATTTGTGAATATAGAAGTCGTTCATGAAATTTTTTATTATCTAGATCGGCTAGTGTTCTCCAAAAATTCAGTGAAGAGAAGCAAAGTTGACTTATTAACGATTGTTGAAAACTGAAAGCAATTGCAGGTGATGAACCTATTATTTCATCAATGCTATCCATCAATTCAGACAATAAAAATCAACCATGGTTGGAAATAAAAAGGATCATCGAATGTCGTAAACCATATGAATCGGACACCTTGATTGTAATGGGATATTAAATCTGGCGGGAGTCGTTTTATCCAATTGTTTGTGAATGTATAATGATTAATAAATGCAATACATATCGTTTTTCAATGAAATACGTAAGATTTATCCGGGCTATAATCAGACCGTAAGTATTATTTTGGATTGCTAAGGTTGTTCATTCAATGTCAGTAAAAAACTAGGCTTTATCGACGTTCCCTTATTTTCTGCCTTACTGCCCAATCTGAGGCCAATAGCGTGAATATTGGAGTTAACGAACTAGTATGTCTTGAATAATCGATGCTTCAGCATAGTAAGAGAGTTCATTGTGCAATTAGATTTTTAATCATAGTGGATTCACTATTACCTATAAGTGCTTTAATCTGCATTTGAGGTTTCTTGGATATACCTGTCAAGAAACATACTGGCTATCTTATTAAATATGTTAGTGGGAGGGGATATGAATATTAGTCAGCCATTAGTTACAATTTATATATCAACATATAATCGGCTGGAAAAACTCAAAAGAGCAATTAATTCAGTTTTACAACAAGATTACACTAACTGGGAATTGATTGTATGTGATGATGCTTCATGTGATGGAACATCAGATTATATGAATGATATTTGTATGAAAGATTCACGGATCAGATATCTTCGCAATGATGTGAATAAAGGTGCTTGTGAAACACGAAATTTAGGCATTTTTAATGCCAAAGGAACCTTTATCACCGGTCTTGATGATGACGATGAATTTACAAATGATCGCATTTCATTTTTTATAGATAATTGGAGTGATGAGTATTCCTTTTTATGCTGTAATTTCAAAAATAGATATGTCGATAATAATGATCTTATCCATTATAAATGTAACTCTAAAGATTTTTTATTGCTTTCATATAAAGACTTGCTTTTTGATAATACAGCTTCGAATCAGATATTTACTTTAACAGCTAGGCTCCAAGAGATAGGTGGCTTCGATAAAAGAGTTAAAAGACTACAGGATTGGGATACTTGGTTACGATTATCATTTAAATTTGGTGAGTTTATAAGATTTAATAAGGCCACCTATATTATGCACCATGATCATCATATTAGCGAATTAAGGGTTTCACAAAATGAAATAATTACAAAATCTCTTTTAGATTTGGCTTTGAGAAATAAAGAAATATATTCCGATGAGGATTTTTTATTCATGAATTTTATTATTGATCAAAAGAATAATAATGCATCACTTTATGATGGGATCTATTGGTCCTATAAGAAAAGAAATCCTAAACATTTTTTAAAATATATGGTTAAAATTTTTAGGTGATTTTTAATTTGTATTAATATTTATCATTTTAATCTTATGGTATTAAGGGAGGTTTGTGATGTCAATTGGAAATATATTTGCAATTATAGTGACGTATAATCCACAATTAGATAAAGTTAAGAAGTTGGCTTTATCGCTGAAGCAACAAAATGTTAACCCATTAATTATAGATAACGGCACATTGGGAGAGAATGATTTAGAATCTTTCAGAAATATAGCACATGTGATTTTGCTTGGTAATAATGAAGGAATTGCCAAAGCTCAAAATATTGGTATTCGCTTTGCCAAGGAGAATGCAGCTGATGGTGTTATCTTTTTCGATCAGGATAGTGAAATAAGTGATAATTTTGTTGAGTCTTTGATCAGTGATTATATGTCTGTTAGTAAGTACGACAACACTATTGGTATGATAGGACCAACGTTTATAGATTCTCGATATAAATTTTATTATAAACAGATTTTGCTAAATCGTTTTGGAGTAAGAAAAAAAATCGATCCTGCAAAGTTATCTACTCCGTTCAAAGTAAGTATTATTATTTCTTCTGGTTCATTTGTTCTTATGCCTATACTTGATTCAGTAGGATATATGGATGAGCGATTTTTTATTGATTATGTTGATACTGAATGGTGTTTCAGAATGTTGTCAAAAGGTTATTCTATATATGTATCAACATCGGCTACTATGGAGCATGCCATAGGTGATAAGATGATAAACTTTTGGGGACTACATATTCCTGTACACTCGCCTGTAAGACGTTATTATAGAATACGTAATGCAATTATTTTCTTAAATTACAAACATATTCCTCTTTTATTAAAGTTAAGAGATAATGCTATGAATATCATTCATCAAAGTTTAATTATTATAAATGAAAAAGATAAGCAGGAAAATTTTAAAATAGCATATAAATCTATTATTGATGGTCTTAAAGGAAAAACAGGTAAATTGTAAACCAAAATTTAATGTGCAATATGTAACACTGATGGTGAATGAAGATGAAGACATTATAGTGTTATCACGATTCTTAATTAATCTAATATTAAGATATATTGTCTTTTCCCAAAAAACTCTAAAGGAATTCAAATAAAAAATTATAAAATTTCTGCCTTAATCAAATGCATTCACTCATAGTTTGTAGTGTGGCTAATTTTATAATAATATTGTTCTTCGGTGCTAATTAAATTCGTATTGTTCATTATTAGTAGGTTACATTAAATGTATATCCTCGTTGCCCATCAATCGTGAGTTATGTAATGTGCCTATTGCGCTGCATATGCCTTTTACTGATGTTTGGCATATTGAGCAAATATAACACCTATATGATAGATGCAGTACGGGTAGGTAAAGGAAACAGTATTAATTTTTGATCTGTATGGATAGTGGTGCACTATCCGAGTCTGCCTCAAGGAGGTGTCCGTATAAATAATTAGAAGCTCTCGCTTAATTCGAGACTTCTTTTCCTTGGCGAACGAGATAAGTGCTGATATAGTTATGGTATTATATGACCAAAAAATGAGAATATGAAAAACTTATATTTGAATCCGTTATACTTATTTGGCTATGCATTTCTAGCTGCAATGGGGATGTATGCTCTTAGTCTTTCCGGTCTATACGTCAATGGAGATTCTACATTAACTATTACATTGTTTATATTATCCATACTTTCTCTTATGCTAGGGTTTATATTTAACTCTATTTTTGGAACGAAGATGAACTCTGACCTTAAGGGGGAATATGATAAATTCCTTACTCCAAACTACATTTTTATGTTGTTTGGTTTTCTTGTTGACTGTTTAGCTAGTGGTGCCGTGCCATTAGTTAATATATTACGCGGAGAACTCTATGACTATAAAGATTTTGGCTTGAAAACTTTTCATGTATTTTATATGGCATATATGTCAGCATTTGCAATAGTGTCTTTTGAGCGTTATTTCATTACAAAAAATAAAAAATTTCTTCTTCCAGTATTGACTGGATTGGCAATAACAATATTTATTGTAAGTCGAGGAGCTACAATGCTTTTGGTTATGCCGATGGCATTGCTGTACCTTTCCCAGAAAAAAGCAGGTAAAAAAACAGGTAAGATTAAAAAGAATTTTACTATTATAACTGTGGTGTTAATATTTATTATAGGGTTTGGTTATATTGGTGATAAAAGGATGATAGCATCTGGATATAAAAGTGATACCGCAATTATGGAGATAGGCCAGGCAAATGATATTTTCTATTCTATACCTTCAGGTTTTTTTTGGGTTTATTTATATGCATCGTCTCCATATGCGAATCTAGCATCCCAGGAAAGATTTGCTAATGTAGATAAGGGGGATCTAGAAGACTTCTTTGCATCTTCGGTTCTTCCAGATTTTATAAGTAAATATACCGCTCCTTATGTGTTTACTAAATTTCAACCGAAAAGGATTACTGAGGAACTTACAGTTGGTACCGGATTTAGTTTTGCCTTAGTTAGCTTTGGTATAGTTGGTGTTATACTATTATATTTTTGGATGGTTTTTCTTTCTTTTTTCTTGGCGTGGGCAAATAGAAATATGTACATAAATTCAATTTGTGCTGTATTGTCGTCAACGGCAGTACTCATGATATTTGATAATATGTTTATATTTGCATCATGTGTGTTACAAATGCTTATGTTAACAATATTTACAAGAGTTAAAATTGGGAAATACTATTTTATGTAATATTATTGGATATTTATTCATTTAAGATATATCCTCTTTTATGTTGAAGAATAGTCATACTGAAAACAGAAGGGGGCATAATGGAAAGACGTAAGTTCGTAGTTTCGGCACTCAGCGCGGTGGCTGTTACTTATGCTGGACATACAAAAGCAAGTGAGCACCGTAATACAGATTTATCATTGTCAAAGTCAGTGGATAATATAAATATTTTACTGAAAGAAAACAAAATTAAAAAATCCCTAAATTTAGAACCTGAAGGTGAAGGTATACCGCTCACAGACTGGATATTGGGTAATATTCGATCGCTCTTTCTTTATTTGACAAAAGATAAAATCGATTCTATCAATGCTGCTATACCAGTTGATGTAACCACTGAATTAAATTCTGCTATGCAGGATAATATTCCGATATTTATCCCGAGTGGTAATTATATTATAACTAGCTCAATAAATGTTGGAATAAGATCTGGCCTTATAGGCGCAGGAGCAAAGAGTGTATTAATTGATAACAGAAGTAGTGACCATGCTTTTATATTCCCTGTTGGATATGACCGAGGAACAAAAGACTTTCTCGGATTTAGTATCGAAAGCTCTATAGGTACTGCAAAAGATAAATATGCTTTCTATTTAAGTTCAGCAGCAGACGGCCGATTAAATTATTCAGTTGGTTGGAGATTCGTTGGTATTGAAATTAACGGTCAGGGAATGGGAGGTGGGTGGTATCTTCAGGACTGTTTTAGGGTTACCATACGCGATTGTGGAGCTTCTTCTCTTTCAAATCCTTTTTACCTTGCAGGAAGTGTGGTTCAGTTGACAGTAGATAATTTCGTCAACAATGGAGACAATCAACCTAAGACAAATATAGGCAGTTATGGTGTGTACATGACTACTAAAAAATACTCTGATGAAAATGGAATCAAAATGCCTGAAGGTATCACTTTCATAAATTGCAAATTTGTTAAGCAGGAGGTTGGGGCTCATGCTCTTGGACTTTATGTTCAATTTGTTAATACTGAATTTGATTACTCTTCAAAGTTTGGCGGATTTTATGCTGGAGGTGATAAAGTCGATTTCATAAATTGCTACGTAGGCACAACGCATGTTCGTAATAATGATTTTGTGGCATTTATGGTGCAGGCTCATGCTTCAAAGGTTCCAGAACCTGTACTAATCTCTAATTGTACTATAAATATGCAAAAGAATAGTTCTGACGGTTATAAATCTTATGGAGTTATCCTTTCAGGAGAGAAAGATTTCATTTCTGGTGCTAAAGTGGTTGATTGTTTTTTTAGAGGGGATGGCTATGAGAATTGCATTCTGGTTAAACGCGTTGATGGTGTGATTATTGACCACAACACTTTTAAAGTAAGGGGGGAAAATGTGAAGGTAGAATCAGCTAAAAATATTACTATAAGTAATAACTTTGCCTTAGGAAACTATAGTCTTCCTAACCCCGAACCAGATTACTGCTGGATAATAACTGGTAATACTGGTGATTTCTCTGATGTTGATTTAAGTGAGGCAAAAAAATCTTTAATAGTCAATCAAGGATTAATGCGTAATTAACTTTGTATCTTCGCTGCCTCTCATTAATATGAGGCAAGCGAAGTAAGAGAAAATGTAACTGGCTGTAGCTATATTATGTTAGCTTTCTAACATTTTGAATTTCCTTTCGAAAATCGGAACGGTATAAATGGAACTATCTTCTAGACTGAATCCTAGAGGATTCCATTAAGACATTTCGTTCCACTGACAGTTAGGTTATCGCTATTGTCAATCAGACTAAAGCCGTGGTACCCGTTCATGAGCTTTTTTATAAAGATGTAAAAATAATCAATGACATACTATATAGCTTAAAAAATAGTGGATCCTTTTGAGTTTACTCAGACCTGGTTTAGCATTTTGCTCAATCGCCAAAAACTACAAATTACTAACATATAAGATCCACTAGAATTATGTGTGCCTAGAATTAATTTATTCAATAAAGTCAACGATAATGCTACCGATTACCTGTATGCATCTCTTTTTCTCACAATAATCTTCTCTCCTACTATCTGAAGAGCAAGAATAAAGCCTATCTCGGTAGGCATTGCTGGAGCAAACAGTTTTGGATTGGACAGCGCGCAGAAACTGAAGGTAAAAGTAGAATGTGAGGATTTTGCTTACTGCTCAAGGCTGAAATGACAAATGAAATAGTCCTAATGGATAAGCTCAAAATCATTATCATGGATAGTGGGCGACTGTTTTGAGAATTATAGAAAGGAGTATATTCTTGAATAAAAAAATACTATCCAATTCAGTTTGGATGATGTCTGAAAAAATAATTACTTTATTTGGATTGATATTTGTTACTTCTTTTGTTGCTAAATATGTTGGCACCGAGGTTTTTGGGCAGATAGCATTTGCCACATCTTTATTTCAGATTGCGATGATAATAGCCCAGTTAGGAAGTGATGTTATTATATTTAAACGTGTAAGTAAAAATAATAAGTCAGGTGCTCGGCTCATATCTGCCACTCTTTATCTTAGGTCCTTTATTTATTTTTTTGCTGCCGTCCCGATAGTATTTATTAGTTATGAAAAGAATGATGTGGGTAGTATCTACTTTATTATTGCTTGCGCAATATCTTGTTTTTTTAGCGCGATGGATGTTTTTAGTATATATTATGATGCTAGATTAGAATCTAGAAAAAACACCGTTGTAAATGTTGTAGGTTTAATCGTCAGCCTTTTTTTTCGATGGCTTATTGCTTTTTTTCATCTCGATCCCATTTACTTATCTTTTCCTATCATACTGACAGGTTTTATTCCTTTTATTCTAAGGTGGGCTATTTTTAGAAAAGAACTCGTTAGAAATAAATTAAATGCACGATGTAAAATTAAATATATGAAGTATTTGATTGGCGCTGGGATTACTTTCGTTGTATCTACAATATCGGTTGCAATATATACACGAATATCAATGCTATCGCTTGGGTATTTTTATGATAAATCATTAGTCGGTATTTTTTCTGTGTCTGTGTCTTTAGCTACATCTTGGTCTTTTGTTTGTAATTCTTTAATAACGTCCTCATTGCCATCTATTTTTTCTGAAAAGAATGATGCTCAGGCAACATTAAAAGCTTCAAGGTTAAATACTATAATTATAGCTTGTAGCATGCCAATAATTTTGCTGACTTATTTGTTTGGTTCGTTCTTTATTAGGGTATTATATGGGGGGGATTATGTTAGTGCATTCACTCCTTTGGTTATTCTATCTTTTTCAACTATGATATCTTCGCTTGGAATAATTTCTGCTCGATTTATTGCTAGATTTTCTGGGTATACTTTTCTATCAAAAAAAATGTTATCAGTTGTGATTTTTAGTTTTATTATTAATATTCCTTTAATTTATTACTATGGTATGTTAGGAGCTGCTGTTGCTACTCTTTTGACTGAGCTTCTCTCACTCACTATATTTAACTATCTATTTAGGCGTGGTATTGTTCTAAAAATGCATCTCATGACCTTCTTCCCTAGGCTTCTTAAGAGTCCGTAATTGATTTTGTTACCTATTTCCTTATGTTAGTTTTTTCAATTTTAAGATTTCATTTTTGTCTATGCTCTATTGTATTAAATAGTTTAAAATCGGATGACACAAGCTGCGAACATGTCGCAGTGACCACACCAGACAGGAGTATGTAATGTCCAAGCAACAGATCGGGGTTGTCGGTATGGCAGTGATGGGGCGCAACCTTGCGCTCAACATCGAAAGCCGTGGTTATACCGTCTCTGTTTTCAACCGCTCCCGTGAAAAGACCGAAGAAGTGATTGCCGAAAATCCAGGCAAGAAACTGGTCCCGTACTATACCGTGCAAGAGTTTGTTGAATCCCTCGAAACTCCACGCCGCATCCTGTTAATGGTGAAAGCGGGCGCAGGTACCGACAGCGCGATCGATTCCCTTAAGCCGTATCTGGATAAAGGCGACATCATCATCGATGGTGGCAACACCTTCTTCCAGGACACCATCCGTCGTAACCGTGAGCTGTCTGCCGAAGGTTTCAACTTTATCGGTACCGGTGTTTCTGGTGGGGAAGAGGGCGCACTGAAAGGTCCTTCTATCATGCCCGGTGGGCAGAAGGAAGCTTATGAGCTGGTAGCGCCAATTCTCGAGAAAATTTCTGCTCGTGCTGAAGATGGTGAACCATGTGTTGCCTATATCGGTGCTGACGGTGCGGGTCACTATGTCAAAATGGTCCACAACGGTATCGAATATGGCGACATGCAGCTGATTGCTGAAGCCTATGCTTTACTGAAAGGTGGTCTGGCTCTTTCTAACGAAGAACTGGCGGCAACCTTTACCGAATGGAATGCAGGTGAGCTCAGCAGCTATCTGATCGATATCACCAAAGACATCTTCACTAAAAAAGATGAAGAAGGTAAATACCTGGTTGACGTGATTCTTGATGAAGCAGCCAACAAAGGTACCGGTAAATGGACCAGCCAGAGTTCACTGGATCTGGGCGAACCGCTGTCTCTGATTACCGAGTCCGTTTTCGCTCGTTATATCTCTTCGCTGAAAGATCAGCGTGTTGCTGCTTCTAAAGTATTGACTGGTCCGCAAGCTCAACTGGCTGGTGACAAGGCTGAGTTTGTAGAGAAAGTTCGCCGCGCTTTATATCTGGGCAAGATCGTTTCTTATGCTCAAGGCTTCTCCCAATTGCGTGCTGCATCTGACGAATACAACTGGGATCTGAACTACGGTGAGATTGCCAAAATCTTCCGTGCCGGTTGCATCATTCGTGCGCAGTTCCTGCAGAAGATCACTGATGCTTACGAGCAGAATGCAAGCATTGCTAACCTGCTGCTGGCGCCGTACTTCAAACAGATTGCTGATGAGTACCAGCAGGCGCTGCGTGATGTCGTGGCTTATGCTGTTCAGAACGGTATCCCGGTTCCGACATTCTCTGCTGCCATTGCCTACTACGACAGCTATCGCTCTGCAGTCCTGCCAGCTAACCTGATCCAGGCTCAGCGCGACTATTTCGGTGCTCATACCTATAAACGCACTGATAAAGAAGGTGTATTCCATACCGAGTGGATGGAGTAATTCCATTCTGCTTTAATCCTGGGGGAATACCCCAGGATTTTCGGATTATTATTCTATAAACATAAGCGTTCCCTTATATTTTAGCGTTAAATGTTAGTAATTTTATAATTTGACTATACTCTATTCTGAATATATTTCTTGATGCAGCAGTCTGAGTAAGGCTAGTGTATTAAATTTAATATACTGAGCTTTTATAACTATTAACTTGAAGTCTGTATTTAACATTAAAGGTAGATTAAATATGAAGATCCTTGTCACTGGCGGCGCGGGTTTTATTGGTTCTGCAGTTGTACGTCATATTATTGAAAATACCCAGGACGAAGTACGCGTGATGGATTGCCTGACTTATGCGGGGAATCTTGAATCTCTGGCGACGGTTGCCGATAGCGAACGTTACTCCTTTACTCAGACGGATATCACCGATGCTAAATCCGTCTCGGAGCAGTTCAGCGATTTCCGTCCGGATATCGTGATGCACCTGGCGGCAGAAAGCCATGTCGACCGCTCAATTGATGGTCCGGCAGCCTTTATTCAGACTAACCTGATCGGCACCTTTACCCTGCTGGAGGCGGCACGTCACTATTACTCTACCCTGGATGCCGCGCAGAAGCAGGCGTTCCGTTTCCACCATATCTCTACTGATGAAGTTTATGGTGACCTGCACGGCACTGATGACCTGTTTACGGAAGAAACGCCGTATGCGCCAAGCAGCCCGTACTCTGCCTCCAAGGCCGGTAGCGATCACCTGGTTCGTGCCTGGAACCGTACCTACGGTCTGCCGGTCGTGGTGACCAACTGCTCCAATAACTATGGCCCGTATCACTTCCCGGAAAAACTGATCCCGCTGACCATTCTCAATGCGCTGGCGGGTAAACCGCTGCCGGTGTATGGCAACGGCGAACAGATTCGTGACTGGCTCTATGTGGAAGATCACGCGCGTGCACTTTATAAAGTCGCCACCGAGGGCGAGAGCGGTGAAACTTACAACATTGGCGGCCATAACGAACGTAAGAATATTGATGTAGTACGTACTATCTGCGCCATTCTCGATAAAGTCGTAGAGCAGAAGCCGGGCAACATCAGCCAGTTTGCCGATCTCATCACCTTTGTGAAAGATCGTCCGGGCCATGATCTGCGCTATGCGATCGATGCGGCAAAAATTCAGCGCGATCTGGGCTGGGTACCACAGGAGACGTTCGAGAGCGGGATTGAAAAAACCGTGCACTGGTATTTGAACAACCAGACCTGGTGGCAGCGCGTGCTGGACGGCTCCTATGCCGGTGAGCGCCTTGGCCTCAATAACTGATATCTGACTGATTAAGGAATAGATTTATGAAAGGTATTGTTCTGGCCGGCGGCTCCGGCACGCGTTTATATCCGATCACCCAGGGCGTCTCCAAGCAGCTGCTGCCGATCTATGACAAGCCGATGATTTTCTACCCGGTGTCCGTCCTGATGCTCGCGGGCATTCGCGACATCCTGATCATCTCCACCCCGGACGACATGCCTTCCTTCCAGCGCCTGCTGGGTGACGGATCGCAGTTCGGGGTGAACTTCAGCTACGCCATCCAGCCGTCGCCGGACGGCCTGGCGCAGGCCTTTATCATTGGTGAGAAGTTCATCGGCAACGATGCCTGCGCCCTGGTGCTGGGGGATAATATCTACTTTGGCCAGAGCTTCGGTAAAAAACTGGAAGCGGCGGCGGCGAAGACCTCCGGTGCCACGGTGTTTGGTTATCAGGTGCTGGATCCGGAGCGTTTCGGGGTGGTGGAGTTCGACGAGAACTTTAAGGCGCTGTCCATCGAGGAGAAACCGCTGAAGCCGAAATCGGACTGGGCGGTGACCGGGCTCTACTTCTACGACAACAATGTGGTGGAGATGGCGAAGGACGTCAAGCCTTCTGAACGCGGCGAGCTGGAAATTACCACTTTGAACCAGATGTATCTGGAGCGCGGCGATTTGCAGGTGGAACTGCTGGGGCGCGGATTTGCCTGGCTGGATACGGGCACCCATGACAGCCTGATTGAAGCTTCTCAGTTTATTCATACCATTGAGAAGCGCCAGGGGATGAAGGTCGCCTGTCTGGAAGAGATAGCCTATCGTAATCAGTGGCTGTCGGCGGAAGGGGTGGCGGCTCAGGCGGAGCGTCTGAAGAAAACCGAGTACGGTGCTTATCTCAAGCGCCTGCTGAACGAGCGTTAATGCCTTCTTCGTCAACGACAGGATACAGAGAATGAAGATTTTACTGATTGGCAAGAATGGCCAGGTGGGCTGGGAGCTGCAGCGTTCCCTGTCCACCCTCGGCGACGTGGTCGCGGTGGATTATTTTGATAAAGAGCTGTGCGGTGACCTGACGAATCTGGACGGTATCGCGCAGACGGTGCGTATCGTCCGCCCGGATGTGGTGGTGAATGCCGCCGCGCACACGGCAGTGGACAAGGCCGAAAGCGAGCGGGAGCTCTCCGATCTGCTGAACGACAAAGGGGTGGCGGTGCTGGCGGCGGAGTCGGCGAAGCTGGGTGCCCTGATGGTGCACTATTCCACGGACTATGTGTTCGACGGCGCCGGCAGCCATTACCGCCGGGAAGATGAGGCAACAGGCCCGCTGAACGTCTACGGTGAAACCAAACGTGCCGGTGAACTGGCGCTGGAGCAGGGCAACCCGCGTCACCTGATTTTCCGTACCAGCTGGGTGTATGCCACCCGCGGCGCCAACTTTGCCAAAACGATGCTCCGCCTGGCGGGTGAGAAAGAGACGCTCTCCATCATTGACGACCAGCACGGGGCGCCCACCGGCGCAGAGCTGCTAGCAGACTGCACGGCGACGGCAATCCGTGAAACGCTGCGTGATCCGGCGCTGGCCGGTACCTATCATCTGGTGGCCAGCGGCGAGACCAGCTGGTGCGACTACGCCCGCTATGTGTTTGAGGTGGCGAGAGCGCACGGTGCCGAGCTGGCGGTTCAGGAAGTGAAGGGCATCCCGACGACGGCCTATCCGACGCCGGCGAAGCGTCCGCTCAACTCTCGCCTGTCGAATGAAAAATTCCAGCAGGCATTTGGGGTGACTCTCCCGGACTGGCGTCAGGGTGTGGCTCGCGTGGTAACAGAAGTCCTGGGTAAATAAACAGGTGGCAAAAGATGAACATTATTAAAACAGATATTCCTGAGGTGCTGATTTTTGAACCGCGCGTGTTTGGTGATGCGCGGGGTTTCTTCTTTGAGAGCTTCAGCAGCAAGGTGTTCAATGAGGCGGTGGGCCGCCAGGTGGAATTCGTCCAGGACAACCACTCCCAGTCCCAGAAAGGCGTATTGCGGGGGCTGCACTATCAGCTGGATCCGCACGCTCAGGGCAAACTGGTCCGCTGCGTGGAAGGTGAGGTATTTGACGTGGCGGTGGATATCCGTCGTTCATCGCCAACCTTTGGCAAATGGGTGGGCGCGGTGCTCAGCGCAGAGAATAAACGTCAGCTGTGGATCCCGGAAGGGTTCGCCCACGGGTTTATGGCGCTGAGCGACACGGTGCAGTTTGTCTACAAGGCGACGAACTACTACGCGCCACAGTCAGAGCGGAGCATCATCTGGAACGATCCGGAGATAGGGATTGACTGGCCGGCGCTGGGCGACTGCGCGCTGTCGCTGTCGGAGAAAGATCTGCAGGCACATACTCTGGCCACTGCAGAAGTATATAAATAATTAGGTTGTTTTTTCCTAAAATGGCGGGTTCCAAATGGAACTCGTCATGTTTATTCGTTTACAAGCCGGGTCAACCAACCGACTTGACTTACCTTCCTTCTCAGCGTAAAACCGCCCACAGCATTATTAAAATTCGTGGCTATCCGCCATTACCCAGTTAACTGATTAAAGTGTAATCGAATGAAAATTACTATTTCCGGTACAGGTTATGTTGGTTTATCGAACGGTGTCCTGATTGCGCAAAACCACGAAGTGGTGGCCCTGGATATCGTACAGGCCAAAGTGGATATGCTTAACCAGAAGATCTCTCCGATTGTCGATAAAGAGATTCAGGAATATCTGGCAGAAAAACCGTTAAATTTCCGTGCCACCACGGATAAGCACGACGCATACCGTAATGCCGACTACGTGATTATTGCCACGCCGACCGACTACGATCCCAAAACCAACTACTTCAACACCTCTACGGTGGAAGCGGTTATTCGCGATGTCACAGAGATCAACCCGAACGCGGTGATGATCATTAAATCGACCATCCCGGTGGGGTTCACCCGCGACATCAAAGAACGTTTAGGGATTGATAATGTTATTTTCTCTCCTGAGTTCCTGCGTGAAGGTCGTGCGCTGTACGACAACCTGCACCCATCGCGCATTGTCATTGGTGAGCGCTCTGCGCGTGCCGAACGTTTTGCTGATCTGCTGAAAGAAGGTGCGATCAAGCAGGATATCCCAACCCTGTTTACCGACTCCACCGAAGCGGAAGCGATCAAACTGTTCGCTAACACCTATCTGGCGCTGCGCGTTGCCTATTTCAATGAGCTCGACAGCTATGCTGAAAGCCAGGGGCTGAACAGCAAGCAGATTATCGAAGGGGTATGCCTGGATCCGCGTATCGGCAACCATTATAACAACCCGTCCTTTGGCTACGGCGGCTACTGCCTGCCGAAAGATACCAAGCAGCTGCTGGCGAACTACGAATCGGTCCCGAACAATATCATCGCGGCTATCGTCGATGCCAACCGTACCCGTAAAGACTTTATCGCAGATTCTATTCTCGCTCGTAAGCCGAAAGTGGTGGGTGTGTATCGCCTGATCATGAAGAGTGGTTCGGACAACTTCCGTGCCTCTTCTATTCAGGGCATTATGAAGCGCATCAAGGCGAAAGGTATTCCGGTTATTATCTATGAACCGGTGATGCAGGAAGATGAGTTCTTTAACTCCCGCGTCGTGCGCGACCTGGCTGCCTTCAAACAAGAGGCGGATGTGATCATCTCTAACCGTATGGCGGAAGAGCTGGCGGATGTGGCGGATAAGGTCTACACCCGCGATCTGTTTGGTAACGATTAATTCTGCCTGTCTGACACTGGCGGTTCCCTGCCGCCAGTGTTCTTCTTTCTCTCCCCCGTTATATCCCTCACTACGCGTATTTCTCGCACATTCAGATTAACCTCAATAAATTGTGATGGACATTACGATCCTGCTCAAAAGCCGTTGCGGGTTGAAAACAGGTCCGATAAGTTAAACTTACCTTGTGAAGAGCTACCGTCACTGTGATGTAGATGCCGGAGATAAGCGCCGGGAGGTAAAACAAAGCCTGCAACGCAGGCTTTTGTTATTTATGTCCTATGAAAAAACGCGGGATAGGGCGCGAGTAGCGTTATTTTTTCTTGCCTTAAGGCCATGCCAAAACGCAGAATGAATAGTCATTCTGTCATATCATTTTTTTATCTCTTAATATTATCTTAATCTAATTGCAATATGAAGCGGGCCTTACCACTTGCGTTTATTAAACGTCAGTTTCGTTTTCTTTCTGTCTTTTAAATAAGAAATTAAGAAATAAACGGAAACAGCAAGTAGTATGGCAGCGACCACTAAGAAAAATAGGTTTTCCATAATATCTACCACAGGGCGTATGTTGATTGAATTATTAGTTTGATAAGCAATACATCAGTTTTATGCTGTTGCATGATTAGTTTGATAAGCAATACATCAGTTTTATGCTGTTGCATGGCTTGCTCTAACATATCCTGGATTTAGGAAAATTCCTACAGATAGTAATGTTTTTTATCAATCAGCATATAATGCTGTTTCCGCTAACCAAATTGGTCTGGATACCAGAAAAGTTTGAGTGCCTGGCGCGCGGATATTTGCTTTTCTGAAAAAGGCTGGATGAAACTGGTTTCAGGCGGGCGAGTAAAAAGGCAAAAATAGCGTCTATAGCACAAAATATTATATAAAAAAAAATGAATGTGCATTCCGTCGACACATAGTCAGGACAACGGAGGTTACATAGAAGGGGTTGCCGCAATCAGATGATTGCGGCAGGGCAGGGGGATTAGATCTGATAGTAATCCTTGTACCACTCCACGAAGTTCTTCACGCCTTCCTTCACTGACGTTTGCGGCTTAAAGCCCACCAGGTCATACAGCGGTTGAGTATCTGCGCTGGTGTCCAGCACATCGCCCGGCTGAATCGGCATCATATTCTTCTGCGCTTCCATTCCCAGCGCTTCTTCCAGAGCGGTGATGTAGTCCATCAGTTCCACTGGTGAGCTGTTGCCAATGTTATATACCCGATACGGCGCGGAACTGGTGGCCGGGGAACCGCTCTCAACGGTCCAGTCGGCATTGGCCTGCGGGAACACATCCTGCACCCGAACCACCGCCTCGACGATGTCGTCGATATAGGTGAAGTCGCGCTTCATTTTGCCGTAGTTGTAAACGTCGATACTTTTTCCTTCCAGCATCGCTTTCGTGAACTTGAACAGCGCCATATCCGGGCGACCCCACGGACCATACACTGTAAAGAAGCGCAGCCCGGTGGTCGGGATGCCGTACAGGTGAGAATAGGTGTGCGCCATCAGCTCATTAGCTTTCTTGGTGGCGGCATACAAGGAGACCGGATGATCGACGGAATCTTCGGTGGAGAACGGCATTTTACGGTTGAGGCCGTAAACCGAGCTGGAGGAGGCGTACACCAGGTGTTTCACCTTGGTATGACGGCAGCCTTCCAGAATGTTCAGATACCCCATCAGGTTAGCGTCTGCGTAGGCATACGGGTTTTCGAGTGAGTAGCGCACACCGGCCTGGGCGGCCAGGTGGATCACGCGATCAAATTGCTCTGTGGCGAACAGCTTTGCCATACCTTCACGGTCGGCCAGATCCAGCTGCTGGAAATGGAATGCCGGAGAAGCCAGGCGATCCAGACGGGCCTGCTTCAGGCTGACGTCATAATAGTCGTTCATGTTGTCGATTCCGACAACATCATGCCCTTCATTCAACAGGCGCTGCGCGATATGGAAGCCGATAAAACCTGCGGCACCAGTGACCAAAAACTTCATATTTTTCCTCCGGGGTGTGGATATCCCGTTCTACATAAGTGCCGATTTTACACTGGCTTGCGGTTGGGATCACTTGGTTTACCATGACAAGATATGCAAGTACCTGTAAACAGCGGCGTCAGAGAGTAAATGTCATGTAATTAATTATCATTCGCGAAAGACATTAAGACATTCAGAAGTTGAAAATAATATAAAACCCAATATAAACAATGGGTTGGGTGTTTGCTTCGGTATTGTCGAGTATTACGAGGTTTAGACGCGGTCTGGCCTCGTAGAGTAAAGATGGTTACTTTAGTTTGCCCGGTGTGTTTGTTTGCCGAGAGCTCATTTAGCGATAATGCCATGATATCGTCTAAAGTGTGTCCATTTTTACATTGAAAAAGCCATGCACCGGATTTTTACTTTAATTCCTTACTTGCAGAGTTATAATACGCTGCCGTTCTATTTAGCAGACTTAGGTATTGCTTGATAAATCATCACCAAAAGTTGTTATTAATATGCAAGAAATTATTTCAGAATTTCATGCTGTCCTTAGATGGTTCTTTTGCATGTAAGGGCGTGATGAGCAGGCGAGGGGAGTGCTACGCCAGGCATGCTGCTTGCGGAAATGAGAAAGTCCTGATAGCTAACGGAGAAGGGAAACGCCAGAGTAAAGCCTTTTTGCAGCTAAGGTAACGAGATGCATGGCTGTACTGAACAGTAATGCCATCTACAGTGCGGTTTGAACGGATGTGAGTGCTAAAAACTCGGTGGATCACGCATTTTGGTTGCGATAGCCAATGGCGGTAGCGTGGAAGAAAACACCAGGTGATTTTTTAATTTATTGAATCAAAAGGATTTTTATCGTTTATGGCTGGGGTGTCGCTTGCGCTTCCGTTCAAATCAATGGTTGCAGTCGATGAATGGCAGCTGACCTGATAAACTTTGCCCGCAGCACAAAGCAGTCAGTTTCTCGATTGTTGAGCCTGACAGGATCGGCGAGGTAGACCTGGTATGACTAACTCATTCAGTGGATATTTGCAGAATAATTTATGAGTATAAAGATGAAGTACAATTTAGGGTATTTATTTGATTTACTTGTTGTGATAACAAATAAAGATCTAAAAGTGCGCTATAAGAGCAGCATGCTAGGTTATTTATGGTCAGTAGCAAATCCATTGCTTTTTGCCATGATTTATTATTTTATATTTAAGCTGGTAATGAGAGTACAAATTCCAAATTATACAGTTTTCCTCATTACCGGCTTGTTTCCGTGGCAATGGTTTGCCAGTTCGGCCACTAACTCATTATTTTCATTCATCGCTAACGCTCAAATTATCAAGAAGACAGTTTTTCCCCGGTCCGTGATTCCGCTAAGTAATGTGATGATGGAAGGCTTGCATTTTCTTTGCACCATCCCGGTTATTGTTGTCTTTCTTTTTGTTTATGGCATGACGCCGTCCTTGTCCTGGGTTTGGGGTATACCTCTCATTGCTATTGGCCAGGTGATTTTCACCTTTGGTGTTTCAATCATCTTTTCAACGCTGAACCTGTTTTTCCGTGACCTGGAGCGCTTTGTCAGTCTGGGGATTATGCTGATGTTTTATTGTACGCCGATTTTATATGCGTCTGATATGATTCCGGAAAAATTTAGCTGGATAATTACCTACAATCCGCTAGCGAGTATGATTCTTAGTTGGCGTGATTTATTCATGAATGGGACTCTTAATTATGAGTATATTTCTATACTCTATTTTACGGGAATCATTTTGACGGTTGTCGGTTTGTCTATTTTCAATAAATTAAAATATCGATTTGCAGAGATCTTGTAATGCACCCAGTTATTAACTTCAGTCATGTTACAAAAGAGTATCCTCTGTACCATCATATTGGCTCAGGAATCAAAGATTTAATTTTCCATCCGAAACGCGCTTTTCAGTTGCTGAAGGGGCGGAAATATTTAGCTATCGAAGACGTATCCTTTACAGTTGGCAAAGGTGAGGCTGTTGCCCTGATTGGACGTAATGGGGCAGGAAAGAGTACCTCGCTTGGCCTGGTTGCCGGCGTGATTAAGCCAACTAAGGGAACCGTCACCACTGAAGGACGGGTGGCATCGATGCTTGAACTCGGTGGAGGATTTCATCCGGAACTTACCGGGCGTGAGAATATTTACCTGAATGCTACTCTGCTGGGCCTTCGACGTAAAGAGGTCCAACAACGTATGGAACGTATTATTGAATTTTCGGAACTGGGAGAATTCATCGACGAGCCCATCAGAGTATATTCAAGCGGAATGCTAGCTAAGTTAGGTTTTTCGGTCATCAGTCAGGTTGAACCGGATATTTTAATTATTGATGAAGTTCTGGCAGTAGGTGATATCGCTTTTCAGGCTAAATGTATTCAGACCATCAGAGATTTTAAGAAAAGAGGCGTGACGATACTGTTTGTTAGCCACAATATGAGTGACGTTGAAAAAATCTGCGATAGAGTCATCTGGATCGAAAATCATAGACTCAGAGAAGTGGGGTCTGCCGATCGAATCATTGAACTGTACAAGCAAGCAATGGCTTAATCATTGGGTAATATAATGAACAATAGCGTTAAAATCTATACCAGCCACCATAAGCCTAGTGCTTTTCTTAATGCTGCAATTATCAAACCTCTGCATGTCGGCAAAGCTAATTCTTGTAATGAAATTGGTTGTCCAGGAGATGACAGTGGCGATAATATTTCCTTTAAGAATCCGTTTTATTGCGAACTAACTGCGCATTATTGGGTTTGGAAAAACGAAGAGCTGGCAGACTATGTCGGTTTCATGCACTATCGCCGTCATCTTAATTTTTCCGAAAAACAAACTTTTTCTGAGGATACCTGGGGGGTCGTGAACCACCCATGCATTGATGAAGAATATGAGAAGATCTTTGGATTAAACGAAGAAACAATTCAACGGTGTGTCGAAGGTATTGACATCTTGCTGCCAAAAAAATGGTCTGTCACTGCGGCGGGAAGTAAAAATAATTACGATCACTATGAACGAGGTGAATACTTACACATTCGTGATTATCAGGCTGCCATTGCCATCGTTGAAAAACTATATCCAGAGTATAGCACGGCAATAAAAACGTTTAATGATGCCAGTGATGGCTATTACACAAATATGTTTGTCATGCGCAAAGATATTTTTGTTGACTATTCTGAGTGGCTCTTTTCCATTCTGGATAATCTCGAAGATGCCATTTCGATGAACAATTATAATGCCCAGGAAAAACGCGTTATTGGGCATATAGCTGAACGGCTGTTTAATATTTACATAATTAAGCTGCAACAAGATGGTGAGCTTAAGGTAAAAGAATTACAGCGTACCTTTGTCAGCAATGAAACATTCAATGGTGCACTGAATCCAGTTTTTGATTCTGCGGTTCCAGTGGTTATCAGTTTCGATGATAATTACGCAATCAGCGGTGGCGCATTAATTAATTCCATTATCCGACATGCGGACAAAAATAAAAATTATGATATTGTCGTACTCGAAAACAAAGTTAGCTATTTGAATAAAACGCGGTTGGTAAATCTAACCTCTGCTCATCCGAATATTTCTCTTCGTTTTTTTGACGTTAATGCCTTCACTGAAATTAACGGTGTGCATACCCGAGCGCATTTTAGCGCGTCAACGTATGCTCGTCTTTTTATTCCTCAACTGTTCAGACGATACGATAAAGTCGTATTTATTGATTCGGATACCGTTGTAAAGGCTGACCTGGGTGAACTGCTTGATATCCCTCTGGGCAATAATTTAGTTGCAGCGGTTAAGGATATCGTCATGGAAGGTTTTGTAAAATTTTCTGCAATGTCGGCATCAGATGATGGCGTTATGCCGGCAGGCGAATATTTACAGAAAACCTTAAACATGAATAACCCTGATGAATATTTTCAGGCAGGGATTATTGTTTTTAATGTCAAACAAATGGTCGAAGAAAATACTTTTGCTGAATTGATGCGGGTATTAAAGGCAAAGAAATACTGGTTCCTCGACCAGGATATCATGAATAAAGTATTCTACTCTCGAGTCACATTTCTGCCATTAGAGTGGAACGTTTATCATGGTAATGGCAACACGGATGATTTCTTCCCTAATCTTAAGTTTGCAACGTATATGAAATTTTTAGCAGCTCGCAAGAAGCCTAAAATGATTCATTATGCGGGTGAGAACAAACCATGGAATACCGAAAAAGTCGATTTTTATGACGACTTTATTGAGAACATCGTTAACACTCCATGGGAGATGGAAATCTATAAACGTCAGATGTCGTTAGCGGCTTCGATTGGTTTAACCCATAGCGAGCCGCAACAACAAATCTTGTTCCAGACCAAAATCAAGAACGTACTGATGCCTTATGTTAATAAATATGCACCAATAGGCACGTCAAGAAGAAACATGATGACTAAATATTATTACAAAGTACGCCGTGCTATTCTTGGATAATAAAAGAGACAACAGATGAAAAGTAAAAAAATATTGATCGTAGGTGCTGGCTTCTCTGGTGCAGTTATCGGTCGCCAACTTGCTGAGAAGGGACATCAAGTCCATATTATCGACCAGCGTGATCATATTGGGGGGAATTCCTATGATGCACGCGACTCTGAAACGAATGTGATGGTACATGTTTATGGACCCCATATTTTCCATACTGACAATGAAACAGTGTGGAACTATGTCAACAAGCATGCAGAGATGATGCCCTATGTGAATCGGGTTAAAGCGACAGTTAATGGTCAGGTATTTTCCCTGCCTATTAATTTGCATACTATCAATCAGTTTTTCTCAAAAACTTGTTCGCCTGATGAGGCCAGAGCGCTCATTGCTGAGAAAGGGGACAGCACTATTGCTGATCCACAAACTTTTGAAGAGCAAGCGTTACGCTTTATTGGTAAAGAGTTATATGAGGCCTTTTTTAAAGGCTATACGATTAAACAGTGGGGGATGCAACCCTCCGAACTGCCCGCATCTATTCTTAAACGTCTTCCTGTTCGTTTTAACTATGATGATAATTATTTTAACCACAAATTTCAGGGCATGCCGAAATGTGGTTATACGCAGATGATTAAGTCCATTCTCAATCATGAGAATATCAAGGTTGACTTACAGCGGGAATTTATCGTTGAAGAGCGAACTCATTACGATCACGTATTCTATAGCGGTCCATTAGATGCGTTTTATGGCTACCAATATGGCCGTCTGGGCTATCGAACATTAGATTTTAAAAAGTTTACCTATCAGGGTGATTACCAGGGCTGCGCAGTGATGAACTATTGTTCTGTTGATGTCCCCTATACTCGCATCACTGAACATAAATATTTTTCTCCCTGGGAACAACACGACGGCTCTGTTTGTTATAAAGAGTATAGCCGTGCTTGCGAAGAAAATGATATTCCTTACTATCCTATTCGTCAGATGGGAGAAATGGCTCTTCTTGAAAAATATTTGTCACTGGCCGAGAATGAAACCAATATCACTTTTGTCGGTCGTCTTGGAACCTACCGTTACCTTGATATGGATGTGACCATCGCCGAAGCATTGAAAACGGCAGAAGTCTATTTAAATTCACTCACTGAAAATCAGCCAATGCCTGTGTTTACGGTTTCTGTACGATGAAATATACGGCATTGATAGTGACATTCAATCGGCTCGGTAAACTGAAAAAAACCGTTGAAGAGACCCTCAAACTTGAATTCACTAATATTGTTATTGTCAATAACGGGTCCACGGATGGGACCCAAGCCTGGCTTTCGTCAATTGTTGATACGCGAGTCATTGTGTTAACCCTTACCGAGAATACCGGTGGGGCGGGGGGCTTTAAAACAGGAAGTCAGTATATTTGTACACAGCTAGCAAGTGATTGGGTTTTTTTCTACGATGACGATGCTTACCCCTATCCAGACACGTTGAAGTCCTTTTCACAGCTGGATAAGCGGGGATGTCGGGTATTTAGTGGACTGGTGAAAGATCCGCAAGGAAAACCGTGTCCGATGAATATGCCGTTCTCGCGTGTGCCAACTTCCCTTGGCGACACTGTACGCTATTTACGCTACCCTGCAGAGTTTATCCCGGCAGCTAATCGTTCTATGTTCGTACAAACGGTTTCATTTGTTGGGATGGTCATACATCGTGATCTGCTCGCGACCAGTCTTGACTACATTCGCGAACAGCTCTTTATCTACTTTGATGATCTTTACTTTGGCTATCAGCTATCATTAGCTGGTGAGCAAATTATGTATAGCCCGGAGTTGCTTTTTTATCATGATGTGAGTATTCAGGGCAAACTTATTGCACCTGAATGGAAGGTTTACTATCTATGCCGTAATTTGATCCTGTCGAAGAAAATATTCCAGAAAAATGCCGTGTATAGCAATTCAGCGATAGCGATACGCATCCTAAAATATATATTAATCCTGCCATGGCAACGTCAAAAATATTCCTATATGAAATTTATTCTTCGTGGAATTTCACATGGCATAAAAGGTATTAGTGGTAAGTATCATTAAGTGGGCATAGCAATGAGAAAATTGTGTTATTTCATAAATTCGGATTGGTACTTCGATTTACACTGGATCGATCGTGCCATCGCCTCCCGTGATGCAGGTTATGAGATTCACATCATCAGCCATTTTATTGATGACAACATAATAAATAAATTCAAAACATTCGGCTTTATTTGCCATAATGTTACTCTTGATGCTCAATCTTTTAATGCATTAGTTTTCTTTCGTACTTACCATGATGTGCAAAAAATTATTAAAAATATAAAACCGGATCTCTTGCATTGCATCACTATCAAACCATGTTTGATTGGTGGTGTGCTCGCGAAGAAATTTAATCTGCCGGTCATCGTAAGTTTTGTTGGGCTTGGAAGAGTATTTTCTTCAGACAGCATGCCTTTAAAATTGTTGCGGCAGTTTACTATTGCTGCATATAAATATATTGCCAGTAATAAGCGCTGTATATTTATGTTTGAACATGACCGTGACAGAAAAAAACTGGCTAAGTTGGTTGGACTCGAAGAACAACAGACTATTGTTATTGATGGTGCAGGCATTAATCCAGAGATATACAAATATTCTCTTGAACAGAATCACGATGTCCCTGTTGTATTGTTTGCCAGTCGTATGTTGTGGAGTAAAGGACTGGGCGACTTAATTGAAGCGAAGAAAATATTACGCAGTAAGAATATTCACTTTACTTTGAATGTTGCTGGAATTCTGGTCGAAAATGATAAAGATGCAATTTCCCTTCAGGTCATTGAAAATTGGCATCAGCAAGGATTAATTAACTGGTTAGGTCGTTCGAATAACGTTTGCGATCTTATTGAGCAATCAAATATCGTTGCTTTGCCGTCAGTTTATTCTGAAGGTGTTCCGCGAATTCTTCTGGAAGCATCTTCTGTGGGTCGCGCTTGTATTGCTTATGATGTTGGTGGTTGTGATAGCCTTATTATTGATAACGATAATGGAATTATTGTTAAAAGCAATTCACCTGAAGAGCTGGCTGATAAACTTGCCTTTTTGCTTAGCAATCCTAAAGCACGCGTTGAAATGGGTATTAAGGGGAGGAAACGTATACAAGATAAATATTCTAGTGTTATGATTATCGATAAAACATTGCAAATATATCATGATGTAGTACGATGATGTGTAAGTTTCACATTTATTATTGCGAAAAACCTTCATATTGATAATAGTAATGTTTATATAATGTAATTCAATTTACTACTAATGGTATTTTTATGGCTCATGAAAAAAGTGATATAATTGTTTCGGTCGTTATTCCTGTTTACAACGCCGAAGAGTATATTGCAGATACTCTAAAAAACATTGTTTCACAGTCATTGTATGAAATTGAAATTATAATAATCAATGATCATTCGAGTGATAATACATTAGATATCCTTAAGGAGATTGCATCCAGCGATGAAAGAATACGAATTATTGATAACGCTGTAAATATTGGAGCTGGCATATCACGTAATATAGGTCTTTCAGAAGCAAAGGGAGAATATATAATATTTCTTGATGATGATGATTATGTCGATACGAACATGTTGAAGCACATGTCTGATTGTGCGGAGCTATCAGGGGCAGATATCGTTGTATGCAGAAGCCGCTCATTTAATCTACAATCTCTCCAGTATGCTCCAATGCCAGATTCAATTCGAAAAGATTTATTACCTGAAAAAGCAGTTTTCTCGCCTGGAGATATTGAGCGAGACTTTTTCAGGGCATTTATATGGTGGCCATGGGACAAACTATTCCGACGTGAATTTATTATTCAGCACTCGTTGAGCTACCAAGATTTAAGAACATCAAATGATCTGTTTTTTGTGTGTGCATCTATGCTTAGTGCCGAAAAGGTAACTATTCTTGATGAAATATTGATTGCTCATACGATTAATCGAAAAACATCATTGTCTTCAACTCGCTCCGTTTCCTATCATTGCGCACTTGATGCACTTGTTGCTCTAAGGGATTTTCTTTTTAAAAATGGCATGATGCAAAAGCGACAAAGGGATTTTTATAATTACATTGTCGTATTCCTTGAGTGGCACTTAAATACGCTATCGGGTGAAGCCTTTAATAAACTGTTTCAAGATGTCAAATTATTCATCAGCAGTTTTGATATCAATAATGAAGACTTTTATGATGAGTTTATTCTTTCTGCTTATCGACGAATCGCTGATATGTCTGCTGAAGAGTATCTTTTTTCATTAAAAGATCGGGTTCTTAATGAATTAGAGGATGCCCAACGAAATATTTTGACCTTACAAAACGAAGTTGAGGAGATAAAACAGCAGCTTCAACAAAAGGACGAAATGATTGCTTCTATGAATAGGGAGATTTTAGCTATTAAAGCAGATAATAAAATTCTCGAAAATTACAATGAAGAACTAAAGACTGTTCAAACAAAGTTTCTTAAACTACTCTCAAGCAAAGACTAGTATTTAAAAGCGTATTTTATGATTACTGTAATAGTGCCCCCATAAAAAATGAGGGCGGCACAGAAATTACTAATAATTTATCGTTGACCTTCGCATTGCATCTGACGTTTTGATAACCATACAATCATCAATACATCGATTGGTCTCAGAAATTATAACGTTGTTAGATAGTTTGAAATTAAATCCTTTCATAATTCTGATCTCTTCAGCCATACCTTTGAGCGCCCAGGGTGCTGCTAATGAAATATTCCCAAACTCATCATATCTCTGTGTTTTTGTAAAGGCATTGTAAGCAGGATCTGTGAGATCGAACATTAATTTTCCTGTGTAATTTTTAGGTATTTTATTAGTTATTTCCGCAGCAAGTGCCTGAATTTCAGAGCGTTGAGGAATAATAAATCCATTTATAATATTATACTGAGCTATTATCATAATTGTTAAAGCGATAAGAGGCCAGACAAATGCTTGCTTAAAAATTCTACTGACAAGGCTATTTATGCCAATAAGAAATAGAGTTGATATAATAAGTTCTAAGGCCACTAACGAGCGGAATGCTGCCCAATTCTCTTTTGTCGCTAAATTTGGAGCGTAGGAACCTATCCCGATCGCTATGACTATGAACGTTTTCCATCTGCCTGATTTTCCCACAAAAATAGTGTATAAGCCGATTAAAATTGCAAGCGAGGAGAACCAAGAATATATTTTGACTGGTTGTATGTTATAGTTATTTACAGCGTTTATTAGTGATTCATTTATGAACCATTTCATCTTTCCACCGATATCTGCGGTTAACTCGGCTCTCGATAATGATTCCCCATATAGCCAGACAGGAAGTACTTTTGACATTATAAAACTGCCTGCAACACCGATAACTAAAATGATAAAACATGTCGCAACTTTTTTCACAGTTAAACTACTTTCTTTTTTTATACAACTATCAAGCATAAAAAAGAATAAGAATGTAATTGCTGTCGGTTGATATATTGCAAATGCCACCCATAAAACAACAATGGATGCTAATTTTTCTGGCAATGACGACCGCTGCTTCGAATGTGGGAAACATTTATTATAACTAATACCTGCCAGCAATACTGAAATAGTGAACGGGAAACATGTTGCCCATGAAGCATAAACTTGAAACGCAGGGAGTAAGCAAATTAACAGCGGAAATATTACTTTGAATACGGGGTTATCAAATATTTTTCTGCTGTCTATGAAGTTGTAAATAAAACCACTTAAGACAACCAGACTTAATATATTAAAAAGCCGCAAATACGAAAATGAAGAAATATCATTAATTAACATTTGTCCATAGTAACGGAACACAGCATAAACGGGACGACCAGATTGAACATCCCACTGAAACGAAGAACCGTTTCTTGTTATAGCATCAAAGAATGTTGACCAGTCGTCTGAAAATGCATATGAAAAGAAAATTACCGGTGAAAATGTTAACATAATCAGAAAGAAATAAAAAATGTAAACGTTTTTTTTATTTCCCTCTGCTAAAGAATTGCTCAGATTTTGCATATTATTTTCCATTGCTATCATTACCTACGCTTTCATCAATGAAATATTTAGGTCTATTTTTCGTCTCTATATAAATTTTCCCGACATATTCTCCTATAATACCTAAAGAAAGCATTTGCACACCGCCAAGAAAGAATATAGCGATCATGACTGATGTCCATCCCTCAACTGTAGTACCTGTTGTTTTTTGAATTAAAGCATAAATCGCAGCGATGGTAGATATGATGCAAGTTATAAAACCTGTCATAGCTATAATTCGTAACGGTGTAACTGATAATGAGGTAATTCCCTCGAGAGCCAGCGCAAGCATTTTTTTAATTGGATATTTTGATTCACCTGCAATTCTTTCTTCACGGCTATATTGCACCTCGATCGAGGGGTATCCCACAAGAGGCACTAATCCACGTAAATATATATTTTGCTCTTTATATTGTTTAAGAGCCTCCAACGCACGATTACTTAATAATCGATAATCTGCATGATTTGGAGTTTGATTTACACCCATGTGGGACATTATTGCGTAAAATGCATTAGCTGTTGTACGTTTAAAAAAAGTGTCACTGTCTCGATTACATCTTACGCCGTATACTATGTCATATCCCTGGCTGTAAGCGTCAATCATTTTTTCGATGCAATTTACATCATCTTGTAGATCCGCATCGATGCTAATGGTTACGTCTGTATCGACCGAGCGTAACCCTGCCATTAAGGCAATTTGATGTCCTTTATTTCTTGATAATTTTATTCCTCGCACATAGTGATAAGCGGTCGAGGCATCTTTAATTTGTGCCCAAGTATTGTCACGACTACCATCATCGACAAACAAAAGATAACTATTGTTGTTAATTTTATTTCTGGCTATCAATGAATTTAGTACATTCGAAAGCTTTTCGAGACAGAAAGGAAAAGCCTCTTGTTCATTATAGCAAGGTACCACAATAGCTAAAGAAGGAGTGCTTTTTATATCAGTTGAGGTTGTCATTTCATCGCCCAGAACTTGTTTAAAATAAAACCTGTGATAGTGTATGTGAACATCCCAAGGATTTGTGCTGAATATATTTTTTCTGGCATAAAAACGAAAAATATTTTTATGACAATGATATTTGCCACATAACAAATGAAGCAAACACATAAAAATTTTATTAGTCTATTGATATTAATTGGTTGCGTAAATGTAAATATTGTGTTTGCTATGAAGCTGAAAACAATACCTACAACATAACCCATCGCATTGGACAGATAAATGCCAAGACCCAAATGCATTAGCAGGAAAATTACAACTGCCGTAATTAGTGTATTGACTATCCCAACTAACCCATATTTCATTAGTTGCCATAATGGGCCTGAACTTGGCATTATATACTCCGCTAGCGTTCCAATTGGATGTTAAAGGCGGCAGCATTCTAACAAACTACATCTGTCATGTGAATCCAATTCACATCTCAAATATTAGGTTGTAAAGGATATTGGGGGGTATTTCGAGGGCTGCGTGAAGGGTTCATTTAGAAAGAGTAATTAATGGCGGTTTTATAACCGCCATGTCTTATATTACCTATGCCGTGCTCTTAAATTATCAATCACTTCCCCGAGATCCAGCCCCTGGTCCTGCAGCAGCACCAGCAGGTGATACATCAGGTCCGACGCCTCATTCTTCAGCTCGAAGCGGTCGTTCACTGTGGCGGCCAGCGCGGTCTCCACGCCTTCTTCCCCCACTTTCTGCGCAATACGCTTGGTGCCGCTGGCATACAGCTTCGCCGTGTAGGAGCTCTCCGGGTCGGCGTGTTTACGCTCGGCCAGCAGCTGCTCCAGCTGATAGAGGAACAGCCACTGGTGGCCGGTTTCGCCGAAGCAGCTTGTGGTGCCTTTGTGGCAGGTCGGTCCGATCGGGTTTACCAGCACCAGCAGCGTATCGTTGTCACAGTCCGGCGTGATGCTCACTACATTGAGGACATGGCCCGAGGTTTCACCCTTGGTCCACAGCCGCTGCTTGGTGCGCGAGTAAAAGGTGACCTTGCCGGTGGCTTCGGTTTTCTCCAGCGCCTCCTTGTTCATGTAGCCGTGCATCAGCACTTCGCCGGATACGGCGTGCTGCACGATGGCCGGCATCATGCCGTCCGTTTTTTCCCAGTCCAGCTGTTCAGTCAACATACCCTTATCTCCACGCCCTGTGCCGCCAGGTACGCTTTCAGTTCGCCAATATTAATAATCTGTTTGTGGAATACCGAGGCCGCCAGCGCGCCGTCAACGTCGGCGTCGCGGAAGGCTTCGAGGAAGTGTTCCATAGTGCCCGCGCCGCCGGAGGCGATCAGCGGGACGTGGCACACCGCGCGAACCTTCGCCAGCTGCTGCAGGTCGTAACCGTTGCGCACCCCGTCCTGGTTCATCATATTGAGAACGATCTCGCCTGCGCCGCGCTTCTGCACTTCCTCCACCCAGTCGAGGGTTTCCCACTGCGTCACCCGGGTGCGGCTCTCGTCGCCGGTATACTGGTTGACGTGATACTTGCCGGTCTCTGCATCAAACCAGGTATCAATCCCCACCACGATACACTGCACGCCAAAGCGGTCGGCAAGGCGGGTGATCAGCGTCGGGTCGGCGAGAGCAGGGGAGTTAATCGAGATCTTATCGGCGCCGAAGGAGAGGATCTGCGCCGCGTCTTCCAGCGACTTGATCCCGCCCGCCACGCAGAAAGGAATATCAATCACTTCCGCTACCCGCGACACCCAGCTCTTGTCGACCACCCGACCGTCGCTGGAGGCGGTGATATCATAGAACACCAGTTCGTCGGCCCCTTCGTCGGCATAGCGCTTGGCCAGCGGGACGATGTCGCCAATGATCTCGTGATTACGGAACTGCACGCCTTTCACTACCTGGCCGTCGCGGACGTCGAGGCAGGGGATTATCCGTTTTGCCAGCATTGAATGGCCTCCGTTACGTTGAATTTACCTTCCAGCAGCGCGCGACCGACAATCACGCCGCGCACCCCGGTGCCGCGCAGGGCGGCAATATCATTGAGATCGCCGATGCCGCCGGATGACTGAAACGCCACCTGCGGGTAGCGGGCGCAGACTTCCTCGTACAGCGAGACGTTAGAGCCTGCCAGCGTGCCGTCGCGGGAGATATCGGTGCACAGCACGTGCTGCAGGCCGACCGGCAGATAACTTTCCACCAGCTCCTCCAGCGTCACGCCGGAGTTTTCCTGCCAGCCGCTGACCGCCACCTGCTTATTGCCGTCGGCGTCGATACGCACGTCGAGGGCGAGCACCAGCCGTTCTGGGCCAAAGCGTTTGAACCAGCCTTTCACTTCCTCCGGGGATTTCACCGCGGTGGAGCCGACCACCACGCGGGCGACGCCGGCCTCAAGCAGGGCCGCGACATCCGCTTCGGTCCGCACACCGCCGCCGACCTGCACCGGGACGTCAACCCCGGCGACCAGCGATTTCAGCAGCGGGATCTGGCGCTTCGCCGGATCCTTCGCCCCGGTCAGGTCGACCAGGTGCAGGACTTTTGCCCCCTGAGCGGCATAGGCCTGCAGGCGCGGCAGCGGATCGCTGCCATAGTCGCGCTGCTGGCCGTAATCGCCCTGATGGAGACGAACGACGGTGCCGTCGATTAAATCTAAAGCAGGAATAATCATCACATCTCCAGGAAGTTTTTCAGCAGCTGCGCCCCGGCGCTCCCGGAGCGCTCCGGGTGAAACTGCACGCCAAAGAAGTTATCTTTCTGCACCGCGGCGGTGAACGCCTCGCCGTAATTGCACTGGGCGATGGTGTACGGGTTGACCGGCATGGCGTAGCTGTGCACGAAGTAGAAATACGCGCCTTCTTCAATGCCGCGGAACAGCCGATCGCCAGCTTTGGCATACACCCGGTTCCAGCCCATGTGCGGCAGCGGCAGACCGTGGTCGGTCATCTTCGGCACCTCTTCTTCGATAATGCCCAGCAGATCGACGCCGTTGTTCTCCTCGCTGCGCTTGCCGAGCAGCTGCATGCCCAGGCAAATCCCCAGCACCGGCTGGGTACAGGCTTTGATCAGGTCGATCAGCTCGCGGTCGCGCAGCTGATCCATCGCCGCCTGGGCGGTGCCGACGCCGGGAAGAAACAGTTTATCGGCACGCAATACCACTTCCGGATCGCGGCTGACCACCGGCTCATAGCCGTGGCGGCCAATCGCCGATTTCACCGAATTGAGGTTGGCGCAGCCGGTATCAAGGATCACCACATTCATTACAGCACCCCTTTGGAAGACGGCAGGGCATCGCCCTGGACGCGGATCGCCTGGCGCAGCGTACGGCCAAAGGCTTTGAACAGGCTCTCCACGCGGTGGTGATCGTTCTTGCCCTTGGTTTTCAGGTGCAGGGTCACCGCCATGGTGTAGGAGAGCGAGCGGAAGAAGTGTTCCACCATCTCGGTGCTCAGATCGCCGACGCGCTGATAGGTGAAGTCCGCCTTATACTCCAGGTGTGGACGGCCGGAGATATCCAGCGCGCAGCGGGCGAGACACTCGTCCATCGGCAGCACGAAGCCGAAGCGATTGATGCCGCGCTTGTCGCCAAGGGCCAGCTTCAGGGCTTCGCCGAGGGCCAGGCCGGTATCCTCCACCGTGTGGTGGTCGTCGATGTACAGATCGCCGCCGACGTTAACCTCCATGCGGAAGCCGCCGTGGGTGGCGATTTGGTCGAGCATATGGTCAAAAAAGCCGACGCCGGTATGGATCTTGCTGCCGCCTTCGCGGTCCAGCCACACTTTCACATCCACCTGGGTCTCTTTGGTGACGCGCTCGACGTGGGCATAGCGGTCGCGGCGGGTCAGCTGCTCGCAGATGGTCGGCCAGTCGAGCGTCTCGCGGTCATAGCGCAGACCGGTAATTCCCATGTTATCCGCCAGCTCAAGGTCGGTGGCCCGGTCGCCAATCACATAGCTGTGGGCTTTATCCAGCACGCCCTCTTCCAGCCACGGCAGCACCAGCTGCGTTTTTGGCTTGCGGCAGGCGCAGTTGTCGCCCGGGAAGTGCGGACAAATCAGCACCTCTTCAAAGTTAACGCCCTGCGAGGCGAAGATCTGCATCATCAGGTTGTGCGGGCCATCAAACGCTTCCTGCGGCAGACTGTCGGTTCCCAGGCCATCCTGATTGGTGATCATCACCAGCTTATAGCCTTCCTGCTGCAGCTTCAGCAGCGCCGGGATCACCTGCGGCTCAAACGCCAGCTTGTCGAACCGGTCCACCTGGAAATCCTCCGGCGGTTCGGAAATCAGGGTGCCGTCACGGTCAATAAAGAGATACTTCTGGGTCATACATTCTCCGCAGTCAAGGCGTCAATCACGCGCTGGCTCTCGGCACGGGTACCGATAGTGATACGCAAACAGCCGCTTAATGAAGGTTGTTTATTCTGGTCACGTAAGATAATGCCCTGATCCCACAAAGATTTAAACACTGCGCTGGAGGCGGTTATCCGCGCCAGCACATAGTTGGTCTCGGAATCGAAGACCTGCTCCACGCAGGCGATGCCGCGCAGCTGTTCCACCAGGTAGCGGCGCTCGTCAAGGATCTGCGCCACGCGCTGGCGCATCGCGGCGATCCCCTCCGGGCTCAGGGCCTGGGCGGCGATATCGGCCACCGGCGTGGAGAGCGGGTACGGGGCGATCACTTTCAGCAGCACGTTGATCACCTCGGCGTTGGCGAGGGTGAAGCCGCAGCGCAGGCCGGCGAGGGCGAAGGCTTTGGACAGCGTGCGCAGCACCACCAGGTGCGGATAGTCGCTGAGCCAGCCGGCGAGCGTCGCCTGCGGGCAGAATTCAATATAGGCTTCGTCGGCCACCACGATGGCTTTGCCGCGGGTCATCTCCAGCAGGTCGCGCATCGACTGCGGGTCGATAATCTGCCCGGTCGGGTTGTTCGGGCTGCAGACGAAGACCACCTTCACGCCGTCCAGCCGCGCCTCGATGCCCGGCAGGTCGAGCTGCCAGTCGGCCAGCGTCGGCACGGTGCGGCACTCGACGCCGATGGTTTCGGCGCTGACGCTGTACATGCCATAGGTCGGCGGGCAGTAGAGCACCGCGTCTTCGCCGGGCTCACAGAAGGCGCGGATCAGCAGCTCGATGCCTTCGTCGGCGCCGCGGCTGACCAGCACCTGCTCCGGTTTGACCTCGGCGTAGCGGGCGTAGCTCTCAATCACGGCCTTCGGCTGCGGCTCCGGATAGCGGTTCAGCGTCTGTTCGGTAAGCTGGAAGGCTACGGCGGTAGGGAATTCGTTGGCGTTGAGCCAGACGTCGCCTTTGCCGCCCAGCCGGCGAGCGGATTGATACGGGGTCAGCGCGCGGACGTTGGCGCGGGCTAAATCTTCAATGCTCATGCTTGCTCCTTCAGGGCGGCAACGCGCAGCGTTACGGCGTTTTTGTGGGCGTCAAGGCGCTCGGCGGCGGCCAGGATCTCAATCGTTGAGGCGAGGGCGGCAAAGCCGTCGCGCGACAGCTCCTGCACGGTCATCCGCTTCTGGAAGTCGGCCAGGCCGAGGCTTGAGCAGGTGGCGGTGTAACCATAGGTCGGCAGGACGTGGTTGGTGCCCGAGGCGTAGTCGCCCGCGGATTCCGGTGACCAGTCGCCAAGGAAAACGGAACCGGCGCTGGTGATGCTGTCCACCAGCTCGCGGGCCTGACGGGTCTGAATGATCAGGTGCTCCGGGCCGTACTGGTTGGAGATAGCCACGCACTGCGCCAGATCGCGAGCCACGATGATCCGGCTGGCGGAGAGCGCCACGCGGGCGGTTTCCGCGCGCGGCAGGGCGGCCAGCTGGCGCTCCACGGCTTCGGCGACGCGGCTGCCCATGTCGGCGTCCGGGGTCAGGAGGATCACCTGCGAGTCCGGGCCGTGTTCCGCCTGCGACAGCAGGTCAGAGGCGACAAAGTCCGGGTTGGCGCCGCTGTCGGCGATGACCAGCACTTCCGACGGGCCGGCCGGCATGTCGATGGCTGCGCCGTCCAGACGCTGGCTGACCTGGCGTTTGGCTTCCGTCACGTAAGCGTTGCCCGGGCCAAAGATTTTATCCACCTTCGGCACCGACTCGGTACCGAGGGCGAGGGCGGCGATGGCCTGGGCGCCGCCGACGTTAAAGATGGTTTTTACGCCGCACAGCTGCGCGGCATAGAGGATCTCATCGGCAATCGGCGGCGGCGAGCAGAGCACCACCTGCTGACAGCCGGCGATGCGCGCCGGCGTCGCCAGCATCAGCACCGTGGAGAACAGCGGCGCTGAGCCGCCGGGAATGTACAGTCCGACGGAGGCGATAGGGCGGGTGACCTGCTGGCAGCGCACCCCCGGCAGCGTTTCGACATCCACCGCCTGCAGCTGTTGCGCGTTGTGGAAGGTCTCGATGTTTTTCACCGCCACCGCCATCGCCTGCTTCAGCTCATCGCTGAGGCGCTCGCCGGCGGCGGCGATCTCCGCCTCGCTCACCTGCAGCGCGGCGACGGTGGTTTTATCAAACTTCGCGCTGTATTCGCGCAGCGCCGCGTCGCCGTTGGCTTTGACGTTATTCAGGATCTCCGTCACCGTTTTACTGATGCTGTCGGAGGCGGAAATCGCCGGGCGCGTTAAGAGTTGCTGTTGTTGGTCTGCGCTACAGCCGTTCCAGTCGATGATTGTGTTGAAGCTCATGATTGTATTCCCCTGTGTGTCCCGTGACCGGCTGGCCGATTACTCCATCATTTTCTCAATCGGCAGCACCAGAATGGAGCTGGCGCCCAGCGCCTTCAGTTTTTCCATGGTCTCCCAGAACAGGGTTTCGCTGCTGACCATGTGCATCGCCACGCGCTGCTTGTCGCCTGCCAGCGGCAGAATAGTCGGCCGCTCGGCGCCCGGCAGCAGGGCAACCACTTCTTCCAGGCGTTCGGTCGGGGCGTGCATCATGATGTATTTCGACTCGCGGGCCTGAATCACGCCCTGAATACGGGTCAGCAGGCGGTCAATCAGCTGCTGTTTGGCGTCGGCCATTTCGCCGTCGCGCTGGATCAGACAGGCTTTGGAGCGGTAGATCACTTCCACTTCGCGCAGGCCGTTGGCTTCCAGAGTGGCGCCGGTGGAGACGAGGTCGCAGATAGCGTCGGCGAGGCCGGCGCGCGGCGCCACTTCCACGGAGCCGTTCAGCAGACAGGATTTAAAGGAGATACCTTTTTGATCGAGGTAGCGCTTCAGCAGGTGCGGGTAAGAGGTGGCGATGCGTTTGCCGTCCAGCGCCGCCGGGCCGTTCCAGGCTTCATCCACCGGAGTCGCCAGCGACAGGCGGCAGCCGCCGAAGTCGAGACGGCGCAGGGTGAAGTAGCGCGGGTCTTCGCCCTGGGCGCGGCGGCTGAGCAGCTCTTCTTCCAGCACGTTTTCGCCGATAATGCCGAGGTCGACAACACCGTCCATCACCAGGCCCGGGATATCGTCATCACGCACGCGCAGAATATCGATTGGCATATTTTCCGCCAGCGCAATCAGACGCTGGGTGTGCAAATTGACTTTAATGCCGCAGCGGCTGAGTAATTCGCGTGAATCTTCGCTTAAACGGCCTGATTTCTGAATAGCTATGCGTAAACGGGTGTTGTCTAACATTGTTCTTTTCCTCTGAATACCTGTCTGAATCTGTCCGAATTTGGTCCAAAAAAAAGCCCCCGGAAGTGAATCTTCCGGGGGCTCTCTGCGCGTTCATGCACCACTGGAAGATCCAAACGTCTTCCAGCACACATCGCCTGAAAGACTAGTCAGGATGATGGTGATGATGGTGGTGTTTAAATTGAACGCGGTTCATAAAAATTCTCTGTGAATGACTATGCATTTGATGTCCTTTAACCTAAACCACTTCCGCCGCAGAAAGCAAGGGCTTTTTTCTATCATTAATTCATTTCATATTGAGCGAAGAAATTGTCAGTTGCCGCTGGCTGGCGTAGCCTGTAATCAGCACAGCGAAAGAGTCAGGAGCCTGGGATGAAAAAGGTCGCGATAGTCGGTTTGGGATGGCTGGGGATGCCGCTGGCGCTGTCGTTGACGGCGCGAGGCTGGCAGGTCACCGGCAGTAAAACTACGCAGGATGGCGTGGAGGCGGCGCGGATGTGCGGGATCGACAGCTATCCGCTGCGCCTGGAGCCGCAGCTGGTCTGTGATACCGAGGACCTCGACGCGCTGATGAACGTCGATGCGCTGGTGATCACCCTGCCGGCCCGGCGTACCGGGGCAGGGGAAGGGTTTTATCTACAGGCGGTGCAGGAGATCGTCGATACCGCGCTGGCGTACCATATTCCGCGGATCGTCTTCACCAGCTCCACCTCGGTGTATGGCAACGTCAACGGTACGGTGAAGGAGAATTCCCCGCGTCTGCCGCAAACCGCCAGCGGACAGGTGCTCAAGGAGCTGGAGGACTGGCTGCACAACCTGCCGGGGACGTCGGTGGATATTCTGCGCCTGGCCGGGCTGGTGGGGCCTTCCCGCCATCCGGGGCGTTTTTTTGCCGGCAAGTCGGCGCCGGATGGCCAGCACGTGGTCAATCTGGTGCATTTGCAGGATGTGGTGGCCGCTATCGAACTGCTGCTGCAGGCCCCGAAGGGCGGGCACATCTATAATCTATGTGCGCCCCGCCATCCGGCGCGCGGCCTCTTTTATCCGCAGATGGCCCGCGAGCTCGGTCTGCCGCCGCCGGTGTTCAGCGACAGCCCGGACGGCGGCCAGGGCAAGATTGTGGATGGCAATCGTATCTGCAATGAGCTGGGGTTTGAGTACCAGTACCCCGATCCGCTGGTGATGCCGATGGAGTGATCCGCCAGCGGTGATTCGCATACCGTAAGGGGGTAGCGATGAAACCACTGCTGGATGTCCTCGTGATCCTGGATGCTCTGGAAAAAGAGGGGAGCTTTGCCGCGGCGTCGGCAAAGCTCTTTAAAACGCCCTCGGCGCTGAGCTACACCATTCACCGCCTGGAAAGCGATCTCAATATTCAGCTGCTCGACCGCAGCGGCCATCGCGCGCGCTTTACCCCCAGCGGACAGATGCTGCTGGAGAAAGGGCGGGAGGTGCTGCATATCGCCCGCGAACTGGAGATCCGGGCGGTTAAGCTGCAGCAGGGGTGGGAGAATAGCCTTCGTCTGGCGGTGGACAGCACCTTTCCCGTGGCGCTGCTCTCGCCGCCAATCGCGGCATTTTATCAACAACAGCCGCTGACCCGGCTGCACTTTACGCTGAACCCCTCCCTGCTGGACTGGCGGCCGCTGACTGACGGGCAGGCCGATCTGCTGCTGGGGGCGCTCGGCGAACCGCCGCCGCTGAGCGGTTATGACTATCTCCCCCTCGGCGAGCTGGAGCTGCTGCTGGTCGTTGCCCCACAGCATCCGCTGGCGCGACACCGCGCACCGCTAAGCTGGCGAACCCTGCGCCGTTACCGGGCGGTGGCCACCGGCGAGGGCGGGGCGCTACTCAGCGATCAGGAGACCCTGACGGTGTGTGACGCCGCGGGGCAGCTGGCGCTGCTGCGCCTGGGGCTGGGCTGGGGGTGCCTGCCGCGCTATCAGGTGCAGGGTCTGCTGGACAGCGGCGAGCTGGTCTGTATGACCGTGCGCGGGCTGTCGCCTCGTCAACGCGCGTGGATCGCCTGGAATGACGCCACCTGCGGTTTGGCTGGCAAATGGTGGCGGGAAACGCTATTAGCAAATAGTGCTATTTTTACAATTTATCATACGGAAACCGTATAGATATTAGCACGTTAAAAATTATGCTTACGCAATGAACTTCATAACATCTTGTCAACGCCGTTGAATTTGTTGCAAAATATGCGGCCTGAAAACCAGAGACTAGCCGACGCTTTTTTTTAAAGTGTCGGTTATTTTTTTGGTCGAAAGACACATCATTCAATACCAAGAGGCCGGGCTTCGTACCGGATAGATATTTACTAAAAACCGACAGTCGTTGTCGCTGAGGAATAGAAAGAAATGGGGCAATTTTTTGCTTACGCGCTGGCGTTCACCGTAAAAGGGGATAACTATGTCGCATAACGCTACTCCAAATACCTCTCGCGTGGAATTACGTAAAACGCTTACGTTAGTTCCGGTTGTAATGATGGGCCTGGCCTATATGCAGCCGATGACGCTGTTCGATACGTTTGGTATCGTCTCTGGTATGACCGACGGTCACGTGCCGACGGCCTACGCCTTTGCGTTAATCGCTATCCTGTTTACTGCCCTGAGCTATGGCAAGCTGGTACGTCGTTACCCTTCTGCCGGCTCGGCGTATACCTATGCGCAGAAATCCATCAGCCCGACCGTTGGCTTTATGGTGGGTTGGTCCTCGCTGCTCGACTACCTGTTCGCGCCGATGATCAACATTCTGCTGGCGAAAATCTATTTTGAAGCGCTGGTGCCTTCGATTCCGTCGTGGGTGTTTGTTATCGCGCTGGTCGCCTTTATGACCGCCTTTAACCTGCGCAGCATTAAATCCGTGGCCAACTTCAACACCGTGATCGTGGTGCTGCAGGTGGTGCTGATTGCCGTTATCCTCGGCATGGTGATTTATGGCGTGTTTGAAGGCGAGGGCGCCGGTACGCTGGCCAGCAGCCGTCCGTTCTGGTCCGGTGACGCGCACGTGATCCCGATGATTACCGGGGCGACGATCCTGTGCTTCTCGTTTACCGGTTTCGACGGCATCAGCAACCTGTCGGAAGAGACCAAAGATGCAGAGCGCGTCATTCCGCGCGCGATCTTCCTGACCGCGCTGATCGGCGGCCTGATCTTCATCTTTGCCACCTACTTCCTGCAGCTGTACTTCCCGGATATCTCGCGCTTTAAAGATCCGGATGCGTCACAGCCGGAAATTATGCTCTACGTGGCAGGTAAAGCCTTCCAGGTTGGCGCGCTGATCTTCTCCACCATCACCGTACTGGCGTCCGGTATGGCGGCGCACGCTGGCGTGGCGCGTCTGATGTACGTGATGGGCCGCGACGGCGTGTTCCCGAAAAGCTTCTTCGGCTACGTGCACCCGACCTGGCGCACTCCGGCGATGAACATCATCCTGGTCGGCGCGATTGCGCTGCTGGCGATTAACTTCGACCTGGTGATGGCGACGGCGCTGATTAACTTTGGTGCGCTGGTGGCGTTTACCTTCGTTAACCTGTCGGTGATTTCCCAGTTCTGGATCCGTGAGAAGCGCAACAAGACGCTGAAAGACCACTTCCAGTATCTGTTCCTGCCGATGTGCGGCGCCCTGACCGTTGGCGCGCTGTGGGTCAACCTGGAAGAGAGCTCGATGATTCTGGGCCTGATCTGGGCCGGTATCGGTCTGGTCTACCTGGCCTGCGTGACCAAAAGCTTCCGCAACCCGGTGCCGCAGTACGAAGATGTGGCCTAAGGCATAGCGTGATGTAAATAAGAAAAGCCGGAGGGAAACCTCCGGCTTTTTTTTCGCTTGGCTCGGTGCGATATCTTTTGCCCGGCGGCGCTGCGCTTGCGCGGGCCTACGGTGATGGTTAACCTTCTGAAATTTAATGGTTATGTAGGCCGGGTAAGCGAAGCGCCACCCGGCACAAAAGCTTATCCTGCCTGCACCATAACTTTCAGCAGCGTATCCAGCAGGCCGGGAAAACGGGCGTCCAGATCTTCCCGGCGCAGCGAAATCATGTTCTCCCGTCCCTGAGGCCGTTGCCAGATCACACCGCTGTCGCGCAGGACGCGCCAGTGGTGGGTCATGGTGGACTTGGCCACCTCCTCCTGGCGCAGGGCGTTGCAGCTCAGCTCGCTGCCGTCGGCCAGCGTACGAATGATCTCCAGTCGCAGCGGGTTTCCGAGCGCGGAAAGGACATTTTCCAGGCGAATTTGTTCTCGTTCGGGGTGATTGGCGATCATAATAATCCTGTGTCGGCGGTGGCGCGGCGCATCGCAGCCGCAGCCCATATCGGCGGCTGGCGGCTACTATACCCAAACTCCGGTTCAGATACCACGCGCGCCGCCGCAACCTGCTCAATCGTAATGATAGCAAAAATAGTTCGAATATACTCGTACAGTTGTACTAAGATAGACGCAGTTAAATGAACTGCGGATCATTCCGACCGCAGACTGACCGTCAAAACGACTAAGGACGCATCATGCCCCGACCCATCCCTCTCGAACGTTATCGCAACATCGGTATCTCCGCGCATATCGATGCCGGTAAAACCACCACCACCGAGCGCATCCTGTTTTACACCGGGATGAGCCATAAGCTGGGTGAAGTACACGATGGCGCGGCAACCACCGACTGGATGGCCCAGGAGCAAGAGCGCGGGATCACCATTACCTCGGCGGCGGTAAGCTGCTTCTGGCCGGGGATGGACCGCAGCTTCGAGCCGCACCGGATCAATATCATCGACACCCCGGGGCACGTGGATTTCACCATTGAGGTGGAGCGTTCCATGCGCGTGCTCGACGGCGCGGTGATGGTGTATGACTCCGTCGGCGGGGTGCAGCCCCAGTCGGAAACCGTCTGGCGCCAGGCGAATAAATACCACGTTCCGCGGCTGGCCTTCGTCAACAAGATGGACCGCCCGGGGGCGGACTTCTTCCGCGTGGTGCAGATGATGATCGACCGTCTGAAGGCTAACCCGGTGCCGATTGTGATACCTATTGGCGCTGAAGAGCATTTCACCGGCGTCGTCGACCTGGTGAAAATGCGCGCCATCCTGTGGGATGACGCCACCCAGGGCATGACCTTTAGCTATGGGCCAGTCCCAGACGATCTGCTGGCGACGGCGCAGCAGTGGCGGGAGAAAATGGTCTCGGCGGCGGCGGAAGCCAGCGATGAGCTGATGGATAAATACCTGGAAACCGGTGAGCTGGACGAGGCGGAGATCGTCGCCGGTCTGCGCCAGCGCACGGTGAAGGGGGAGATCCAGGCGGTGCTCTGCGGGAGCGCCTTTAAAAACAAAGGCGTGCAGCGCATGCTCGATGCGGTGGTGGAGCTGATGCCGTCGCCGCTGGATATTCCGGCGATACAGGGCGTCGATGAGCAAGGCCAGCCGGCGGAACGCCATCCGAGCGACGATGAGCCGTTGTCGGCGCTGGCGTTCAAACTGATGACCGACCCCTACGTCGGCCAGCTGACCTTTATCCGCGTCTACTCCGGGACGCTGAAGAAAGGCGATGCGGTGTGGAACCCGGTGAAGGGTAAGAAAGAGCGCATCGGGCGTATCGTGCTGATGCAGGCCAACGACCGTCACGAAGTTGACGAACTGCACGCCGGGGATATCGCGGCCTGCGTCGGTCTGAAGGATGTGACCACCGGCGATACGTTATGCGATCCGGATGCGGTGATTACCCTCGAACGGATGGAGTTTCCGGAGCCGGTGATTTCGCTGGCGATTGAGCCGAAGACCAAAGCGGACCAGGAGAAAATGGGCATCGCGCTGCAGCGGCTGGCGGCGGAAGATCCGTCGTTCCGTCTGCATACCGATGAAGAGTCCGGCCAGACGATTATCTCCGGCATGGGTGAGCTGCATCTGGAGATCATTGTCGACCGGATGAAGCGCGAGTTTGGCGTCGAGGCCAACATTGGCCGTCCGCAGGTCACCTACCGCGAAACCCTGCGCAAGAAAGTGACGGACGTGGAAGGCAAATTTGTGCGCCAGTCCGGCGGCAAAGGGCAGTACGGGCACGTTGTGCTGACCCTGGAGCCGCTGGCGCCGGGCAGCGGTTTCGTCTTCGAGGACGCCACCAAAGGCGGCGTGGTGCCGCGCGAGTACATCCCTTCCGTGGAGAAAGGGCTGCGCGAAGCGATGGGCACCGGCGTGCTGGCGGGTTATCCGGTGGTTGACGTGAAAGCGACCCTGACCTTTGGGTCGTACCACGACGTGGACTCCTCGGAGATGGCGTTCCGCATGGCGGCGATCTTTGGCTTCCGGGAGGGCGCGCGCAAAGCGGATCCGGTGATCCTTGAGCCAGTGATGCACGTCGAGGTGGAGACGCCGGAAGAGTACGCCGGGAATATTATGGGCGATCTCTCTTCCCGTCGCGGGATGGTGCAGGGGATGGAAGAGCGCTTCGGCAGCCAGATCATCCGCGCCGACGTGCCGCTGGCGGAGATGTTTGGTTATTCCACCACGCTGCGCTCGATGTCGCAGGGACGGGCAACCTACAGCATGGAGTTCCACCATTACGCGGAAGCGCCGCGTAATGTGGCGGATGAAATCATCGCCAGCCGCGCGAAAAGCTAAGCAACGTTCCCGGGTGCGACGCGAGGCGTCTTACCCGGGCTACTCTGGTACCAGCGCCCAGGCCCGGTAAGGCGAAGCCGCCACCGGGCAAAAAGGTAAGCGTGAACTGGGGACGCAATGCCCGGCGGCGCTGCTGGACTGCCCCCCAAAAGTTGGACACCCAACTGAGTTTGTAGCCCGGTAAGGCGTTAGCCGCAACCCGGGAATTTCAGCCAATCAGACAATATCCTGCGCGTACTGCCACAGCGCTTTCAGTTGCGCCAGCTTCTCTTTATCATCCGCATACTGCTGATACAGCATCTGCAGCTCATCGGCATAGGCCTGCAAAAACGCCGGCGTAAACACCTGACGACGGTGCTCTAACCAGCGCTGCTGCTCATGTTCATCGAGCGTGCCGGGGAAGTTGCGCGCCCGGTAGTTAAACAGCAGGCGTTCGATACGCTGGTCGGCGAAGGTGATATCCAGTGCCGGCAGATTGCGCGGTTCGGTTTCCAGCACGATTTTCATCGCCGCGCGGTCGGCATCGCTAAAGAACCCATTGTACAGCTGGGCGTCGACGTTTTCGGACGGCACGAAGGGTTCGGCTTCAGCATAGACCGCCACTACCTTCTCGCGCACCTGCGGATTCGCCCGCAGCAGCTGGGCGTTCTCCAGACAGCGCTGAATGGAGATCCCCAGCCGGTCGGCATCCTGCGGGCGCAGGGTATTGGCCTGGGCCAGTACCGGACATTTATTAAGATGCACCAGCTTAATCGACGCCGCCGGCAGATCGCCAAGCTCGGCGCGCGGGGTGTAAAGCCGCTCGCGCAGGGCATCGGCATCCAGTTCCAGCAGCGGCGCCATATCGCCCGCCAGATCGACCATAATCACCGCATTGCGGTTTTCCGGATGCCAGGCCAGGGGCGCCACCAGGCTGGTGTTGCCGCGCGCGGCGCCAAACATGCCGGAGACATGCACCAGGGGCTTCATCTGCGGCACGTCGATAAGCGTCGCCAGCTTGCGCTTATTGCGGTGGCTGTAGAGATAATCAAACAGCCGCGGCTGCCGGGTTTTCACCAGCTTCGCCATGGCGATGGTGGCGTATACGTCGGCCATCGCGTCATGGGCGTTCTGGTGTTCAATACCGTTGGCGACGGTCAGATGTTCAAGCCGGAAGCTGGGCAACCCTTCGTCATTCTCTGGCCAGGCGATCCCTTCCGGGCGCAGGGCATAGCAGGCGCGCATCACGTCGAGCAGATCCCAGCGCGAGTTATCGTGCTGCCAGCTCCAGGCATAAGGGTCATAGAAGTTGCGATAGAAGATATTCCGCGTCACTTCGTCATCAAAGCGCACGTTGTTATAGCCGACGATACAGGTTTGCGGCACCGTGAACAGATCGTGGATGCGGCGGGCAAACGCGGCCTCATTATCCCCTTTGGCCAGCGCTTCCTGCGGCGTGATCCCGGTGATCATCACCGCCTGCGGCTGCGGCAGGTAATCGTCAGCGGGTTTGCAGTAAAACACTTCGGGCTCGCCGAGCACGTTCAGCTCCGCGTCGGTGCGGATGGCGGCGAACTGCGCCGGCCGGTCGAGGGAAGGGCTGGTGCCGAAGGTTTCATAATCGTGGAATAAAAATCCGGGCTGGTTGACGCTATCTTGCATAGTCTGTTCATTATCCGTGGTGGCGTGCGACCGGTATGGTAAACGATTTGCCCGGTCATCAGAAGGGTCGCGGCAAGCAACTTCCTCCGCTGTGTCATATTTTCTTGCAATTAAACCCTGATATGAAACGCGAAGTTCCGTAAAAAGGACGGCGGATCTGTAAATCTAGAGGATATGCCGTTGAAAGGCCGTTTGTTTATTGCTGTATCTTTGCTCGCTTCGAGCGTTTCCTGCGCATTTGCCGTCGACTTACCTGCTACGGTCGCGCCGCCTTCCATTCAGGCTGGCTCCTGGGTGCTGATGGATTACACCACCGGTCAGGTCCTGACCGCGGGTAACGAACATCAGCGGCGTAATCCTGCCAGTCTGACCAAACTGATGACCGGCTACGTGGTCGATCGCGCCATCGACAGCCATCGTATCACCTTTGACGATATCGTCACCGTGGGTAAAGACGCCTGGGCGAAGGGCAACCCGGTGTTCGACGGGTCATCGCTGATGTTCTTAAAGCCAGGGGATCGCGTCAGCGTCCGCGACCTCAGCCGCGGGCTGATTGTCGACTCCGGTAACGACGCCTGCGTCGCGCTGGCCGACTATGTCGCCGGCGGCCAGCCGCAGTTTGTCGCCCTGATGAATCAGTATGTCGAAAAACTGCACCTGCGGGACACCCATTTCGAAACCGTCCACGGCCTCGACGCTCCGGGCCAGCACAGTTCGGCCTATGACCTCGCGGTGCTCTCGCGGGCGATTATTCATGGCGAACCAGACGTCTACCACATGTACAGCCAGAAAAGCCTGACGTGGAACGGGATCACCCAGCAAAACCGTAACGGTCTGCTGTGGGATAAAACCATGAACGTCGATGGCCTGAAAACCGGCCACACCTCGGGCGCCGGGTTCAACCTGATCGCCTCGGCGGTGGATGGCCAGCGCCGGCTGATCGCCGTGGTGATGGGGGCGGACAGTCCGAAAGGCCGCGAGCAGCAGGCCGCTAAACTGCTGCACTGGGGGCAGCAGAACTTCGACACCGTGCAGGTACTGCAGAAGGGGCAGAAGGTCGGCACCGAGCGTATCTGGTACGGCGATAAAGAGCAGATTAAGCTCGGCACCGATCAGGATTTCTGGTTAGCCCTGCCGAAGGCGGAAGTGTCGCGCATTAAAGCGAAATATGTGCTGGATAAGAAGGATCTTGAGGCGCCGATCGCCGCCAATCAGCGGGTTGGCGAGATTTCACTGTATGACGGCGACAAGGTGGTGGGGCACTATCCGCTGGTCACCCTCGAAAGCATCAATAAAGGCGGAGTGTTCTCGCGAATGAGCGATTACCTGCATCACGAGCTGTAACCACGCCAACCGCCTCTTTGCAGGCGGTTTTTTTTCGCCTGTCGTTCGTGCTGGCGGGGCGCCTGTTTTTACAGCGGTGTGGTGGCGACTCTGTGAATTCGCGCACATACTGAAGGGGGATCTCCTGTTAAATTGACTGTATATTCATACAGTAATTTATCTCCAAAGGAGGCAAGATGAACTACAGCATCACCACCCTCGGCAAGAAAACCATCGCCGGTTTCCATCTTGTCGGGCCCTGGGATCACACGGTCAAGCAGGGGTTTGAGCAACTGATGATGTGGGTTGAGAACCACCAGGTGCCCGCCCGCGAATGGGTGGCCGTCTACTACGATAACCCGGAGGAAGTGCCGGCGGAAAAACTGCGCTGCGCGACGGCGGTCACCGTGGATGAGGATTATGTCATTCCCGCCAACAGCGAAGGGGTGATCCTGGCGGCGATTGCCGGCGGGGATTACGCCTGCGCCCGCGCGCGGGTGGTGGATTACGACTTCGCCACCCCGTGGATGCAGTTTTTTGACAGCCTGCAGCAGAGCACGGCGTATCGCATCGCCCCCCAGCCCTGCTTTGAGGTCTATCTTAACGACGGCAACCACGACGGCTACTGGGATATCGACATGTATGTTCCCGTTGAGCGCGTCGCGTCGTAGCGGTTTACCCCTGTTCCGGACAAGGTTTTTTACATTCCCGGCATGCTCCGGGCGAAAAAGCAGTTACAATTGGCCTTTTCGTTTTGCCGGAGAGGGTTGTGCGCGCTGATAAATCACTCAAGCCATTTGAGATCCGCTTGTATCGCCATTATCGGGTGGTGCATGGTGTGCGGATTGCGCTGGCCTTTGTGCTCACCTTTTTGCTGGTGCGGCTGCTGAACGTGCCTGAGGGAACCTGGCCTCTCATCACTCTGGTGGTGGTGATGGGGCCGATCTCCTTCTGGGGTAACGTCGTGCCGCGGGCGTTTCAGCGTATCGGCGGCACGATCCTCGGTTCGGCGCTGGGGCTGGTGGCGCTGAAGCTTGAGCTCATCTCCCTGCCGCTGATGGTCCTCTGGTGCGCGGCGGCGATGTTCCTCTGCGGCTGGCTGGCGCTGGGCAAGAAACCCTATCAGGCGCTGCTGATCGGCATTACTCTGTCGGTGGTGGTCGGGGCGCCGCCCGGCGATATGCATACCGCGCTGTGGCGAAGCGGCGACGTGATCTTCGGCTCGCTGCTGGCGATGCTGTTTACCGGCATCTGGCCGCAGCGGGCGTTCATCCACTGGCGCATCCAGATGGCCAGCTATGTCACCAACTTTAACCGCCTCTACCAGGCCGGCTTCTCGCCAAATCTGGTGGATCGACCGCGGCTGGAAAAGCATCTCCAGCAGGCGCTGAACGACGTGGTTAAAATGCGCGGGCTGATCACCCCCGCCAGCAAAGAGACGCACATCCAGAAGGCGATCTTCGAGGCTATCCAGACCGTCAGCCGCAACCTCGTCTGCATGCTGGAGCTGCAGATCAACGCCTGGTGGGCAACGCGTCCGGGTCACTTCGTGATGCTCAATGCGCACACCCTGCGGGAGACGCAGCAGATGACCCAGCAGACGCTGTTGTCCATCGCCCACGCGCTGTACGAAGGGAACCCTCAGCCTGTGCGCGCCAACAATGAAAAGCTGACTGAGATCGTCCTCGAACTGCGCCAGCTGCTGAAAGAGCAGGGTGATGACGGCCTGGCGGAAACCCCGGTCCATGGCTATGTTTGGCTCTCAATCGAACTGGCGCGCCAGCTGGAGCTGCTCTCGCATCTGATCTGCCGCGCGTTGCGCAAATAAACACCAGATGCACCGGGTAACCACATGGGTTGTTTCGATTCAGCAGCGTTTAGGGTTATGATAAACGCAAAGGAAAAAACATTGTCATCAGCGGCTGCTAGCAGTTATGTTAGCCCTATAACGCAGTCGCTTTACGAATCCGAATCTCAATTATTAGGGGTGTAAAAATGGAAACAACTAAGCCTTCTTTCCAGGACGTACTGGAGTTTGTTCGTCTGTACCGTCGTAAGAACAAACTGCAGCGTGAAATTCAGGACGTTGAGAAAAAGATCCGTGATAACCAGAAGCGCGTTCTGCTGCTGGACAACCTCAGCGACTACATCAAACCGGGCATGAGCGTGGAAGCCATCCAGGGCATCATCGCCAGCATGAAGAGCGATTACGAAGATCGCGTTGATGATTACATCATCAAAAATGCCGAGCTGTCCAAAGAGCGCCGCGACATCTCGAAAAAACTGAAAGTGATGGGCGAAGCCAAAGTCGAAGGCTAATCCCTGCCGGTCCGGCGGCGTTAAGCGTCGCCGGGCTGTTCCGCGTTTCCCTCTCTTCCCTGCTTTTTTCTGCGAAAACTTTGTTCCGGCAACTGCCTCTCCTCACCGACACTTTGCTATACTGGCCCGCGAAAAACGTATTGATATCGGAAAGGTTTCTCTCATCCTGGCCGGGCATCTGACGCAGCGGCGTCAGGGCGATATCTCAACACCTCTCACCTCTCCGACGATCGATTCGCCAGAAGACAAACTCAGGTGCTGACCGGGCGCGACAGAACTCTTCCGCTGCTTTCGCCGACAGGAGTCAACCTCACGTGATTAAGTCATTCTTTGCTGCACTCTCGTTTATCAGCCGCCTGCCGGTCCCGGCGCGGTTATCTCAGGGCCTGGAGATCGAACAGTACCAGCGCAGTATCGTCACCTTTCCGCTGGTCGGTTTACTGCTCGGCGCCATCGCCGGCGCGGTGGCGCTCCTCCTGCAGCCGTGGTGCGGCGTCCCGCTGGCGGCGCTGTTCGGCGTGCTGGCGCTGGCGCTGCTCACCGGCGGATTCCATCTTGACGGGCTGGCTGATACCTGCGACGGCATTTTCTCCGCCCGCACCCGCGATCGGATGCTGGAGATCATGCGCGACAGCCGGCTGGGCACCCACGGCGGGCTGGCGCTGATCTTCGTGCTGGTGGCGAAAGTGCTGGTGGTTGGCGAGCTGCTGCTGCGTGATATCCACCCCATCGCAGCCCTGGCGGCGGCCTGCGCCGTCGGTCGCGGGATGGCGGTGCTGCTGATGTATCGTCATCGCTATGCGCGGGAAAAGGGGCTGGGCAATCTGTTTATCGGCAAAATTAGCCTGCAGCAGACGCTGGTGACGATGGCGATGGCGATCGCGCTGGCCACCGCCCTGCTGGGGCTGCAGGGGCTGCGCGCCGCGCTGATCACCCTGGTGCTGATTTGGGGTCTGGGATGGGCGCTGAAGCGAACCCTCGGCGGGCAGACCGGGGATACCCTCGGGGCGGCGATTGAGCTGGGCGAATTACTCTTTTTACTGGCGCTGCTGTAAGGCCTGACGCCAACGGTGAGGAACAGAATGGAAACACTTTCGGCGTTACTGGCTGCCATTCCGCAGCCCGATGTGGCGGGCATGGCGCGCGCTCAGCAGCATGTAGATGGCCTGTTAAAGCCGCCCGGCAGTCTTGGCCGTCTGGAGACGCTGGCGGTGCAGCTGGCCGGTCTGCCTGGCTTGCAGGGGCAGCTGGCGCTGGCGGAGAAAGCGATTGTGGTCATGTGCGCCGACCATGGCGTCTGGCATGAAGGCGTGACCCCTTCGCCGCAGGGGGTGACGGCCATTCATGCCGGCAATATGGTGCGGGGCAACACCGGCGTCTGCGTGCTGGCGGCGCAGGCCGGGGCCAGGGTGCAGGTGGTGGATGTCGGCATCGATGCCGACCCGCTGCCGGGCCTGATTAACCTCAAGGTGGCCCGCGGTAGCGGGAATATCGCCCGGACGGCGGCCATGAGCCGCCAGCAGGCGGAGACGGTGCTGCTGGCCAGCATGCATCTCACCCGCCAGCTCGCTGCCGACGGGATGAAAGCCTTCGGCGTCGGCGAATTGGGAATGGCCAATACCACCCCGGCCGCAGCGACGATCAGTGTCCTGACGGGCAGCGACCCTGACGCGGTGGTGGGCTGTGGGGCCAATCTGCCGCTGGCGCAGCGGGGCCATAAGGTGGCGGTGGTGCGCCAGGCGATAGCCCATAATCAGCCGAACCCGGCCGACGGGCTGGATGTCCTGGCGAAGGTGGGGGGTTACGATCTGGTGGGCATGACCGGGGTGATCCTCGGGGCGGCCTCCTGTGGCCTGCCGGTGGTGCTGGATGGCTTCCTCTCCTATGCCTCTGCCCTGGCCGCCTGCCGCATGGCCCCGTCGGCGCACCCTTATCTTATTCCTTCACACCTGTCGGCGGAGAAAGGGGCGCAGATCGCCCTCGACGCGCTGGGTCTGCGGCCGTATCTCGATATGGACATGCGCCTGGGAGAGGGCAGCGGCGCCGCGCTGGCGATGCACCTGCTGGATGCCGCCAGCGTGATGTACAACCAGATGGGAACGCTGGCGCAGAGCAATATTGTGTTGCCCGATAGCGCGCCGTCGTCCTGATGGTAAAACGCATCGTCCCGCGATGGAGGCGATGCGCCGGGTTTACAGGGCCTGCTGCCAGACCGCCTGGGGCAGGAGATAAACCTTCGCCGGGGCGCGCATGCCGTCGGTGACAATATGGCGGATGCCGCTGGCCATCACCGCGAGGGTGACGTCAAAGGCATTCAGGCTGTCGCCGAAGCCAGCGGTCAGATTGAGCATTGAACCATTGGCCAGCAGATAGACGGTTTTGTCGGCCATGCGGTAGGCATTGATATACGGCATCACCTCTTCCTGGGGGTACTGGCGCAGGTAATCGCCGTCGATCTCTTCCGCCACGTGGCCGACGTTAAGGATAAATACTCCCGCTTTCGCCCGGTCCAGCGCCTGGCGATTAACCACGTTTTTACCGCCTGTCGCTGTGGCCACCACGTCCGCCGAGGCGATAGCCTCCTGGAGGTCCACCACGTGCCAGCCATCGTAGGCCGCCTGCAGACGGCGGGCAGGATCGATCTCCGCCACCATCACCTGACCGCCAAAAGCTTTTGCCGCCGCCGCGACGCCCTGGCCAACCAGGCCGTAGCCGATCACCAGCACTTTTTTCTCATGCAGGGTGAGGTGAGTGGTCTGGAAGAAGGTGTGCCAGGCGGTGAGACCGACCATATGGCGGTTGTGCAGCCCCTCTTTGACCGGCAGATCGTCCCAGTTAAAGATCGGATAGCCTGGCTGAATATCCCCCAGCCGATTGACGCCCGAGCCGGTGGCTTCCAGACCCGCCACGATGTTCCCAAACTCGCCGCGCTGGTGGAGCAGGGTGGTGATATCGGCGCCCATCTCGCACAGGTGAGTGGGCTGCCAGGCAATCGCTTTTTCCCATGACTGTTGCCAGTCGGCATCGCTCATATTGCGCCACGCGCAGGCCTCGGCGCCGCGCTCCACCAGCCAGGCCACCACGTCGTCCTGCACGGTGGTGGGGTTACAGGTGGTTAAAAAGACCTGAGCGCCCTTGTCGAGGATCCCCTGCACCAGCGGGATCATTTTCATGTCGAGGTGCATACAGCAGGCCAGACGCACGCCGCTGAGGTCGGGCAGCGCGGCGACCTGACGCAGGGTACGCGGCATATTCTGGCTGGCCCATGCCACTTCTTTCGCTAAAGAGATTTTATTATTCACTGGGTTATGACCTTCAATTCGCAAAAGGGGTATCCCCCTGACCGAAAAGGGATTCTATCAGCCCCCGCGAGAATTCACAGCACAATGCCGTCGGACATCGCCGCGCGCGCTATCCCCTGCGAAAGACAGGGTTGTTAATTTAAGGTTAAAAAAAGAAAATAAAATATAAGTAATTCCTATGATTTGAGCGATGAAGCGATGTTGAGTGTTATTCCTGCGGGGATCTTTTCACGGCTGCGGATTTTCCTTGGCCGCCTGAAGCCGCACGCGCTGCCGGTGGCCCGCCGGCATATCGTGCTGGGATCCATTGGCGCCGGCACCGGACTGGCGGTGACCAGCATGTTCAGCCACTGGCTGCTCGGCGAAGTCAATCTGTGGTTTATTGCCCCGATGGGGGCCTCGGCGGTACTCCTGTTTGGCGTACCGAGCAGCCCGCTGGCGCAGCCGTGGTCGATTGTCGGCGGCAACGTGCTGTCGGCGCTGATCGGCGTCACGGTCGGTATGCTGGTCCCCGATGCGGCGCTGGCCTGCGGTCTGGCGGCGGCTCTGGCCATCGCCGGGATGTATTTTCTGCGCTGTCTGCATCCCCCCGGCGGCGCGGTGGCCCTGACGGCGATCCTCGGCGGCGCCGGGGTGCACAGCGAAGGCTATCACTTTGTGCTGACCCCGGTGCTCCTCAACTCGCTGATGCTGGCGCTGCTGGCTATTGTGTTTAATAACCTGGTTGGCCGCCGTTATCCGCATCCGCTGGCGGCAGAGGAGGTCAAATCCAGGGCGGTGCCGCTGGGTATTTCGGTCACCCGGGAAGATATTCACGCCGCGCTGCTGGAAGGCCAGTTCCTCGACATTGATGAAGACGATGTCCAGGAGTTGCTGGAGAATATCGAGCAGCAGGCGCGGCAGCGTATCGCGACGGCAGCCCGCCGCTAAGGGCGTACAGTGGGCTGCGGGTTACAGATCGCCGGTAAGATACTGCGCGACCCCGCGGCCAAAGCTCCAGTCGCCTTTCTGGTTACTGATAATCGACACCATCAGATCATCGCCGCTCAGGCCGCAGTGTTCCGCCAGCTCCTCCTGCAAAATGGCGAAGAAGCGCTGCTTCTGCGCCTCGCTGCGCGGGCTGGTATAGACCCGCACCACCACCAGATCCCGCGTGCGGGTCAATCCGAGGCCGGTATCTTCAATCACCATATGGTGGGCTTTGTTTTCATGAACAATCTGGTAACGGTCGCGTTCTGGTACCTCGAAGGCGCGCAGCACGGCGCGATGGGCGGCATCCAGCAGGGTTTTGACCTCCTGTTCCGTACGGCCTTCAATCAGGTCAAATGTCAGTAATGGCATGCAGGTGCTCCTTATCGTTAGGGAATAATGATGGGCTCAACAAGATGCTAGCCGATGCCGCCGCCGGCAAAAACCGCTATAGTTGAATACATTGTTTTTACTGGTGAACAATCACATGAGCGAGAGTCGTCCGGAGAGTTACTGGCTCCATCTGTACTGGCTGACGGTGCTGGAAGAACAAAAAAGCTATACCCGGGCCGCGGAAAAGCTGGGGATCAGCAAGTCGGCTATCAGCCAGAAAATCAGCGAGCTGGAGCGGGTGACCGGTAAAACCCTCGTCCATCGCACCACCCGCAGCGTGAGCCTCAGCGACGACGGACTGCGGCTGGTGGCGGAGCTCAACGAGCCGTTTGGTCAGCTGCGGGATATTTTCACCGGCGCCTGCGATGAGGGCGGGCCGCTGCGGGGAACGCTGCGCCTGACCGCGCCGGTGGCCTTTTCCCGCCAGCAGCTGGTCCCGGCAATCGCGCCTTTTTTGCATCAGCATCCCCAGCTGCATCTGCAGCTTGAGGTCACCGACCGGCTGGTCTCTCTGGCCAGCGAAGGGTTCGATCTCGCCATCCGCCACTGTCGGCGCGAGGCGCTCCCGGATACCCATGTCGCCTGGCCGCTGTGTCACACCGCGACGCTTACCGTCGCGTCCGCCGACTATATTCGCCGCCATGGCCGCCCGGAAACCCCCGAAGATCTGCGCCACCACCAGTGCCTGACCTATCCCCGTGGGCCACAGCGCCCGCAGTGGACGTTCGCCTCCCGTCAGTCGCCCGATGCTCGGGTGACCATCAACGTGCAGGGGCCATTCGCCACCAATAACAGCGAGTCGCTACGTGATGCGGTGCTGGCGGGGCTTGGGGTGGCGCTGTTGCCGGATTTCAGCGCCCGGGAGGCCATTGGCCGCGGGCTGGTGCAGGAGCTGCTGCCGGCGTGGCAGCCGGTGGAGGTGTTTGCCGACCGGCTGTACGTCATCCGGCCCTATACTCCGCGCGTGTCGCGCGCGGTGGAAACCTTCAGCCGCTACCTGAAAGCGACCTTCAGCGAGACGCGTCCAGCTCCTGCGCCAGCGCCTCGCTAAAGCGGGGCAGCAGATGGCGCTCGCCGGGAAGCAGCTGCGCGAGAGTAACGGTCTTGTCAGCGCAATAGACCCGCTCGCTGCCGAGCTGCGCTTCGAAGGCGTTCGCCGCCTGATGCGCCGCGCTCAGATCGGCGTCAATAAGGATCACCGCATGGGCCAGCACCACGTGGCCGCCGCCCGCCGCCAGCGGCCGCCAGTACTGGGCGGTACCGACAATCTTGCGCGCCTCCGCGCCTTCTCCGCAGGCAAGATTATACCGTCCATCGCAAAAGGAACCGCTCACCGCCCGGGGGTGGCTGGCAACGCCGAAGCGCGCGAGGGTGCGCTGCAGCACAGCGCACAGCGAATGATAGATCGGTTCGGCGGCTTCGCCGAGCGGCTGCTGCACCGGCCAGACGAGGCTAAGGTTGATAATGCCCGGCCCCTGGGGCACCAGACCGCCGCCGGAGCGGCGAAGCCATACCGGCCAGCCGCGCGCGGCAAAATGCGCGCTGACCGCCGGCAGATCCGTAAACTGACGATAGCTCCCCGGCACCACCAATCCCTGCGGCGCCTGCCAGAGCTGGGCGACGGCCTCGCCGGCGCTGGCTTTAGCAAACAGCGGCTGTTCGGCCTGGGTGGGATCCTCGCAAAACTGCAGCGCCAGCGAGGAGGGGGAAAAACGGCGAGGCCAGCAGTCGGCCAGGGTTAACTGAGACATGCATTCTCCTTACCGGAGGGCGCGGGTTACGCCCTCCGCTGGTGGGTCAGTCGACGGGGTGCTTTTTCATCAGCAGCGCGGTGAGCGCTGACAGCAGGCATCCTGCGGTCAGATAGAGGGCCACGCTGTGCCACGATCCGCCGGAGAAGGTGACCAGCGCCGCGGCAATAAACGGGGTAAAGCCGCCGCCGACCACGCTCGCCACCTGGTAGCCGACGCCGGCGCCGCTATAGCGATAGCTGGCGCCGAACAGCTCGGTAAACATCGGCTGCTGGACGCAGACCACCATATCATGGGCGATATTGGCCAGCATCAGGGCGAAGAACAGGATCCAGAAAACGGACTGACTCTCCAGCGCCATAAAGAACGGGAAACCGCTCAAAGTGCCGATCAGCGCCCCGGTGATATAGATCCGCCGACGGCCAAAGCGGTCTGCCAGCCAGGCGAAACAGGGGATAGTCAGGCAGCTAAGACCGCCCACCAGCAGGCCAATGTTGAGAAACAGCTCGCGCGGCAGGCCGAGGTTTTGCGTGGAGTAGTTGAGGGCGAAGGCGGTGACGATATACATCGTCAGCAGTTCACACAGCCGCAGGGCGATAATCAGTAAAAACGCTCCCGGATGGCGAAGCAGCGCTTCCACTACCGGTAGCCGCTTTTTCATCTGCGGCGCGTTGTCCTGGCTCTGCTGCGCTTCAAACTCCTGCGATTCCGCCATGCCGTTGCGGATCCACAGCGCAATAAGGACCAGCACCACGCTGAACAGGAACGGTACGCGCCAGCCCCAGCTGAGGAACTGCTGGTCGCTGGTCAGGCTGCTAATCAGCGATACCAGCCCGGTAGAGAGCAGGAGGCCGACGCCGTAGCCCACCTGCACCCCGCTGCTGTAAAAGGCTTTTTTCCCCTGTGGGGCATTCTCCACCGAGAGCAGCGCCGCGCCGCCCCATTCGCCGCCGACGGCGAATCCCTGAACCGCTCGCAGGAACACCAGCAGCACCGGCGCCCACCAGCCGATCTGGTTGAACGAGGGGAGCAGGCCGATGCAGGCAGTGGCGATACCCATCATCCAGACGGTCATCATCAGCATCCGTTTCCGCCCGAGGCGATCGCCGAAGTGGCCAAAAATAATTCCGCCGAGCGGGCGAAAAAGAAACCCAACGCCGAAGGTGGCAAAGGCGGCAAGCGTTCCCATCGCCGGGCCGATTTGCGGGAAAAATTCGCGGTTGAACACCAGCGCGGCGGTAATGCCATAGAGAAGAAAATCGTACCAGTCGACCACCGCGCCGGCAAAACTACCCCAGGCCGCCCGCCGGGCCCGATGTAGTGAATCTGGCGCCTCGCCGGGCTGCACGCTTATTGTTGAATCCATACCCTGTCCTGTCAGTCACGTACTTCATTGTTATTGGAATGAGACGCTTTTACCGTTGCGTCTGCTCTGAGACTACCGCGCAGCGGCCGTAGAGGAAAGTAGTTTGCCTGCTAAGCGGGGGAGATGGCGCAAAAAAGAATCGATGGGAAAGGCGGGCGAAATCACACCCTGGACTTAACATTCTGGCAATTTGCCATCCAGCTTATACTTTTAATTAAATCAACGGATAACAAAGATGGACACCTTTTAAGAATCGACGTAAATGGTTTACACTTAACGTGTCTCCCTCTCTGGAATGGTGAGTAAAATGCGTCTACTTCTTGCAGTTTTATTTTGTTCTGTCATGTTGCCTTCTGCTTATGCTGAAAAACTGCCTGCGCCGACAGGAAAACCTGTACTGACCATTTCCGGAAAAATCGGAAATATGAATGTCGGCGACAAGGCCGTTTTTGATCTCGCAATGCTGGAAAAACTGGGGATGAAGACGATAGAAACCACCACCCCCTGGTACACCGGCAAGGTTCGTTTTGACGGCATTCCCCTTAGTAAACTCATGGATTTAGTCGGCGCGAAAGGCACATCGGCCCGCGTGCTGGCGCTGAACGACTACACCACCATTATCCCGATTGATGATTTTTATAAATTCCCGGTCATTATGGCGTTAAAAATGAACGGTCAATATATGCGCATTCGTGATAAAGGCCCGTTATTTATTGTCTACCCTTACGACAGCAGTGCTGAATTACAGAACCAGATCTATTATTCCCGATCGGCCTGGCAAGTTTCAAAGATGATTATAGAATAAGGGTTGGATCTTGAATCGAATACTCACGGCTATTATTTTGTCGTTATTTGTTGTCACCGGATATATTACTTATCTGGTGCATGAGCGACAAAGTGAGTTGCAAAAATTTACCCGCTATACGGACTCGTGGTCAATGTCGCAAATGGTGTCGGAATATATGCGGCTGGAGTCTCGTCTGGCGGGAATGGCGATTGGGGCCGAAGGGGCGGACCACGATGAGGTGCGCCTGCGTCTTGAGATCATGATGAGCCAGATCGAGCTTCTGCAGGAGGGCGATCTGGGTAAATTTATCAATAAAAGCGAGCAGCGGAAGACGGTGGTTGCGACACTGATTCGTAATCTTCATCTGCTCGATAAACAAGTTGATACCATGACGCCGGAGCAGGTCAGACAGATCCTGCCGGTGTTAAGCGAGCTGGATGGTCCGCTGACCTCAATGGCCGCCGCCACCCTGACGCAAGATATCAATATCGTTAATATCACCCATGATAAAATCCAGCATCTCTATTATATCTACTCGGTGATCTCCATTCTGCTGATCGCCATGTGTATAACTCTCGGTCTGCTGATGCTCCGACAGAATAATAATCTGCGTCGCGCCCATGTTCGTATGAAAACGCTGGCCAACGATCTGCAGGCCTCGAAAGAGAAGCTGCAGGTGCAGAACCGCCGACTGCAGTACGATGCCTACCATGATTCGCTGACCGGTATGCCCAACCGTCTCTCTTTCTGGCAGCGGCTGCAGGAGATCGTCAACCAGGTGCGTCCCTATAAGGGATGCGCCGTGGTGATGCTTTTCGACCTCGACAGCTTTAAGGATGTGAACGATACCCTTGGCCATGATGCTGGCGATAAGCTGCTGCAGGATCTGGCCAGTCGCCTCTCTTTTTTCCGCAAAACCTCCGAGACGCTGTATCGCCTTGGCGGTGATGAGTTTGCGATGCTCTCCTACGATCTCACTGAGGAGATGGCCCTTGAGCGGGCCAATGTTATCCGGGAGAAGATCAGCCAGCCCTATCAGATCTACGATGCGCAGATTAATATCGACGCCTGCATTGGGATCGTGATCTCTGACGGTGAAAGTCGTACCGATTATCTGTACAAGTGCGCCGACCTCGCGCTGTATGAGGCGAAAAAAGAGGGTAGCGGCCATGTGCAAATCTTCCGGCCGGGGATGCTGCAGCGCCTGCAGGAGAACAAATCGTTTGAAGACGATCTGCTGCAGGCCCTGGCCCATGACGAGTTCAAAGTCTACTATCAGCCGATCGCCGATACCGTCACGCGCGAAATCTACGGCTATGAAGCGCTGGTTCGTTGGTTCCATCCGGTGCGCGGCGCCGTGCCGCCGACGGTGTTTATTCCGGTGGCAGAGAAAATCGGTCTTATTAATGCCCTTGGCGAATGGGTGCTGAAAACCGCCTGTGCCGAAGCAGCCAGCTGGGCGACGCCGCTGAAGGTCTCGGTCAACGTTTCACCAATTCAGTTGATGAATACATCGCTGACCGACACCATTATCGAGGTGCTGCATCAGACCGGCCTCGATCCGCGACGTCTTGATCTGGAGATCACCGAGTCGGACGTATTCAATGAGAACACCCGTTCGCTGGAAATTCTCAGCCAGCTGCGCGAGCAGGGCATTCAGATCTCCATCGATGACTTTGGTACCGGCTATTCTTCCCTGTCCCGTTTAAGCTACTTCCCGTTCGATAAAATTAAAATCGACCGCTCGTTTGTCATCAATATTCCGGAACAAAAAGACGATCTGGATATCGTCCGCCTGATTATCAGCATGGGAAAGAGCCTGCATATGCGCATTGTGGCGGAAGGTGTAGAGACCGAAGAGCAGTTGGCTTCGCTGCAGGCGCTGGGCTGTGACCTGGTTCAGGGATATTTAATCGGCAAACCGAGTCCGCTGCGCTAACAAATTTTTAACGTGTCTACTTTTATTCTCCCGGGCGATTTCAGGATCCTGAAATCGCCTTTTTTATTTTCTCTTAGCGCTAATCCCTGCGAGGTATAAAAAGGAGTAGGCGTAAAATTCCACAACAAAATAATATCCTTAACGTTTAAAAGGGGTATATGATATGCATCATATAGGCTATTTCTGAACGTCGCGTTTGAGACGGTAAAGTGAGGCACAATTATGCAGCAAATCATTATTCCCACCCATTACGTTCACACCCGCAGCACGCCGCTGTGGACCAAAGAGACCGCCCCGGCCTCTATCTGGCGCCGCCATCTGGATGCCGGCACCCGGCAGGGCGTCTACCCTCGTCTCTCGGTGATGCAGGGGGCGATCCGCTATCTCGGCTATGCCGATGAAACCAGCCCCGAGCCCGTTGAAACCCTGACTATTGAAGCCGGCCAGTTTGGCGTCTTTCCGCCGGAGAAGTGGCACTGTATTGAGGCCCTCTCAGAGGACACGGTTTTTAATGTCGACTTTTATGTTGATCCAAAAATTCTCATCGAGGGATAACAAGAGATGACCAGTGAAAATAAAGGTTATACCTTAGCGCTAGAGAATGGCCGACTTCACCAGAAGCAGGAAAAAATATTTCTCAAACCAATGGTGTTGTATATTCCACAGCAGGCGGTGGAGGCCGTTAATGACCTGCTGAGCAAGTTGCCGGACGACAGGGAAGAGGGGGAGTTTCTGTTGACGGTCACCAATAACAATAACGGCGTCTCGGTTGATAAAACCTTTTCCTCGCTGGCGGCGCTGCGCGACCCGCTCACCGCCGCTGATACGGTGAAGGATCTGATCAATATCGTTCGCGGCTACGAGTCCGATGAAGAGACCAACGTTTGCGGCTGGTAAGCCCGCTACTCTTCCGCCGGATGGCGACCGTCACCTAATGCCATCTGGCCGACCAGCCACTCCCGCAGATTGAAAATATCCGCCCGCTGCGCCGCAGCCTCGGTGGTGACCAGGTAGTAGCGGGCGCCAGGCAATGCGTTGCTGAACGGCGCGGATAATACGCCGCGCTGCAGCAGATCCCGCGCCAGCAGTTCGCTGGCGATCACCACTCCCTGACCGGCCACCGCCGCCTGCAGGGCATGGGTTTCATCGCTAAAGGTTAACCCCGCATCAATATTCAGCGTCGGCGGTCCATAGCGCCGACGCCAGTTCTCCCAGCTCGGCGAATCAGCTGGCACGCGCCGGTTGGCAACGTGAAACAGCGTCACCCGCTGCAGATCTTCAGGCCGGCTGAGGCCCAGAGTCGGGCTGGCGACCACGATAAAGCGATCCTCATACAGCAGCGTGCAGTACAGGTCCGGCTCCGGCGTTTCACGATAGCGAATCGCGGCGTCTACCGTGCCCAGATGCAGATCCACTCGTTCGACGCTGGTGTGTAGCCGCAGGTCGATAGCCGGAAAGCGGGCGGTGAAATCCGCCAGCCGCGGCACCAGCCAGTGGGTGAGAAAATTGGAGGTGGTGGTGACGGTTAAGGATGGCGGCTGACGGGCATGAGCGATCTGGACGACGGCCTGTTCCAGGGCGCTAAAGGCGCGTTGGGTGGCGGCGTAAAGGATCTCGCCATCAGCGGTCAGACTGACGCCCTGCGCGCTGCGTTCGCAGACCCGGCACTCCAGCACCGACTCCAGCAGTTTAATCTGATGGCTGACCGCCGTCGCGCTGACGCCGAGCGCCTCGGCGGCCTGTTTAAAACTGCGGTGGCGGGCGACGGCATGAAAAGCGCGTAGCGCCCCCAGCGGCGGCAGACGGGGTGGTCTCATGGCTGAGTTTTTCTCATCTATGGCTGAAAACTATGCGTTTGTGTAAGGCAATATAGTGGCGATAGGCTACGGGCATGTAAAGACAATGACATGAATTAAATTCATGCAGCTTCGCCTGTCAGGAGTCAACTATGCACGTTGTAAGCCGCTACACCGCCGCGGAAGCCGCGGCAACGATCGACCCCCGCGGCCGCGCTATCGCCCTTAGCGTGGTCATCGCCGCCGGGGCCTTGCTGTTAATCATGCCCCCGGTTATCGGGGTGACCGGCACGCTGAGTCTGCTGACGGCGCTGATTGCGGCCTTTGGCGTCGGGTGGGGATTCACTCGCGGACAATCCTGGCTTTATCGCTCACCCCTGGCGGCGACGCGCTGGGCCTTTCTGCTGTCAGCGGCCGGCTGGCTGCTGGCGCTGGTGGCCTGGTATGGCGGGCAGGACTGGCCGGCACTGCTGCCGGGCGTGGCGTGCGGTGGGGCGGGAGCGGCTGTCGCCTGGCGCATTGCGGCGGTTAGGACGGCGCTGCCGGGGATGCGGGTCAGCGGCGCCACGGTGCTGAGCGTAGCTATCGCCATCGCGGCGACGCTACTGACCTGGCATACTGCGGGAGGAGGACGCCATGGCGTCTGCTTTGCCTTCGCCGTGCTGCTTGACTGGGCGCTGCTCGGCGCGCTGATGGTGCGGATCCGCCAGCAGGAGAGTGCGGCCTGATACCAGACGCGGTCTGGTCCAGGATCGGCGAATCAAGCGAGACAGGGTAAGTTGTCCCGCCCGGCGTTAAATATCTTCTACACTGTTACAGGCATCACATTCCTGTGCGGTCGGCACTCCTGCCGGCCGCCGTCGGCGTTCAGCCCAGGCACGGGCCTGCAGGCTGGTTATCCTGAAAGAGGAGTCTGTAATATGGCATTTGTCACCACCCAAGACGGCGTCAATATTTACTTTAAAGACTGGGGTCCAAAGGAAGCTCAGCCGATTGTTTTTCATCACGGCTGGCCGTTAAGCGCTGACGACTGGGATAACCAGATGTTATTTTTCCTTGCCGAAGGGTTCCGGGTCATCGCTATCGATCGTCGGGGTCATGGCCGCTCCGATCAGGTTAGCGAGGGGCACGATATGGACCATTACGCGGCGGACGTCTCGGCGGTGGTGGAGCATCTGGATCTGCACAATGCGGTCCACGTCGGGCACTCCACCGGCGGCGGCCAGGTCGCACGCTACGTCGCCCGCTATGGTCAGCCGCAGGGGCGGGTGGCGAAGGCGGTGTTAATTAGCGCCGTCCCGCCGCTAATGGTGAAAACCGAGCAGAACCCGGGCGGGACGCCGATCGAGGTGTTTGACGGTTTCCGCAAAGCGCTGGCGGCGAACCGCGCCCAGTTCTATCTCGACGTCGCCTCTGGCCCGTTCTATGGCTTCAATCGTGATGGAGCAGAGATATCCCAGGGAACGATCCAGAACTGGTGGCGACAGGGGATGATCGGCAGCGCCAAAGCCCATTATGAAGGCATTAAGGCGTTTTCAGAGACCGACCAGACGGAAGACCTTAAGTCGATCACTTTGCCGGTGCTGGTGATGCAGGGAGATGACGACCAGGTGGTCCCCTATAAAAATGCGGCCATCCTGCAGGAAAAGCTGCTGCCGAACAGCCAGCTGAAAATTTATCCTGGCTTCCCGCACGGGATGCACACCTCCCACGCCGATACCATCAACGCCGATCTGCTGGCGTTTATCCGCGCCTGATCTGCCCTCTTTGCCGGGCAGAGTGCCGTTAATGGCATTCCGCCAGCGCCCTGGCCGCCAGTCGCCTGGGGCGCGCCGGTTGACGTGCAGAGGAAATCTGCTTAACTCATGGGGTACCTGACGACTATTTTCCCCTCGCAGGATAAAACGCCGGGTTTCTCTGCGGAAACCCGGCGGAATTCTGCGCAAGAGACAAGTGAGAGACAATGAAATTAGCCGGACTTCATCCCGACGAGCAGCGTCGCCTGCAATCGCTACGCTCTTCCGGGCTGTTGAATAGCGGAAAAGAAGAACGCTTCGATCGCCTGACCAGGCTTGCCCGTTCGCTGTATAACCTGCCGGTGGCGTCCATCAGTCTGGTGGGGGAAGATCTCCTGCATATCAAGTCCTGTGCCGGTCTCGATGTGGACACGGTGCCGAGAGATATTTCATTTTGCGCCCATACCATTCTGCAAACCGACCCGCTTATCGTCAACGACATGCAGCAGGACGAGCGCTTTCACGATAACCCGCTGGTCATTGAGGCGCCGTTTATCCGCTTTTACGCCGGGTATCCGGTGCAACTGCCGGATGGCGCGACCGTCGGGTCGTTCTGCCTGATGGATCACCAGCCGCGATCGTTTTCCGCCCATGAAATGCAGATCTTAAGCGATCTGGCGGCGATCGTGGAGGATGAGTTCAAGGTGCTGGATGCGGCAACCTCGGATGAGCTGACGGGACTGTTTAATCGCCGGGGATTCCTCACCCTGGCAGAGTATGCCCTGCTGACGGCCCAGCGCCGCCATGAGCCGGTGAGTCTGGCGTTTGTCGACCTCGATCGCTTCAAGCACATCAATGATACCTGGGGGCATGAAGAGGGCGATCGCGCGCTGATCGCCATCGCCGACTTGATGAAAGCGGCCTTCCGCGAGTCCGATATCCTCGCGAGGCAGGGGGGGGACGAATTTATCATTCTGTTCGCCAATACCAGCCGCCACGATGCCGCGGCGGCAATGGAGACGCTCAGCCACAACGTGGCGCGTTTCAACCAGCAGGCGGCTCACCCCTGGCAGCTGGCGTTCTCCTGGGGCTGCGTCGAGTACGATCCCGCCCACCACCCCAGTCTCAACGCGCTGGTGGCCACCGCCGACCGCCTGATGTATCAGGCGAAGCAGAAGCAGGGGCGCGAGCGCCGTTAATCCTTTGCCGCGGCGGCATTCAGCAGGTACTGCTGCGCCTGCTGCCGCTTCTGCGCATAGCTGCTGAGCAGCGCCTGCTGCGATTTCCCTTCGTTATCGTAAAACAGGCCGCCTTCGTCGGCGATAAAGCGATAATGCTGTTCCAGCTGGTTTATCACCCAGTCAATGCGTTGCAGGGTGAGTAAGGTACAGGACTGACCATGCAGGTCGTCTTCAATATCCAGCACATGTGAGCGAAAGGCCTCTACGGCAAACAGCCGGCTCAGCGCGGCACGGTCCGCCAGCGCCGACTCCCAGCGCGCCGTCAACTGCTGAAAGTGAGCCAGCACCAGCGGGTCAGCGCGCCGGGCGCGAAGCCAGACCAGCTTCCGGCGGTAGCTTTCGACCGCCAGCCGCTTCATCTCGCGATATTGCGCCAGCTGCTGTTCGGCGTCAGGGATCCGGGTCATCAGCCAGCTAAAAAAGAAGCGAGTCTCAAAACGTTCGACAAAGTGGAACAGCGGGTCGGCCAGACCATTGCTGTTGAATTCTCTCAGCGGGTCGAAGGGATACATATAGCCAAAATCGAACAGCCACAGCTGCTCCTGCCGGTCCACCAGCAGATTCCCGCTACAGAGATCCCACTCCATCAGCCCCTGTTCTTCGCAGGCTTCCAGAGTAGTAAATAGCTGGGCGATCAGCGGCGGGGTCAACTGGTGTATCGGCTCGCCATCGATCCAGGGGGAGAGCAGGATGCCGAGGCGATAATCGGCATACAGCGTTGGGACGATGTGGGTGAAGCGCGGCGCGGTGACCGGGTCATCCTTCAGCTGTTGCAATGCCTGCCGACGCTGTACCTCATTTAAAAACGACAGCTGGCCGTTGAGGTTGGCAACCCCGGCGACGGCGCGACGTTTCTTTAAATTGTACTCCTTGCCGGCGATGCGCAGACGATAAACCTCGCCGGTCAGGCCTGAGCCGTATACCTGCACCACATAGGGGGAATCGGGGCCCAGTGCGGCGAGGGGCTCCGGCGGCAGCGGGCAGTGGCTGACGTTGCCGACGATAAGAGGTTCTCCGCTGCGATCGAACGCCTGCTGTTGCTGTTGTCTGAGGTTCATGGTGCCTCCGGGTATAACGTTAGACAGAGTGGATAATCCACGCTATCTCACCCGCAAACGGTAGTGAATTCATCCTACTGGCAGGCGCTTTTTCAGGCTGAGCTGGGGTGCGTTCACGGAGGACACGCGGGGCGTAGGGAGGCGGTAGGGAACGGCAAGCGTCTGGAACGCATACCTGACGCCGTTGTCAACGAGGTGCTTGCCAGGCTGGATGCGATGCTGAGTTAACGTCAGCGACGCAAAAAAGCAAAAAGCCTGCTCGAAAGCAGGCTTCTTAAATTTGGCTCCTCTGACTGGGATCGCCTTAGCCATTAACTGGCTGATTGGTAAGCTAAACCTAAAATTGGGCTTGTCAAGACCACCAGAATGACCACCTTTTTGTGCATGGGTCATTCTGGTCAAAGAGCCTTGGTATGACATCATGATTGATACGCTTGTGTACTTACTATTGAGCATGTTTTTCTAAGATAACCAGTACGAGAGGTCCATGTGCCGTTGTATTCACTACCTGTCGTTTAGTACCTTTACTTTAACATCCATAGTGTTAGCATGGCTTTTTTTGTCTTAGGAGAATGGTTATGGTCAACAGGAAGTCAAAAAAGAATCGGAATAAGCAACAACGACAGAAGAAAAATGAAAATCCCCAACGAAGAGGGAATAGTGAATATTTATTCAACAATACTATACTTCCAACTAATATTCCATTGATTGACTTTTGTTCACTTGTTATTGATCAGGTTAAATTAAACCCAGCACTAGAAAATAGTCCAGATTATCATTTTTCTAATATGATTGTTCATTGGGAAAATAAAGATTATGAGTCACACAGGATATCTGCATTTTTATTACTGATGACTATTTATGATGAAGTCCCCTCATATATAACAAGACTGATGACTGAAGAAAATGAATTTATTTTATCAGAGAGACTTTCATTTATTCATTTAGATAACATAAGTGAAGGGTTAAAGTTAGCACATGTATATTATAAACTAATTGATTGCTTTATACGTACGGGGGCTAAAGGACGTAACTCATCGTATTTTAAGACCTTTATGAAAGTGATTGCAAATAAAAAAGAGAATTCCAACTATCCTTTACATCATTATGACGATATTTTATTACGGTTTTATGAGTACTATCATCGAGTATTGATTAAAAATGATAATGAGTTGAATAACCTCACACTTTTTATTTATCAACATCTTGAGGGCGAAGGGAGTCAGTCATTATATTTCTTTTTGTCTTATTTCTGTCTTAATAAAAATGATCAACAAGCAATAGACTATGCTTTAACGTGTTTGAACTCAAGAAATTATGCAGATGGAACATCGTATAATTTTTCATTATGTAAGAATACAATAAGAGCAACTATTCGCTGTAACCTTTGGCATGAATATGATAAGTGGATGGACATTTTAGAATCAGCAGTTGGTGGTGATAATCCAGAGTTGTTACAGTTACGAGAACAAGGTGAATGTGCAATAAATAAAGCATTAGCTAGACATGAACATCCAATAAATCCCACCAATGTAACTCCAATTACCCTGGATTCTGTGAAGACAGAAGAATTGTTGATATTGTTATCAATAATTGATGGATGTGGTGGGGATTGGGGAATTGTTGCTAAAGAAGAACTTTTACGCTATACATTTCCATCAAAGGAAATTGCAAACAAGCAACTAATAAATCTGCTCACTCAGCATATTCTCAAAATTTCAGTTTCTGATTTTTCTTCATTGAAAGATGATGATTTATATAACTTTGACTCATTCATCAACCTCTGCCGTTTCCACTTAAATATAATTGGAATAAGTGATACGAAAACTATATCGTTAAAAGTTTTACAAGAAGAGGTTTTAAAGAGGGGGGATATAAAAGATAGTATTGTCAATCTTTGGCGTAAAATTAACCTAGGGTATTTTTACAATACGTTAGAATATTATCTTTCCAAAATATCTGAGCGATGGGCTCAGGAATTTCTTCTTAACGAAAATACTAGGCAGCGACTAGAGAATATTATAACCAGTGCTAGGCGATTGTCTTTTTCAGCATATAAGTCGGTTAATTCGACAGTAGGGTTTCATGAATTACAAAGTACGGGAACAAAACACACACAAAATATGCTTTTGCATGAGATAAATAAATATATCAGTTTTATTGAGCAAAGTGATGTTGATTATTCAAAGCCACGTTATGATAAAATGCCTATACTTTCAGTAGAAAGGCAGTTATATGATTTGTTTAATCTTGAGCCAGCAATTTTGTATAATGAAGTTCCATCTATAGGTATTGTTGAAAACTGTATGCTGCTTGATGAGTTTTGATAGTTGTCTATGGATGGTCTCAATAATCTCCATTTCAGTAGTATTAGATTTAGATGAAAATATTTTGGGGAGTATTACATGTTAAACAGGCTAGTCAGGCAGATTCACCCCCAAGAGGATAAAGATAGCCAAACTAAGACATTTGGCGATTATTCGGAGTCCCCTAACATTGTTCTGCTTGGCGATCCTGGTGCTGGAAAAACCCATCTTTTCAAACAGTTTTTGGCATTTCATAGGGCAAACTATCTGACGGTACGGCACTTTCTAAGTGGTGTTCCGATAGATAACCAAAAAGCTCTATTTATTGATGCATTAGATGAAAAAAGGAGCAGTCATAACAGTAGCGATGTTATAGATGGCATAGTCCGAAGGCTTTTTTCTCAAACCCCGCAAAAAGTCAGAATTTCCTGTCGCTCTCAGGATATTTACGAATCTTATCAACGAATCGAAGATGTTCTTTTCATAAAAGAAAGTGATTTTATTCGCCATTTCGAACATTTACTTCAGATAACGCGTTCAGCAATTTTTTCGTTTACTTTTATGGTGAGGCATGAGGGGATGAAAGAGAAGAAAGAGGATATCCACTATTTTACCAGAGAATTACATGCGAAAAAATATCCAGAAGATTGGGAGTAAAGTTACTATATGTGCCGCCTTGGTCAACAGTAACTATTGTGCATATTTATAACAATTTGCGATCTGTATTCCACCACTTCCTATTGCTGTTTTTGACCGAAAGCGGAATCTTTTACCCGCACCTGCAAAATCAGGCACCGGGATTGGAACCCTGAGAAATGTTACAGGCGACATACGACGCGCCCCGCGTCTTTTTTTATGTCGTGCGCTCGGCTATACCTCAATGGATGAGATTGGAACCTCTGGTGGTGAGTTTTAAACCCGTTACAGGGGGCTGCCTCTATAGCTACTATCCCAATCCAGACATATCCGTTACTTGCTGTTCCCTTTAATGCTGCCTCAGATTTCACCGTACTTGCCGATCACTGTGAAACCTTTGCCGAAACCCTGATTGAAAGCAACGATCCCACGCTGAAAATGGCGCTCTGCGGCAGACTAAACGCCTGTCTGACGCGGCTCCAGCCCACGCTGTTAGAGCCCGTCCCGCCCCATCTTATTGAAAGCCTGACCGTTGACATCCTCCCTGCAAATTCCCCCGTTTCGAGCCTGAATGCACAGAGCTTTGCCGCTACTGTCTCTCCCTGGCGCAGATGCTGGCAGGGCAAAGCTTTTACTCTGAAATGGAAAAATACCTTAGCTGCCTGCTGTATGAACTGATCAAGTATTTTGCTGCGGAAATGATAGCCCCGCGCTGGCTGCGTACCGCCGATGGCGTTAAATTTATTGACGAGGTGACGGCATGATGCAACAGGACTGGCAACCCGCCGACATTATTGCGGCGCTGAAAAAGCGGGGAACGTCGCTGACGGCGGTTTCCCGTAACGCCGGGCTGGCGTCCTCCACGCTGACCAACGCCCTTAACCGACGCTGGCCCAAAGGCGAAAGATTGATAGCGGAAGCGTTAGGCATCGCACCTGAGCAAATCTGGCCTTCGCGCTATCGCTGATGTTCCTCCAGCGCAACCCGGATACGGAAGCCGCGCCGCATTTTATTTATCTGATTCGCCATAATCCTTTGAACCCCAGAATCAGTTTTCTATTATCGCCTTCTTACAACGAAATCAGTTCTCGCCTGCACACAATGCTTCCTGCCCTACGAGAAGTGCCCGATGTATCAGGATGGTCGCCGTTTTACGGGTCATCACACCACTGAAAACTGTTGGATCTGTCGTTCGATGGATAACGGTTTATTACGCTAAGGAAATCACCATGAATCTGATGAGTAATTGTGCACAACCCACCCTGGATGTTATATTAAAATATAATATTCGGAGATCCTCTATGTATACAACTCGCCTGAAAAAGGTCGGCGGATCCATCATGCTGGCGGTTCCTCCCGCCGTGCTGAAAACGCTGGAGCTGTCGACGGACAGCGAAGTGGGTATGACCATTGATAATGGCTGCCTGATTATTGAACCCCAGAAACGGCCCCGTTATTCGCTTGAGGAGCTGCTGGCGCAGTGCGATCCGCACGCCGAAATGAGCGAAGAGGATCGGGAATGGATTGATGCGCCTGCGGTGGGCAAGGAGATTCTGTAAATGGACAGGGGGGAAATCTGGCTTGTTTCACTGGATCCGATTGCTGGCCACGAGCAAAGTGGAAAACGTCCGGTACTCATTGTATCGAAGGCATCGTTTAACAAGCTGACCCGACTACCGGTCGTGGTTCCCGTCACCAGCGGCGGAAACTTTGCACGTACAGCAGGTTTCACGGTTTCACTGGAAGAGGCGGGGACCAAAACAACAGGCGTTATTCGCTGCGACCAGCCCAGGACTATCGATATGGCGGCCCGGAACGGCAAGCGTCTGGAACGCATACCTGACGTCGTTGTCAACGAGGTGCTTGCCAGGCTGGATGCGATGCTGAGTTAACGTCAGCGACGCAAAAAAGCAAAAAGCCTGCTCGAAAGCAGGCTTCTTAAATTTGGCTCCTCTGACTGGACTCGAACCAGTGACATACGGATTAACAGTCCGCCGTTCTACCGACTGAACTACAGAGGAATCGTGTGGAGTCGTATCTTAGCGGCGAAAAAACTTTTGTCAAACATCAATTCGCCTGTTCAGGTGCAACTGCCGCTTCCATCGACAATTTGTTGTCATTTCCGACAATTATTACGGAAAATACTTTGCAGGATATCCATTTCTCAATCATCATTTGAAATGTTGTTTCAACATCTCTCACTAAGGTCTCTCTTGAACGTCACCTCCGCCGTACGCCAGGCCGTCGAACGGACATCCTGGTTTAAAAAACGTCAGCGTTATCGTGTGCTGTACTGGCGCGAAATCAGCCCTCTCGCTGTGCCCATTCTGCTGGAAAATGCCTGTGTGCTGCTGATGGGGGTGTTGAGCACCTTCCTTGTCAGCTGGCTGGGAAAAGAGGCCATGGCCGGTGTGGGGCTGGCCGATAGCTTTAACATGGTCATCATGTCCTTCTTTGCCGCCATCGACCTGGGCACCACGGTGGTGGTGGCCTTTAGCCTCGGCAAGCGCGATCGGCGGCGGGCGAGGGCGGCCGCGCGCCAGTCGCTGGCCATTATGACCCTGTTTTCCATTTTGCTGGCGGGGGTGATCCATGCCTTTGGCCAGGAGATTATTGATTTTGTCGCCGGCGATGCCACCGCCCAGGTCAAGGACCTGGCGCTGACCTATCTGGAACTGACGGCGCTGAGCTACCCGGCGGCGGCGATTGCGCTGATCGGCAGCGGGGCGCTGCGCGGCGCCGGCACCACCAAAATCCCGCTGCTGATCAACGGCGGGATGAATATCCTCAATATCTTAATCAGCAGCGTGCTCATCTACGGCATCTTCTCCTGGCCGGGGCTGGGGTTTGTCGGCGCCGGGCTTGGGCTGACCATTGCCCGCTATATTGGCGCGATAGCCACGATCTGGGTGCTGATGGTGGGCCTCAATCCGGCGCTGCGGCTGTCGCTGAAGGGTTACTTCAAACCCTTTAACTTCGCCATTATCTGGGAGGTGATGGGGATCGGCATCCCGGCCAGTATCGAATCGGTCCTGTTCAATGGCGGCAAGCTGCTGACCCAGATGTTTGTCGCCGGGATGGGCACCAACGTTATCGCCGGCAACTTTATCGCCTTTTCGGTGGCCTCGCTAATTAACCTGCCGGGCAACGCCCTCGGCTCGGCCTCGACGATCATTACCGGCAAGCGGCTGGGAAAAGGGCAGATTGGTCAGGCTGAATTCCAGGCCTGGCACGTATTTTGGCTGTCGACGATCATTCTGACGCTGATCGCCTGGGGCAGCGCCCCCTTCGCCGGCTTTATCGCCTCGTTCTACACCCATGAAGAAGATGTAAAAGAAGTGGTTAAACAGCTGCTGTGGCTCAACGCCCTGTTTATGCCGATCTGGTCGCTGTCGTGGACTTTACCCTGCGCTTTTAAAGGCGCCCGTGACGTACGCTACACCATGTGGGTGTCGATGCTCGGCATGTGGGGCTGCCGGGTGGTGGCGGGCTATACCCTGGGCATCGTGCTGGGGATGGGGGTGATTGGCGTCTGGTTAGGGATGGTGCTCGACTGGGCGGTGCGCGGCGTGCTGTTTTATTTCCGCATGGTGAGCGGCCGCTGGCTGTGGAAATATCCGCGCGTGAAGGCTTCATCGGAGGAAAGCTGAGCCGTTTGCGAGGCTAATCGCCATTTTTTGCGCAAAGTGAAGAATAATTCGGCAAACGATTCATTTTATTGAAAACAGGCTTTGACAGCGCCGGGCGTCATCGATAATATGCGCCCCGTTCACACGATTCCTCTGTAGTTCAGTCGGTAGAACGGCGGACTGTTAATCCGTATGTCACTGGTTCGAGTCCAGTCAGAGGAGCCAAATTTAAGAAGCCTGCTTTCGAGCAGGCTTTTTGCTTTTCTGTCTACCACCTTTCTTCCGTGGACAAACACCGCCGGGTCGTTTGTTTCGCTTATCCGGACGCTGACGCTCCCTGGCGGGTAACGTCAGCGTTTATCTCACGATTCCCACGTCATCGACGATTAACGGAACGGCGGCTCGTTGAAGGTGCGCAGCTTACGCGAGTGCATGTGATCTCCCTCGGCGCGCAGCAGGTCAATCGCCCGGATGCCTATCTGCAGATGCTCGGAGATAGCGCCCTCGTAAAAGCGGTTAGCCTGGCCCGGTAGCTTGATTTCACCGTGCAGCGGCTTGTCCGAGACGCAGAGCAGCGTGCCGTAGGGGACGCGGAAGCGATAGCCCTGGGCGGCGATGGTCGCGCTCTCCATATCGATAGCTACCGCGCGGCTGAGATTAAAGCGCAGCGCCGAAGCGGAATAGCGCAGCTCCCAGTTACGGTCGTCGGTGGTGACCACCGTCCCGGTACGCAGCCGCTGCTTAACCTCTTCGCCGGGCATCCCGCTCACCTGCTTGGTGGCGTCGTAGAGGGCGCGCTGCACTTCGGCAATGCTGGGGATCGGAATATCTGGCGGCAGCACCGCATCCAGTACATGATCGTCACGCAGATAGGCGTGGGCCAGCACATAGTCGCCGATGGCCTGGCTTTCGCGCAGGCCGCCGCAGTGGCCGATCATTAACCAGACGTCCGGCCGCAGTACCGCGAGATGATCGCAGATGGTTTTGGCGTTGGCCGGGCCGACGCCAATGTTAATCAGGGTGATCCCTTTGCCGTCGTGGGTGATCAGATGCCAGGCCGGCATCTGGTGCTTCTTCCACGCCAGATCGGAAATGGCCTGTTCCGGCGCTTCGGTCTCGGCGGTGATCCAGATCCCGCCGGCGCAAGAGAGAGCGATATAGGGGCTGTCGGGATCGAGGATCTGGCTGCAGCCCCAGCTGACGAACTCATCCACGTAGCGGGTATAGTTGGTGAACAGCACGTAGGGCTGGAAGTGTTCCGCCGGCGTGCCGGTGTAGTGACGCAGACGCGCCAGCGAAAAATCGACGCGGCGGGCGTCAAAGTGCGACAGCGGATAGAACTCGGTGGGATGGAACAGGCCATCCGCGGTCTCATCGCCAATTTGTGACAGCTCGGTGGTAGGGAAATAGCGCGTCAGACCGGCGCTCATCGAGCGGTCGAGTGTCAGGGTGGAACCATCTATCACGTAAGGATAGGGGATCTCATGCTGCGACAGCTCGACCCTGATATGCGCGCCATAGTCCTGATACAGCAGGGTCAGCTGTTCCAGCAAATAGTTGCGGAACAGTTTCGGATTCGTAATGGTGGTGGTATAGCAACCGGCATGGGTGAAACGTCCCCAGGCGCGCGTTTTGAGGGCTTTATGATCGGCGCCGTCCCAGGAGACCGACAGCTGCGGATAGACAAAAAGACCTTCCGCGCGGGCTTCGGTATCGGGGAGCGTATTATGGTCGATATAGTCGCCGATGGCTTTGCGTAACGCCGTGACCGAGGCTTCATAGCGCGCTTCCAGCTCGGCAAGCGCTTGTTCCGGGGTCAGACTGGCGGCCTTGATATTCATGATTCGCTCCTTGTTTCAGGTCTGCTGACATTCCCGATAGTATGTCACAGCGGGAAAAGGGCGAAGGAGAATTTATCTGTCAAATGCGACGATACTCAGACCATAACCAGTAAAGGGAGCGGGCTCGTGTTATTTGCCGGCGTTTGTCCAACGCTCGCTGCTATAATGAGTGGCGTTGCGGATCTTCAAAGTTTGCGTCGGATTATTATTCAGACAATAGCGCGCATCGGCCAGCGGAGTGAGTTTATCCCCTTCCCGCAGGCGGAGGCGACAGGCTTCAATCTCTGCGATCATCTCCAGCGCACCGCTCTGAAGCACGACGCGGCAGAGGCTGGCCGAAGCGTTGTCCTGTACTTTTTTTACCCACCACTCCATCTGTTTTTTATCCTCTCATAGCGACATGTGCGTCGATAATTCATGTTTCTTAAAAATCTGACAATAAGATTATCCCCTTGGTTTATGCAGTGTTTAAAAATACGCAACCGATTGTTGATCTGTGCGCTAGGTTTTTTTATGCCGGGGGGCAATGATCTGCCGGGTTTAATTTGCAGGAAGCGATGACTATGCTGAAAAGCAGTCCGTGAGAATAGCCTGTCAGGAAGAGGGCTGATAAGTCCGGCTACGCAATAAATATAAGAGAGAGCGTCATGAAGCATCTATTTCGACACTGGCGAACGTCGGGCGCCGTTATCGGCTCACTGCTGAAAAAAGGGAGCATTGCGGTACTGGCGCTGCTGGTGGTCTTTCTCGCCGGGCGGATCTATGAGTCCCAGCGCGGCCCGGCCCTGCATCGCTGGCATACCTGGAGTGGCAACGAGATGTCGGCCGAAGAGATAGACCAGGCGACCTTTGCCCAGTATCTGGCGCGGGAGAAGACGATTTTCGCCGATCTCCAGCGTGAGGTGACAGAGGCTTTGCCGGAGGAAGATAAAACTCCGGTCAACCGCTTTTATCGTCACAGCCGGGTCTGGCCGGGGCAGTTTCAGCAGGACTGGAACCGTTCTTTTGTGTTGATGCCGCTGGGCAAGCCGCGCGGCAGCGTGGTGCTCCTCCATGGCCTGACCGATTCGCCCTACAGCGTGCGCTATCTGGCGCAACTCTGGCAGCAGCGGGGTTATGTGGCGGTGGTGCCGCGTTTGCCGGGACACGGCACCGCGCCGGGGGCGTTAACGGCGGTTGACAGGGAGACCTGGCTGGCGGCGACGCGTCTGGCGGTACGCGAAGCGACCCGCCTTGCCGGGGCGGACGTGCCGCTGCATCTGGTCGGCTACTCTAACGGCGGCGCGCTGGCGCTCAAGTATGCCCTCGATAGCCTGGAGGATAGCCACCTGCGTCAGCCGCAGCAGATTATTCTGCTGTCGCCGATGATCGGCGTGACCGCGTTTGCCCGTTTCGCCGGCCTCGCCGGGCTACCGTCCGTCTTCCCGGCGTTCGCCCGCGCGGCCTGGCTGAACGTGGCGCCTGAGTTTAATCCGTTCAAGTACAACTCCTTTCCGGTCAAGGCGGCGAGACAATCGTGGTTATTGAGCCAGGCGCTGCAGCAGCAGATTATCCGCGCGGCCCGGCAGGGCGAGCTGAAAGCGCTGCCGCCGATCCTCACCTTTCAGTCGGTGATGGATTCCACGGTCAGCACCCGCGCGGTGGTGGAGTCCCTGTATCGCTATCTGCCGGATAACGGCAGCGAGCTGGTGGTGTTCGATATTAACCAGGCGGCGGATCTCCGGGTCCTGTTTCGCCCTGCGCTCTATGCGGCGGTGAATACGCTGCTGCCCCCGGCGCCGCGGGCCTATACCACCACGGTGGTGACCAACGCGACGGCGCACACGCTGCAGACCGTCGCCCGGACCACGCTGGCCCAGGAACGGGAAGAGCATCGTTATCCTTTACACCTGGCCTGGCCGGCGGATATGTACTCTTTGTCGCATGTGGCGGTGCCGTTTCCCCTGAGCGACTCGCTGTATGGCCGCGAGCCGGACGAGAAGAACCGCTACGGCATTAGCCTGGGCACCATTTCACTGCGCGGAGAGACCGGGACGCTGAGCGTGGGGCTGGAGACGTTAATGCGCGTCACCTCCAATCCATTCTTTCCATGGATGATGACGCGCGTCGATGAGCGCATCGCCTGCGGCGAACAGGCGGCGGTGGCGGCCTGCCTGAAAGCGCAGGCCAGAGCAGAGGCATTAAAACAGGATCAGGTGCAGAACGGTACGCAGCAGGATACCGACGATCGCCGCGGGAGCCACGAAGCGGAACAAGCGGACAAACCGTGAGCTGATGCCAAGAAAAATGCCGATACCGGGAAGATCAAAGGTCTGGATCAGTAGACCTGCCGAGGCGTTGACCTGGTCCACGGTGACTTTGCCCTGCTGGATCAGCTCGGAAATGACGCCAAAGTAGGCGGTGCCCCCGGCAACGCACTTCACCAGCGCCGGTAGCACAAAGTTCTGGGGGATGTGCAGCCAGCTGAGAAGCGGCTTCAGCAGCTGCTGCAGCAGGTCGATAGCCCCGGCGCCCTGCAGCAGCCCGACGATGGTTAACGACAGGATCAGCATTGGCACCGCGCCGAGCGCCAGGCGGATGGCGTCGGAGCCGGCGCTGTTAATCACGGCCAGAATTCCCTGGCTGTTCTGCTCGGCGTTCGGCAGCGCTTCCGCGCGGGGGTTCTCGGCGACCGATAAGCGCCGTCCGGTGACGTGCCAGGCGACGGCGGCCGCGCACAGGCCGCCGACCACCGAGATAACGATCGAGGCCAGCCAGTGCAGACCAAAAGGGGTAAGAGGATAGAAGACGTTGCCTTGCCCCATGGCGAACACCATGGCCAGCGTGGCGGCCATTTGTCGGTCCGAGACGCCGCGTTTATCCATAATCGACAGCGTGGCGAGCGGGGCGGCAAAGCTGACAAAGTTAATCTGGATCAGGGCGAAGGCGCTCATCCCGGTTAAGCCGAAGGGCTTCAGCAGCGGGGCCACCCAGCGAACAATCACATCGAGGATACCGCGGACCTCAAGGTATTTCATGATGATCAGCATGATCACCATGATCGGCAACAGCGTATACAGCGCGACGTCAACGGACGACTTGCCCGCCGCCATAATGATGCTTATGACATCCATTTACTTTTTTTACCACTCGCAGAGCTATTCGTTCGCGTCATCATAATCCCGTGGGGAAGGAAATGATATGCCTTGATCCCTCTCGGGATCCGGCGCCGCACGGGCGCCGGGAGAAGAGGATTACTGGCCGATATTGACCAGCGTCCGACCATGAATATTATTGCTGAGGAAATCTGCGGCATACGCTGGCGCCTGCTCCAGCGTGATTTCAGTGGCCGCCTGCTGGTAGTAGCTCTCCGGCAGAAGCTGGGCCAGACGCTGCCAGACAGCGTCGCGTTCAGCGGTCGGCACCATCACCGAATCCACCCCCTGCAGACGCACATTGCGCAGAATAAACGGCATCACGGTGGTCGGCAGATCGAAGCCCCCGGCCAGACCGCAGGCGGCGACGCAGCCGCGATATTGCGTTTGCGCCAGCACTTTGGCCAACACCGGGCCGCCAACGGTATCCACCGCGCCCGCCCACAGCTGTTTCTCCAGCGGACGGGTCTCCGCGAAGTCGCTGCGCGGCAGGATCGTATCGGCGCCCAGCAGGCGAAGGTAATCGTGTGTCGATTCCCGGCCCGATACGGCCGTCACCCGGTAGCCAAGGGCTTTCAGCAACACCACGGCGGTGCTGCCGACCCCGCCGCTGGCGCCGGTGACCAGGATATCCCCGCTGTCAGGGGTGACACCCGCACTAACGAGAGCATCAACGCATAGCATCGCGGTAAAGCCGGCGGTGCCGATGATCATTGCCTGGCGCGCGCTGAGCGTCTCCGGCAGAGCAACCAGCCAGTCGCCTTTAACGCAGGCTTCGGTGGCCAGGCCACCCCAGTGGTTTTCGCCCACGCCCCAGCCGGTGAGGATCACGGCCTGGCCGGGAACAAAGCGCGGATCGCGGCTTTCTTTCACCTGACCGGCAAAATCAATGCCCGGCACCATCGGAAACTGACGGATAATTTTGCCTTTGCCGGTGATCGCCAGGGCGTCTTTATAATTGAGACTCGACCAGTCGATGGCGACCCGGACGTCGCCTTCGGCAAGAGCGGGCAGGTCGATATCTTTGACGGTGGCGACGGTGCGGTTGTCGATCTGGTCCAGAACTAATGCTTTCATGACAGAGTATTCCTCGTCGGAAGGGGGTTATCGGCGCTAGCGCCGTCCTGTGCAGGTGTTTTTGTTGTCATACTGTGCGCAAAAAAATCCCAGTACTGGTTAAGCGGTGCGGCAGACTGGACCAGCCTGGCGCGCATCACCGCGCCTTCCCAGCCGATCCAGAACACCTGGGCCAGCGCCTGCGGTGAGGCGTCGCTGGCGATGGCCCCGGCTGCCTGCGCTTCGCGCAGGCAGCGCGCCACGCGCGACTCCCATGCCGCCAGGATAGCCATCAACCGTTGGGGAAACGTCTCGGGTAACAACGGGGCTTCCTGCAGCAGGTTGCCCACCAGGCAGCCGCGGCGAAACTGGAATTTTTCCATTCCCTGACCGGCATGACGCACAAAGGCCGCCATCCGTTCCAGCGGCGGCACGGCGTCGTCCAGCAGGAATTTATCTAATTTATGCGCAAAGAAGTCGCCATAGGCGGCAAGCACGGCGAGGCCAAAGGCCTCTTTGCTTTTAAAGCAGTGATAAAACGACCCCTTTGGCACGGCGATATTCTTGATCACCGCATCAATACCCGCCGCGAGATAGCCCGTTTCGGTCAGCACTTCAAGGCCTGAGCGAATCAGCGCCTGACGCGTATCGTCAAACTGGCGATCGACCTTGGGTGGACGGCCGCGGCGGGGCTTCAGGACGGTGGAGGTATCGGGATTCATGATTTAGACCGTGTGGTTTAATTGTAGGTCAGGGTACGCCCAATTCAGGGGGAGGGCAAGCATTGCGCGTAGCGTAAGGCTGGCTGACCAATCATTCTGAACTGGGGGCGTTAAGAATTATTTATCGCAAATACGTGGTTCGCACTGCCGGCGGGGGCACGAAATATAACTCTGCCGGGTATATTAGACTGGTCATTAATATCCATATTCACAATGCATAATACGAATTAATAATATTGGGAATATATAAACAGCGGGGGGCTGGAGCGGTTGAGTGGTTTTGTCCATGTGAAGAGGCTAATTTGCGAAGTCCCCGGTCGACAGTCCCGTGAGGACTTCTCCCCGGAATGCCGGCCGGCGATGATTTGCAGACGATAGCGGATTGACAAACGCGGCTTGATAAAAGACATTGTCACCCCTGATCCGGCACCGGTTGCCACCTCAGTTTAAATATTATCGCCGGCAGACAATGACGTCTGTCTTAAATTATCGGTGACTGGGTAAATAATCTGTTACCGAAACAACACCTGCGAAAAAGGATTAACAGCCTGATGTACAGAATGAATATTGCCGTCAGAGGAGGGGATGAATGTCGCTAATTGCTATCGTGCTGGTCTTTATCATGGCCATCGTGGTGACCGTGTTCCTGTCCCATCTTCTGCCCGTTAAAGTGCCGCTACCGCTGATCCAAATTGCCGCGGGCGCCGCGCTGGCCGCCAGTGGCTTTCAGGTCGATTTTGACCCGCATATTTTTTTACTGCTGTTTATCCCGCCGCTGCTGTTCCTCGATGGCTGGCGCATCCCCAAAGACGCTTTTTTCCGCGATATGAAGCCGATTTTATCGCTGGCGATAGGCCTGGTGATGGTGACTATTCTCGGTATTGGCCTGTTTATTCACTGGCTGATCCCGGCTATCACCGTGGCGGCAGGGTTCGCCCTCGCGGCTATTCTGTCGCCTACCGATCCGGTGGCGGTATCGGCAATGACCGCCAGCTCGCCGCTTCCCTCAAGGATGGCGCATATTCTCGAAGGGGAGTCGCTGTTAAACGATGCTTCAGGGCTCGTCGCCTTTAATTTCGCCATCGCCGCGGTGCTGACCGGCAGCTTCTCCCCGGGAGACGCGGTGGTGAAATTTTTCCTGATGGCCTTCGGGGGCATCCTCAGTGGCCTCGTGGTGGTGTGGGTCACCGGCAAATGTAATAACTTTCTGGTTCGGCGCACCCGCGAGGAGCCAGCCATCCAGATCCTGATCAGCCTGCTTATCCCTTTCGCCGCCTACCTGCTGGCCGAGGCGTTCCATGTCTCGGGCATTCTTGCCGCCGTCGCCGCCGGCATTGCTATGCATTATGAGCAGCTGTCGGGGCCCCGGCTTCCGGCGACGCGCATGAAAAGCAGCGCGGTATGGTCCATGCTGCAGACCACCCTCAACGGGATGATCTTTCTGATGCTGGGCGAGCAGCTGCCGCGCATGCTCAGGACGCTGCCGGCGGTAGCCAGCCAGGCCGGCGTCTCTTCGCCCTGGTATCTGCTGCTGTACGCCGTGGCCATCACCCTGGCGCTCGGTCTGATGCGCTTCGCCTGGGTATGGCTGTCGATGAAGCTGACAATTTTTCGCCGCAAACGTCGGGGCAAGGCCATCACCGTCCGTCCACGCTTCAGTATCCTCGCCGTCATGGCGCTGGCGGGAGTGAAGGGCTCTGTGACCCTCGCCGGTATTCTGACGCTGCCGGTGGTGCTGGCAGATGGTTCGCCGTTCCCGGGCCGTGAACTACTGATCTTTCTTTCGATGGCGGTGATCCTGATGTCGCTGGTGGTGGCGGCTATCGGTCTGCCGTTTATGACTCGTTATCTTGCCGATGATCTACCGCATGACACCGGTAAGGACGACATTGGCGCCGTGATGACCGAGGTGGCCATTAACCGTCTTAACGCGCTACTGGACGAGACGGTAGAGGATCCCAGTGAGCAGGCCCTGCGGGCCGATGCCGGTAATATGCTGCTCGAGACCTATCAGCGGCGGCTTCACTATAACGACAATGACGAGGGGCAGGATGTCGGGCTGGAGCTGGCTAAGCGCGCCAGGCTGGAGAAATATATGCAACGAGAGGTCATTATCGCCCAGCGTCAGGAACTGTTCCGGCTGCGCCGCGCCCATAACATCAGCGATATCACTTTTTATGAGGTGCTGCGGGAGATAGATCTGAAGGAAGAGAGTTTACGCTAAAGCCGCAATCGCCGGAGGGTGGCCATTCGCCTTCCGGCAGAAGTACCGGCGCTGAAAAGCAAAAAGCCTGCTCGAAAGCAGGCTTTTTTAAATTTGGCTCCTCTGACTGGACTCGAACCAGTGACATACGGATTAACAGTCCGCCGTTCTACCGACTGAACTACAGAGGAATCGTGTGAACGGGGCGCATATTAACGATGCCATCCGGCCTTGTCAAAGCCTGATTCAAAGAATTGCGTTCGACTGCTGACAATTTCAGCAATCGCCACCCATGCGCTGTTTTTTTCACCATGTTGCACCGTTGTAGTGCGAATGTACCCCTAATGGGGCATACCACAATCTGCTTACCGGGCAAATAAAAACCGAATTGCTATCACTATCCCTTATAACACTGCCTGCGGCGGGCGACAGCCGAGGAAATGCAAAGCTGGCAAGCAAATTGCAAAAGCCAGTGCATCATACTCCCAGCGTTGACGCTGGCGTTCCTTACAGGAGGCAAAATGAACTTAAGACGACTGAAATATTTTGTGAAAATCGTCGATATCGGCAGTCTGACCCAGGCCGCTGAAGTCTTGCATATCGCCCAACCGGCCCTCAGCCAACAGGTCGCGACCCTGGAAGGTGAAATGGACCAGCAGTTGCTGATACGCACCAAGCGAGGGGTCACGCCAACGGAAGCTGGTAAAATTCTCTATACCCATGCGCGCACTATCCTGCGCCAGTGCGAGCAGGCGCAGCTGGCGGTCAATAACGTCGGCCAGACGCTGCGTGGTCAGGTGTCGATCGGCCTGGCGCCGGGCACCGCGGCCTCCGCCATTACCATGCCGTTGCTGCAAACGGTGCGCAATGAGTTGCCCGAGGTGATGGTCTATCTGCAGGAGAGCAGCGGCACAGCGCTGAATGACAAGCTGCTGGCGGGCCAGCTGGATATGGCGGTGCTCTATGAGCGTTCGCCGGTGGCAGGCATCGTCAGCCAGCCGCTGCTGAAAGAAGACCTTTACCTGGTCGGCACCCGCGACTGCCCGGGGCAGAGTGTGGATCTCACGGCGGTGGCGGAGATGAACCTGTTCCTGCCGCGCGATTACAGCGCAGTGCGGGCGCGGGTCACCGAGGCATTCACCCTGCGTCGTCTGTCGGCGAAAATTATCGGCGAGATCGAATCCATTACCACCCTGACCGCGGCCATCGCCAGCGGCATGGGGGCGACGGTGTTACCGGAATCCGCTGCCCGTTCCCTGTGCGGGGCGGCGAACGGCTGGATGGCGCGGATCAGCACGCCTTCAATGAGCCTGTCGCTGTCGCTGAACATGTCGGCTCGCGGCAGTCTGTCGCCGCAGGCGCAGGCGGTGAAAGAGATCCTGCTGTCTCTGGTGAGCCGCCCATCGCTGGAAAACCGTGAACTGCAGCTGGTCAGTTAGGGTATATTCTCTTAAGGAATAAGTTGCTGGTTTTTATTATTTGTTACCTGGGACAACAGACTTTAACAATAGCAGATACGTTAAGTCCATTGGCCCGGAGGAAAGGGTGAACTTCCAGCAGCTGAAAATTATCCGTGAGGCGGCCCGTCAGGATTACAACCTGACGGAAGTCGCGAATATGCTCTATACCTCGCAGTCAGGCGTCAGTCGCCATATCCGGGAACTGGAAGAGGAGCTGGGGATTGAGATCTTTATCCGCCGCGGCAAACGCCTGTTAGGCATGACCGAGCCGGGTAAAGCGCTGTTATCGATTGCCGAGCGGATCCTCAATGAAGCCAGTAACGTTCGGCGGCTGGCGGATCTCTTCACTAACGATGCGTCAGGCGTCTTAACTATCGCCACCACCCATACTCAGGCGCGCTACAGCCTGCCGCCGGTCATTAAAGCTTTCCGCGAGCTGTTCTCAGATGTTCGCGTCGAGCTGGTGCAGGGTACCCCGCAGGAAATCGAAGCGCTGCTGCATAACGGCGGAGCGGATATCGGCATCGCCAGCGAGCGCCTGAGCAACGATCCGACGCTGGCGGCTTTCCCCTGGTTCCGCTGGCATCACAGCCTGCTGGTGCCGAAGGAGCATCCTTTGACGCAGGTTTCTCCCCTGACGCTGGAGGCGATCGCCCGCTGGCCGTTAATCACCTACCGCCAGGGGATCACTGGCCGTTCGCGCATTGATGAGGCGTTCAACCGCAAGGGGTTGATGCCGGATATCGTGCTGAGCGCGCAGGATTCCGATGTGATCAAGACCTATGTGGAGCTGGGGCTGGGCGTCGGGCTGGTCGCCGAGCAGTCCGGTGATGCCCGGGAAGCGGACACCTTTACGCGTCTTGATACCCGCCATCTGTTCGATGCCAATACCGTGTGGTTGGGACTGAAGCGGGGCCAGCTGCAGCGGAATTACGTTTGGCGCTTTATCGAATTGTGCAATGCCGGACTGTCGCTGGATGAGATTAAGCGTCAGGCGATGGAGCCGGAAGAGGCCGCAATCGACTATCAGATTTAAGTCATTGTGGGTCAGCGGATCGAGGCGAGGAAATAACGCTATAATTCACACACGAGAGTCGCGACTGAGGAAGGGAAAATGACGATGCGGCGTGTGAAATTACTCTGTACGGCGCTGATGCTGCTTGCCAGCCACGGCGCGCTGGCCGTCAGCTATCCGCTGCCGCCGGAGGGGAGCCGTTTGGTGGGCAGCGCATTTACCATTGCCGTTCCGGAGAATAACACCCAGCCGCTGGAAAGTTTTGCCGCCCAGTACGGCCAGGGGTTAAGCAATATGCTGGAAGCCAACCCCGGGGTCGATGTCTATTTGCCGCACTCCGGTTCGACGCTGACTATTCCGCAACAGCTGATCCTGCCTGACACCGTGCGGGAGGGGATCGTGATCAACGTCGCCGAGATGCGTCTCTATTATTACCCGCCGCTGGGCAATAGCGTGGAAGTCCTGCCAATCGGCATTGGTCAGGCCGGACGCGAAACGCCGCGTAACTGGGTGACGGCAGTAGAGCGTAAGCAGGAAGGCCCCACCTGGGTGCCAACCGCCAATACCCGCCGCGAGTATGCGAAAGAGGGCAAAACGCTGCCGGCGATGGTGCCCCCCGGGCCCGATAATCCGATGGGGCTGTATGCGATCTACATTGGCAGGCTGTACGCCATCCACGGCACCAACGCCAACTTTGGTATCGGGCTGCGTGTCAGCCAGGGGTGCATCCGCCTGCGCAATGACGATATTAAATTCCTGTTTGATAACGTGCCGGTTGGGACGCGGGTTCAGCTGATCGATCAGCCGGTGAAGTACAGCGTGGAGCCGGACGGCAGTCACTGGCTGGAGGTGCACGAGCCGCTGTCGCGCAACCGCGCGGAGTTTGAATCCGACAGAAAAGTCCCCTTGCCGATGACCTCGGCGCTGCGCGACTTTACCCAGGGGCCGGGAGTGAGCCCTGCCCAGGTCGAGCAGACCCTGCAGCGCCGCTCCGGCATGCCGGTGAATATCAGCGCCACAGCGGCGCAGGGAAGTTTGTAGCGGGTCGTTTAGTCTGATTAACGGCTATTGTAAGAAGGCTCTTTTGCTGACGATGCATTCAACGTTGTTGGGAATAAGGATCGGGAAACCGATCCTTAACTTATCAATAGTGGCTGTGATGGCGTTTTAATGAGGGCGCCAGGAGATGCTCAGGAGGGGATGATAAAGTATGCAAATATGCCTATGGACTTAATCTTGTTACTGAGGATCTTTTTTTTGGCTGCCATTGTCCATGAAAGCGAAGATACCGCTTATGATAGCCAATATCCAGAATATAATACTAATGAATTTTGCAGAATCCATATTATCAAAACACTCCTGACCACAGCCACTACCGCTGACCCCCATTCCGACGATCATGAAGCTCATCATGCCGCTCAACAATGCCAGAATCACGAAGACTACAGTGATGAAAATTTTTATACCTTTTGTCATAAATTAATATCCTTATTTTATCAAATGCAATTTCCTATCATTATAATGAATGATACGGGAATGACGATATTAAAGATAAAGTGTACCTCATCGGTAATCCCATGAATACTGTAATTAGGTAAACAGGCTAGTGTTAGGGAAATATTTACAGCGAATCCCGAATAGGACGGCAATTCCGCATTATAGTTCTTGGATTCGTTATAAATATTTAAATTGGGAAAACGATTTCTATTATTCACTTTCGTTCAAAACAACGGGAATGACCCCCATCGCCGCTGATAAGCGAATCAGGGGATGGCGTCATTGATTGTTGGCAATGGGGACATGCTGCTCCATCAATTCAACGATCCAGTCAATAAAAACGCGCAGCTTGGCGTTGACATGGCGGTTCGGTGGAAACGCCAGGTACAGAGGCATTGGGCTAATCCGCCATTGTGTAAATAATGGAATCAAAGCGCCAACGGCCTGATGCGCTGCCGCCATATAGTTGGGCAGCGCAATCACGCCTAAGCCAACTAACCCAGCTTCGAGGTAAGCATTGCCATCATCCACGGCAAGTACGTAGTTGCCCGTGATTTCAATACGTTCATTCTCACTGCACAGTACCAAAGGATCAATCTTACTGGTGCGTGAGGACAAGAATCCCGCTATGCAATGGTCAGTATTTTGCAGCTCGCGCGGGTGTGCGGGAGCGCCAAGGCGTTCCACATAGCTGGGGGCGACGTAGACGCCGATTTGCAAATCGCCGACATGGCGTGCGATTAGGGACTGGTCGGTGATTTGACCACCGCGCAGAACGCAATCCACGTTGTCGCCGATCAGATCCACTTCCCGGTCGCTCACACCCATGTCGATCTGGATATCAGGGTAGCGGGCGTGGAAAGCCGGTAGCGCCGGCACCAGAATAAGGCGGGCCAGCGGACTCGGTACATCCACCCGTAGCCGTCCCCTGGGCGTCATCGCCGCGCTGGACAGGCTGTTTTCAGCATCCTCCATGTCCGCCAGCAGACGGATGACGCGTTCGTAGTAGACCGCGCCATCGGGAGTCACACCGAGCTTGCGGGTGGTGCGATGGAGCAATCTGACGCGCAGGCGCGATTCCAGCTGCTGAATGAGTTGCGTCACCGTGGTTTTGCTCATATGAAGCGTTTGGGCAGCCTTCGTGAAGCTCCCTGCCTCTACCACCCGAGCAAAGGCGCGCATTGCATCGAAACGATCCATTTCTTATCCTGTCTTTCATCGATTGTTTGGATATTACAAACAATGAGGGACAAAGTCGCTTGTTTATCCGCCCGATCTCGTCGTTGTACAGTGCCTTTACATTCACCGGGCTGATTTCGCCCCAGCATAAAGGTACAAACATGACAGCACGCGAAGCCGTTTTTCCCTTCGGTCGTCAGGCGCTCTATGAGCGCAATCGTTATTCACCGGCCATCAAATCCAATGGTTTCTTGTTTGTTTCGGGGCAGGTGGGTAGCCACGAGGATGGTTCGCCTGAGCACGATCTGAAAGCACAGGTCAGGCTGGCGTTCAAAAATCTTAATGCTGTGCTCGCAGCGGCGGGCTGCACGTTTGAGGACGTGGTTGATGTTACCCTCTTTGTCGTCGATCCTGAGTCAAATCTCGACGCTATCTGGAGTATCCTGCCAGAATATTGGGGAGAAGCGCCTTACCCTACGCTGACCGGGATCGGCGTGACGTGGCTTTATGGATTTAAGTTCGAGATTAAGGTTATTGCCAGGCTACCCTAAGCGTTACGGGTCTTTCCGCCAGTGGAAAATGCATTTGGGCAGCCCGCGCTGTCTGTAATGGTAACTGCCGGATCGGGATCGTCTGCTACGCAGCGGCAGACCCAGCGGTTACCGCCGGATCGAAAGTCTGTAGCCATAAGGTTGGGAGCAGCATCGCTGATTTTCACCTGCGGGGATCACATACGGAACCTTGGACGGTACCTACGGTACGATGCTGCTTATACCCGCTGGCGGAGAGATGTCAGAAACGGCGGTGTTGCCGATCTTTTTTGGAACCGCGCATTATTGCCTTACACCCAGGTATGGTCCGGCACGGTTAAACCGCCTTTATTTAAGCCTTTGCGGGAGCGTGGGGCTCACGGCCGTTCAGCTTGCCTCATAGCAAGAAAATAGCACCTACACCAGGATAAGATTGCATGCTTGGGGAGCGGAGAGGATCACGGAAAGCAAAAATCCCGCTCAGGTTTCCCTGAGCGGGATTTTTAAATTTGGCTCCTCTGACTGGACTCGAACCAGTGACATACGGATTAACAGTCCGCCGTTCTACCGACTGAACTACAGAGGAATCGTGTGAACGAGGCGCATACTACTGGCCTCGCATTTTTGTGTCAACACTAAAATTAACCTGCTGATTCAAATGGCTAAATTTAGCTCAACACGTTGTTTTAGTGAACAATGCGCCGATCGCCTTCGTCCTGCAGGCCATTCTCACGTCTACGCGCCAGCGGATCCTGGCGGTAAAAGTGGCAAAAACGCTGCCACAGGGCCGGGAAGCGAGGCGCGAACAATTCAGGCGCACTGAAAAAATATTCCGAGAGGACAGCAAAGCACTCTGCGGGATCGGTGGCGGCATAGGCGTCAATACTGGCGGCGCTTTCGCCGACCAGATCTATCTCATCCTGAATGTTGTTCATCGCGGCGTGGAGATCGTGCTCCCAGCCGGCAACTTCACGCAACGGGATAAGCGGCACGCCGCTGGCCCGGTCGCCGTTCCGCGTATCAAGCTTATGCGCCACTTCATGCACCACAAGGTTAAAGCCTGACGCATCAAAAGAGTCTTGAATATCCAGCCAGTTCAGCACTACAGGACCCTGTTGCCAGCTTTGTCCCGACTGTACCACCCGCTGGTTGTGGACCAGACCAATATCATCCTCCCATTCATCATCGACGATGAAAGGGGCAGGGTAGATCAGCACTTCATGGAAGCCATCCAGCCACTCAATGCCCAGCTCAAGCACCGGCAGACAAAAGAGCATAGCAATGCGCGCCTGATGCAGCGGGGTCAGCTCCAGCCCCTGCAATGCCACCAGCCGCTTTTGCTGTAAAAAACGGGCAGCCATCTGCGTGAGCTTGTGCTGCTCAGTGGACGAAAGATGGGCTAAAACCGGAATGGCAAGCGCTTGCTCCCAGGGCATCTCTGCGTTGCCGGACTCATCATCTGCTTTCCAGGGCCATTTAAACATCATATTGCTCGCAAAGTCGTCACTTGAACACAATTACCGAAACGGGAGCTATTAAAATGCCAAAGATCCTGGCATTATAGCAACCATCACAGCGGAGAGATGCCGGAGCGGCTGAACGGACCGGTCTCGAAAACCGGAGTAGGGGCAACTCTACCGGGGGTTCAAATCCCCCTCTCTCCGCCACTTTTCTTGCTCTAACCTTCCCTTCAATAACACCGTTAGCTTCAGGTATAACGCCTGCGCTGGGGTATCACCATCATCATCGTCCTGGTTTCAGCGTAGAGTCGCGGTAGCGCGCTTTATCCTTTTGGCACCTTATCGCCGCTTTTAGCCCGAACGAGCTTAAACGCATCATAAAGAGGGAAGGTACGCCTGGAAAGCGGCAATGTCGAAAAGAGTGATCTCAACGGAGCGGGAACATAAAAAAGCCCGCTGAACGCGGGCTTTGACGGGGATCAGAACTGATAGACCAGGCCGAGGGCGACGATATCATCGGTCGCGATACCGCTGTTTTTGTAGAAGCGGTCGTCTTCATCCAGCAGGTTAATTTTATAATCCACATAGGTGGACATATTTTTGTTGAAGTAGTAGGTCATGCCCACGTCGACATACTTGACCAGATCCTTGTCGCCGTAGCGAGAATAGGCGTAGAGATCTTTACCCTTCGACTGCAGATAGGCCACCGACGGACGCAGCGGTAAATTAAAGTCGTCGAACTGATACTGCGCGACCACTTCGAAGTTCTGCGTTTTGTTGGCAATTCCGCCAAAACTATCGTTGCCATAGAAGGTCATGTTGCGGGTCTCAGCATACATGGCGGCCAGATAGATGTTATTGGCGTCATATTTCGCGCCGACGGTCCAGGCATCGGCTTTATCGCCGTTGGCATAACGCTGGCTGCTACGCGCGGCCGCCAGCTGGTTATGGGTACGGTCAGAAGACGAATACGCTGCCCCGAAGCTGATGCCCATATCGAGATCATAGTAGCTGGAGATACCAAAACCGTCGCCATTTTCCCGCGCCAGCTTACGTTTCCCACCGTTATTAGTGCCTTCGCCAGAACCGGCGTTTTCATTATTACCCTGATACTGCAGGGCGAAATGCAGGCCGTCGACGAGGCCGAAGAAATCGCTGTTACGGTAGGTGGCCACGCCGTTAGTACGACCGGTCATGTAAACGTCGGTCTGGGTGTAGGTATCGCCGCCGAATTCCGGCAGCATATCGGTCCAGGATTCAATGTCGTAGACCACGCCGTAGTTACGGCCATAGTCCAGCGACCCGCAGTCGGCAAACTTCAGGCCGGCAAAGCCGAGACGGGTCCAGGAATTCGCGCCTTCTTTTTCGCTGGTGTTCGCCTGAATGTTGTATTCCCACTGACCGTAGCCGGTTAACTCGGAAGTAATCTGCGTTTCGCCTTTCAGACCAAAGCGAACATAGGTCTGGTCGCCGTCCTCTGAAGCGTCGTCAGAGAAGTAATGCAGGCCGTCAACTTTCCCGTAGAGGTCCAGTTTATTACCGTTTTTGTTATAGATTTCGGCGGCATTAGCGGCGCTAGCCATTAATAATGCCGGAACCATGAGTGCCAGTACTTTTCTTTTCATTATATATTCCCTTTTAATAATAATTTCTATGAATTATGACAATCCCTCCGGAATGACTATCCGATACTAACGACTAAGTTCATCTTTATTTAAAATAAAATATGTAAATAAATAATGTTAAACATTTCAAAATATTTCTAAGTGGTTCTTTATATTAAATTTTGATGCTTGTGCAAAATCCATTATTTTCTTATATAGCAATGCTTTATTATGTCTTTGGTTGGTTGTTGTTAATTTTATGAAATAAATTGCACAAATAACAATCAAGCTCATTATTCATTATGGAAATTTATTTTGTGTGAATGTAAATATCCAGGGAATTATCAACCCAGCTTGCGATAATTAAGGAATGAATAGCTTTAAGCGTACGGGAGATAATAAGGACATCTCTTCAGCCTGTGCGCATTGGCAGCATAAGTCGCGAGAAGGCGCAGAAGACGAAGATGAAACTGCTGCCTGTGACGCAGGTTAGCGGTATAATGTGATGCGTGTCACGTTTTGAGTGACAATAGTCTGTTGTGTCACGGAGAGGAATGAGATGGAAGAGCAGGCAAAACGCAGCCCGGGAGGGAAACTTGCGCTCTGGGCGTTGTATGCTTTTTGCGGATATTGTGTCTGGGTCATTGTGCGTTACTGGTGGGTAGTGGGAAAAATTCACAGCGTTCCCGGCGCCAGCGTGGAGGGTGATTTTGGAACAACGGCCGGGAAATGGCTTGGCGCCCTGTTGGGCATGCTGGTCCTCGGCGGCATTGGCTCTATTCTCGGCGCGGTCGTCTGGTATACGCGTCCATCCCGCGGCGAGCAGGATCATCAGCGCTAAAATTGCTATGCTCGAGGCTGACCCTCAGATAAAGGAAAGCCTATGGACCTGGTTGACTGGCAGCAACGATTTGAGCGCTGGATACTGACGCACCATGCGCAGGATGACGCCGCACACGATCTGTCCCATTTTCGTCGCGTCTGGGCGACCGCCACTCAGCTGGCCGCGGGGGAGGAAGTCGACCGGCTGGTACTCCTCACGGCCTGCTATTTTCATGACATCGTCAGCTTGCCAAAAAATCATCCGGAGCGAAGTCGATCCTCGATGATGGCCGCCGAGAAAACCCTCGCCATTCTGCAGTCGGCCTTTGCTGATTTTCCTGCGGATCGTTACCCGGCGGTCAGCCATGCCATCGAGGCGCACAGCTTCAGCGCGGCGATCCCACCGCGCACGCTGGAGGCGAAAATAGTTCAGGATGCCGATCGACTCGAGTCGCTGGGAGCCATTGGTCTGGCGAGGGTCTTCGCTGTCGCCGGCGCTCTGAATACCATCTTGTTTGATGCCGAAGATCCTTTTGCTGATCGGCGGGCGCTGGATGACCGCAAATATGCCCTCGACCATTTCCAGTGCAAACTTCTGCGCCTGCCGGAAACCATGCAAACTGACAAGGGGAAAGCGATGGCGCAGCATAATGCCCGTTTTCTCGTCGAATTTATGGCTAAGCTCAGCGCGGAGCTGCAGGGGGAGCCGCTGGCGCTGGATAAAGCGGTTTTGCGCCGCTTTGCACCGCAGGCGTCAACCGACCGGTGATTTATGGTACTCTCTGCCAAAATCGTCCGCGTTGGTTGAGGATATGCCGCAAAAGTTAAGCAAGGAACACAGGTCGTTGTCGTTGGCTGAACAGGCCGGGGAAGACGCTGAGGCGCTGCTGCGTCAGCTGATGACGATCTACGATGTAAAAACGCTGGTTGCCGAACTGGTGAGCGTCGGCGAACAGCACTGGAGCGCGGCGATCCTCAAGCGCGTGGCGGCGCTTGGCCGCGCGGCGGAGCGTTTGCGCCCGCAGGAAGTTGCTCATCTGGCGACGCTCCTGCCTTCGCCGCCGGCCCATCATCCGCACTATGGGTTCCGTTTTATCGATCTGTTTGCCGGTATTGGTGGGATCCGCAGTGGTTTTGAAGCCATCGGCGGGCAGTGCGTTTTCACCAGCGAGTGGAACAAGCACGCGGTACGCACCTATAAGGCCAACTGGTACTGTGATCCGCAGCAGCACCGTTTTAATGAAGATATCCGCGATATTACCCTCAGCCAACGCTCTGACGTTAGCGACGAGGAGGCGGCGCGGCATATTCGCGAATCTATCCCTCAGCATGATGTGCTGCTGGCTGGCTTCCCCTGCCAGCCTTTCTCGCTTGCCGGCGTCTCTAAGAAAAATGCGATGGGCCGTGCGCATGGCTTTGCCTGCGAAACCCAGGGAACGCTGTTTTTTGACGTGGTGAGAATTATCGCGGCTCGTCAGCCAGCGATTTTTGTGCTGGAGAATGTCAAAAACCTCAAAAGCCACGATCAGGGGCGCACCTTCCGTATCATCATGCAGACGCTGGATGAGCTGGGATATGAAGTAGCTGACGCGGGGCATACCGGGCCGGATGACCCGAAGGTGATTGACGGGCGCCATTTCTTGCCTCAGCACCGGGAGCGCATCGTGCTGGTGGGTTTCCGTCGCGATCTGCAGCTGCATGCTGGATTTACGCTGCGCGACATCGCGGCGCAGTACCCGGCGGTGCGGCCAACATTTGGCGAGCTACTGGAGCCGACGGTCGATGCGAAATTTATTCTTACGCCGGTGCTGTGGAAATATCTTTATCGTTATGCCCGCAAGCATCAGGCGCGGGGTAATGGCTTTGGTTATGGCCTGGTTGACCCCGCCAATCCCCACAGCGTGGCCCGGACGCTTTCTGCCCGCTACTATAAAGATGGTGCCGAAATTCTCGTCGATCGCGGCTGGGACCGGCCGCTCGGTGAGAAGCATTTTGACGATCCGCTGAATCAACAGCGGCGGCCTCGCCGGTTGACGCCGCGCGAATGCGCCCGGCTGATGGGCTTTGAATCCCCGCAGGGGGCGCGTTTTCGCATCCCGGTATCGGATACGCAGGCCTATCGTCAGTTTGGCAACTCGGTGGTGGTTCCGGTCTTCGCCGCGGTGGCGAAACTCCTGGCGCCGCGCATCGCTCAGGCGGTGGCGCGCCGCGAAGCGGATGATAATGATGGCGGATGTTCACGATAAAGCGACGCGCAGTAAAAATATGCGGGCGATCGCCACGCGCGATACGGCGATCGAAAAGCGGATAGCGGCGCTGCTGACCGGGGCGGGATTCACCTTTGTCGCCCAGGATCGCGCGCTGCCGGGACGTCCCGATTTCACTTTACCCGACTACCGCTGCGTTATCTTTACTCACGGCTGTTTCTGGCATCACCATGACTGCTATCTGTTTAAGGTGCCGGCCACCCGCACGGCATTCTGGCTGGACAAAATCGCCGGTAACGTGGCGCGCGACGCCCGCGACCGGCAAAAGCTGGCCGAAGAGGGCTGGCGGGTATTAATCATCTGGGAATGCGCCCTGCGCGGGCGCCTTAGGCTGAGTGATGCGGCGCTCACCGAGCGTCTGGAAGAGTGGATCTGCGGCGCCGGACACGACGCGCAGATCGATACGCAGGGGATCCGCGAACTGACGACTACTTCGACGCCTTACAAGGAGTAGCCTCGCTGCGGACTGGGAAGAGATATTTCCCCAGCGTCACCAGCACTACGGCGAAAATAATCACCGCCAGCGCCAGCCACTCAATGAGCGACAGGCTCTCGCCGCCGAACCCAGTACCGAGGAGCACCGCGACCACCGGATTAACATAGGCGTAGCTGGTGGCGACCGCCGGGGTGACATTGCGGATTAAAAACATGTAGGCGTTAATGGCAATCAGCGAGCCAAAGATGGCCAGATAGGCCAGGGCGGCCATCCCGGACCAGGAAGGGACGCGGGTTAAGGTTTCACCGCTCAGCCATGAGGCCACCAGCAGGACGATCCCGGCGGCGAGCATCTCGATTGCCCCCGCCATCATGCCGGTCGGCAGTACGATTCGCGAACCGTAAACCGAGCCGAAGGCCCAGCTTAGGGAACCAATCAGGATCAGCAGTGCCCCCCAGGGGTTGCCGTTCAGGTTGCCTCCGCTGTTGAGCATCACGATACCCGCAAGGCCAATGGCAATGCCCAGCCACTCCAGTTTACGGGTGGCGATGCCGAAAAAGCGGCTGAAGCATAAGGTGAACAGCGGTACGGTGGCGACCATCACCGCCGCGATGCCGGAGGGGACGTGCTGATGTTCAGCCAGCGTCACGAAGCCGTTGCCAACCGCAAGCAGCAAGACCCCGATCAGCGCAGCGTTAAGCAGCGGACGACGCGCCGGTAGCTTATGGCCGGTGGCCAGTAGCCACCCCAGCAACAGCACGCCGGCAGCGAGAAAACGAATGCCGGCCATCATTAGCGGCGGCCAGCTGGCGACCCCGACGGCGATAGCGAAATAGGTAGAGCCCCAGATGATATACAGCGCAAACAGCGCCCCGATGAGCGGTAAAAGCTGACGGGTAGACATACTTCCTCACGACGGTGCAGAGATAGAAAGGGGACATATAGTAAACGTGAAAACTATCGTGCTGGCGAGTGGTTAATTTGCGTCAGGTTGTTAAATTTATATTGACTAATTGTACCTTGGGCACCGGCCGTTTTTTAACGCATACTCGAGGGAGACATTGATGAAAAGAGAAGGAAAATCATTTTGGCAGGAAGTAGTCTTTTAACATTACTTGATGATATCGCCACGCTGCTGGACGATATTTCCGTGATGGGCAAGGTAGCGGCGAAAAAAACGGCGGGGGTGCTGGGCGACGATTTGTCTCTCAATGCCCAACAGGTTACCGGCGTGCGGGCGAATCGCGAGTTGCCCGTGGTCTGGGGAGTGGCGAAAGGGTCGTTCGTTAACAAAGTGATCCTCGTGCCACTGGCTTTGTTGATCAGCGCCTTCATCCCCTGGGCGATTACGCCATTGTTGATGCTGGGCGGCGCGTTTCTCTGTTTCGAAGGGGTGGAGAAGGTACTGCACAGTCTGGAAGCGCGGAAACACAAAGAGGATCCTGAACGGCGGCAGCAGCGTCTCGCCGCGCTGGCGGAGCGCGATCCGCTGGCCTTTGAGCGTGACAAAGTAAAAGGCGCGATTCGCACCGATTTTATTTTGTCCGCGGAAATTGTCGCCATTACCCTCGGCATCGTGGCGGAAGCTCCGCTGCTTAACCAGATCCTTATTCTCTCGGGGATTGCGATTCTGGTCACTATCGGGGTGTATGGCCTGGTGGGGGTGATCGTCAAGCTGGACGACATGGGTTACTGGCTGGCGGAAAAACGTAGTGCGCTGGCGCAGTGGCTGGGTAAAGGGCTCCTGGCCGTCGCTCCCCGCCTGATGAAGGTGTTGTCCATCGTCGGGACGCTGGCCATGTTCCTCGTCGGCGGGGGGATAGTCGTTCACGGTATTGCGCCGCTGCATCATGCCATCGAGCACTGGAGCGCGGGGTTGGGTGGGGTGATGGCCTCCACGCTGCCGGTCGTCGCCAACCTGGTGCTGGGTTTTATCATCGGCGCGGTGGTGCTGGCGGGCGTTAAGGCGGTGAGCAGCCTGCGTGGCGCTGGAAAGTAGCATGGCGAAACGCAGCGTAACGGCGCCGCGTGTTCTACCCTGAAAACGCCCCGGGTATCGACAGAGACCGGGGCGCTGACGCCGCGAGGTTTGCGCAACGTATTGCGAGAGAAAGATGGATAAGCCACTGCGGTTGAAGTTAAAAAAGTGCTACCACCTGGCTCGCCCGGCGCATGTGGTTAACGCTTGTTTTATCGCAGTGCTGTTTTTCTCCACGCTGCTGATCTGGCGTGAAATCAATGTCCTGGAAGAGGCCTACGTGGCCAACCAGCGTAACAATCTGGCTAACGTCGCTCATGAAATGGATGGGCTGTTGCAGTTCAACATCGACAGAATGATGTTTTTTCGCCATGGGATGCAGGCGGCGCTCGAACAGCCGCTTGATATCGATGTATTGCGTAAGGCCAGCCAACGCTATCTGAGCCAGCGCCATCAGCAGGCCTGGCGGGTGGCGCTACCGAATCGGCGTACGCTGCCGGTGTTTGGCATCTCAGGCAGCGTCGCTGGTCACAACCCTATCCTGCTGGTGGACGATCCGCTGGCGGCTGATGAACTAATGGCGACGCTCGAGCTGGGTTATCTGCTAAACCTGACGCAGCACGATCGCGATTTCGCTGAGCGGATGCAGTATATCTCTCGTAGCGGCTTTTTTACCTCGACCCTGCCGCTGCGGGATGAGTCGCAGGTGATAACGCACTATTCCCAAGCCCTCGGCGCTCCGTGGTTTACCCGCCAGACCCAGCGAAATAATCCGGGGCGAGGCGTTATCTGGCAAACCTTTCCTGACGATGACCCGCAGCTGGAAGAGCAGGTGGTCACCGCTTCGATACCGTTGGATTTTGCCGGTTACTGGCGCGGCGTGCTGGCGATGGATTTCTCAGTCAGTGAAATCAAAGCGTTTTTGGTTAGCGCCATGCAGGGGGGACAAGAGGGAGAGTACCAACTTTATGATAGCCATTTGAACCTGCTGGCTTCTTCCACGCCGGGGAATGTCCTGACCCTGCTGTCGCCGCGCGAGCAGGAGCTGCTGAGCCGCGCGTTTGTCCATGATAACCAGGGAGGGCTGCGTCTGCTGACGCGCTATATCAGCTGGGCCAAACTGCGCAATTTTGACGGCGTGCTGCTGCGGATCCACACTCTGCGGGAAGGCGTCCGCGGGAACTTTGGCACCATCACCATCGCCCTGACCCTGATGTGGGTCCTCTTCACCTTGATGCTGTTGCTCTCCTGGCTGGTGATCCGCCGCATGGTCCGCAACATGAGCGTTCTGCAAACCTCTCTGGAGTGGCAGGCATGGCATGATGCCTTGACCCGCCTGCTCAATCGCGGGGCGCTGTTTGAACAGGCGATGGCGGTAGCCAGCGACTGCCAGCGCAGCGGACGGCCGCTGGCGGTGATCCAACTCGATCTGGATCATTTTAAGCACATCAACGATCGCTATGGTCATCAGGCGGGGGACAGGGTGCTGTCGATGGTGGCCAGTACGCTGTCCAGCGCGGTTCGGCAGGGCGATCTGCTGGGCAGAGTGGGCGGAGAAGAGTTTTGTATCGTGATGCCGAATACCACCCTGCAGGAAGCGGCGGCGGTGGCGGAGCGATTGCGCCAGCGTATCCAGGGACGGGAAGTCTTTTTGCATAACAACGTGACGCTGCGGGTTAGCGCCTCGTTAGGGGTGAGCGCCAGCGAAGAGCGGGGGGAGTATCAGTTTGAAGCGCTGCAGTCGGTGGCCGATGGGCGACTCTATCTGGCCAAGCAAAATGGGCGTAACCAGGTCTGTTTTCGCAGCGCAGCGTGAGTAAAACGTTTCGATGCCGATTGGCAAAATGAGAATTATCTTAAAGTGATCGCAGGCGATCGCGCTATCGAATGAAACCGGTTTGCGGCTAAGCCTTCTCACATCAGCCTTGCAGCCCGATAAGTCATCAAGCGCCAACATTCTCAATATTTTGCGTCATGAATATCTCTTGTCATGCAAAATAATTGAGGATAATGTTTCAACGCATCGGATTTCCCGGTGTAACGAATTTTCAAGTGCTTCTTGCATTAGCAAGTTTGATCCCGACTCCTGCGAGTCGGGATTTTTTTCGCCTGCCGCTAACGGTTGGCTTCACTGGCGCTGAAATCGTGAATATCGAGTTCGAATGCCTCCGCCAGCTCACGCCAGGTATGTGACCCGCGGCCATCAATGCTGGCGCGCTGCGGGTCGTCCAGCGTGCGATGGACTTCGCTTTCGCTGATCTCATTAATTGCCGCCAGCAGGGCATCTACGTTGACGTCAAGGTCGTCCCCGGTCTGGCCTGTTAATTGGTGCTTCATCATTACCCCCTCGCTGAGCGTCGCTCAAGCCTCTCTAAGTATAGTCGGTCTAAAAAAGCGCCAGTCACGTGCCGCGACGCTGCGAGTTGCGTGGTTTTGTTCTACACTGGCTGAAAATATAGAGGAGATGATTATGCAGGTGAACGATCGTGTCACGGTGAAGACCGACGGTGGCCCACGTCGATCGGGGGTAGTGCTGGCGATTGAGTCGTTTAGTGAAGGAACGATGTATCTGGTTTCACTGGAAGACTATCCTCTGGGGATCTGGTTTTTTAATGAAATAGGCCACCCGGATGGGATTTTCGTGGAAAAAGAGGTCTCGTAAAACTGAACTGGCGGGAGCGCCGCCAGTTTGTTTCAGCGCATATTTACCTGAATACCGGAGGTGATGTTTTCGGTCAGCCGAACGATATGATAAATCACCTGCTTATTATGCGTTTGTATTTTCTTTTTAATATTGCCTTTATGCGACGATACCGTCTTCGCTTTGATGTTCATTTGCGTTGAGATTTGCGAAGTACCATGCCCGGCCATCCACATTTGCAGCATATTTGATTCTGTTTTACTCAGTGACAATGTCGGTAAAGTTAACTGCCCTACACTGGTGTTTTTGTATTTAAGATAATTAACCAGAATAACATCAAGGTCTTTTGGGGTTATCGATTTTGAACTGATTAGCAGATTCTTCCGTACCCGCAAATAGCGGTCAAAATGGATGTTCGCCAGCGACATAAAGATAACAAACAGCGTCGCCGGGTTTTGCGTAATGATCTGGCGAATAATGCCATTACTTTCATCATCATGCACGAAACAGTCTTCATTCAGAAACACCACCGCCGGGCAACACGACGTACAGTGTTTCTGCAGATCCGCAGCACTGTTGACCTCAACGATTTCCTGTTTTTTAATTCCCCGACTGGTCAGATATCCCGTCAATCCCAACCGGGTATAGCTGCACAAATCCATAATCATCGTTGACATGACCCATCCTCAATCAACACGTAACGATATACACTTCGCACTGGCTGTGCGAAGCAGTCCTTGCGGGCGATAATAATAGTAGGTTTAGAAAGAACCCATTAGCTCCATTAAACTATTCCGCATCTATGCATATAATTTGCCAGGAAAACTCTTAAAGTAAAGTCAAGAACCGGTAGTGTGACCGAATTAAAAACAAAAAGTGCCCATAGATGCTATGGTTACGCGCCCAGTATTCTTTTACTTTCAGAATTTCCTTACTTCAAATGAAACCCACGTTAGCGGTTGCTGGCTTGCTCGCTTATCCCTTTGCGGTGGGGGTGGAAGGCTTAACGCTTTAATGCCACAATACTTTTTTATCGGCTTGTGGGATGAATGATGAAAAAGTTATTTTTTGCTGGCATGGTGGTGGCGCTGGCCGGTTGCGTACAGGTTGATCGTTATGAGGACGTCGTTAAAGCGCCGGCGCCGGCTGGCCTTGCAGGTTTCTGGCAAACGAAAGGGCCGCAGAGCGCGATGATGAGTCCTGACGCCATTGCCAGCCTGATTGTCACCAAAGAAGGGGACACCTTCGACTGCCGCCAGTGGCAGCGCGTGATTGCGCAGCCGGGGAAACTGATGAATCGTGACAGTGAGATCTACAACGTGACCGCTTCCCTGGACATCTATCCTGTCGAGCGCGAGGGCAACACGATCTCCTACGATCGGATGACGTTGTCCCGTGTTGAACGTCTCACTCCGGAGTGCGAGAAGGCGTGGGCCAAAGCGCGAGCGACGGGGCCCGTCAGCGCGCCGGCCTCCACGCGCTGAGATTTTGGCGGGCCATAGCTGGCCCGCCCGGCGTCAGAGGACTACAATACCTCCTCTAACACCCACACGCTCACGCTCCCCCCGTTACATGTAAAGGTCGCGCAGCCTTCGCCATCGGTTTCGACAATCTCTTCCCGGTTACCGAGAAAATCCCGCCAGCGTTTGTTGCCATAGTTTTCGCCCAGCGTCAGCGTCTTTTCGCCCTCATCGCCATTGGACATGATCACCACGCAGCCTGGATCGTCGTCAGTACCGCTACGACTAAAGGCGATGCAGTTAGGATGATCGAACCAAAGGGTTTGCACGCCATGGGCAAAACGCTGACGGGCGTCGATCAGCTCGTGGAGTTGTTCGATAACGGGCATCTCAATGGCATAGGTCTCTCCGTCGCCGCCGGTATCCTCATAGGAAGCGCCGAAGAGATCGGCATAAAAGACCGAGGGCACGCCATTCTCCCGCAGCAGGATCAGCGCATAGGCGAGGGGCTTGAACCAGGGTTCAACCGGCGCCTCGAGGGCCTGCAGCGGCTGCGTATCATGATTGGTGACCAGAGTGACGGCATGGAAAGGGTCGGCTTCCACCAGCGTCCCGCTGAAAATCTGGCTCATGTCATAATCGCGGCCCTGGCGCGACGCTTCATGAAATTTCATCTGCAGTGGGGCATCAAACAGCATCGTTTTGCCCTCGACCAGGTCGATATACTGCTGGAGCTTCTCCACTTCATGGGACCAGTATTCCGCTACAATAAACAGCGGCTGCGGGGCCACCTCCTGAACATGCTCGATCCACGCTTTATAAAACCAGGCGGGGATATGCTTGACCGCGTCAAGACGAAAACCGTCGCAGCCGGTCTGCTCCATTACCCAGCGCGCCCAGTATTTGATCTCCTCGGTCACTGCATGATTGCGGAAATCGATATTGGCGCCCATCAGATAGTCAAAGTTGCCGAGCTCATCATCGACCTGTTCATTCCAGCCTTCGCCGGTGTAATCGTTGACGATTTTAAACACACCGTCTTCCGTCGGGTTCTCGATGTGGTCAATGCCGCTAAAACATTTGTAGTCCCAGACAAACTGCGAATACTGTCCGGCGCGCACCGGGAAGGTGTAGCGCGTCCATGCCTCGCACTCAATGATCTCCTCGTCAATTTGCGTACGATCCTGCTCATCGACGCGCTGAACGCGCAGAGCCTCTTTTTCATCAGCGCCCATTTTATGGTTGACCACCACATCCAGCAGCACGGCGATATTGTGCTCCTTCAGGGCGTTGATCGCCGCCAGCAACTGCGCTTTGTCGCCATATTTGGTGGCGACAGACCCTTTTTGATCAAACTCGCCGAGGTCAAAGAGATCGTAGGTATCATAGCCGACGGAGTAACCGCCCGAGGCGCCTTTGTAGGCGGGTGGCAACCAGACCATATTGATGCCGATTTCATTCAGGCTGGGCGCCAGCGCTTCGACCTCAGGCCACAGCTCGCCGCCGGTGGGGTAGTACCAGTGAAAACATTGCAATAAGGTGGGGTTTTTCATCTTCCATGCTCCAGACGTCAACAGGCTGACCTTTGCAGTATGGGAGATATCCAGCAAAAAGGGTGAGGAAAGCCCTGATTTTCGCTATACCCTAAAGCGGATCATATATAATAAATTTGCATAAGATGTAGCGTAACGATGTTGGTGTCAGGGCGTTAAGCGCCTTACACTACAGGAAAATCCTAACCTTCGGGGTATCTATGAAATTAGCACTTCTGGGTCGTCAGGCGATGATGGGCGCGATGGCCGTTGTTTTGATGGCTGGCGTCAGCGTGAAAACTTTTGCGGCGGAAAACCTGCTCAATCAGATTAAAGAGCGCGGCACCCTACGCGTGGGCCTCGAAGGCACCTACCCTCCCTTTAGTTTCCAGGGGGATGACGGCAAGCTGACCGGGTTTGAAGTGGAATTCGCTAACGAACTGGCGAAACATCTTGGCGTGAAGGCCGATCTCAAACCGACCAAGTGGGACGGTATGCTGGCCTCGCTGGACTCCAAGCGTATCGACGTGGTGATTAACCAGGTCACTATCTCTGACGAACGTAAGAAGAAATACGATTTCTCCACCCCATATACCGTCTCCGGCGTGCAGGCGCTGGTGAAGAAGGGTAACGAAGGCGTGATTAAAACCGCGGCGGATCTGAAAGGCAAGAAAGTGGGCGTCGGACTGGGCACTAACTATGAAGAGTGGCTGCGTCAGAATGTCCAGGGCGTGGACGTCCGTACCTATGATGACGATCCCACCAAATACCAGGATCTGCGAGTAGGCCGTATTGACGCCATTCTGGTAGACCGTCTGGCGGCGTTGGATCTGGTGAAGAAAACCAACAATACGCTGGCGGTAACCGGCGAAGCCTTCTCTCGTCAGGAAGCTGGCGTTGCGCTGCGTAAAGGCAACGACGACCTGCTGAAAGCGGTAGATGGCGCGATTGCAGACATGCAGAAAGATGGCAGCCTGAAGGCGCTGTCCGAGAAATGGTTTGGCGCTGACGTGACGAAATAACGGACAGCGGTGAAAAAAGGCGCTCCTGGAAGCGCCTTTTTTTATTTAGCGCGTAACTGTGTGCATAATGAAGCATAACTGAGTCAGGAGGGGCCATGTCACTGCAAAACTTAACCCGCTTTCCGCGCCTGGAATTGATCGGCGCGCCGACGCCGCTGGAGTATCTCCCGCGTCTGTCCGATCACCTTGGGCGCGAAATTTTTATTAAACGTGATGATACGACGCCGCTGGCGATGGGGGGCAACAAACTGCGTAAGCTGGAGTTTCTCGCCGCCGATGCGCTGCGCGAGGGCGCGGATACCTTAATCACCGCCGGCGCGATCCAGTCTAACCATGTGCGTCAGACGGCGGCAGTCGCTGCGAAACTGGGACTGCATTGCGTGGCGCTACTGGAAAATCCCATCGGCACCCGGGCGGAGAACTATCTGAGCAATGGCAACCGTCTGCTGCTGGATCTCTTTAACACCCAGGTTGAGATGTGTGATGCCCTGACCGATCCCGCCGCCCAGCTCGATGAGCTGGCGACCCGCATTGAGGCGCAGGGGTATCGTCCGTATGTTATTCCGGTCGGCGGCTCCAATGCCCTCGGCGCGTTAGGCTATGTGGAAAGCGCACTGGAAATCAGCCAGCAGTGCGAAGACGCGGTGGCGATCTCGTCAGTCGTGGTCGCCTCCGGCAGCGCCGGCACCCATGCCGGATTGGCGGTCGGCCTTGAACAGCTGATGCCGCAGGCGGAACTGATTGGGGTGACCGTGTCGCGCTCGGTCGCTGACCAGTTGCCGAAAGTGGTGGCGCTGCAGCAGGCCGTGGCCAACAGTCTCGAGCTACAGGCGAAGGCTGAAATTATACTGTGGGATGACTACTTTGCCCCAGGATACGGTACGCCAAACGAAGATGGGATGGCCGCTGTGAAGCTGCTGGCGCAGCTGGAAGGTATTTTGCTCGACCCGGTCTATACCGGCAAAGCGATGGCCGGGCTTATCGACGGCATCACGCAGAAGCGCTTTAAGGATGAAGGGCCGATACTGTTCGTCCACACCGGCGGAGCGCCGGCGCTGTTTGCCTATCATCCTCACCTCTAATACAGAAACGACAGCATGCAAGAAAGTATCCAACTGGTCATTGATTCCGCCCCTTTTCTGCTGAAAGGGGCCGTCTTTACGCTGCAGCTGAGCATTGGCGGGATGTTTTTCGGCCTGGTGCTGGGCTTTATCCTGGCGCTGATGCGCATGTCGCCAGTCTGGCCGGTAAAATGGCTGGCGCGCATGTATATCTCCATTTTCCGCGGCACGCCGCTTATCGCCCAGCTGTTTATGATCTACTACGGCTTGCCGCAGTTCGGCATTGAGCTTGACCCGATCCCGGCGGCGATGATCGGCCTGTCGTTGAATACTGCGGCCTATGCGGCGGAAACGCTGCGCGCGGCCATCGCCTCGATTGATAAAGGGCAATGGGAAGCGGCGGCCAGTATCGGTATGACGCCCTGGCAGACGATGCGTCGGGCCATTTTACCCCAGGCGGCGCGGGTCGCTTTGCCGCCGCTGTCGAACAGTTTTATCAGCCTGGTAAAAGATACCTCGCTGGCGGCAACGATCCAGGTGCCGGAGCTGTTCCGTCAGGCGCAGCTAATCACCTCGCGAACCCTGGAGGTCTTCACCATGTATCTGGCGGCCTCCCTGATCTACTGGGTAATGGCGACAGTGCTCTCCTCGCTGCAGAATTATTTTGAAAACCAGCTGAACCGCCAGGAGCGTGATCCGAAATGAGTGCGATAGAAGTGAAAAGCCTGGTAAAAAAATTCCATGGCCAGACGGTGCTCCATGGTATCGACCTGGAGGTACAGAAAGGGGAAGTGGTGGCGATCATCGGCCCCAGCGGCTCGGGCAAAACCACCCTGCTGCGTAGCATCAACCTGCTGGAGCAACCGGAGAGCGGCACTATCCGCGTCGGCGATGTGACGATCGACGCCGGTCGCAGCCTCGGGCCGCAGAAAGGGCTCATTCGCCAGCTGCGCCAGCACGTCGGCTTTGTCTTCCAGAACTTTAATCTGTTTCCCCACCGTACGGTGCTGGAGAACATTATTGAAGGGCCGGTCATCGTAAAAGGTGAAGATAAGCAGGAGTCCATGGCGCGGGCGCGCGAACTGCTGGCGAAGGTGGGGCTCAGCGGAAAAGAGAATAGCTATCCGCGCCGTCTCTCCGGCGGGCAGCAGCAGCGAGTGGCTATTGCCCGCGCGCTGGCTATGCGTCCGGACGTGATCCTGTTTGATGAACCCACCTCGGCTCTCGATCCTGAGCTGGTGGGGGAGGTGCTCAACACCATCCGTCAGCTGGCGCAGGAAAAACGCACCATGGTGATCGTGACCCATGAAATGAGTTTCGCCCGCGACGTAGCCGATCGGGCGATATTTATGGATCAGGGACGCATTGTCGAACAAGGCGAGGCAAAAGCGTTGTTCGCTTCGCCCCAGCAGCCGCGTACCCGTCAGTTCCTTGAAAAATTCCTGATGCAGTAAAGCATGGGCTGGCGCGGCGGCTCAGCTTCGCGGGAGCCGCCGCGTTTAGCCCACTCTCGCGGCGGGGTAACGCCCCCGCGACACGTCTTTGCGCTATTGACTCCCACGGCCGTATACACCGCTTCCCATCGCCCTTGGCAGGGTGTAGAACATGATGGGAGAAAAACGCTATGTTTCTGTGCGGCGAGCGGGAAAATGGCAAGCCTTCAGACTAATAAATGCGACAGCTACGATATTTTATACATATAAATAAGATTTATGTGTTAGTTTTCTGTATTTATAATAATGATTATCAATCAGGAGTTATTTGCACAGCTATGAGGGACAATGATTTTTTCAGCTGGCGGCGGGATATGCTGCACCAATTTCAGTCCATGGCCACCGGCGAGGAGGTTTATAATCTCCTGCAACGTGAAACCGAAGCGCTGGAATATGATTACTACACGCTTTGTGTGCGCCACCCGGTGCCTTTCACCCGCCCCCGCGTTACGTTCCAGTCGACTTACCCCCGCGCATGGATGTCGCACTATCAGGCAGAAAATTATTTCGCGATAGATCCTGTGTTACGGCCGGAGAATTTTATGCGTGGCCATCTGCCATGGAACGACAGCCTGTTTCGTGATGCGCCGGCACTGTGGGACGGGGCGCGTGACCATGGTCTGCAAAAGGGGGTGACGCAGTGCCTGACGTTGCCAAACCATGCTCAGGGATTTCTCTCTGTCTCCGCGAACAATCGTCTGCCGGGCGGTTACCCTGAAGATGAGCTTGAGCTGCGTCTGCGAACGCTGACTGAACTAAGCTTGCTGACGCTGCTGCGTCTGGAAGATGAGATGGTGATGCCGCCGGAGATGAAGTTCAGCCGCCGCGAACTGGAAATCCTCAAATGGACGGCGGAAGGAAAGACTTCGGCGGAGGTGGCGATGATTCTCTCGATTTCGGAAAATACGGTGAATTTCCATCAGAAGAATATGCAGCGGAAATTTAATGCGCCGAATAAAACGCAAATTGCCTGCTACGCCGTGGCGACTGGGCTAATCTGAATGCGCCTGCCGTTCTGCGTGTCAGACGTGATACCGGCTGTCAGTGATACTTTCAGCCGGCACAGGATTACTGCCGATAGGCTTGTTTAATCTGCTTAACGGTGCTGGAGAATACGGCGGCCTGAGCCTCATCTTCCATCTGTGAAATCTGCTTTTCCATTTTAATAATCACGCGCCCCGCATCCGCCTGGCCCATCGCCTGCAGCATCAGCGTAATCATCGCTTTCAGGCAGGAGACTTCCTGCGCCAGTTCCTGCTTATTTTCTGCAGTGGAAAAATCTGGTGTGCTCATCGATATCCTCGTTTACTCGCTGCGCTATTGCGCTCTAGTCAATGTGAAGGCCGCGCAGTATACCACAAGCGACAGAAAAAAAAGGTGTGCTTAATTTCTGTTCTCTCATCTGAGCTGTGAATGTTTTGATGCTTCGGATAATACGTAATAGCCGTCGGCAAGCCAATAATTTCCCCCATCTATTTAGCTCGTTAATAATTGTTACATATTTTGCTTCGTATTTATGCGCTACGTAATCTGTTGTGTTTTTTGTGCCTTCTGTATGAGTATTGTTAAAAAATAAGAGCCGGGCAACTGACTGTTCTCAATGACTTTCCACTTAGTGTGCACAGACATTGCCATAAATGAGAGCCAAATCGAGGCGAGGGCATTTTTTTGCCTTTTAAAATAGCAATAAAACCCGGTAATATGTGGGAGATAAAGTATCAGTAGCGTTATCCCTCATTCTGGAGATTATTCCTTTGATCAACGTTCTTCTTGTTGATGACCACGAACTGGTGCGCGCAGGGATACGACGCATTCTGGAAGATATAAAAGGGATTAAAGTCGCTGGCGAAGCCTGCTGCGGCGAGGACGCCGTCAAGTGGTGCCGGGCTAATTCCGCAGATGTCGTCCTGATGGACATGAACATGCCTGGGATCGGTGGTCTTGAAGCGACGCGCAAAATCGCGCGCTCCGTGGCGGGCACCAAAGTGATCATGTTGACCGTGCATACCGAGAATCCTTTACCTGCCAAGGTCATGCAGGCGGGCGCGGCAGGCTATCTCAGTAAAGGCGCCGCGCCGCAGGAAGTGGTGAATGCCATCCGCTGCGTCGCGTCCGGGCAGCGCTATATTGCCTCCGATATTGCCCAGCAAATGGCGTTAAGTCAGATTGAACCCGAAAAGACAGAATCGCCGTTTGCCAGTTTGTCTGAACGCGAATTGCAGATTATGCTGATGATCACCAAAGGTCAGAAGGTGAATGAGATCTCAGAGCAGCTAAATCTGAGTCCTAAAACGGTTAACAGCTACCGCTATCGGATGTTCAGTAAATTAAACATTCATGGCGATGTCGAGCTGACCCACCTGGCAATTCGCCATGGCCTGTGTAATGCGGAGTCGTTAGCAAGCCAGTGAGTGATGTTTTTGACGCAAAAGCTTTCCTGAAAACGGTGACCAGCCAGCCCGGTGTGTATCGAATGTATGATGCTGGCGGAACCGTCATCTATGTTGGCAAAGCCAAAGATCTGAAAAAGCGGCTCAGTAGCTACTTCCGCAGCAACCTTGCGTCGCGTAAAACGGAAGCGCTGGTAGCGCTGATCGCGCAAATCGACGTGACCGTCACCCACACCGAGACGGAAGCGCTGCTGCTTGAGCACAACTATATTAAGCTGTACCAGCCACGTTACAACGTGCTGTTACGCGACGATAAATCGTATCCTTTTATTTTTCTCAGCGGCGATACTCATCCGCGTCTGGCGATGCATCGCGGCGCCAAACATGCGAAGGGCGAATATTTTGGTCCTTTTCCCAACGGCTATGCCGTGCGCGAGACCCTGGCGCTGCTGCAGAAAATCTTTCCCATCCGTCAGTGTGAAAACAGCGTCTACCGCAATCGCTCCCGCCCCTGTCTGCAGTATCAGATTGGTCGCTGCCTGGGGCCGTGCGTGGCCGGGCTGGTCAGCGAAGAAGAGTATGCTCAGCAGGTAGAGTATGTGCGGCTGTTTCTCGCCGGCAAGGATGACCAGGTGCTGACCCAGCTCATCGCGCGGATGGAGAAGGCGAGCCAGAACCTGGAGTTCGAAGAGGCCGCGCGCATCCGCGACCAGATTCAGGCCGTCCGCCGCGTGACGGAGAAACAGTTTGTCTCCAACACCGGTGACGACCTCGACGTGATCGGCGTCGCCTTCGATGCCGGCATGGCCTGCGTGCATGTGCTGTTTATCCGTCAGGGCAAAGTGCTGGGCAGCCGAAGCTACTTCCCGAAAGTGCCGGGCGGCACCGAGCTGGGAGAGGTCGTGGAGACCTTTGTCGGCCAGTTCTACCTGCAGGGCAGCCAAATGCGCACGCTGCCGGGGGAGATTTTGCTCGACTTTAACCTTGGGGATAAGACGCTGCTGGCCGACTCGCTGTCGGAGCTGGCGGGTCGTCGAATCAATGTGCAGACTAAGCCGCGCGGCGACAGAGCGCGTTATCTTAAACTGGCGCGGACCAACGCCGCGACAGCGTTAACGACCAAATTGTCTCAGCAATCGACCATTCATCAGCGTTTGCAGGCGCTGGCCAGCGTACTGGAGCTGCCGGCCGTCAAGCGAATGGAGTGTTTTGACATCAGCCACACCATGGGCGAACAGACCGTAGCATCCTGTGTGGTGTTTGACAGCAATGGCCCACTGCGCGCGGAGTATCGGCGCTACAACATCACCGGCATTACCCCTGGCGATGACTATGCGGCGATGAATCAGGTCCTGCGCCGTCGCTATGGTAAAGCGATTGATGACAACAAGATCCCGGATGTGATCCTGATAGACGGCGGCAAGGGACAGCTGGCCCAGGCGAAAGCCGTGTTTGCTGAACTGGACGTCCCCTGGGATAAACATCATCCGCTGCTGCTGGGCGTGGCGAAAGGTAGCGATCGAAAAGCGGGTCTGGAAACGTTATTCTTTGAGCCGGAAGGGGAAGGGTTTAGCCTGCCGCCGGATTCGCCGGCCCTGCATGTGATCCAGCATATTCGCGATGAATCGCACGATCATGCGATCTCCGGGCATCGCAAAAAACGGGCGAAAGTGAAGAGCACCAGCTCGCTTGAGACTATCGAGGGGGTGGGGCCGAAGCGTCGTCAGATGCTGCTGAAGTATATGGGTGGGCTGCAGGGGCTACAGCAGGCCAGCGTCGAAGAAATTGCTAAAGTACCGGGCATCTCTCACGCTCTGGCAGAAAAGATCTTCTACTCGTTGAAACATTAGGGGCTCTGTAGCAACATAGGGCTAATTTTTACTTACAACAGATAGTTACCCGTCACTATGCAATTTAATATCCCTACGTTGCTTACTCTGTTTCGCGTCATCCTGATCCCGTTTTTTGTGCTGGCGTTTTATCTGCCCTTTAGCTGGGCGCCGTTTGCCTGCGCGCTGATCTTCTTTGTTGCCGCGGTAACCGACTGGTTTGATGGTTTCCTCGCTCGTCGCTGGAATCAGAGCACCCGTTTTGGCGCCTTCCTCGACCCGGTTGCCGATAAAGTCATGGTGGCTATCGCCATGGTGCTGGTTGCCGAACACTATCACACCTGGTGGGTCACGCTACCGGCGGCGACCATGATTGCCCGTGAGATCATTATCTCCGCGCTGCGTGAGTGGATGGCGGAGCTGGGGAAACGCAGCAGCGTGGCGGTCTCGTGGATTGGCAAAGTGAAAACGACCGCCCAGATGACCGCCCTGGTATGGATGCTGTGGCGTCCTTATCCGTGGGTGGAGTGGGCCGGGATCGCGCTTTTCCTCGTGGCGGCGGTGCTGACGCTGTGGTCGATGCTGCAGTATTTGAACGCGGCGCGCGGCGATTTGCTTGATCAGTGATCGTTTCGCCGTTATTTTCAGCAAACGATACAAAGTTGCGAAAAATACCGTTGACTCACCGCGAGAGATAAGTAGAATGCAACGCATCGAACGGCGGTACAGTCTTCCAGACGATAACAAAATCAAGTGATTAGCAAATAACTTGATGATGCGGGAATAGCTCAGTTGGTAGAGCACGACCTTGCCAAGGTCGGGGTCGCGAGTTCGAGTCTCGTTTCCCGCTCCAGATTAACAGCATCGGCAGTTGCGGGTGCTTCAGTATTAAAGGCGCGTTAGCAAAGCGGTTATGTAGCGGATTGCAAATCCGTCTAGTCCGGTTCGACTCCGGAACGCGCCTCCAATTTATATCCCGAGCCCGGATGGTGGAATCGGTAGACACAAGGGATTTAAAATCCCTCGGCGTTCGCGCTGTGCGGGTTCAAGTCCCGCTCCGGGTACCATTGGGATAAAAGCAGAATAATCAAAGCAATAAGCAGTGTCGTGAAACCACCTACGGGTGGTTTTTTTGTGCCTGCAATTCAGGGTAGTGGCAGCAAAATGGCAGCAGGATGGCAGCGCTGTTTTTCGTTACATCATTACCCCAATCATTTTTTTGTTAACTGTCGGTCGCTAGTTGATTGAAGCCCCCAGAGATGGGGGGTAATACCTCCCCGACGAAGAGCTTCCAGCATTTTTTGGCAGAAGAATCACTACTCACTTCTTAAAATATGAATCGATATTTACAGTTTTAACATCTATGTTTTTCCAATAGACTGGGGGTTTAGTACGAACAAAACCATCAATGATTTTGGTACACACACCCTCATATTTTTCGGCGACTACGTCACGAAGAGCTATACAAAGATTTACTAGGGTATTTTCGTGTCCATTGTCTAAGAAGGTTTGGGCCATGTAAGGTTGCTGTAATTCAGAGAAAAACAGTGGGCGTAACGTGTTCTTCCTGATGTTGACCACAAGCGCGATTTGACAGTCTTCGGCTTCGAAATCTCCTTTATGTGCTGCAAAGTTGTGGCGTGCATGCATGAGCTCTTCATGAAATTCACGGTATTTTTCCGGGACGTGCTTTTTATCAAAGGTAAACTTGCGGTTTTGGGCTCCAGTAAAGCATCTTCCATATAACGCCAAAATGGCAAAAAACAGACCTTTAGATAAAGCAGCATCCTCATTATCCATTGCTGGATAACGATTGTTTTGAAAGTCGTTCTTAATGTTCAGATCATTAAGTATTTTTACCCACGTTTGGATGTTTCTTAAATCTTTATCAAGTGAGCGAAAGGCTTTCATTTGTTCAATGTAAAATCCTTCCAGTAGTAACCTTGGCAAAAGTTTTCCTTTCTCTCTGTATAGTCTCGAAAACTCTCCATTATCATCACGAATAGTCCTGATTTCGATACCTTGACGGTTCTCAATTTTTACACATTCCATACAGTTAGCCTTGGTTTAACTTGTTGTCGAATGGATTAAGTAATACTGCAGCATCTAAATGATCAGGAGCAAAATGTGCATATCTCATCGTCATCATAATCGTGCTATGTCCGAGTATTTGCTGAAGCACTAAAATATTCCCTCCACGCATCATGAAGTGGCTCGCAAAGGTATGGCGTAGCACATGGGTGCGCTGACCTTTTGGCAGCTCGATATCGGCTCTTGTAAGCGCTGATTTGAAGGCTTCGTATGCTGGCGTGAAAAGCGCCCCACGCTTTTTGGGTAGCAATTTCTGTAGCTGTTGAGAAATCGGTACAGTTCGATTTTTTTTGCTTTTGGTCTGTGTAAACGTCAGCCGCCCTGGCAGAACCTGAGATTGCTTTAAATCCTGTGCCTCACTCCACCTTGCGCCGGTCGCTAGGCATATTCGCACGATTACACCCAAATCCTTATTCGCCGATTGATCGCAGGCCGTTAAAAGTCGCTCTATCTCTTCCTCGTATAGGAAAGCTAGCTCCTGATCGCCCTCCTTGAATTGCCTGATGCCTGACAGCGGGTTATCTCCCTCCCATACACCCAGCCTCTTCATCTCCGAGAAAATCGCATGCAGATATGACTGCTCGCGATTTACCGTCGCCTCACTGAGTTTCTTTTTGCCTTTTTGATTCCACTCACCGGCCAATCGTTTTTCACGATAAACCGCAAATGTATTTTTATTGAAGTGAGAGGCGAGGGGATCGCCTAAACGTTCACAGATAGCCAGTAGCTTTACCTTGCGTTCATCACCGGAAGTAAGCGTTTTGCCGTGCATTTCATACCAACGCTCAACGAAAGCAGAAAGCGTCACCGCGTTATCGTTTAACTCCCGGTGGGTTGTATTATTCATGGTGCGGCGCTCATAAGAGAGCGCCTCGCCTTTGGTGGCAAACTGCCTACGAATGCGCTTTCCGTCACGCCCATATGGAAAGCACTGGCAAAGCCATTTTCCTGACGGAAGTTTGCGGACTGTCACTGTTTTTTAGCCTTAAGCAGTAAGTCTCGAATTTTAGCTAGGTGGGAGCCTTCGGGGATGTTGTCCAGGTATGGATCTCGTTCGAAAACCAATTGTTCAGATTTGACGAATGAAAGCCATTCCTCGGTATTCAGTTCAAACTCCGCTGCGGAAAGATCTCCTTCATCCTCGCCCTCGATAAAGCTTACTAAGTAAAACAACTCATCTTCTGGAGAATCATCTTCATCATCGACAACCACAACGTCTGTTACTGTAATCCGAAGGCTGGGATCAGTTTTAGATACGTAAATGCCTTCACGCGGAATCACTTTTTCTTCAATCATAACGTTATCCTTATAGCGTATTAGTGATTACAACGAGCAATGCCCCCACAATGGCACCAGATAAGAAAACTGCTGTGGTGTGTTTTGGGTAGGTTTTCAGTAAGGCGAATAAGCCATATCTGGGGTTAGATTGTTCTGGGATGGTGGAACCGGTATTCTGAATTTGCTGATCTAGCCACGAGAGAGACATCTGAAGCTGGGAACGCGTAAGATCATTTAACCTGCCAGTTCCAAAGTTGACATGGCAGTAGCGAATCAACTTTTGCCTTAATTCGCTATCCTCACTATTGCGTAGCAAGAGGCTGACCAGCACCTTACTTGCATCCCTATCCTTGACGCGCTCAATAATAGCCTGTAAATAGCTGATCGCAGTTTGGTATTGATTGACAGTCATTTCCTCAATACTGGAAACGCCTATTTCAGCATGCACCTTTTGCCAAATTTCATATGCTTCTCCACCACATGTAGCGGATACTGCTGCAACGAGAGTGTTAAGCTCTTTGCGTTGTGCTTTTACTAGTGGTCGTTCATCATGCTTTTCCGATGGGATTGCGATGTTAATTGTGTGACGACTATCAAATTTATCTATCTGGATATTGTTCTCATTGAAATCACGACCTGAGATACGATTTTGATTGCCAGTAGAATTAACATCCATGTTCTATCCTTATTTTTTATTTTCGTTGTAATCCCTTCCCGCCACACGGTTACCCTGACCTGAGACGCTGATGGAGCTTGAAGCGGAGTTGCCTGCTGTGAGAGCTGCCAATACTGCTGCCTTCACGGCCAAGGGCGCGCTACGGTATAGCGAAACCAACTCAATCTCATCATGAGAGAAATCGCCAGCACTTGGTGTTCTTTGTCCCGTAAGTACATAAAGAGCATCTACACCAAACTCCTTTAAAGCCACCAAAGTGGATGCCTTAGGCTCAGACTTTCCAGCTTCATAGTCACAGTAAGTCCTGAATGCTACGCCTGCAGCCTTGGACATAGCGGTTTGGGTCAACCCAAGACGCTCCCTTTCTGCACGCAGATATTCTCCAATTTGCATTTTTCTGCAATTCCAATGTTGACTATTTGCAGATTTCTGCAAATAATGTTTTCCACAGACAACTAGATGATCACAAGATACCACTATGACACAAGAAAAAAACCTTCCACGGGCAAGGTTGCCGCGTGGCTCTAAGGGTAGCGCCCGCGTAGCAGTGCCGCTTACTGAAGAGGAGCGAGCAGATCTTGAAATGATTTCTATCAAGGAATCTCGCACAGCAGCGAACATGGCCCGCCTGATTTATTTACGCGGCTTGGAAGTTATTAAATCCGAACTGACAATCTCACCAGGAAACTGATTATGAGCAAAAATACTAACGACAAACTTTGTTTGGGTAAGCCAAAGGTAATTGATGGCTCCACTTTGGCGATGGGACTTTATTCCAAAAGAACAGGACGTTTAGGTCAGGTGCTAATTTCAATTAATACTGTCGCCATCTACGGAGGTGCGGTTGAAACGCCGCCAGAGTTAATGGGAAAGCTCAAAGAACTATTGACTCCTGAAAAAATCACAAGTTTTAAACAGCAGGAAAGGAATTATTAATTCCGTGACTGGAGGGAGTTAAATGTCAGGTGTAATTATTAATTTAAATGTTACTGCGCCTTATTTATCTCTGAAGGAGTATTCAAAGGTCACGGGTATTCCGTTTGAGACATGCCGAGGTATGGTGAAGGATGGGCGGATCATCATCCGACCTAAGGAGCTTTCAGGGGGCAAGGTTGAGGTAAATATGATTGCCATGCTCAAAGATGCTATAGCAAACAGCTGACGGGGAAAAATGAGCCAACTGATCCAACTAAGCCGACATAGTTATGTTTATCGGGGATTCACTATTTATAAATGCCCAATAAACCGCACGACTGCAAAGCGTGCTTATAGCGTCTTAAATAATGGCAATTACTTCGGGCGTGATTTTGCATTAGCCGAAGCATGTAGAACGATAGATCTCATTATCAGTAGAAACCGTTTTATTAGGAATTAAGTAGCTGGGGTTGAAAATGAAAAGAGAATACGCAGACAAAATTAACTCATTACTGCAATGCTTCCATTTCAATAAAGAGTTTCTGGAATGGAATCACGATTATTCTATTCAGCTTTTACGCCACGGCGTTTCCCACCTTTATCACTTCGCTATGCTTCAGGGCGAGAATGATGAAGCCACGCTGGAAGAGCTGCGCAATATCATCATTTCAATCACCAATGGTGATATCCCGAAGCCATACGATTTGTTGTCAATAGACGCCGAGCAACCGGAGACGACGAACAAGACCGTGACGTTTTTAAAGCCGCTGGCGGTAACGGTGGAACTTACCCCCGAAATGCTTCACAGCCTGAAACGGTCCGCCGCTGTACCAGCACAGATGAAGCGCCCAAGCGTCTATTAATCATCGGAGTCCGCTATGTTCACCGAAGAGAAAGCGTCATGGGAACAGGAGATGCTGATCCGCGAGGCGATAGAAAACGCTGAGCAGGGTTTCACTGTCCACCTGAGAAATGGTGCGCGTATTACAGTCAGTTCTAACAGCCCGTCGATTGATATAATTATTTACGGTCTGGAGAAAGCAATTCGCGGTAATCATGAGCGCGCACGAATGACCTTTATTGATTATCTGTATTTTTGGCACGAAAGGTTATTCAAGCTGGCTAAAAGAAAACCGCGCCCCAACCACTAATTAACCAGCATTAAAAATAACGGCATTCATTCTGCCGGGGATTCGTTTTGCCTTTTTCAGGAGGTTACATGTCGGTTACGTCAATAAAGCTGGAAAGCGGAATAAGCGATCCAGAGTTCATGGGAATCAGCACCGCCGCCCGCAAAGGCGAGCGCGCCCACTTACTCGGATTATTACGCATCCGCATGGGCCTGCTGAAAGAGCAATGCCTTACCCCCGAAGAGATTTATTCAGCACTTGAGCAGTGGATTGCCAACCACGAAACAATTACCAGCGAGGGAAGTAAACAATGAATAACGTCATGTTAGATATTCGCGTATTAGGAAAATCCCCTGATTCCCCCATTTTTGCCATCGAGTGCGCTTTCTTCGAGCCGTCCACCGGGAAGATTGGCCCAGGGTACTATCGCGCTGTTGATATCCGAACGGTAGGCGGTATTTACCCAGAGGCGGTCTTGCAGCTCATGAAAGGGGATTCGGTGCAGCGGGCCGAAGTGATCAACGCTACGTGCACCGCGATCGATGCCGTTGCGGGCGCTTGTCGTTTTATCACTTCAACAACTTCAAAGCATGAGAAGCTATTTTGTTGGGCGGCGGGTGATTCGCTTAGTGTTGCAGCGCTGGCACATGCTGTTTCCCGGTATGATTTAGAGCCATTATTACCGCCATTTGAAGTCCGCAACCTCTCAACGTTAATCCATATCGCAGGCGTTACGGGCTACACCCCGCACCCGCGGCGATCCTCCGCAACCTACACACTGACCGATGCCGTCTATCGTGCCGAGCAGGCTTGCGAGATCTGGCAGCGCCTAACCTCCCCACACCTCGAAACGCTGTGAGGCCCGCTATGTTTCCGCGCCTCTCCGTTGTTTGTAGCGCGCCGCTGCCAGTCTGCACCAGGGCGCTGGCCGCCCTTAAATGCTTTGCTCGCGGCCAGCGAAATTACTCCCGCATAAAGCCTTATTCCTACCTTGTGATCCGCATCGGCCGCCGTTGGCGCTTGCTCAGTAAGAACGGCGGTCAGCAGTGGCGACTCATGACCCACGAAACCTATAACCAGGAATACCGCAAATGATTAGATCACCCATCAAATGGGCGGGCGGTAAAACCCGCGTGATGCCGGAGCTGCTGAAGCACTTACCAAAAGCTGATTGTTTAATAGAGCCGTTCGTTGGCAGCGGTACCGTATTTGTGAATACGGATTACCGCCGTTATATTCTCTGCGATAGCAATCGCGCGCTGATTAACTTCTTTCTTCAGTTGAGGGATGACACAGAGCGTCTGATCGCTGTTGCCCGGGACATGTTCAAGCACGGCAACAGTAAAAGCTGGTATTACGGCGAGCGTGACCAGTTCAATACTCTGGCATGGGATGACTCGGAAAGGGATTGTTACGCGACGTTATGGGCGGCGTCTTTCTTGTACCTGAATCGTCATTGCTACAACGGCCTCTATCGTACGAATAAAGAGGGCGGCTTCAATGTCCCGTTTGGCAGCTTCAAGGCTCCGTACTTTCCAGAAGCAGAAATGCGCCTATTTGCCGAAAAGGCGCGGGATACTCACGCGCTCTTTCTTTGTAATGATTTTCGTACTTCTATTCCGTACGTCGCCAGGAACCGCCTGGACTCCGTGATTTACTGCGATCCGCCGTACATCCCGACTAGCAAAACAGCCAATTTTACCGCTTACGGCAAGCCATTTACCCTGGACGATCACCGCGCTTTGGTTACGGCGCTACTGGACGTTAATCGCCAGCATGGAACGCGCTCGGTCATCTCGAATAGCGACACACCAGAAACACGCCAGATCTACTCCGCTTTCAATCTCCACGCCTTCAGAGTTCGACGTTCCGTTAGCGCCAAAACCCGCCATATGGCCGGTGAAGTGATTGGCGTACTTCGCGTGTGCGGCGGTTGCGGTCGTTCTGGTGGTGGAGGTTGCCCGGACTGTGGGGCGGTTATGGGCGATGCGGCATATGCCGAAATGTTTGGCGTGCCGGCTTGTTGTGGCGTAGCCCAGGCAAAATAAGATAACGACGGTGAGCTATGCCTGATTCCACAGCCCTGGCATGGAGCTGGAATGCCCAACGGCGGGCTATTAATCCAAGCAACGCCGAAGAGTCTGCAATTGAGTATCTCACCCCAAAAGGCGAGCGTAAGGCACTTGCCTATAGCGATCTTGTTGATGTTGTTTATCGGGTACCGTTGCGCCCTCGTGATGGGGAGGCGCGCAGGGCATTTGATCGCACAAGACTGGCGCGTCATCTGCGGCGCCGCGTCCAGGCTCTCCCTGCGTTTATCCGCAAGCGCTTTTCAATGCACCTTGAAACTCTGGACCGTAGGGACCGGAAAGAGGCTGTACGCTGGTTATTCAACACGTTTGAGCGCCATGTATTGCGTCGTGTTGATGCGGTAAACGCACAATATCTGCCGCAAAGTAATCTGCCTGCAATTCTCTTTCCGCTACGTGATGATTTTCATCTGCTGCCATGGGCAGATAAAAAGCGCCTGAAACGACTGGCCTATAGGCTCGCCAATCTGATGAAAAGCGAGTTTATGCGCGAGTTTGATTTTCGGTACGAGAAAACGGCAGATGTGGAGTTTTCCACGATCTACGCTTACGGCGCTATTGCCAGTAAAGCGTCCTCACTCAATATTGCGATCCCTGGCTGGAAACAGTATTGCGATGAAGCACTGACAGCAGAAGATGCATTGCGTGTTATTGCCAGACTTCAAACGGAAAAGTGGTGGCTAGGTAAGCTCCGCAAAATCCATGACCGCTGGCGCGAGCACCTCCTGATCGCCACTAGCTACGTCAGCAAAGTGGCATCACCCTATTGCTCTGAGCCTTGCCTCAGGGAGTGGATAGCACAAAAAAAAGCCAACTTTGAATACCTTCAGGCGATGGAGCTGGAAGACCAGGACACTGGGGAGCGTACCTCCTTGCTCGATAAGGTCATGGGCAGCGTTTCCAACCCGAAGATCGCCCGTCATGAATTGATGGTGCGCATGCGCGGTTTTGAGGATATGGCTAACGAGATGGGACTGGTTGGCATGTTCTACACGTTGACCGCACCGTCACGTTATCACGCCACACATGTGCATTCCGGCAAGCGCAACGATAAATACTGCAATGCCAGCCCACGCAAAACTCAAAAGTACCTTTGCAACGTCTGGTCACGTGTACGCGCCAAATGGGGAAGGGAAGGCATCCGCACATTTGGTTTCCGTGTAGCCGAACCACACCACGACGGAACGCCGCACTGGCACCTGCTGTTATTTCTCCGCCCGGAAGAGGTGGAGCTTGCCACTGATATTTTTCATGAGTACGCCCTCCAGGTGGATGGAAGCGAACCCGGCGCGGCTCAGTATCGTTTTACTGCCAAACCAATTGATGAAGAGTTTGGATCGGCAACGGGATACATCGCAAAGTACATCTCAAAAAATATCGACGGTTATGGAATGGATGGCGAGTTTGATCACGAGTCAGGCAAACCCGTTAAAGAGATGGCAAAGCGCGTGCGGGCGTGGGCTTCACGCTGGAGTATTCGCCAGTTTCAACAGATTGGCGGCGCGCCTGTATCCACATGGCGCGAGCTAAGGCGCCTAGGAAGTCGTGAGCTTGTCTTGCACCCGGAACTTGAAGCTGCCCGTGCTGCTGCTGATGCGCCCGACTGGCCGGGATACGTCAACGCCCAGGGCGGCCCGTTTGTAACTCGCGATTGTTTGCGTGTTCGTCTCAATTACGAATACACCGAAAACGGCAATGATTATGGTGACACAGTCGCCAAAATCAGCGGCGTCTATTGTCCTTTTACGGTCAGTGAATCGGTCATTTATACCCGCACCAACGATTACAAAATCGTACCGAAGCATAAGCCATCGTCGGTCGAGAATTTGACCTTAGAAGGCCGCGACGCGGCCCCTTGGAGTTCTGTCAATAACTGTACGGGGCGCTCCGCTTCGGATGAAAAACCACCGTCAGAAACGGCAGTGCCAGCTGATAAAACCGCGCCTGACAACAGTTCAGTGACAGAACTTCCGCTGAATATCGAAGATTTAAGGCGATATTCACGCCAGCAAAGGCAGGAGATCACCAGCAGGCTAAGAAAATCCGCCCGGGAAAGCTCAGATCAAGCCTTCACGCGTACCGCGCGCGACCTGCGCACGTCTATTGATGATGAAACCGCGCTGACATGGGGACCAAAAGTCACCGCAACGAAAGATATGAGCCTGACGCCGGAAGAAGCAGACCAGCGCTGGCGCGAACAGCTGCGCATCGAGGCCGAGCGGCGCGCGAACAATTACGCCGCTGCGGCTGCGGAATACCAGAAGAAAAAGGCCGAGGCCGCACTGCGCCAGGCTCAGCAAAAAGAAGCGACGCAAAAGCACGGCACCTCCGAAGAAATGATCGCCAGCATCGGCGCGCAGCTGCGCGACTGCCGAATTTTCGTCAGTGATGAAGTTGTGCGGTCAATCACCGACGGTGCCCGCGTTCGCCACGGTGGAGGGATGCTGGCGGCTGAAAACGGCCGGTTGCGTGAGGTGAGGGTGTGGCACGCTGGCGAGAAAGATAAACCAACTTCCGAATATGTGGCAGTGCGTGACCTGGTCACGCGCTTGAAGAAGGCAGCTAAACGGAAAAACAAGAGGTAAATATGAAACATTTCAGTTACAAGGCCATCGGTTCAGTCATCGCTGAAGAGTAATGCTGATTGGTTGTTGATTGACCAATAGTTATGAAGAAACAGACGATACACAAGATATAGTGCTATTCCTAAATATTGATCACACGTACAGCAAAAACTGTTGCTATGGTTCATGCTTTACTATACATATCGTAACCAATAACGATATTCATTCGGCGCGAATTGCGCATATCTCTTAGCAATCGCGTATAGCGATTGCTTTTATGTACTTAATTTCTGGATAGCGACCGAACAAAGGAGGCGGATATGTCATTTGCATTCGGATTGTCATTGTCCGGGGCTATGTTCAGTTCGAAAGAGCGACTGACCAAGGCTCTGAAGGACAACAAAAACAGTTACACCATTAGCCGAGATGGCTATGTATCTCTTGATCTCAATAACAAAGAGGTTGTGGAGGCTATCACTCGCCAGATCGAGAAACTCGGCGACATCAAGGAAGAGTCTGGAAAAAAAGGTGAATGAATACAATCATTCTCGCCGTCGTTCTGATTAGCGGCTATCTGTACGTTACAAGAGCAGTTTCTGCAAGATACAAATTTAAGCGTTCCGAAGGTTGGGACGCTTATTTTTATGTTGCTGCATGGGGAGTTCTTTTTACTTTAGTTGCCTGGCTTTTGTGTTCAATTATCAGTGTGCTAGGTATCTTCCGCTGTATTTACGGCCTCCTCTTGTCGCATGATTTTATCGAGACAGGCACCATAAAGCGCGTTTTCCCCCTATCCCCCACAGAACAATTTAAATTCGCTGATCTCAAATTTGCAGTCTTTGGCGTTGCATCAATGTGTTTGGCTTGGACGGCAGGCCGCGGCATGAGGTGGTATGTTTGTCGCAGTGCTGATCGAAGGATTGATGCCCTTGTTAAAGCCGTACACCATGATCCGCTTGAAAGCCTTCTTATTGAGGCCGCAGTCAGAAAGATGCCAGTAATAATTACCCTGGGATCGCGAAAATTTTACGTTGGCATAGTTGACTGCCCCCAGTTTGAGCATGGCAAAACCGACTACTTGCAGATGTTGCCGCTTCTAAGTGGCTATCGTGATAAAGATACTCTGACGGTAAACGTCACCACGAACTATAAACGACACTATATGGATAGCGGCATTCTTGGCGGCGCCGGTGATGGGCGGGTTACTCTTGCGGACTTCAGGACGCTGGTTCCAAGGGATGAGATTGAAGGAATCTCTTTTTTCGATACAGACACATATACGCAATTCAAAGCCAAAGAAGAGTCGGATAAGGTAGGTTCCGCTGCGTTATCGCCCGGCTTTGTCCCGAGGAAAAGTGATAATCTTCCACCCCAACAGCAATAATCAAATGAGGCCGAGAGGCCTCTTTTTTTGGCCCTGAATAACTGCAAGAAACTGCACAAATTTGCACAATTTTTTTGATGCAATTTATCCCTTTTAGGCCCATGCGGGGCGCGGTCTGAGGCCAGTTTTGTGCATGCACGAAAAATGAAAGGATTGCTGCGCGCAGGTGACGGGGGGCAAGCCCCCGCAAACGGGGGTGGATAGGACATGGGCTTAATATGTAATTTTGCGCAATCTGCGCCACTGTGAGCGGTTATTTTTGGATGAGTGATGCGCGGAGTATGTAAGCGACAGCGACGCGCAGAGAGGCACAGGAGCGGGATTTGATTAACAGGAAATACAGGACCAGCGGTGGCGCTGGCCTGTCATCACTGGCTGCGGATATTTAAAAAGATTGAATGTCGTGGCGGGTTATTTGACGTCAGCCAGGAGTGCGTAAGGATTGAAGCGGATCACTTCTTCACCCGCCCACTCATTGACCACCTTCAGCGCTTCCATGACGGGCGTCAGTTCATTGATGGCATAGACCCGTGCGGCCTTCTCGATATCCCCGAAAGATCCGTTTCCCTCCGGCATGGCGCCCATCAGCTGCGGCGGGATACGATGCGCCGCGAGTATGTCGTCCCGGGTGGCGTTCTTAATGTTGATAAACTCATCTTTTGCCGTGATCTGCTGGAAAGGGAGGATTTGCACGCCGTCTTTGCCACCGCCTGGCGCATGCAGCAGCAGGTTTTTAAATGCCCCTTTCCCACGCGCACCGGTCAACGTCTCTTTGACTGCCTTCATGCTTTTATCATCAACCTGTCCAGCGCCAATATAGACAATACATCCAGCATGCGATCCGTTGTCGTAGTACAACTTACGGAACATGTCAGCGGAGTGGGCCAGGCTGGCGGCCAGCAGTGCTGCCATATATTCCGGCATACCGTAGACCTCCTGATTAATATCAGGGTTCAGAACGTGACAAACCGTTCCTGATTTGAACGTGTGCTCTTCTTTCCAGCACCGGATAAACCAGTATTGATCGAGATCTGTGCTCCCACGCCGGGTGTACTTCGCCAGAGAGTGTTTGAAGGGTAGCGGGCCGCCCAGGCGATTACGCGGCAATTCGAGATAGGCATTGCCAAACGTGAACCAGTCCAGCGCAAACGCGGAAAAGGTCTGGCGATTGAGCAGCTTGTGCGGGATAAAGCAGCCGGTGAGCACATTTCGTTTGAAATACAACGCCGACTCATGCCAGGCGCTCTGACGTGGAGCTTTAGCCAGTCCGTAAAAGTCTACTGGCGTCTCATAGTATCGCCCGTTGTCCATGCAATAGAGATTGTCCAGCAAATCGGCCATATCCCGCACGGGATAAGGGCCGTCAAAGCTGAACGCTGTCAATGCGGGATCGGCCTTCAGTGACTCCACAATGTCAGGGCCGGCGGTGCTGGCTATCGGCTTTTTACCATATTTCTTTTTCAAAGTTACCATCCCATTGCGAAACCACCGCCGCCACTTTCCTGGCCCAACGGTTCATTAATAATCGAAAGCATGGTTGCCCACGCCATATCACCATGGCTTACGCCGCGCGATCGGTCCGTTTCGTAAGTGATGAAACCGCCGGGCGTAACAACTTTGCGAACAGCGTTAAAGGCTCTGACCAGGCCCTGCTCGCTGCGGTCATATTCCCAGCGGCCGGCGCGGATGATCTGCAACATTTTGAGGACCAGGGCGCGCTTGGAAGAGAGGCTCATCTGGTAGCAAATAGCCGCCGGGAACCAATTTTTAACAATCTGCCAGACCGCCTCCCCGACGCCTTGTCCATCGATGGCGATGTGAGTGACGTTGTAGCGCTCGGCAGCCTCTTTGATGACTGCCGCCTGTTGTTCAAACTCAAGCCCTCGCAGTTGCTTCAATTCAACCGTGCGAAACCGGCCGCCAGCCACAAGGGGAGGGACCGTTACGGACAGAGCACCGGCATCACCATTGCCACTGCCGCCGTTGGCGTCGTAGCCCAGCCACACCTCACGTTGGCCCATAGGGCGACTGGCGAACGGTTTCCAGTCGGGCCAGTCGTCATACCCGTCAGCGCCGCACCCCAGTAACTGGCTAAGATTGAACGCGCTTTCGCCGTCTTTGACGAACTCGCACATGTACAGGTTTTCAAATTCATCAGGGCTGTTTTCGTCCCGGATTTCATCAATGTCGGTGTAGTCCCAGCCGTTATTGATAGCGTCCTGAATAGTGACGATCTGCCGCCACGTTTTATCCGGGTAAAGCACGCCGCTATGCGTTTTCTTCCAGGACACGTCGAAATCAACCCGCTGCGCTTTAGGTCGTTTCGCATTCCACCGATCGCCGGTCCAGAACTGATAGGCTTCATGGCTTTCACTCGATGGCGTGGAGAAGTACGTGCGCGTTAAGCCTTTGAGCGTTGCCATGGCGCCGGCAACTTTACGCAGATTGATAAAGTTACCTGTCCAGAAAAACTCATCAAATCGCAGGTGCCCCGTGTAGGACTGCGCGGTCGCCGCCGATGTCCCGAGAAAATGCAGCTCCGCGCCGTTTGACAGCGTGATTTGCTCGCCGCCTTTAAGTTCGACATCCACCTCTTCAGCCGCTTTGCGGATGAAGTTGCGGAACTGGAGCGCCTGCTTGCGGGACGCTGACAGAAAAATTTGGTTGCGCTGGTAGTCGTACTTAACGTCCGTTCTCAGTGCGCCCAGTAATGCCTCGCGGGCAAAGTACCAGGTTGCCCCGATCTGCCGCGATTTGAGGATCATCCGGTTACGCTGATCTCGTTGTTCGTACCAGCCGCGCTGGTGCCATGCGAGAGAGTCGAGAATTTTTAAGCGCAACGCCTCGATCTGCTCCTCGGAGAAGTGATTTTTCTTCTTGCGACCACTGGTTTTTTTAACGCCTGTGGTAGTGGAGGCCTGCCCGGTATCCAGCTTTTTCAACTGCCGGGTTAACAGGTCAATCTCCTTGAAATCGCCACTGGTTTTATTGTCTTTCGCACTCAGTTGGCAGAGACGGGTATCAATGGATTGCGTCACCCGTTTGATGGGCGTTGTGTCATCCCATGCGTCGCGCTTTTTCCACGAATAAACCGTGTTTGAGTTGATACCCATTAGGCGCGAAATTTCGGCGGGCGGGTAACCCTGCCAGTAGAGCTGCTTTGCCCTTAATCGAATAAACGCATCCTGAATCATCACTTCCCCCTTTTGAGCAGGGAGATTACCTGCGCGCGATCCCCGCGGCTCGGGCTTTCAGGTCTGGCCGTTCTCCGACAACAAAACCGCGTGGCGCCGGGCTTTCAGGCTCTGCGATGATGCAGCGACTGACATAAATCAACAGGATAAAACGACATGGCCAGCACGACTAAACCCGCCCGCAAAAAGTTTCGCGTTGCGGTTTCCGGCGCCACCGTTGACGGGCGCGAGATCCAGCCGCAGCACCTCCGCGATGCGGCGGCGAGCTACAACCCGGCCGTTTACGGCGCCCGCGTGAACGTGGAGCACTATCTCTCCATGCTTCCTGACAGCAATTTTGGCGCCATGGGGGATGTTGTTGCTTTAAGCGCGGAGGATATCACCGAAGGGCCGCTGGCCGGTCGTACGGCGCTCTATGCCGAGATCGACGCTTCGGCACGAATGAAGCAGCTCACCGATGAAGGAAAAAAAATCTATTCCAGTATTGAGCTGCATCCGCAGTTTGCCCTTAACGGTAAGGCGTATGTGGTCGGCCTGGCGATGACGGACACCCCGGCAAGTCTGGGGACTGAGCGCCTTAAATTTGCCGCGCAGCAGCGCGCGCAGGTGATGGCCTTCACTAACCAGCAGATCGAGGCGCCGCTGTTCTCTGATGCGCTTGAAGCTGAAGTGATCGAACTGGCCGCTCATCGCAGCGAGGAGGGCGTCAACTGGTTCAACCGCGTGATGGGCATCCTTGGTAAAGGCCAGAAAACCGACGATCAGCGGTTCAGTCAGTTGCATCAGGTTGTTGAAGCCGTTGCTCAATCTCAGGCAGACCAGATTGACCGGTTCAGTGCCCTGGAACAGGACCGCCAACAGGATAAAGCCACCATTCAGCAACTGACCAGCGAACTTAACGAGCTGCGCGGTCAGCTTCAGCTCCAGCCCGCAGAAAATTACAGCGCACGACCGGCGGCAACCGGCAACAGCAGCGTGCAGCTTGCAGACTTCTAAGAGGTAACCATGGAAAACCAGACCCGCGAACTATTTGATAAGTACATTGTGCGCCAGGCACATCTGAACGGTGTCTCACCCTCAGCCGTTGCCAATCGTTTCAGCGTCGATCCGACTATCCAGCAAAAACTGGAACAGGCCGCCATGGAGTCGGATGACTTCATGAAGCTGGTTAACCACTTTGGGGTTAAAGAGCAGGAAGGGCAGAAAGTAAAAATTGGCAGTAAGGGACCGATGGCGAGCACCAATAACAGCTCGGACGGCACCAACCGCCGTAACCCTGCACCGAACCATAACAAAGAGCCGCAGAACTACCACTGCCGCAAAACCAACTATGACTATGCGCTTTCGTATGCGGAGCTGGACGCGTGGGCCGGTCACCCTGAATTTCAGTCATTAATCAGTAATGCGATGGCCCGTCAGCTGGGGCTGGATCGCCAGATGATTGGCTTTAATGGCACGCATTACTCTGAAAACTCCGACCGCACGACCTATCCGTTATTGCAGGATTGCGGCGTTGGCTGGCTGCAAAAGATCCGCAATGAGGCGCCGCAGCGCATTATGCCAGGTATCACGCTGACTTCCCGTGATGAGAATAACGCGGTAATTGCGTCAGGCACCTACGGCAATATTGATGCCGCCGTGCTCGATGCACGCCACAGCCTTATGGATCCCTGGTTCCGCCGCGCTCCCGGTCTGGTGACTGTGCTCTCGTCCGATCTGCTGCTGAAAGTGAACCTGCCGAAAGTGAACGCGCTCAGCCAGACCAATCCGAATACCGAACTACTGGCCGCGCAGCTCATTGTCAGCCAGGAAAAGATCGGCGGCCTGCCGACGGTCTTTGTCCCGGGCATTCCTGAAGATGTCGTGCTCATCACCAACCTGAAAAACCTCTCTGTGTACTACCAGAAAGGCTCCCTGCGTCGCTCTATCCGGGAAGAGCCGCAATACAACCGCGTGGCGACTTACCAGTCCAGCAATGATGACTATGTCATTGAAGAGTACGGCATGATTGCCATGATCGACGGCGTGACATTCGCCTGATAATCCCCATCACATGGCGGGCAGCAAGCCCGCCCAGGAGAATGAACCCATGCTGACACCGGCACAAAGACACTTTCAGAAGGTCATGGCAGAGAGGCGGGGCATCAGTGATGAGCGTGACGCGGAGACGCGCACCGCGCATGAGCAGATCCTCTTTCGCCTGCATATGCATAAATCTTCGCTAAGCCAAATCCAGTCCCGCCAGGCGAAGGCCGCTGTAAAGGCCAGCATCCTTCCTGAGTTTCAGGGATGGATTGACGGCACGATCGAGGGCGACAGCGGGCGCGCGGATCCGGTCATCACCACGCTGATGGTGTGGGCGGTGGACTGCTCCGACTATGCGCTGGCGCTGCGTATCGGGCGCTATGTCGTTAAGCATGGCCTGAGCATGCCGGATGACAACTATCGCCGCCCGGCACCCACGGTACTGGCCGAGGAAATCTGCAATCCCATTCTGAACCTCGCCACCACGGACGCCGGAGCCGATTTGTCAGGCTATATCCCCATGCTGGACGAGCTGGCCGAAATTGTGGCTGACAGTGATATGCCGGATGAGGTCCGCGCGAAGCTGTGCAAGGTGAGGGCGTTTTGCCGTCGCGACACGGAAGACGCGGAAACCAAAGGCGAAGCGCTGAAACTCTTCCGGGAAGCCATGAGCCTGAACCCGGGGGCCGGTGTGAAACGGGAGATCGCTTCTCTGGTCAGCGCTTTGAAAAAGGCGCCGCAGACCAGCGCGGCAAGTGGTGATGCGGAAGATGAGACTTCATCCAGCGATACAGCAGCAACCGAAACACCCGCAACAGAAAAAGCAACACGAACGCGCAAGCAGACGAAAACGGCGGCCGGCACTCAAAAAGCCACCCGCAAAACGGCGGCAAAAAAGACAACGAAAACCGCCACAAAGTAAACGCCTGAGCGTAATGAACTGGCCCCGCGCCACAGGCGGCGCGCCCGGCGATCTGCCCGTAATGCGGTCTTTTTACCGGACGCCCACCGCCTGACCTACCGGAGAAACGACGATGAGTTTTATCGCACAGCGCCCCGTCAGACCTGCTGAAAGTGATGTGACAGACGTGGACGACGGCGGCGCACAGATTGCCATCGACACTTTCTGGCCGACGGTAAAACTCCACGATCTGCGCCTGGCTGCCCGCATCGCCGGTGACATTACAACATCCCGATTAATGCATATGGCAACGGAGGCCGCGCTGCATGTCGCGGATCAATTGAAGGACTGGCGCAAGCAAAGGGAAGCGGAAGGTGCGGAATCTCTGGCCTCTGTGCTGCTGACTTCTGTCGGTGAACCTGTCGAGCAGATTAACGGCGAAAGCGCAAAAGTTTACCGCTTCCGGCGTGCGGTCTACTCCTTCACGCGCGCCAGTGTTCTGGAGGGTTACAGGGATGTTGGCACCACGCCAAAAGGTGACAAAGACGCCGAAGCCCTGGACAGGCAAATAGACGATCTCTGGCGGGACGGACGCTGGAGTATCGCTGACATTCGGGAAGAAGCCCGTATCTATGCGGAGCTGTTCTGATGAAAGTCAGGGCGTTGCAAAACGACACGGTTGATCAGCTCTGCTGGCGTCATTACGGCAAAACCGCAGGTGTCACGGAGAAGGTGCTCGAAGCCAATCCGGGACTGAGCAACCAGATATTTTTGAATGCCGGGCAGGAGATCGAAATGCCCGTGATAATCAGCGAGGTGGAACGGGTAACCGTCCAGTTATGGGAATGACTCTGGATCGTATTAACGAATATTTTGCGTTTGCAACATCCGCCCTGGTGACCGGCGTGGGCGTGATGACCGTCAGCGAAAAGCTGGCGCTGGCTGGACTTCTTCTGGGGATTGTTTCCGCCGTCCGGCTGGCGATTCACCGCCGCCGCATTGAGCAGGCCAGCCAGCGCCGTAACGATTTGATCGAGCAGATTCTCCGCCAGGCGGAAACCCGCAATCTGTCGGACCGCGAGCGGCAGTTGCTGGAGCAACTGCACGGAGACAAACCTGCATGAAGAACATCATCAAAAAATGTTCGATTGCGGTGATTGTGGCTCTGGGCATTTCGCTGGCGCCCGGGAGCGTCAGAACGTCGAAAGAAGGGCAGCAGAAAATTGCAGGTTGGGAAGACTGCCGCAGCACGCCTTATTACTGCACGGCGGGTGCTCTGACCATTGGTATCGGCTCCACGGGCGGCGTGGAAAACCGCGAATACAGCAACCAGGAAATAGCGCGACGCTGGATCAATGATCTGCAACGGGCAGAAAACTGTATTAATAACAATTTTCACGGCGCCGACATGCCTCAGCTCACCTTTGAGGCCATGACTGATGCCGCCCTGAATCTGGGCTGCACCGGGCTGATGTGGTTCACCGATAAAAACGGACGCAAGCAGAGGACCACGATCTGGAAGCATGCCCAGGCCAGACAATGGCCGCAGATGTGCAACAGGCTGACTGATTTCGTCAATGTGGGCGGTAAGCGCTCCGCCGGCCTGGTTAACCGGCGCAATGATTTTAAAGCCTGGTGCCTGCTGGGCCTGAGTACGCCGTCATGAGGGCGGGCAGTGTGATTGTGATGCTTGTCCTTCTGGCTGCTGTCTGGTGGCAGACCGACCAGCTGAGCGAGGCCAGGACCCGCAACAAGTTGCTGACCGAAACGGCGACCGGTTACGACCAGGTTATTCAGGAAGTGAAGGCGACCGCCATACAAACCCATAAGTTACTGGCAGAGGTAAAAGTCCGTGAGCAACAGCGTAATGCAGAAGGGGAGCGACGACGTGAAGCAATGCAGACCGCGTTCAATGGTGACACGTGCGCTGTTACTCCTGTGCCTGACGCTGTCAGCCGCAGCCTGCAAAAACGCACCGCCCGCGCCGATCATTCAACTGGTCCGTGAACCCGTCCCGGAGAGCCTGACCGAAGAGACGCCACGCCCGGCGCTGGATAAGCCAGTGACCTGGGGCGCGGTGGCGATATTCAGCGACAGGCTGATGGATGCGCTTGATGCCTGCAATGCTGACAAAGCGGCGATCCGCCAGTGGGACAGTCTGCGCCAGAACACCCGAAAGGAGCCATAAATGCTGAAGATAAACACACTCCGCGCCGCCATAGAGAAAGCAAATACCTGGTGCCGGGCGAACCCGGAAGCCTGGACGGTGTTTGTTGAAGAGGGTGGCATTGAAACTACCGGTGAAACGCCGTCGTTCATGTATCGCTATTCTCTGGTGCTGTTCGTCATGAACTACGCAGGGAGCATTGACGACTTCACGCTGCCGCTGATGGCCTGGCTCTGGTTTAATCAGCCCGATCTGCTGCTGAACCCCGATAAAAACCAGCAGATTAAATTCACCACACTGATTAACAACGATGACACCGCCGATCTGATGTTTGAGTTGCCGGTGCGTCAGCGGGTACTGGTACAACTGGATGAAAACGGTGTGCCGTATGCCGAGCATTTGCCAGAGCCGCGCCCGCGCGTGCTGGCACCCCACGCCGCAGGCTGGGGGCTGGTATTTGAAGGCATGCTTCAGGAGGCCGGAGCGTGAGCGATCGCATGTTCAGCGAGCTGGATCAGGTCTTTCAGGACATCCTCGACGGCGTCAGCCCGGCGGGGCGCACCCGTACCGCGCGCAAAATTGGTCTGGCACTGCGTCGCAGTCAGCAGCGCCGTATCGCGTCACAGAAAAACCCGGACGGCAGCGGCTATGCCGTGCGCCGCCGTAAGGTTTACCGCACCCAGCAGGGGATCAAGTTCTTCTGGAATAACGAGGTGCGGGCGCTGAAAAACTGGCGCGGCGGGCGCGGTAAATATGGCCGGACAATCACGGGTTTTGACGAGAAGCGCCGGGATATCCGCACCTTCTACCGGGCCGATATCGAGCGGTATCTGGAAATCAAAACGCAATCAGCTACGCATTCAGAGACAAAAAAAGCACCGATGTTTACCCGCCTGCGCACCCTGCGTTTTATGAAGCTCAGGCCGGACGCGGGCGGCGTCACCGTAGGATTTGACGGCATCGCTGCGCGCATTGCCCGTATTCACCAGTACGGCCTCAAAGACGAGGTTGGTCCGGGCGCTTACGCGCAGTACCCGGCGCGTGAACTACTGGGCATAACTCCGGCAGACCTGAGCGCTACGGAAAACGCCGTTATCAGCAGTCTGGGCGGTGCGTCATGAATGCTGAGCTGATGCGCCTGCTGGAAAACATTCTGCGCCTGGGCGTCGTGGAACAAACCAGCGCCGACAAGAAAGCGGTGCGCGTTCGCTCCGGCAGGTTGCTGACCACCTGGATCCGTTGGAACGTCACCCGCGCAGGGGCATTCAGCATCTGGCTGCCGCCCTCGATAGGGGAGCAGGTCTGGATCGGTTGTCCGGGCGGCAACCCTGAAAACGCGTTTGTGATTGGCTCTGCATACAGCGCAGATAATCCGCCAACGGGCAGCAACCTGCTGGAAATCAGCATCACCGCACCGGATGGCGCGCGCCTGCATTACGACGCCGCCGCCGATGTCGGAGCACTGTCCGTGACCGGTATTAAAACCGCGCATATCCAGGCAGAGACCCGCGTCACGCTGGACACACCGGAGGTGGAATGCACGGAACACCTCAAAACGCGCACTTTCGAACTGACCCACGGCGGCACGATGGCCGGTGATGTGTTCCATTCCGGCGGCGTGTTGCAGTCAAACGGGATCACCGTACATGAACATAAACACGGTGGCGTGCAGTCTGGCGGGAGTACCACGGGAGGTCCGCAATGACAGCCAGTTACACCGGGATGAACCCGGAGGGCACCGGCGCGCTGACCGATCACGATCAGCTCTGGCAGTCCGTGACAAAAATCCTCACCACGCCAACAGGCTCCCGTGTGATGCGCCGGGACTTTGGCAGTGTGGTACCTGATTTACTCGATGCGCCACAGAACACCGTCACCCGCATGCAACTGATGGGCGCCACCGCTATTGCGCTGGCGCAGTGGGAGCCGCGGATCAGTCTGACCACCGTCAATGTGGTGTTTTCAGAAACAGGCGCGGTGACTGCTGAACTGACCGGCACTATCACGGAAACCATGACAGAAACCAGTAACACCATCAGGCTAAGGAGCTAGTGTGCAAACGTCCGTCGATTTATCTCAGATCCCACAGCCTGATATCGTCGAGGTGCCCGATTTTGAAACGGTGCTGGCTGATATCCGGGCGCTTATCGTGGCGGCCATGCCTGTGGAACTTCAGGCTTCTGTGTCTGCTGCGCTGCTGCTGGAATCTGAACCGATGGCGGCACTGGCTCAGGCCTTCACCTATCGCGAGATCCATCTGCTGCAACGCATCAATGAAGCCGTGCGCGCGGTGCTGCTTTCGAGCGCCTTGGGGGCGGATCTCGATCAGGTCTCGGGTAATTTTGACACTGAACGTCTGCTGATTACTGAAGCCACCGACGAGGCGGACGCCGTATACGAAAGCGACGAAGAGCTGCGCGCCCGCACGCTGCTCTCATGGGCGCGCCTGAGCACGGCGGGCGCCAGAAATGCCTATCACTATTTTGCGCGAGGTGCGGATGCGGATGTGCTCGATGTGCGCGCCTATGGCCCTGAAACCCATAACCAGGAGGGCCGCGTTTTCCTCTACGTGCTGTCACGCACCGGGGATGGAACCGCCCCGCAGGCGCTGCTCGATAAAGTCCTGGCAGCGGTGAACCCGGAGGACGTGCGCCCGATTACGGATTATGTGGCTGATTATGTCCGCTCCGCTGTGATTGTGAGTTATCAGGTGGTTGCTGATATTTACGTCCCTTACGGCGTGGACACCGCCACGGTGCTGGAAAAAGCCACCGCAGCACTGAACGAATACACCGCCTCTGTGCATCTCATCAACGCCACCGCTGCACGGTCGGGTATAGACGGGGCGCTGCATCAGGACGGCGTTGTCACTGTCGATTTGCATTCACCGGCCGCCGACGTCGTTGCGACGATGGGCGAAGCGCCTCATTGCACCTCTGTGAAAATCAATCTTGTGGTGATGGACTATGACCGCTAATTATCCCGCCAGCATTCTGCCACCCAACGCCACCGCCGTGGAGAGGGCCATAGACAGAGCCAGCGCCGTCGCACTGGCGAGGTTGCCTGTATATCTGATCCGTTGGGTTAAAGATCCGGACAGTTGCCCCCTGGCGCTGCTGCCGTGGCTGGCGTGGGAATATCAGGTTGATACCTGGAATATTAACTGGTCAGAACAAAAGAAACGCGATGCGATCAAGCGCGCCCACTACATCCACCGCCATCGCGGGACGGTCGCCGCTGTCCGTCATGCCCTGGTGGACAGTCCTTTTGGGACGGATATTGTTGAATGGTTCAATCAGAACCCGAAAGGGGATCCGTATACCTTTCGCCTGAACGTGTATCAGAACGATTTGCCGGTGACGGAATACGACCAGCAGGATCTGAAACTGGCGGTGCTGCGCGCCAGGAACCTGCGCAGCTGGTTTTCCGTTCATGTATTTGGCCGACTTCAGGGAACCTCATATGCGGCCGGCTACATGTACGCCACGGAGAAAATCACGCCGCGCTTTGTCCCGTTGCAGGTGGTTTTATCCCGCTACGAGCTGAATCTGGCCCCTGGTGACGCGGAAACGGTCACGGTGACAATTCTCCCCGAATACGCGGAAGATAAAACCTTTACGGTAACCACGTCGGATAAAACAATTGCGACCGCCAGAATAGTCAACGGCGCTATTCTGGTTACGGGCGTGAAGCGGGGCACCTGTTCGGTCACCGTCACGACGACTAACGGCGTCAGTGCGGTGATCAGTGTCAAAGTGGTCGCGGTGATGAAGTTCATCACCCGCATCGACAATGCAAGCCGTCCGTTGTTCTACGTGCGCATGGATGAGGATTTCACAATTGATTACGGCGACGGGACAGACAGCCGGGAATACACCTTCGACCACGCGAGTGCAACCTGGGGATGGGTGATCCCCACTCGCTCACTGGAGGAGGGCCAGGAATACACCATAACGGTTAAAAACACTGAAAGCGCCAGTTTCCAGCGCACGTCGGGTAACGTTTCAGTGACGTTGAACCCCGTGCAGGAAATCATTCTTTTGACGGGAGACAGGGACAATCTTGTTTCTTTCGCGAGTGGCGCAACCGGTCTTTACAAGGTCCATGCAGGGGCTTTTGACGATCTGCCAAATATCCAGAAATGTACCTCCATTTTCCGGGGCTGCACGTCGCTGACTGAACTACCGGAGGGTTTATTTGCGCGGTTTACTGGTGCCACAGATTTCTCGGCGGCGTTTTATGGCTGCACGGCACTGGCTGCTGTTCCTGATGGGCTGTTCAGCGAATTATCGCAGGTGACGCTATTCACCTCGGTGTTTGAGAACTGCACGCGCCTGCTGAGTGCTGGCAAAAACACATTCCGGGGCTGTGCTGCTGCGACGCATTTCACCAGTGCGTTTTCGGGATGCGCATCCCTTATCGATACCGGGACGGGCATTTTTGACGGGTGTGTCAGTGGAAATAACTTCGGTTATACCTTCGATGGATGCCGTGCGCTGACAACATTGACAGCAGATTTATTCAGCGATGTGCCTGGTGGCGTCTTTACGGCGATTTTCAGAAGCTGCACGGCGCTGACGCAGCTACCGCCGCGCCTGTTCCGCAACTGCCTGGAAGCTACGCATTTCGGCGGGGCATTCAGTGGATGCACGCAACTGCTTTCTGTGCCTGATGAATTCTTTAAGGATTTACCCCTGGCTAACCATTTTGGAACCGTTTTTTCCGGCTGTTCTTCACTGGTAAAAGCGGGAAAAGCTGTGTTTTCTGGCTGTGCGCTTGCGCAAACATTTTCCTCCGCTTTTTACTATTGCCGCGTTCTGGAAGAAGTGGGCGATGATATTTTTGAGGGGTGCGTCAGTGCAACTACCTTTGCCAGCGTCTTCAATAGTTGCACAGCATTAACGGCGCTACCGTCGTTTGTGGACTGCAACAAAGCAACGAGCTTTGATAAGGCTTTCTATGCCTGTTCCTCTCTGACAGCCGTCAGAGCAGAGGCCTTTGCAGGTAAATCACTGGTCACGACGTTCTATTACGCATTCACCCAATGTTCATCCCTGAAAACCATAGGGGCCGGGGCATTCCGTGGCTGTAGTTCTCTGACTAACCTGACCTATACATTTATGGGCTGCACGGCGCTGGTATCGCTGGCCGGGGATATGTTTGCAGGATGCAGCAAAGTGACGAATGTCACCGGCCTGTTTAACCAGTGCTCGGGTCTTGCCGTACTGCCTGAAAAGCTGTTCAGCGATCTGACCTCTCTGACGGCAATGGGGAGCACCTTCCAGGACTGCACCGCGCTGGCCGCGCTGCCGTCCGATCTGTTTGCGGGTTGCGTCAATCTGACTTCCCTGACGCTGACCTTCTCCGGCTGTACTGCGCTGGCAGTATTGCCTGCTGATTTACTGAGACATAACCCCCTGCTGATCAGTGCCGGTTCTACGTTCTACGGCTGCGCGGCGCTGGTGAACATTCCGCCATCGCTGTTTGCATCGTGCCCGCTTATCACCGCATTCGGCGCAACGTTCCAGAATACCGGCGTGGTGGAAATACCGGAAAATCTGTTCAGTGGTAACCCGCTGGTGACGGCCTACGGCCAGACCTTCAGGGGATGTAAAAACCTGCGCTCAGTGCCTGTCGGTCTTTTTCTCGCCAGTATCAACGCCACGACATTCACTAATGTATTTGCCGAGTGCATCGCACTGGAAGAGGTCGGGCCCGGTCTGCTGAATAACTTACCGGCCACGACAATCGGCTACCTGTTTGACGGCTGCGTGCAACTGAAAACCAACGTCAGCACGATATTCAACCTCAGCAGTTATTCGACGATTGTCACCACGACGGCCACATTCAGAGGATGCTCTGCCCTCACGGGGAAGGGCCTGGTATTTATGGGCAAGGTGCCAAACGTCACGGCGCATTATTACGCGTTCTACAACTGCACAAGCCTGGACGATTTCGCAGATTTACCCGGTAACTGGATAACGAATAAATTATGAAAACATTCAATCAAATTAAAAGCCTGATCGGATTTTGCCAGACCGATGAGTTTTTCCTGGAATACCTGCAAATGCTCCAGGCTGCAGGGGTTATTCATCCCGTTGAAAGCGATATTGATGCTGACAGCAAAACTGTCAGTGATGATTTTTATGATCGTCTTGCCAGCGTGTATGGCATTGAAGCAGAGGAAACACTATGGCAACAGGATTGACACTAACGACGGCGGGCGCCGCTGAAATCGAGGCCGCGTATCAGGCGGGGGAGGTTGTGGATATTACCGCCGTACTGATCGGCGATGGTGGCGGCGTGACATTGCCGACCGATCCCGATGACCTGGCGGCGGTGACCGCGCTTTTTGGTCAGTTTGGCCGTGAAACCTTTGATTCTGATTCAAGCTATGAGGGGTTTATCAGCGGTCAGATTGTTATAAATTGCAAGGATTATCCGGGTAAGACGCTCAGAGAGGCGGCACTGGTTAGCGCTAAGGGTACGCTCATCGCTTACGGCGTATACCCGGCGACATACCTCCCGGCGCAATCTGATTCCATTATCAAAGAGATCATTCTGACGCTGGTGCTGACGTTGACCCATATCTCAAGCGTGCAGCTTGTTATCGATCCGGCGCTTGCCACTCTCACGCAGGAAACGGGTAATAAACGCTATCTGCGGCGAGCGCAAAACCTTTCTGATTTAAACGATACCGAAGAGGCCCGGGATAATCTGGAGCTGGGGAATTCAGCCACGCGGAACGTGGGCATCACGGCGGAAACGGTGGCGGCGGGAGATGATTCACGCATTACCGGCGCACTGCAAAAAGAAAGTAACCTCTCTGATTTAACCAACGCTGAAAGTGCGCGCGAGAATCTGGGGCTGAACAGTGACGGCGAGGGGTTTAAGGGTATCGTTGACGCCATTCTTTATCCTGGAATTATTATCCCTAGCGAAAAAAGCCCGGCTGAGCGTTTTCCGTGGCAGACCTGGGAGAGTTTAAGCAATGCCTTTGCCGACAGGGTAGTACGCATTGGTTCTCAGCACGGTGCGACCGGCGGCAGCAATAAGGTAAAAATCGCAGCCAGCAACCTTCCGCCGCACTGGCACAAATCGGGTGACAGATCACCTGGTGAGACCTGGGATCCGACCACGACACACGGCACGGACAACCAGAAGAGCGGGCCGCTCAATATGACAGCAGGAACCTATATCGACGCAGCGGGCGAGCAGGAAACCGCAAACGAATCACTCGATGTGACCAACGAATACGTCACCCTCTGCTTGTGGAAACGAACGGCATAAAAAAACACGGTCAGTAATGACCGTGTTTGCCGGTATCGAATACGTGTATACACACCACTGTACTGCTTAATTTTTCTGAGTGATGCTCACAACTAATGGTTAGCCTCCAAATTTATTAAATTGATCAGCAATGAAATCAATGAACTCATTACCTTGACTGTTACGCCTGAATTTTTGTTGCTCCTCAAAATCTATATCAGGTAAAAAATGAATTATCTGGTTACCTTCATAAAGTTTCAAAGGGGAATAGAACGACATTGATTTATCATGTGTTAATTGGTGCACTCCTGATATTGCACTACCAATTAAAACATCACATAATTGAACGGCAGGGCTTAGTTTTGAATCAACTTGTTGTACATCATTTAGCTTTAATGGGAATTTAATGCTAGCAATTTCAGACATTTTAAACTCTGTTGGTGTCTGACATTTAATAAGCATGGAAAGATATTCATTGTATTGCAAAAGGTTTTTAGAACGATCATGCTCGATACTGTATGGCCCCTCTGACATAATTTCAGTTCGTGATATTAGTGCTTGAAGAATAATAAATGCAGCATCAGTAGTAATGTTAGGATTAATTATCGCCTCAATACAACCAGGATGTTCCAAAACTAGTGGTCCCAGTACTTCTGGTAATAAACGCCAATTTACTGCCCTAACGCTTTCAATAAGGGTATTTACAGCTGCATGTGTTTTTTCATGCATCGCATTTTGAAAAGATAACAGAATATTATCAAAATCTTTACCAAAGTAGCCGGGGCAAACATAGTAAGCCATTGACGCCATGGAAACATTTCCGCCATTTTCGTACAAATTTACACCATGATCATAGTAGAAAGGCTCTACAGCATACTCAATAAACATTTGAATCAGAATAAAACGCTTATCAGCAATACAAGTTACACATGGGAAATTAGCAAGAAGTTCTTTTTGCAAAGTAAAAATAGGCTTCTGATAACTATCTCTCCTTTTAAGTGAGCTGAATTTTAATTCAGGTGCTTTGCGTTTAGGGAAATGTTGTTTGATCAGGTATAGAGCATCGTCATGACTAATTTTTACAGCACTGGCCCCTTGCCAAGGTTGTGACTTTTGAAGAAGATCTCGCCCAGTGTAACCAGACTCATCAATTGAAAATATACTCATTTATTCAGTGTCCATAGCTGTTGTTTCAACCAAAATACCTTTTTGGACAGTATTATGCCATAGTCTTAAACTCGATTATTTTAGAATCATTAATGTAAGTAACTTCCGCTTTATGGCGCAGAACTGCTTGTCAGATTAGGTTTGGCTATGCGCAATAGATGTTTCAGGTCAAACCTAAGCAAATAGAAGTATCGTCATTTATGATCGTGCCGCAGCTACGGAAGTCAGACCGTCGAGCGTCTCTTGAGCTGCATTTAATGCAGTCTCTGCACCTTCTTTTAGTGTTGCCATCAGGTCGCTGACAGAGGCGCTTTGCAGCCCCTCCCGGATATCCTCATCAACCCTTTGCAATGAAAGCGTGAACTCAATTTTTTTGGCCTTACCATAACGATCAAATTCCTGGTGCGTTTCCTGCAACCCCGTGATGACATACATCCCGTAAATCGAGCCAACCCCATCAATTAACGGCCAGGCCAGCCCGGTATACGCCATCGTGGAGACGGCACCCAGCGACAGGTTGCCGCCGGTAATTTCTGGATAGAGCAGCCCGCCCAGCGTCAGCTGATTTTCACCCGCGCCCACGTACTGCCATTTTGCGCTACGGCCAACACGATCATTTTTGACGTGCCGCCAGTTACGGGACAGCTGCAACTGCTGATAGGGCAGCGTCCTGAGTTCAAAGACAAAAAGCCCGAATACCATCATCATAGTTATGACTCCCCATTAATCATTATCCCGGAACGAACCCCGGTCAGCGTGCCGCCGTTTATCCATTTCCGCGCGGACAGCTTCGCCAACCAGCCGCGCCAGTTCGCGCGGGTTATCACTCCGCACGTCATGCAAATGGACGTGGATCTCACCAGAAGAAACTCCGCCCTGCGCCGCAACTGCCGCGCGCTTAACCTCATCCCTGCGCACTGGTTTCAGGGCCGGCGCCTGCAACACCACCGGCTCACCGGCCGCAATGATAGGGCGGGCGCTGACGGACTGGCGGACAAGCCGCGACTCCTGCCATTCCCCCCGCATCGCCAGTGCAGGCGGCAGGTTTTTAAATATGATATCTCCCGGTCCGATGCGCTTGCGCTTTTCCTCATCTAAAAGGCCTTTTGTATTGTCTGCAATCTCACCCAGGCGACGCAGGGGCTTATCACCAGTAAGAGGCTTTTCATTTGGTGACGCATCACCTTTTGGTACTTCAGCTTTTTTAGGTGTTATCGCTCCAATGTCACCCTGAAGGAGCGTCAGCTTTTCCTGTAAAAGCGACGTCCTTTGCGCCTCCTCCAGCTTTTTACGCACTCTTTCCGTTTCGTCGGGCAAAACGCCGAGCTTTTCAAGGATCCAGGTGAGCGCGCTCAGCAAGGCTTTTGCAGGTGTCAGCGCCATCCCTAACGCGCCCGCTAATACCCTCCCGAACCTTTCACCTACGCTCGCGCATTTGTTCAGCGTTTCCCGGTTTTGCTCCACGGGTACTAACAGCTTTTTAAACCAGCTCCAGACCTTTTTGACGCCATCACCAATCAAGCCAAAGACAGGCGCAAAACCTGCAAATGCGGTGCGAAGTGGTGCAAGCCCCTGCATCAGCCCCGTGAAGACACCCGTAAAAAACGCCTTAATTGGCCCCCAGTATTTCCAGATCAGCACTGCTGCTGCCACAAACGCAGCACCCAGTAAACCGATCGGACTCAACAACAGTGACAGCCCTCCACCCAAGGCCGCTATCCCCGCCTTAGCCACACCAAACAGCGCCGGAAGACCAGTCAGCCGGAACGCAAGCCCGCCAATCCCTTTAACCAGCGAGCCGAGCGCAGCGCCAGGAGAGGTAAACGCCGCGAGTAACGCGCCGCGAACGGGGGCCAGAGCACCGGCAAGGGCAGCGAAGCGCCCGCCGAGTGCGCCGATTCTTTTAACCATGGCGCTGGCATGTGTGGAAATACTGCCAAATACGATGCGCCAGCCGCTGAATTTCGCGAGTGAGCTACCGCCTACGACAGATATCGCCCGAAATGCCGACAGCGCGCCACCAATGCCACTCCCGCCAGACAGCAGCGCAAAGCCGAGCCTGAGCTTTGCCAGCGGCCCCAGCAGTAAGCCAGCAGCAAGAGACAGCCCGCCGACTGCGGCAGTCAGCGCCAGCGCAACACCACCGGCAACAAACAGCGTCTTAGCCAGCCGCGGGTTTTCTTCCACCCAGCTTTTAATATTGCCAATAACATGACTGAGTCCCTGCGTCAGTCGGCGCAAAGGCCCGTCCACCGTTTCAGCGACAGAGATGCGAAATGCCTCCCAGGCGCTGTCCAGTTCCTTCAGATCGCCGCCAAGGTTATTCGTTTTGACCTTTGCAACCGTGTTTGCTTCCTGATTTTTGTGCGCTTGAGCGATTTGCTCATAGAGTGACTGGAGATAGCCATCGCCCGCGCCATTAACCAAAGACTGAAGGCCGGTGAAACCTTCCTCGCCAGCAATGTCTTTGAAAAATGAAATCTGATCAACATCGCCAAATCTGGAAGCCTTTTTCTGAAGGTCCAGAAGAATATCGAACGGGCGGCGCATTTTTCCGCTGGCGTCGGCAGTTTCAACACCCAGCTCTTTGAGTGCTTTTTTTGCTGCTGTAGTGGGGGAGGCCAGCCGGGAGAGGGCGCGGCGCATTGCTGTCCCCGCCTCGCTACCGCGAATACCTACGCGCGCTAGCGTGCCGGTCATGGCTGCTGCTTCTTCCAGGTTAATTCCAAGCCCTGCCGCTACGGGGCCGACAACTTTCATTGTTTCGCCCAGGCTGCTTAGCGTGGTATTGGTGCGGGTAAAGGTGCCAGTCAGCACATCACTGACGCGGTCCATCTCTCCAGCATCAAGAGAAAACTGAGAAAGAATGTTAGAACCGATATCAGCGCTGGCGCCCAGGTCCATCCCTCCCGCCAGTGCCATATTAAGCACGCCGGGCAGGGCGTCACGAATAGCATCTGGCGTGAAGCCCGCCATTGCCAGAAAGGCCTGGCCGCTGGCGGCGTCACGCGTGGTGAAGGCTGTTTCCGCACCGAGTTTTTTGGCCTGAGCGCGCAGGGCGGCCAGCTGCGAATCGTTTTTATCGAGCCGCGTCAACGCCTGGACGTTGGACATTTCCTCATCAAAGCCCACCGCAGGCGACAGGAACCGCCCGGCACCATAACCGGCGGCGGTTGCTGTGCCGACCGCCAGCGCGCCGCCTGTGCGCAATTTCCCGGCCATCTGCTGCGCACCCTCGTAGCGCTTGCGCGCCTGAGTCACCGCAGTCAACTGCGCTTTTTCCCGTTCAAGCGACCGGCTCAATTCATCCGTGCGGCGTATTGCATTGCTGATGGTTGCGCTGCTACCTGAGAGCATCACGCCATGCTGGCGCAATGCTGAGGCGCTCTCGCGCAGGCGGGCCACCTCAGTCACGCGCTTTGCGCTCAGCCTGTCGAGGCGCTCACCCAGCCTCGTCATCAGTGTTTGCTGCCGTTCCGTCAGCGTCCCGTTTTTGCGCTGCGCCTCTGACAGCCCCTCAAAGCGAGTGCGCGCACGTGAGACAGAGCGATCTGTTTTGCTGACGGCGGCAGCCATGCGCTGAAAGGTGGCGGTACTCTTATCGAGGCCTTTCAGGGTGGATTGTGTTTTTCTGAGGGAGTCGGAAAGGCCGCCCGCACTCTGGCGGGCAGCATTAACGGGGCGGGTAAACCTGTCGATAGCGCTGAAAGCAACGCGGATATCAAGATTCTTCATCACTGGCACCACTTCGAAGCGCCGCCCGCTTGCGCCAGGCTATCACCTCGCCAAGATCCATGCCGAAGACCTCGGAGGGCGGCCAGTTAAAAATTACGGCAATATCAGCGACCAGATCGTCAATCTGGTCGAATGCAACGGTGATTACTCGCTCTCCGTCTCCGCCGCGCTCGACGCTCCAGGCTCCAGCGGATTCAAGAAAGGGACCAACAGCTCTGCCAGCCCGATAAAGTCCAGGGTATACATGCCGTTAATTTCTTTTTGCGTCAGAGCAGGGGCGGTGACCCGCGTTAACAGCGTGGCGATGGAATCCGCATCCATATTGGCAACCCGGATAAGGTTCAGGCCGCGCAGGGATCCGGCCTGGCTGATGGCGCCGGTGATCTCCACTTCGCTAATTTCGCCATCTTTGCGCGCAATGGGTTGAGTCAGCGTGAATGTATTTTTGTTTTTACTGGTCATTTCTGTTTTCTCCGGGCGACGTCTCCGCCGCCCTTTTTGTCGTGATTAACTGCCCATACCCAGGGCGGAAGTGATGCGGTCAGGGAACATATTCTGACCGTTCTTTTTGTAGATGAAGTTCAGCAGGTCGATCTCGATAATGGGCTGATCATCGATGGAGAATTTGTAATAGGTGGATTTAAAGGTGTAGCTTTCCTCCGTATCTTCTCCCTGTTTTGAATCTCCGCCGTCAAGCTCAGTAAATCGCCCGCGCAGCTCGACCTCAACCAGCTGACTGTCGCCATCGGTGTAATACTCACCCGCAAAGCGCAGCCGCGTTCCGTCAATTTCTGCCCCGAATTCGAGGAAAAGAGCTTTGATGACGCCGCCAAAAACAATCGTGGAATCCAGCGCGCCAGCATCAAGGCCGAGATCAACCCCGACCGCGCCCAGCATGCCGCCGCCCTGATAGTCCTCCACCTTTCGGGAGAGTTTGGGGCGAGTGAAAGAGGTCACTTTACCGAGGTAGTTATCACCGTTAATGAAGCAGCTAAAAAGCCGCAGTTTGTGAGGGACGGCCATTATTCACCTCCGAGCGACGCGAACGCCGGTTCGTAAAAATCATCAGTAAAGGTCTGGTAAAGCGTCAGATCCTCAAGCGGCGGGACCGGGCTGTAGCTATAGCGCACAATCAGTTTTCCCTGGCGCAAATCCGTGGTGCCGTTGTCCAGCATGTCATACCAGCAGTCAGCGCCGATAAGCTGACCGGCAGTGACTTTTTTGCTGAGAGCCGCGCGAATACCGCTCACCACATCTTTCACGTTGGCCGGAGTGAGTGGACTGTCAACCGTGGTAAATTGCGCCTCCGCGATACTGTCCGCCAGGATCTGCGCGGTACGGGTAAACACCTCAAAAGTGTAGGTTTCGGTGTCCGTGGTGCGGTTTCCCCAGAAGCGGAAACCGTCGCGCTTGATAAGCGTTGTAATTTCGTTGTTGTTCAGCTCGTTGGCGTCGCTGTCTTCTGCCTGCAATGCCCAGAAAACATCTTTTGAAATGCCCAGGACGTTATTCACCACTACGTTGGACAGCGATTTGTGCCAGCCCTGGCTGTTATCAATAGCAGCGCGCAGGCCGCAGGCGTAAGCCGGGGCGGGAAACGTTTCGTTATCATCCGTCAGGGGGGTGTAAGCGATAAAGTCCGGCCAGATAAGCATAAGCTCGCGGTAAGCGAAGGTTTTGCGATAAGCGATAGCCTCCGCCATGGTTGCACAGCCGTTGCAACCGGCATAAACAAAGGCGCGCAGATTCTGGGCAATCACGCAAAGCTGCCCGGTCACCTCTGCCGTGTCATAGTCCGGCACCGCAAGGATGCGCGGACGGTAGCCGGTTTTGGCTTCCGCCGTCAGCAGGGCGTACATCCCCGTGTAGCTGTCGCCGTCAGCTCCGCCAATCACTGCCTGCGACTGGCTGGCACCGTTGGCGGCCTCCGCCACGCGAACCACCACAACGCGAGGGCTGCACTGATCGGAGATGGCTTTGAGCGTTTTATACAGCGAACCGGTTTTACCCGCTTTGCCGAGTGCATTACGCACCCGCGTCAGCAGTACCGGCGTATTCAGCGGGAAAGTTTCTGGATCGGCGTCGTCAGCAATCGCTACAACCCCGATCGTGCTGGAATCAATATCATTGATTGCCGTTTGCAGATCGGTTGTTTCGCGGTTGCGGACGCCGTGAAAACGAGTTTCAGACATAAGTTCACCATCATGTTGCTCTTTGAGTTCAGGGCAATATTCAACGTTAAGTCTGCTGGCGTCGCCTGGTTGCTGGTCTGCCCGTTCGCTGACAACAAAAAGGGATTCAGCCCCGCGCGCGGGCGTGGAATCATCAGCAAAAAACGGGGGAGTTATGGCGATAGCGGACACACTACAAACAGCAGCCGAAAACTATTCAGAGAAACTGAGCGAGGCCGTTAAGAAGCCGGATTTCAGTATTACGCTGGGCGACGTGGCACTGACTGAGCTGGCAGACCGTATCACCGCGCTTTCTGTCACGGACAATAACGGTTTTGAGGCCGACCAGCTCACCCTCTCCATTGACGACGCAGACGGGATGGTTGATCTGCCGCCGCGCGGCGCAGAACTGGCGGTCTCTATTGGCTGGCTGGGAGAGCCGCAGATTTACAAGGGGCTTTATACCGTTGATGAAGTAGGGCACGGCGGCCCGCCGGATGTGATCGACGTGACGGCGCATAGCGCGGATTTTCGCGAAGAAATGAACGTAAGGCGGGAGGTGTCCTGGCATGACGTGACAGTAGAGCGTGTGGTGTCGGCCATTGCCCGGCGTTATGACCTGAAGCCGATGATTAGCGAAGATCTGATCAACATCGAGATAGACCATGCTGACCAGACCGAAGAGAGCGACATGTCATTTTTAACCCGCATGGCCGACATGCTGGGCGCTATTGCCACCGTGAAAAACGGGTGCCTGCTGTTCATCCTCCCTGGCGGCGGCGTGAGCGCTTCCGGCAGGGCGCTGCCTTCTGCTGAAATTACCCGCGCCAGCGGCGACGGTCACCGGTTTCGCATTGCTGATCGTGATGCTTACACCGGCGTGCGGGCGTACTGGCTGGATCTTAATTTTGGTAAGAAAAAAGCGGTAAAGGTCACAAAGCGCAAAAGCAAGGCCCGGAAAAAAGTAGAGAAAAGCAGCAGCGCGGAAGGGGATTACATGGAGGGCGCGGAGGGGAATGTTTACGTGCTGCGCAAAACCTACCAGAACGAAACGGCAGCGAGGCGCGCTGCTGCGGCAAAGTGGATCCAGCTCCAGAAGGGCGCGGCGCAATTCTCCATCACCCTGGCGCGAGGCCGCGCGGATTTATACCCGGGCATGCATCTGACCGTGTCCGGGTTTAAGCAGGAGATTGACGCACAGGACTGGATTATCGCTAAAGCAGAGCATGTGATAGGTGATAGCGGATTTACCACACAACTGGAACTTGAAGCAAAAACAGGCGACTGGATTGCAGAAGCGGACCAGTAACGGCAATAATAGGCGTGAGTTCAACTCCCTATGGGAGATCATCATGTTTGTTTGTCCGTACTGCGGCGCAAATGCCCGCACCCGCACCAGTCGCCGGTTAAGTGAATTCACTATCCGGCAATATCACCAGTGTCAGAACCTTGAATGCAGCGAGTCATTCACAACGCTGAACACAGTAGAGCGCAAAGTATCAAAGCGCTCGACTGGCGCAGAACCTTTACCATCTGATTTCATCCCCCGCGATGCTTTTCCCGCATCACATTATGGAAGGGATCAGCTTAATCTTGCCCTTTAAAAGTGGCAGCAAAAATCCAGCTATAACCCGTCATAACCTGATATCACCATTATGAAACGCCTTATAAGTCATAACGTTATGATTTATAAGGCGCGTCTGTAGTTTTTAAAATCCCTCGGCGTTCGCGCTGTGCGGGTTCAAGTCCCGCTCCGGGTACCATTGGGATAAAAGCAGAATAATCAAAGCAATAAGCAGTGTCGTGAAACCACCTACGGGTGGTTTTTTTGTTTCTGTACTTTCGCTTTCTGATACCTTTCCCGCCAGCCTGACGCCACGGCGTTTTTCGGTTAACTCTTGCCTTACAGTCAATTTCTCATTTGTCCCAGGACAAAACGATCGCGCCTTGCTACTATCAAACGGACTCTCAGCCCAGCCTGCCGGAGGCAGCATGTTCAGTGGACTTTGCGCATTTCCTTTGACACCTTTGCATCAGCAAAATTTTGATGAAAAAGCGTTTATTCGTATTCTCGCCCGTCTTACCGATGCCGGAGTCGACTCTCTGGGCATCTTAGGTTCAACCGGTAGCTACGCTTATCTCAGCCGTGAGCAGCGCAGACGAGTGGTGCAGGTGGCGAAGGCGCATGCGGGGTCGATCCCGATGATGGTCGGCGTCGGCGCCATTGCGACTAACGAGGTGCTACGCCTGGTGGAGGATGCTCAGGAGGCAGGGGCGGATGCGTTATTACTGCCGATGATGTCCTATCAGCCGCTTTCCGCGGAGGAGATCTTTGCCTTTTACGAAGAAGTTTGCCGGCATGTCTCGGTGCCGGTTTGCCTGTATGACAATCCCCGCACTACCCACGTAATGCTGGCGGATGAGCTGCAGGGGCGCATCGCCGCCTTGCCGGCCATTGCCTCGATTAAAATTCCCGGCCTGCCCGCGCCACAGGCGAGCGAACGTGTAGCGGCCCTGCGTCAGCATCTTCCCTCTCGCGTTACGCTTGGCGTCAGCGGCGATGCGTGGGCCACTGCCGGGTTGCAGGCCGGCTGCGAAGCCTGGTATTCGGTCTGCGGCGGACTCTTTCCCCGCTGCTCACTGGCGCTGGTAAGAGCGATACGTAGCGGCGATGTGGCGCAGACTGCGGCACTGAATGAGCAGCTGGCCCCCCTATGGCGATGCTTTGATCGCTATGGTGGTAGCCTGCGAGTGATAGCCAGCGCCGCAGCGATGCTCGGACTCTGCGATCCAGACTCGCTTCCCCGTCCTTTGCTTTCGTTAGGGGAGGAGGCCTGTCGTGAGGTGGCGTCGGCGCTGCGCGGCCTGGCCTGATCGCGTATCGTTGACACCGGCGCAATAGGTATCGCCGGGTGGCTTTCTGTCGGCAATTCGGCTACTGTAGGCCCGATTTTTACCATGCGAGCCTGTGAATGAATACCGGACCTTTGAACGAAAACGAACTGGAATGGCTGGATGACACTCTGGCGAAATACGCCGCCGAAGGCGCCATTCTGGATGTCTCTGAACTGGATGGCCTGCTGACGGCGATCCTCTCTGCGCCGACCGACATCGAACCCGCTCAGTGGCTGCTGGCGATTTGGGGCGGGGCGGATAATGTCCCGCGCTGGGCCAACGATCGCGAGCGCGATCGCTTTGTCAATCTGACGCTGCAGCATATGAGCGATATCGCCGAACGGCTGGAGTCTTATCCCGATCAGTTCGAACCGCTGTTCGGCACCCGCGAAGCGGAAGGTCAGGAGCTGACCATAGTTGAGGAGTGGTGCTTTGGCTATCTGCGCGGCGTGGCGCTGAGCGACTGGTCGACGTTGCCCGCTGAACTCCAGCCGGAGCTGGACGCTATCGCGCTCCACGGCAGCGAAGAACAGTTTAGCGCGCTGGATAATCTGACGGCGGATGAATTTATCGCCAGCATCGAGCGTATCACGCCGGCGGCGCTGGCGCTTTACCAGTACTGGATAGCGAATCCGCAGCCGGTGGAGGCCCCGCAGCCAATAAGAAATGAAGCGAAAGTCGGACGCAACGATCCCTGCCCATGCGGCAGCGGTAAAAAGTATAAGCAGTGTTGCTTAGCGAAATGAACAAGGGGCCAGCAGGCCCCTTTTTTATCCCACCGCGGGCAACAACCCGGCAGCGATGCTGAACTGAATAGCCACGATGCCGATCCCGCACAGCAGAACCAGCCATAGCGTCGGTGCGCCGCCGGCGACCCGCCAGGTAGCCTGCGGATGCTCTCGGCGACTCTTCATGACCAGCAGGGCCGGCATTATCAGCGCCAGCACGGCTAATGCCACCCCGGCGTAGCCGAGGGCCATGACGAAACCGCGGGGATAGAACAGGGCGAACGCCAGCGGCGGCAGGAAGGTGATTATCCCGCTCTGCAGACGCCCGCCGACGCTGTTTTTACGCTGAAACATATCCGCCAGATAATCAAACAGGCCGAGCGAGACGCCGAGGAATGACGTCGCCAGCGCAAGGTCGGCAAACAGGTGAACGGCCAGCTCCACATGCGGTGACGCCACCACTTCGCGGATCGCCTCCAGCAGGCCGTTCAGACCAGCGTTATTTGCCAGCAGGGCGGTAAAGGCCGGGGCGTCGATACTGCCCAGCGTCGCCAGCTGCCAGAAAATATAGGCCACCAGCGGAATAAAGCTGCCGATGATAAATACCCGGCGCAATTTGCGAATATCCCCCCCCAGATAGCTGACGATGCTCGGGACGCTGCCGTGAAAACCAAAGGAGGTGAAAATCACCGGAATGGCCGACAGGGCCAGGCCTTGCTCAACCGGCAGCGTCAGCAGGTTCACCTGATGAATGTGCGGCATCAGCAGGGCCAGCATAATCACCAGGAAGACGATTTTGGCGCTAAACAGGAAGCGATTGAACAGATCCACCAGCGCGGTGCCAATGCACACTACCGCCCCGCCGAAGAGGGTGAAGATCAGTACGCCTGCGGCCGGCGGTAGCTGCCAGTCCAGCCACTGGTTGAGGCTGGAAGCGAGTAATTCACCGGCGCCACTGATATAGGCTGCCGTGAGGGCGTACAGCAGAAACAGCATGCAGAATCCGGTAACCCACTGCCCATAACGGCCCAGATAGCGCGCCGCCAGAGAACCGAGCCCCATATCGGCAGGGACATGCTGGTAGACCTCCAGCAGCAAAAGGGCGGTATAGCACATCAATGCCCACAGGGTGAAAAGTAAACCCAACGTGACGGTAAAGCCGACGCCTGCGGCGGCCAATGGCATTGCCAACATTCCTGCACCGATGGTGGTGCCAGCTACGATTAAAATACTGCCCAGAGTGCGGTTTTTCACGCTTTTCGCTATCCCTACAGCAAATAACAATAAATTATGCCGCGCAGAGTAGGGGATATTACGGCTTTCGTCAAATCGGGATTACAAGTTGTGTAATTAAATGTTTACATAATAAGAGGGCGAAAGCCTGCGCTGGCGCAAGGCGCGGGTTGACGGTCTGGCCTAAGCTGGCGGTTTTTGCAGGAGGGGTTATGTCTTCTATTCATGGTCATGAAGTTTTACAGATGATGCTCGCCTCGGGTGAATCCTGGACGGTCGCCTCGCTGGAGGCCGCCATTCGCCGCCGCTTTGGCGAAGAGGCGCGGTTTCACACCTGTTCAGCAGAGAATCTAAGCGCCGCACAGCTGGTGGCGTTTTTAGAGAAAAAAGGCAAATTTATTGCCAGAGAGGAAGGTTTTACTACCGCAGAAAATAAGATCTGCCGACATTAAGGGGGCCGCGACACGGACTGTCGCGGCGCGGGGGATTAATTCTGCGCGTCGAGGGTAGCCAGCTCTTTATCGATAAAGTACAGACCTTCGCCGCTTTTTCCAGCGAGGGTCAGTTTATCGATCACCGATTTAAATAATTTCTCTTCTTCATGCTGTTCAGCAACATACCACTGCAGGAAATTAAAGGTCGGGTAATCCTGGCTGGTCATGGCCGCGTGCGCCAGTTCATTTATTTTTTGCGTGATCAGCTGCTCATGCTCGTAGGTCTGGCGGAACAGCTCGTCGAGTGAGGCATATTCGGCAAACGGGGAGGCGATAGCGTTGATCCGCGGCAGGCTGCCGGTGTCGGTTAGATAGTCGAACAGGCGCTGCATATGGGTCATCTCTTCCTGAGCATGGCGACGCAGGAAGGCCGCGGCGCCTTCAAAACTGTGGTAACTGCACCAGGCGCTCATCTGCTGATAAAGAAGAGAAGAATAGAGTTCAAGATTCATCTGTTCATTGAGTTTGTCAATCATGTCCGTTTTCAGCATCGTTGCACTCCTGGAATTAAATAATAGATGTTATTGGCTGCCACTATAATTTGTTATTTAATTATTTGCAAAAAGTAAATTTAAAAATGTTTTATTTAAAATGCTAATGGGAATAACACGCATTGGCAGTTTAATAATAAATGAGAATGCTTTTAATTTATTATTCATTATTGCCTGGGCGGTCAGGACTTTGTCGCCGGCGGGTGGTAATGGAGGACGAAGCGGATTCGCCAGCATGCAGAGGGCTGAGGTCAACAGACAGGGGGAGCCTGCGAAAGTGTGAAGCACTGCGTAAATTTTAAAACAACTTTTCATAAAATTTGAAAGTTTGTTTTCAAGGTAGTAGAGTGCAGTCAACGCCAATGACATTCTGCGGGCAGGCCCGCACAGCATTCAGGAGAGTAAACCATGAAGATTGCACTGATGATGGAGAACAGCCAGGCGAACAAAAACGCCATCATCCTCAAGGAGCTTAACGCGGTTGCCGACGAAAAAGGATTCCCGGTCTATAACGTCGGCATGAGCGATGAGAACGATCATCATCTGACCTACATCCATCTTGGGATCATGGCCAGTATTCTGCTGAATTCGAAAGCAGTTGACTTCGTGGTCACCGGCTGCGGTACCGGTCAGGGGGCGCTGATGTCGCTGAACATCCATCCGGGCGTGGTCTGCGGCTACTGTATCGATCCGGCGGATGCGTTCCTGTTTGCCCAGATCAACAACGGTAATGCGCTGTCGCTGCCGTTTGCCAAAGGCTTCGGTTGGGGCGCCGAACTGAATGTGCGGTTTATCTTTGAAAAAGCCTTTACCGGCCGCAACGGCGAAGGCTATCCGCCGGAGCGCAAAGAACCGCAGGTGCGCAATGCCGGGATCCTCAACCAGGTCAAAGCAGCAGTAGTAAAAGAGAACTACCTCGATACCCTGCGCGCCATCGATCCGCAGCTGGTGAAAACCGCAGTCTCCGGCCCACGCTTCCAGCAGTGCTTCTTCGAAAACTGCCAGGATAAAGCAATCGAAGACTTTGTTCGCCAGATCGTCGCTTAACCGTCATCAGGGCCAGCGCCGCTGGCCCTTCCGTCGTTTATTTTTTCTTCTATTTCTTCTTCTCCGACACGCTGCTGCCGGCCGTTTTGGCCAGATGCAGGCTGTCGATCATCCCTACCAGACAGATCAAGGCGATAAACACAAACGACAGGCGGAAGCTGATCCCCGGTAGTTCAGTAAGATGCAGCCAGTCGCCGACCTGCTCGCCCAGGCGAATGCCAATCGCCCCGAGCGTGATCCCCAGCCCTACCGCCAGCTGCGACGCGGTACTGAACAGCGTATTGGCATCACTCATCTGCGCGGCGGGGACATCGGCAAAGGCCAGCGTGCTTACACCGGTAAACTGGATTGAGCGAAACACCCCGCCGAGATAAAGGATCAGCATGATGGCCCAGACCGGCGTCTGCGGCGTAAGCAGCGCGCAAGCCAGCAGCGAACAGACGTTCAACGCGCCATTGATCAGCAGTAGCCGACGAAAGCCCAGCCAGCGAATGAGCGGTGTGGTGGCGGGTTTAATGGTTAAATTACCGACAAACACCGCCAGCACCAGCAGGCCGGAATGAAAAGGATCCATACCGAATCCCACCTGGAACAGCAGGGGGAGCAGAAAAGGCACCGCGCTGATGGAGGCCCGGAACAACGAGCCGCCGTACATTGTCACCCGGAACGTCGGTACCTGCAGGGCGTCGAGACGAACCATAGGCGCCGCCGCCCGGCGGAAATGACGAATGGAATATAACAGACAGCCGAAGCCAAGCGCGGCGAGAGCCAGCGTCGGCCAGATCTGCGGCTGGCGATCGCCGAGCCGCTCCATCGCGGTCACCAGACTGACCATCGCGACCGAGGTAGTGATAAATCCGCTGAGATCGAAGGAGCGCCGTTCCGTTTCGCGAATATCAGGGATAATGCGCAGCGAAAGGATGATGGCGGCAAGGCCCAGCGGGACATTGATAAAGAAGATCCAGTGCCAGCTGGCGTAGCGGGTTATAAAGCCGCCCAAAGGCGGGCCGATAATGGGGGCCACCAGCGCCGGCCAGGTCAGGGTGGCGATGGCCTTGATCAGCTGGTGTTTCGGCGTGGTGCGTAGCACCGCCAGGCGACCAACGGGGACCATCAGCGCGCCGCCGACTCCCTGAAGGATACGCATGGCGACAAAGATATGCACCTCGGTGGAGAGGCCGCAGAAGACCGAGGCAAGGGTAAAGATCGCCAGGGCGAGAGTAAAAATAGCCCGGGCGCCGAAGCGATCGGCGATCCAGCCGCTGGCCGGGATCAGGACCGCAAGGGTAATCAGATAGGCGCTGATGCCGATATTCAGTTCGACCGCGGTGACGCCAAAATCCCTCGCCATATCGGGCAGGGCGGTGGCGATCACCGTCCCGTCGAGAAACTCCATAAAAAAGGCACCGGCCACCAGCAGCGCCGGCGCTGAAAAAGCACGTTCATCGCGGGAAGAGATCGCGGTATTCATGTTGTCACTGCCATCAAGAGTGTGATCCTGTGCAAAGCGGCAGGAGACGACCCGCCAGCCAGTAGGGTAGATAAAAAAACCTGCGACGGCAGGTTTTATTATCGTTAACGATTTAGGGTACTATTACGCTCCTGAAAAAAGGAGTAATTAATGTCTCAACATCTTACCGAACACGACGAGCTGGTTTCCGATGTGGTTGCCTGCCAGCTGGTTATCAAACAGATCCTCGATGTCATTGACGTCATTGCGCCGGTGGAAGTGCGTGAAAAAATGACCACTCAGCTGAAAGCTATCGACTTCGCCAGCCATCCGGCCTCTGCCGATCCGGTGACCCTTCGCGCGGTGCAAAAAGCGATCGCGTTGATTGAGCTGAAGTTTACTCCACAGGAAGAAACGCATTAATACCAGGCCTCGCCGGATACCGGCGGGGCCTTCTTCTTTAATGGGAAACGACGGTCTGCGCAGGCGCAGGGGCAGCATCTTTGAACAATTTGCTGTTGCCCCAGCACTCTTCGTAGCGATGGCCGACCAGATCCTCCACGATAACCCGCACGTCCGGCGCAATATCGCTAATTTTGCCGCCCGCTTTTATCCGCGCGACTTCCTGCAGCACCACCAGATGGGCCTTCCGGTCCAGCTTCATCTGCTTGCTGAAGACGATGGCGGCCAGGGCTAATGCGATCACCCCGACGCAGAATACCACTGCGATAGCGGTCACCGCGCTTTCCGGTTGGCTGTGCGCTTTTGACTGGAAACCGTAGAAGCTCAGGATCGCCCCCATCGAGAACACCACAATCGAGCGCAGAATTTTTCCTGAGAAGGTCATGGCGCCGGCATAGATCCCTTCCCGCCGGCGTCCGGTGTAGATCTCATCGACATCGGCCAGGAAGGTGTAAACGGTCCAGGGTATATAGTAAACCCCGCCGGTACCCAGGCCGAACAGCACGGTAATGCCGAACATCAGCACTGTCGCCAGGCCGGACGGTAGATGGAAAAACCACAGCGAGGTATACAGCAGAACCGCGAAAATGACGATCCCCAGCGCCAGGATATAGGGTTTGCTGAAGCCCTTTTTCACGCACAGGCCGATAAACAGCGCCGTAGAGATCAGCTGCAGAATCGAGTTCAGGCTGTTCAGCCCGGCCACCATCGCTGGATCGTGTTGTAGAACGAAGATCACGAAATAGGTGAAGATGGAGGCAAACAGCCATTCCGCGCCAAAGCCGCACAGGTACATACCAAGATGTTTGCGGAATACGCGTAGATAAAAAGTCGAACGCATATCTTTCGCCAGCGACAGCAGGGTGCTCAGCAGTCCTTTTTTCGCGCTGGTTTCCACCTCTTCCCCGCGCTCACGCTCCCAGCTGCACAACCACAGGCAGGAAATAGCGACGATCAGGATCGCGCCATAGGTCAGACCGGTGAGGAAGAAAGGGGTGGCAGAATCTTTGCCATACAGCAGAATGAACTGGCCGGGAATAAACGCCGCGAGGAAGTTGGCCAGCTTACCAAAGATAGCTTTATAGCCGGTCAGTTTTGAACGCAGTGAGAAATCATCGGTCATCTCTGTCGCCAGCGTTTCATAAGGCACCATGATAGAGGTGTAGATGATCTCAAACACCACATAGGTGCTAAGGTAGTACCAGAAACTCAGGCCTTCCACCCACAGCAGCGGGTAGAACATCATCAGCGGAATACCGATTAGCAGAAAGAAACGCCGGCGGCCGAAGCGCTTGCCCAGGCGCGTTTTGCCAAAATTATCCGTCAGATAGCCCATCAGCGGGTTGCTGATAGCGTCAATGATGCTGGCGACGGAGAAGATAAATGAGGCCTCGATCAGCGTCAGGCCGCAAAAGGTCGTATAAAAATAGAGTAGCCATGCGCCGCTTATCGCCAGTGCGCCGCTCCCTAACAGATTTCCGCCGCCGTAGGCTAACTGATGGCGTAACAAGATCGGTCTTCCCTGCAGCCCTTCAGAGGCTGAAGCCGTGTATCTAGCCATAAAAAATAAACCTCGTGTTTTATATTTTTGAAACACTGTTTTTATATTTCTTTATGGTTCGTCAAAAAGTGACCGCGCTCACTAATCCCCCTTATGGGGTAACGGTGATGAGGGAATGGGATCGAGTTAAAACTTTTTTATTCTTGAAAGGAATAATAGGGGAGAAAAAATAGACGTAATGGATTAATAAACCGGGCGGGGCAGCGCAGACGCGCTCCCCCTGGCAGAGCGATAAAGGCTTGATTAATGCGCTTTCTGCGCTTCTCCAACGATAGCCATCAGACGCCGATCGGTCTGCTCCATCCCGAGACCGGCTTTATCGGCATTACGAATTTCCTCAAGCACGCTTTGCAATAGCAGGCCATCCTGCTGCTGCTCTTCCGCCAACAGCGTGAGAAACCGCCAGGTGCTGTCATCGCTTTGCGCTTTGGCTTCCTGAGCGAGACCGCTCAGCAGACGACTGCGCTGTTGGTAATCGCTCAGGGTTTGGGTAAACAGATCTTCCAGCGAGGTGCACTCAGGGTTACAGGCGTGGTCGGGATTGACGATCGGCCAGCTGCCGGCTTTTTTCAGGTAGTCAAATACGCGCATAGTGAGGGTGATGCTGCTTTGCGCGCGGGTGCGCAGAAACGTCGCGGCGCCGTCGAAGCGATGTCGGGCGCACCACTCACTTAAGTTCAGGTAAACGTTAGAGGCGTGAAACTCAAGATTCATTTGGGTGTTTAGCTTTTGTGCCATTCCTGGAACTGCCATAAAAAATATCCTTATTAACCGGGAAGGGGTTACTGGTGCGCGTCAGCGGATCCTGCGGATAACTACAAGATAAAATAGTGACACGCGGCACTGTTGCAGAATAATAAAACTCTACACATTCCGTATGAGTCGGGTATTTTTTCCATTTGCCGACGATTTAAGAATACTCGCTCAACGAAATTAAGAAAACTCTCAAGCGCGGTAATTTACGTTTTGTTACACCATTATTTGTGCAAACTACCAGGGCTGAGATTGTGTGCCGTTGGCAGGGGCTCGCTGGTTTCAGATTGGTTATAAGATATAAGTATTTGACTACGAGATTCGTCGTAGAAGAGAACGGAATAAGTTATTTCATTAGTAATGTTTCAGGTTGATGATCATTATTTTTATTTTTTGTTGCAGGCGCTTTTATCAAGAGGAATATATTTTTTCTATTCGGAATAAATTACGCCAAAGATCCGTTTTTTCGCGATATTAAGCGGGCCATGTGGCTCAGCGGTGCGAGGTAAGTTGCCATTTGAGTGGCGCACAGGCGATCGCCCGCAGCAGCGCCGTCAATCGCTGATGATAACAGTGCTGTAACCCACCGTTAAACATCCTCTGACAACACAAGGATAAGCCTGCTGATGGTATAGATGATCCTGCTATGCCCCGGTAAAATTGTATGACAATTATGTCATTTTTTATGTCATTTTTTGCTAAATGTATGTACGCAATTACTGTAATTCCGCGATGTGATAATGCTCTCGTATGGAGAAATAATTTCCGGGTATTACTACTCTAACAACGGCAGTGGGGAATGCGATTTTTCTAATGCCTTGTTTTGATGCCGATTAAATTGTTAATTCCGATTTTTCCCTACATGAAAGCGAATTAAAGCTGGAGTTTACCATGCACAAATTTACTAAAGCGCTGGCGGCCATTGGTCTCGCTGCGGTTATGTCACAATCAGCTATGGCGGAAAATCTTAAACTGGGTTTTCTGGTGAAACAGCCGGAAGAGCCATGGTTTCAGACTGAGTGGAAATTTGCTGATAAAGCAGGAAAAGATTTAGGCTTTGACGTTATTAAAATTGCGGTTCCGGATGGAGAGAAAACCCTGAATGCCATTGACAGCCTGGCGGCCAGCGGCGCGAAGGGCTTTGTCATCTGTACCCCCGATCCCAAGCTCGGGTCGGCGATTGTCGCCAAAGCGCGTGGCTATGACATGAAGGTGATTACCGTCGATGACCAGTTCGTCAATGCGAAGGGCAAACCGATGGAGAGCGTACCGCTGGTGATGATGGCGGCGAGCGAAATTGGCGCCCGTCAGGGGCAGGAACTCTATAAAGAGATGCAAAAGCGCGGCTGGGATGTCAAAGACACCGCCGTAATGGCGATCACCGCCGATGAGCTGGATACCGCGCGCCGTCGCACCACCGGCTCCATCGATGCCCTGAAGGCGGCCGGCTTCCCGGACGCGCAAATCTACCGCGTGCCGACAAAATCCAACGATATCCCGGGAGCGTTCGACGCCGGTAACTCGATGCTGGTCCAGCATCCGCAGGTTAAACACTGGCTGATCGTCGGGATGAACGACAACACCGTCCTCGGCGGCGTGCGCGCGACCGAAGGTCAGGGCTTTAAAGCTCCCGATGTGATTGGCATCGGCATCAACGGCGTGGATGCCGTCAACGAACTGTCGAAGGCGCAGCCGACCGGCTTCTATGGTTCTCTGCTGCCAAGCCCGGATATCCACGGCTACAAAACCAGCGAAATGCTCTACAACTGGGTCACCAAGGGCGTCGAGCCGCCGAAGTTCACGGCGGTGACCGATGTGGTGCTGATTACCCGCGATAACTTCAAAGAAGAGCTGGCGAAAAAAGGGCTGTAACGGCCTGATTAAACTGGCCCCCGCCGCGGCGCGGGGGCTGAGTGCAGAAGAGCGGAGTCGTTATGCAACAGTCTACCCCTTATCTCTCATTTCGCGGCATCACCATGACGTTCCCTGGCGTAAAGGCCTTGTCCGATATCAGTTTTGACTGCTACCCGGGACAGATCCACGCGCTGATGGGCGAAAATGGCGCAGGCAAATCGACGCTGTTGAAAATTCTCAGCGGCAACTATATCCCGACCGCGGGCCATCTGCAGATCGGCGGCCAGCAGATGGCATTCGCCAATACCATGGAGGCGCTGAACGCCGGCGTGGCAATCATCTACCAGGAGCTGCATCTGATCCCGGAGATGACCGTCGCCGAAAATATCTATCTCGGTCAGCTGCCGCACAGAGGCGGCATCGTCAATCGCTCGCTGCTCAACTATGAGGCCCGCCTGCAGCTGGAGCATCTGGGTCTGGATATCGACCCGGAGACGCCGCTGAAATATCTTTCCATTGGTCAATGGCAGATGGTGGAGATTGCCAAAGCGCTGGCGCGTAACGCCAAGATTATCGCGTTCGATGAGCCGACCAGCTCGCTCTCCGCCAAAGAGATCGACAACCTGTTTCGCGTCATCCGCGAGTTGCGTGAGGAGGGAAGGGTCATCATCTATGTTTCACACCGGATGGAAGAGATTTTTGCCCTCAGCGATGCCATCACCGTCTTTAAAGATGGCCGCTACGTTTGCACCTTTGACGATATGCCGAGCGTCAGCCACGACGCCCTGGTCCAGGCGATGGTAGGCCGCAATCTGGGCGATATTTATGGCTGGAAGCCTCGCCCCTATGGCGAGGAGCGGCTGCGCCTGGAGGAGGTCAAAGCGCCGGGCGTGCGCACGCCGGTTAGTCTCTCGGTGCGCAGCGGTGAAATTGTCGGTTTGTTCGGACTGGTGGGTGCCGGGCGCAGCGAACTAATGAAAGGCCTGTTTGGCGGCACGCAGATAACCGGCGGTCAGGTGTATATCGATGGCCAGCCCGTCTCCATTCGCAAACCGGCCCAGGCCATCCAGGCCGGGATGATGCTGTGCCCGGAGGATCGTAAAGCGGAGGGGATTATTCCGGTGCATTCCGTGCGCGATAACATCAATATCAGCGCCCGGCGCAAGCATATTCACGCTGGCTGCCTGATCAACAACGCCTGGGAGGCGGACAACGCCGATCAACATATCCAGTCGCTGAATATTAAAACGCCGGGCCCGGAACAGCTGATTATGAACCTGTCGGGCGGCAACCAGCAGAAAGCGATCCTTGGCCGCTGGCTGTCGGAAGAGATGAAGGTGATCCTGCTTGATGAGCCAACCCGCGGCATCGACGTCGGCGCCAAACATGAAATTTACAATGTGATCTATGGCCTCGCCGCCTCCGGTGTCGCCGTGGTGTTTGCCTCCAGCGACCTGCCGGAAGTGCTGGGCGTCGCTGACCGCATCGTGGTGATGCGCGAAGGACAAATCGCCGGCGAACTGCTGCATGAAGAAGCCAATGAACAGCAGGCGTTAAGCCTTGCGATGCCAACAGTGAGCCAGGCTGTCGCCTGAGTAAGGAGTAAATGATGTCATCAGTGACTACGTCCGGGGCTACCCGCTCAACCTTTAGCTTTGCCCGCATCTGGGATCAGTTTGGCATGCTGGTGGTGTTTGCGGTGCTGTTTATCGGCTGTGTGATTTTTGTGCCCAACTTTGCTTCATTCGTCAATATGAAAGGGCTGGGGCTGGCGATCTCGATGTCCGGGATGGTGGCCTGCGGCATGCTGTTTTGCCTGGCCTCCGGCGATTTTGACCTGTCGGTGGCGTCGGTTATCGCCTGCGCCGGGGTCACCACCGCGGTGGTGATTAATCTCAGCGAAAGCCTGTGGCTGGGGATCGCCGCAGGCCTGTTGCTGGGGGCGCTTAGTGGCCTGGTTAACGGCTTTGTCATTGCGCGCCTTAAGATCAACGCGCTGATCACCACGCTGGCCACCATGCAGATTGTCCGCGGCCTGGCCTATATTATCTCCGACGGCAAAGCGGTGGGGATCGAAGATGAACGTTTCTTCACCCTCGGCTATGCCAATTGGTTTGGTTTGCCGGCGCCGATCTGGCTGACCGTCGCCTGCCTGGTGGTTTTCGGATTATTACTAAACAAAACCACCTTTGGCCGTAATACGCTGGCTATTGGCGGCAATGAAGAGGCGGCGCGCCTGGCCGGCGTCCCGGTGGTGCGCACCAAGATTATTATCTTTGTGCTCTCCGGTCTGGTATCGGCCGCAGCGGGGATCATTCTGGCGTCGCGCATGACCAGCGGCCAGCCGATGACCTCGATTGGCTATGAGCTGATTGTTATTTCGGCCTGCGTGCTGGGCGGGGTGTCGCTGAAGGGCGGGATCGGCAAGATCTCCTACGTGGTGGCCGGGATCCTGATCCTCGGAACCGTGGAAAATGCGATGAACCTGCTGAATATCTCGCCATTCTCACAATACGTCGTGCGCGGGGTGATCCTGCTGGCGGCGGTGATCTTCGACCGCCACAAACAAAAAGCCAAACGTGCGGCCTGAATTTTAACCCAACTTTTTAGTTTACAGAGTAATTGCCGCCAGCGCCCGTTTCGCTGGCGGTAACTATCAAAAATGGCGAGGTTGGTCACACTGTCTATACTTACATGGCTCACATATAATTAACAACCAGCTTCGGCTGGCCATGATAAGGAGGAAACAGGGTGGATAACCAGATATCTGTACCGCCTGCGCTAACCGGAAACTACGCTTTTTTCTTTGACCTCGACGGTACTCTTGCCGATATCCAGCCGCACCCCGATCAGGTGGTGATACCCGACAGCACGCTGCAGGCGCTCAATGCGCTGGCCCAGCAGCAGGGGGGCGCGGTGGCATTGATTTCAGGGCGCTCAATGGCTGAACTTGACGCGCTAACCCATCCCTGGCGGCTACCGCTGGCCGGCGTTCACGGGGCCGAGCGCCGTGATATCAATGGTAAAACCTACATCGTCTCTCTGCCGACAGCGCTGCGCGATGAGATCGCGGCTGAGCTGACGTCGGCGCTGGAAGCGCTCCCGGGATGTGAGCTGGAGAGTAAAGAGATGGCTTTCGCGCTCCACTATCGCCAGGCCCCGCAGCAGCAGAGCGCCGTGCTGGAGCTGGCGCAGCGGATTGTTCAGCGCTATCCGCTGCTGGCGTTACAGCTTGGCAAGTGCGTGGTGGAGATTAAACCCCGCGGCGTCAACAAAGGGGAGGCGATTACCGCGTTCATGCAGGAGGCGCCATTCGCCGGCCGCGAACCGGTTTTTGTCGGCGATGATTTGACCGACGAGGCGGGATTCAGCGTCGTTAATCAACTGCAGGGAATGTCGGTAAAAGTTGGCGCCGGGGAAACTCAGGCGCACTGGCGGTTGGCGGATGCCGCCGCTGTAAGGACGTGGTTGCAACATCTGGCGTATGACGCGCAAACCGAAAGGAGGGATGACCATGAGTCGTTTAGTCGTAGTCTCTAACCGTATCGCCTTACCGGACGATAAAAAATCGAGCGCTGGCGGTCTGGCCGTCGGCATCCTGGGGGCACTGAGAGCGGCGGGGGGTCTGTGGTTTGGCTGGAGCGGCGAGATTGGCGATGACCAGCAGCCGCTCAAGCAGGTCTCCCGCGGGAATATTTCCTGGGCGTCGTTCAACCTTAATGAACGGGACCATGATGAATACTACAACCAGTTCTCTAACGCCGTGCTGTGGCCGGCTTTCCACTATCGTCTTGATCTGGTCAGCTTTCAGCGCGAAGCCTGGGAGGGATATCTGCGGGTTAACGCCATGCTGGCGGACAAGCTTCTGCCGCTGATTGAGCCAGACGATACGCTGTGGATCCATGATTACCATCTTCTGCCCTTCGCCAGCGAGCTGCGTAAGCGCGGGGTGAACAATCGCATCGGGTTTTTCTTACATATTCCGTTCCCGACGCCGGAGATTTTTAACGCTCTGCCGCCGCACGCTGAGCTGCTGGAGCAACTGTGCGATTACGATCTGCTGGGCTTCCAGACCGAAAGCGACAGAACCGCTTTTCTCGACAGCATTGCTATGCAGACTCGCCTATCCGACCTCGGCGATAAACGCTATCAGGCATGGGGTAAGGCGTTCAGTACCGAGGTTTATCCGATAGGGATCGATCCGGACGAAATTACGCGCAACGCTAAAGGTCCGCTGCCGCCGAAGCTGGCCCAGCTGAAGAACGAGCTGAAAAATGTGAAGAATATCTTCTCCGTGGAGCGTCTTGACTATTCGAAAGGGTTGCCGGAGCGATTCCTCGCCTACGAGACGCTGCTCGAGAAGTACCCTCAGCACCACGGCAAAATCCGTTATACCCAGATCGCGCCGACCTCCCGCGGCGATGTGCAGGCCTATCAGGATATCCGCCACCAGCTGGAAACCGCAGCCGGACGCATCAACGGACAGTTTGGTCAGCTTGGCTGGACACCGCTCTACTATCTGAACCAGCATTTTGATCGTAAGCTGCTGATGAAGGTCTTCCGCTACTCTGACGTCGGGCTGGTGACGCCGCTACGCGATGGTATGAACCTTGTGGCGAAGGAGTACGTCGCGGCGCAGGATCCGGATAACCCTGGCGTACTGGTCCTGTCGCAGTTTGCCGGGGCGGCGCAGGAGCTGACCAGCGCCCTGATCGTCAATCCTTACGATCGCGACGAGGTTGCCGCCGCGCTGGATCGCGCGCTCAGCATGCCGCTGGCGGAACGTATCGCCCGTCATTCAGCGATGCTGGACGTGATCAGAGAAAATGATATTCATAACTGGCAGGCGCGCTTTGTCGAGGATCTGCAGCATATTTCACCGCGCAGCGAGGAGAGCCGTCTGCGGGGGAAGATAGCCACCTTCCCTAAACTGGCCTAGTTCAGGAAAAGGGCTAACCGGCGTTAGCCCTTTTCAAGGGAAACCAACAGGACATCAACGCCGCAGCTGCCGACGATACTTTTCGCCGAGCAGGTGGCGCGTGAAAAGAGGGAATGGTTGTGATTGCCGCAGATCACCAGATCAACACGGTGCGAGCGGCAGAAGTCCTTAATATGATGGCCTAGCTCGCCGCAGGCGATGGTCATTCTTTCTATTGGGTAGTCCGCGTGGCGAGCCAGCTCATTGAGAAACTCCCGCGTCTCTTCCTGCATCACTTCGCGCAGATTTTCCATCATCGGTGCGGCGAACTGGTTATACAGCTCCGGATCCGTAGCGAGAGTGATTAAGCTCACCTTCGCGTTAACGGGGCGGGCTATCGACACCGCTTTTTTAATTAATACCTGACTCTCCGGCGTTGGCGCGACGGCAACCAGCAGATGGGTATAAGGCATCTGGCCTCCTTGAGATACGCGGAATAACCCTTTCTTCCATTCTTTACTCCTGTTTCCCCGACTGCGCAAGGGCCGATCCCGGGATTTGCGAGACTGTTCGTTAGTCGGCGACCTTCCAGCCAGATCACATCAATGAACCTGTCTTTTGATTAAAAAGAAATGCTGTTTTATAAATGAGTGAAGTGGGGACGTCATCTCTTTGTCATTTTGCCACCGGCGACTGTTCCGTGGCAAAAGTACAAAGGTAACCTCCTTTCACAGCTTTTAGTGTAGCCAGGTACCCACTCCCTTCCGGTGGCAAATCCGGAACGATTGTCGGCGTTCTTTTAAAAAAAGACACAGGATCACGGCGATGAAAACACGAAAAATTGGACTGGCTAACTATCTGGCCTACGGCGCGGGCGATTTTCTCGGCGCCGGCACGACGGCGCTAACCGCCGCATGGCTGCTCTACTTTTACACGACCTTTTGCGGACTGACCCCGATTGAGGCCACGCTTATTTTTGCTGCCGCCCGCGTGCTGGACGCGGTGGTAAGCCCGCTGATGGGCTTTCTCACCGATAACTTTGGCACCACCTGGCTTGGTAAGCGCTTCGGCCGCAGAAAATTCTTTATTCTGCTCGGCATCCCCTGCGTATTCAGCTATTCAGCGATGTGGGTCGGCGAGATGGGCTTCTGGTACTACCTGGCGACCTATCTGCTGTTTGATATGGTCTATACCATGATTCTGGTGCCCTATGAGACGCTGGTGCCGGAGATGACCGATGACTTTAAACAGAAAACCAAATTCTCCGGCGCGCGCATTTCGATGGCGCAGATGTCGGCGATTTTAGCCTCCTTCCTGCCGGGGATCCTTCTCTCCTGGCTCGGCAAAGATAATGCCAGCTCGTTCTTCTATGCCAGTCTGGTGTTCTCGGTGCTGTGCGCGGTGATGCTGACTCTGGTCTGGTGTTTCACCTGGGAACGACCGCGGGAGGCGTGGTCGGAAGCGGCCCTGCGGGCGGAAGCGGAAAAACAAAACTTAACCCTTGCTCAGAGCCTCAATCGCCTGGTGATTGAGCTGAGTTCTACGCTGCGGATAATAATTTTCCGCCAGCACCTCGGCATGTATCTGGGGGGCTATATCGCCCAGGACGTCTTCAATGCCGTGTTTACCTATTACGTGGTCTTTGTTCTGATGCAGGAAGCCGCCGTCGCCTCGAACCTGCTGGGGACGATGGCCATCTTCCAGTTTATTGCAGTAATCGCCATGATCCCGCTGTGCATTCGTTTTGGCCCCGCGCCGTCGTACCGCATGGTGGTGGTCCTGTTTGGCCTGAGCTCACTCTCCTACGCGCTGCTCTATTACGCCGGACTGAGCGACGTCTATTCCTTATTGCTGCTCATCTCTGCTGTCGCCGGACTGGGACGCGGCGGGATAAATTACGTACCGTGGAATACCTACACCTATATTGCCGACGTCGACGAAGCGATCACCGGCCAGCGCCGGGAGGGGATTTTTGCCGGCATCATGACCCTGACCCGCAAAGCCTCGCAGGCGGGGGCGGTGATGCTGGTGGGGATCATTATGCAGTTGTCGGGGTTTGTTTCCGGGCAAAAAATACAGCCTGAAGGGGTCAGCCATACCATTCTGCTGATCCTCAGCGTCGGCACTCTGGTGGTGTTAGCCTGCGGCTTCCTCGTCTCGCTGCGCTTCAAGCTCAACCTGCACACCCACAGCGTCCTGCGCAGCGAGACCCTCAGAATGCGCGAGCTCGGCTACGCTCAGTCGGAACAGACCAGTGCGGAACACCGCGCGGTGGTCGAGTTGCTGGCGGGAATGCCTTACGACTGTCTGTGGGGCAATAACAATATTGGCTATCTGAATCGTCATAAACCTGCTGCCCCGGCGCTCATTAAGGGCGGCGCTTTGAATTCGACATATACCCGAGGTTAACAACATGAAAGTTTGGCCGGTCAAACATAGCCCATTACTGCGTCAGCCTGAGCGTTTTATCGCCCGCAGCGAACTGCAGGCGCTGATCCGCAACGTGACGCAAAACCTGGTGAATATTAAGGATGAGAGCGGGCAATTTTTACTACGCCTGGATGACGGGCGCGTGATCGATACCAAAGGCTGGGCCGGCTGGGAGTGGACCCACGGCGTTGGGCTGTACGGCATCTATCAGTATTACCAGCAAACCGGCGATATCGAGATGCGTGATATCATCGATCGCTGGTTTGCCGACCGCTTCGCCGAGGGGGCAACGACCAAAAACGTCAATACTATGGCCCCGTTTCTGACCCTGGCTTACCGCTTTGAAGAGACCGGCCGTATGGCGTATCTGCCGTGGCTGGAGAGCTGGGCGGAGTGGGCGATGCACGAGATGCCGCGCACCGAGCAGGGCGGTATGCAGCACATGACTCTGGCGGAGGAGAACCATCAGCAAATGTGGGATGACACGCTGATGATGACCGTGTTGCCGTTAGCCAAAATTGGCAAGCTGCTTAACCGCCCGCAGTATGTGGAGGAGGCAACCTACCAGTTCCTGCTCCATGTGCAGAACCTGATGGACCGGGAGACCGGGCTGTGGTTTCACGGCTGGAACTATGAGGGGCGGCATAACTTTGCCCGGGCGCGTTGGGCGCGGGGCAACAGCTGGCTCACCATGGTGATCCCGGATTTTCTGGAGCTGGTGGATCTCCCCGAGGGGAACGCGGTACGGCGCTATCTGATTACAGTCCTCGACGCACAGATTGCCGCCTTAGCAGAATGCCAGGACGACAGCGGCCTGTGGCATACCTTGCTGGACGACCCGCACTCTTATCTTGAGGCCTCGGCGACCGCCGGCTTTGCCTACGGCATTCTCAAAGCGGTGCGCAAGCGTTACGTCGGGCAGCACTACGCCGGGGTGGCTGAAAAAGCGATTCGCGGGATTGTGCAGAATATTTCGCCGCAGGGGGAGCTGCTGCAGACCTCATTTGGCACCGGGATGGGGTCAGACCTCGACTTTTATCGCCAGATCCCGCTTACCTCGATGCCCTACGGTCAGGCGATGGCGATCCTTTGTCTGACGGAGTATCTACGCAAGTACTTCTGAGCAGGGCGCCCCGCTGGCGAGGCGCCGAATAAAACTAACCCGGCTTTCGCCGGGTTGCTTGTTACATACGCTCGACGGTTTCGATACCGAGGGTATCGAGACCCAGCTTGAGGGTTTTCGCCGTGAGCAGCGCCAGCTTCAGACGGCTGTTGCGGGTCTCTTCGCTTTCCGCGCTGAGGATCGGGCAGTGCTCGTAGAAGCCGGAGAACAGGCCCGCCAGATCGTAGAGGTAGGCGCACATCACGTGCGGCGTCCCTTCGCGAGCGACCACGGAGAGGGTCTCTTCAAACTGCAGCAGGCGCGCGGCCAGCTGAGCTTCGCGATCTTCGGCGATGACCACCGGCGCGTCGATCATCGCGTTTTCGTCGATGCCGGCTTTGCGGAACACGGAGAGCACGCGGGTATAGGCATACTGCATATACGGCGCGGTGTTGCCTTCGAACGCCAGCATATTATCCCAGTCGAAGACGTAGTCGGTGGTGCGGTTTTTCGACAGGTCGGCATATTTAACCGCGCCGATACCCACCACTTTCGCCAGATTTTCCAGCTCGTCAGCCGACATATCCGGGTTCTTCTCGGCCACCAGGCGACGGGCGCGCTCCAGCGCTTCGTCCAGCAGATCCGCCAGCTTCACGGTACCGCCGGCGCGGGTTTTAAACGGCTTGCCGTCTTTCCCCAGCATCATACCGAACATATGGTGCTCCAGCGGCACGGAGTCCGGCACGTAGCCTGCCTTGCGCACGATGGTCCACGCCTGCATCAGGTGCTGGTGCTGACGAGAGTCGATGTAGTAGAGCACGCGGTCGGCGTGCAGCGTTTCATAGCGATACTTCGCACAGGCGATATCGGTGGTGGTATAGAGATAGCCGCCATCCTTTTTCTGGATGATGACGCCCATCGGTTCGCCTTCCTTGTTTTTGTACTCATCAAGGAAGACCACGGTAGCGCCTTCGCTCTCAACCGCCAGCCCTTTGGCTTTCAGATCGGCGACGATCCCCGGCAGCATCGGGTTGTACAGGCTCTCACCCATCACGTCATCGCGGGTCAGGGTGACGTTCAGGCGATCGTAGGTGATCTGGTTTTGCGACATGGTGATGTCGACCAGCTTACGCCACATCTGCAGGAAATACTCATCACCGCCCTGCAGCTTAACCACGTAGCTGCGCGCGCGCTCAGCGAAGGCTTCGTCTTCGTCATAGTGCTTTTTCGCTTCGCGATAGAAACCTTCGAGGTCGGCCAGGGCCATCTCGCCGGCGTTTTCCTGCTGCTGTTTTTCCAGATACGCGATCAGCATCCCGAACTGGGTGCCCCAGTCGCCGACGTGGTTGGCGCGGATCACCTTATGACCCAGGAACTCCAGGGTACGGACTGAAGCATCGCCAATGATGGTCGAACGCAGATGGCCGACGTGCATCTCTTTCGCTACGTTGGGTGCCGAGTAGTCGACGACGATAGTCTGCGCCTGCGGTTTCGTGACGCCCAGGCGCTCAGACTGCAGCGCGCGGTTGACGTTGTCCGCCAGAAACGCGGGGTCGAGGAAAATATTGATAAAGCCCGGCCCGGCGATTTCAACCTTGTTGGCAATGCCGTTGAGGTCAAGATGAGACAGTACCTGCTCTGCAAGTTGTCGCGGCGCCATACCCAGCTTTTTGGCGACAGCCATCACGCCGTTGGCCTGATAGTCGCCGAACTGAACTTTTGCTGACTGGCGGACCTGGGGTTCGCAATCGGCAGGCGCGCCTGCCGCGATCAGGGCCTGGCTGACTTTTTCTGAGAGAAGAGCCTGAATATTCACCGGAATACCTTACGTGTAATGCGCCTGCCCCCGAGGGAGGCGGCGCCATAATGTGGACAAATTAGGGCGGGAGTATACTGCATTTGTCCCCGTCCGTCAGCATTGCGCGCGGCGCGCCGGCGTGCGCAATCCATCGTCGGTCAGTTGCCCATCAGCGGGGCGGCTGTTGGTCCGCAGGCCGAAACACGGTAAATTACCTTTTCATTACTGACGAGCATTATTGACGAGCAAACCCATGGCAAACTGGCAGCAAAATGAACAACTGGCCGATATTACGGCGGATCTCCCGCGATTTTCCGATGCGCTTCAGCGCTTCACTGCGCGACTGGGACTGGAGATCGCCGGGCTCGACGCCGACCATATCTCCCTGCGCTGTCATCAGAATACCACTGCGGAACGCTGGCGCCGCGGTCTGGAGCAGTGCGGCACCCTGCTGTCGGAGAATATGATCAACGGCCGGCCCATTTGCCTGTTCAAACTGGCGGAGCCGGTCTGCGTGGCGCACTGGCGCTTCCATATCGTTGAGCTGCCGTGGCCGGGTGAAAAGCGTTATCCCCATGAAGGCTGGGAGCATATCGAAATCGTCCTGCCCGGCGATCCGGCAACCTTAAATGCCCGCGCTCTGGCGCTGCTGGCCGATGACGGACTCAGCCAGCCGGGGATCGTGGTCAAAACCAGCTCGCCGAAAGGGGAGCATGAGCGCCTGCCGAATCCTACCCTGGCGGTGACCGACGGCAGCGTGACGGTCAAATTTCATCCATGGTCTATTGAACAAATCGTCGCCAGCGAGCAAGCCGATACGTAACAGTGTGAAGCCGCGCGGCGTCTGCCGCGTGAAATTGTGACATGCTGCAAAGGTTGTCTGGATCAGGGAGAGAGGAATGGCGGTACTGGAAGTGTGTTGCTACAGCGTGGCGTGCGCCCGGGAGGCTGAGCGCTACGGCGCCGATCGTATTGAGCTCTGCGCCGCGCCGCAGGAAGGGGGATTAACCCCCTCTTATGGGGTGCTGGTCTCGGCCCGCGAGGCGATTACCCTCCCGGTGCATCCGATCGTTCGCCCGCGCGGCGGCGATTTCTGCTACACCGAGGAAGAGTTCGCCGCGATGCTTAACGATATTCGCATGGTGCGGGATCTGGGCTTTCCCGGGCTGGTGACCGGCGTGCTGGATGCTGATGGCCAGGTCGATATCCCGCGGATGAAAAAAATAATGGCCGCGGCGGGGCCGCTGGCGGTGACCTTTCATCGCGCGTTCGATCTGTGCGCTGACCCGCGTCAGGCCTGGAAAACGCTGGGTGAGCTGGGGGTCAAACGTATCCTGACTTCCGGTCAGCAATCCTCGGCGGAGAAAGGTATTTCATTAATTACGGAACTTATTGCCGCAGGGGATACTCCAATCATTATGGCCGGTGCGGGAGTCCGCGCCGCGAACCTGCCGCTGTTTCTGCAGGCGGGGGTGAAAGAGGTCCATAGCTCGGCTGGCCACTGGTTGCCGTCGGAAATGCGCTTTCGTCATCCGGGCGTTTCGATGTCAGCCGATCCCGATGCCGATGAATACAGACGCTACGCCGTGAATGGCGCAGCGGTGGCGGAGATGAAAAGGATTATCTCCGCCAGGAGAAGTTAAACGGTTTTTTGCTGCACATCATGTCGCCCAATATGATGATTGCCCGTACCAGGCCCCTGCCCATTAAACAGGGGCCTTTTTTTATCTCGCTTTTTTCGCCAGCGACTGCTGGGTTTCCGGTTTGGTGGCAATGATCACAGCCCGTAATGGCGCCGGATAGCCTTCCACCGTTTTGCGCTGATCCTGTGGGTCGAGGAAATCGGCCAGCGATTCGGTCGTCATCCATTCGGTGCGTCGCTGCTCCTCTGTCGAGGTGACGCAGGCGTCGACGATGCGCACGTCAATAAACCCGCACTTCTCCAGCCACAATTTCAGGGCCGCCGCCGAGGGGATAAAATAGACGTTGCGCATTTGCGCATAGCGGTCGCCCGGAACCAGCACCGTATTTTCATCTCCTTCAACCACCAGCGTCTCCAGCACCAGCTCGCCCCCTGGCGCCAGCTGATCTTTCAGCTGCCACAGATGGTCCAGCGGCGAGCGGCGGTGGTAGAGCACGCCCATCGAGAACACGGTGTCGAAGGCCTCCAGCGCCGGCAGCTGCTCGATGCCCAGCGGCAGCAAATGCGCCCGCTGGTCGTTACCGAGCAGCTTACGCACCGCTTCAAACTGGCACAGGAACAGCTGGGTGGGATCGATACCGACCGCCAGATGTGCGCCGGCGCCGATCATCCGCCACATGTGATAGCCGCTGCCGCAGCCCACGTCGAGGATAGTCCGGCCAGTGAGATCGGACAGGTGCGGCAGAACGCGCTCCCATTTCCAGTCGGATCGCCATTCGGTATCGATATTGATGCCGTACAGCGAATAAGGGCCTTTGCGCCACGGCATCAGGTTTTTAAGCAGATTTTCGATCCGCCGCTGATGGCCTTCGCTGAGCGGCGTTTCGCTCTCGGCGGTGACGCTGTGCAGAAGATCCAGACGCCAGGGCGTTAACTCCGGCAGAAATTCTACGGCGCGCTCCCATTCACGAAACTTGCCGTGCAGGGCATCGCGCTGCCAGGCGGCTACCTGGGCAGGCAGCGTCTCCAGCCAGTGAGACAGCGGGCTTTTGGCGATCAGCTGATAGAAGTTACTGAAGTCGATCATGCCTGCTCCCCGGCTTTCACGGCCACCAGCGAGCCAAAGTTAAAGCACTGGAACCACAGTTCGGCATGTTCAAACCCAGCCTGACGCAGGCGGGCTTTATGGGTTTCGACGGAGTCCGTCAGCATCACATTTTCCAGCATGCTGCGTTTCTGGCTGATCTCCAGTTCGCTGTAGCCGTTGGCGCGCTTAAAGTCATGATGCATATTGAACAACAGTTCGCCAACGTGGGCGTCTTCGAAGCTGAATTTTTCCGAGAGCACCAGCGCGCCGCCCGGATTCAGCCCCTGATAGACTTTATTGAGGATCGCCTGGCGATCGCCCGGCTCAAGGAACTGAATAGTAAAGTTCAGGATCACCAGCGAGGCGTTTTCAATGGTCACGTCGCGGATATCCCCTTCAATCACTTCGACCGGCGTCGGCGCTTTATAAGCGTCAATATGGCGACGGCAGCGCTCCACCATCGCGGGCGAGTTATCGATGGCGATAATGCGACAGCCCGGATGGCTAATATTGCGGCGCACGGAGAGGGTGGCGGCGCCCAGCGAACAGCCAAGATCGTAAACCTGAGTGTTGGGCTGAACGAAGCGCTCGGCCAGCATGCCGATCATCGAGATGATATTGGAGTAGCCGGGCACAGAACGCTGGATCATATCGGGGAAGACTTCAGCAACCCGTTCATCAAAGGTCCAGTCGCCGAGGCTGGCAATCGGCGCGGAAAAAAGCGTATCGCGGTGAGACATAACGTTAAACCCGAAAAAACGAAAACGGCGTATTGTGCGCTAACGGAGGGAGAAAACCAACTCCCAGGGCATATACCAAAGATTGGCCAGCACCATTAGCAACAACGCGCACCAGGTGGCGCTCATGCCGGAGCGGCGCCAGTAGTAGACGCGGTGATGAAAGCCCCAGGAGTGCATCAGTCGCCCGACAATCAATAAAATCCCGCAAACGTGCACCATCCAGGTCTGAGCGCCGTTCATCTCCATAAATAACAGCAAAATGAGGCCAATCGGCACATATTCGACGGCATTGCCGTGAACGCGGATGGCAACCTGCAGCTCGCTAAAGCCGCCGTCACCGTAGCCTACATGGTATTGGGTGCGCAGACGCACCACGTCAAATGAGAACTTCACTAACAATAACGCACCTAAAACGGCATACAGCGCGCTGACCATACGAAAACTCCCTTTAACTCTGGCAGATGGCTCCGGATATGATAGCAGGATATCAGAAAAGAGAAGATTGCTGCGGAATCGACGGCGCATTTCCTGCCGCCGGCAGGGCAGCGCGCAGGTCACCCCACAGGGTATCCACCAGCGCCGGGGCGAAAGCAATGTCCGGGGTATGCAGGAACAACCATGGGGTCCCCGACTGATGCCACTTCGCCAGGGTCTGAAGCCAGACGCGAAACAGTTCCCGGTTATGGGCCATATCGTCACCGCCGATAAACCGCACCATTGGCTGCCGGGCGGTCATCACCGCATGTACCGGCACCTTCGGTTTCTTTTGTTGGGCATCGATCATCGCCGGACTGGTGGCCGCAGCGCTATGGACAGGGCGGCTGTCGAGGATCACGCGGTTGACGTTACGCTCGTGCAGCCCGCGGTTGAGCTGCTGTTCCGCTTCCCCTTTGGCGAAAAACTCGGGATGACGAACTTCGACGCCGTAGGTGAAATCCTTCGGCAGTCCGTCGAGAAAATGCCATAGCGCGGGGAGATCGCGAGGACCGAACGTCGCCGGCAGCTGCAGCCAGTACTGGCCGATGCGCGAGGCCAGCGGCGCCAGGCGGGCAAAAAATTCACTGCTTAACTCGTCGCAATGGCGCAGGGCGGCCTGGTGCGAGATGGTGGCCGGAAATTTGAAGCAGAAGCGGAAGTCATCGTGAGTCTGTTCATACCAGCGGGCGACAATCTCCGGCTTCGGTAGCGCATACAGGGTGGTGTTGCCCTCCACGCAGTTAAAGTGGCGGGCGTACTCTTCAAGGCTGGTGATGCCAAGGCGCACCCATTTCGGGTGCGACCACTGGGGAAGCCCAATATAAATCATAGCGCCGTGAGGATCTCCTCGGTACTGCGCACCCGGCCGATGCGCGGGAAAATATGCGTCATGCTGCCCTGATGCTGTTCGGCGGAGGCGGCGCTGCAGGCATCTTCAGCGATGACCAGGTTAAAACCCAGCTCCCAGGCATTGCGGGCGGTGGATTCGACGCCGATGTTGGTGGAGATGCCGCAGAGAATAATGGTGTCGATCCCGCGGCGGCGCAGCTGAAGCTCAAGGTCGGTGCCATAGAACGCGCCCCACTGGCGTTTGGTCACTTCGATATCGCTCTCCTGCTTACCCAGCGTGGCCGGGTAGGTCCACCAGTTTTCGGGCAGCGTATGCGCCCCGGCCTGAGCGTCGACAGGCTGTTTCAGCGCTTCGGTGAAATCGGCCGACCAGCCCACGCGGACCATGATGACCGGCGAACCCTGTTGCCGGCACTTGTCTGCCAGGCGAGCGGCGCGCGCCACCACCTCGTCAGCCCGATGCGGGCCGCCGGCGAAAGGCAGAATGCCTTCCTGCAGATCGATTACCACCAGCGCCGTGTTTTTTGCATTGAGTTCTAACATGGTATCCCCGTATCTTCATCTGTTGTCAGGCGGCTACAATACCTTTGCGGCTTCAGCAAAAGAGTAACAAATTTTGTTAATTTATGTGAGTGTGGACGTTAAGCGCGCAGCAAAGCAGCGTACATCGTGCGTCGGACTTATCGAACGACAGAATTTCCAGTATAATAGCCGCCTTTTTTCATTCAGTTGTGACATCAGCTAAAGCTGCGACCTCGTCGCCTGCAGGGCAGACGACAATCCGCCGACGGCTAAGTTAAGGGATATCTCATGCGTACAGAATATTGCGGACAGCTTCGACAGTCCCACGTTGGGCAGCAGGTGACTCTGTGTGGTTGGGTCAACCGCCGTCGCGATCTCGGTAGCCTCATTTTTATCGATATGCGCGACCGCGAAGGCATCGTTCAGGTGTTTTTCGATCCGGATCGTGCGGATGCGTTGAAGTTAGCCTCTGAACTGCGTAATGAGTTCTGCATTCAGGTCACTGGCACCGTTCGCGCGCGTGAAGAGAAAAACATCAACGCGGACATGGCCACCGGCGCTATCGAAGTGCTGGCTTCCGATCTGACAATCATTAACCGCTCAGAATCGCTGCCGCTGGACTCCAATCACGTCAACACCGAAGAAGCGCGTCTGAAATACCGCTACCTCGACCTGCGTCGTCCGGAGATGGCGCAGCGCCTGAAAACCCGCGCGAAAATTACCAGCTTTGTGCGCCGCTTTATGGACGACCATGGCTTCCTCGACATCGAAACCCCGATGCTGACTAAAGCCACCCCGGAAGGCGCCCGCGATTACCTCGTGCCTTCCCGCGTGCACAAAGGCAAATTCTACGCGCTGCCGCAGTCGCCGCAGCTGTTCAAACAGCTACTGATGATGTCCGGCTTCGACCGCTATTATCAGATCGTTAAATGCTTCCGCGATGAAGACCTGCGTGCCGACCGTCAGCCTGAATTCACCCAGATCGACGTGGAAACCTCCTTTATGACCGCGCCGCAGGTGCGTGAGATCATGGAGGCGATGGTGCGTCAGCTGTGGCTGGAAGTGAAAGGCGTCGACCTGGGCGAGTTCCCGATCATGACCTTCGCCGAAGCCGAACGTCGCTATGGCTCCGATAAACCGGATCTGCGTAACCCGATGGAGCTGGTGGACGTCGCCGACCTGCTGAAGTCTGTGGAATTCGCGGTCTTTGCCGGCCCGGCCAACGATCCGAAAGGGCGCGTGGCGGCCCTGCGCGTCCCGGGCGGGGCCTCTCTGACCCGCAAGCTGATTGACGAATACGGCAACTTTGTGAAGATCTACGGCGCGAAAGGGCTGGCCTATATTAAAGTGACCGAGCGTGCCAAAGGCATGGACGGGATCAACAGCCCGGTGGCCAAATTCCTGACCGCTGAAATCGTGGAAGCGATCCTTGACCGCACCGGCGCGCAGGATGGAGACATGATCTTCTTCGGCGCCGACAACAAGAAAGTAGTGGCCGACGCGCTGGGCGCGCTGCGTCTGAAGCTGGGTAAAGACCTGAGTCTGACTGACGAGAGCAAATGGGCGCCGCTGTGGGTGATCGACTTCCCGATGTTCGAGGACGACGGCGAAGGCGGCCTGACGGCGATGCACCATCCGTTCACCTCGCCGAAAGATATGACCGCGGATGAGCTGAAAGCCGCGCCGGAAGAGGCTGTGGCCAACGCCTACGATATGGTTATTAACGGTTATGAAGTCGGCGGCGGTTCGGTGCGAATCCACCGCGGCGAGATGCAGCAGACCGTATTTGGTATTCTGGGCATTAACGAACAGGAACAGCGTGAGAAATTCGGCTTCCTGCTGGATGCGCTGAAGTACGGTACGCCGCCGCATGCAGGTCTGGCCTTCGGTCTTGACCGTCTGACCATGCTGCTGACCGGTACCGATAACATCCGCGACGTTATCGCTTTCCCGAAAACCACCGCGGCCGCCTGCCTGATGACCGAAGCGCCAAGCTTCGCCAATCCGGCGGCGCTCGGTGAACTGGGTATTCAGGTTGTGGAGAAAGAGGCAAAAGCGTCTCTGGAGAACAAGTAATATGTCATTCAAGCTGCCCGTTTCGGTGCTGGTGGTGATTTACGCCGAAGATACGAAACGGGTGCTGATGTTGCAGCGGCGCGACGATCCCGCGTTCTGGCAGTCGGTCACCGGCAGCCTGGAAGCTGGAGAGACCGCGCTGCAGGCCGCCGCGCGTGAAGTAAAGGAAGAGGTCGCCATTGACGTTGCCTGCGAGCAACTGACCTTAATCGACTGTCAGCGCACGGTGGAGTTCGAGATATTTTCTCATTTGCGTCATCGCTATGCGCCGGGTGTAGAGCGCAATACGGAATTCTGGTTCTGTCTTGCGCTGCCTCATGAGCGGGAGATTACTTTCACCGAACATCTGGCCTATCGCTGGGTCAGCGCGACGGAAGCCGCTGCGCTGACCAAGTCGTGGAGCAACCGGCAGGCGATTGAAGAATTTGTAATTAACGCCGCCTGAAAGGGCGCGCTTTTTGGAGAGTTTTTTATGGCAGGTCATAGTAAATGGGCCAACACCAAACACCGCAAAGCGGCACAGGATGCCAAACGCGGTAAAATCTTTACGAAAATCATTCGCGAGCTGGTCACCGCCGCGCGTCTGGGCGGCGGCGATCCGGCTTCCAACCCGCGTCTGCGTGCGGCCGTTGATAAAGCGCTGTCTAACAACATGACTCGCGACACCCTGAACCGCGCCATCGCGCGCGGCGTCGGCGGCGATGAAGACGCGAACATGGAAACCATCATTTATGAAGGCTACGGCCCTGGCGGCACCGCGGTGATGGTGGAATGTCTGTCCGACAACCGTAACCGTACCGTTGCGGAAGTGCGTCACGCCTTCACCAAAACCGGGGGTAACCTCGGCACCGATGGTTCCGTCTCCTACCTGTTCAGCAAGAAAGGCGTTATCTCCTTCGAGAAAGGCGATGAAGACACTATCATGGAAGCGGCGCTGGAAGCAGGCGCAGAAGACGTGGTGACCTATGACGACGGCGCCATCGACGTCTACACCGCCTGGGAAGAGATGGGCGCTGTGCGCGACGCGCTGGAAGCCGCCGGCCTGAAAGCCGACGCTGCCGAAGTCTCAATGATTCCGTCCACCAAAGCGGATATGGATGCCGAGACGGCGCCGAAGCTGCTGCGTCTGATCGATATGCTCGAAGACTGCGACGACGTGCAGGAAGTGTACCATAACGGCGAGATCTCCGACGAGGTCGCAGCCACCCTGTGATGCAGCCGCATCCACGGTTAACCGGAGGCGCGTGATGGCTATTATTCTCGGCATTGACCCGGGGTCGCGCGTTACCGGTTATGGCGTGATCCGCCAGGTTGGGCGGCAGCTGAGCTACCTGGGCAGCGGATGCATCCGCACCAAAGTGGACGATCTGCCGTCGCGGCTGAAGCTGATCTACGCCGGGGTGACGGAGATCATCACCCAGTTCCAGCCCGACTATTTCGCCATTGAGCAGGTCTTTATGGCCAAGAATGCCGACTCGGCGTTAAAGCTCGGGCAGGCGCGCGGGGTGGCGATCGTCGCAGCGACCAATCAGGCGCTGCCGGTGTTTGAATACGCCGCCCGTCAGGTCAAGCAGACCGTTGTCGGGATTGGCAGCGCCGAAAAGAGCCAGGTCCAGCATATGGTGCGCACCTTGCTCAAGCTGCCCGCCAATCCGCAGGCGGATGCGGCGGATGCGCTGGCGATCGCCATCACCCATTGCCATGTCAGCCAGAATGCCGCTCAGATCAGCGAGACCCGGCTCAATCTGGCGCGGGGGCGCTTACGATAATCGCAAATCAGGCTGGATATCTATCCAGCCTTTTTTTATGATACCGCCAGATACTTAGACCATAACGCAGGAGCCCCACGTGATAGGCAGACTCAGAGGCATCATTCTCGAAAAACAACCCCCGCTGGTGTTGCTGGAAACGGCGGGCGTCGGCTATGAAGTGCATATGCCAATGACCTGCTTCTATGAGCTGCCGGAGGCCGGGCAGGAGGCGATCGTCTTCACCCACTTTGTGGTGCGTGAAGATGCCCAGCTGCTGTATGGGTTTAACAACAAACAGGAACGTACCCTGTTTAAAGAGTTGATTAAAACCAACGGCGTGGGGCCCAAGCTGGCGCTGGCGATCCTCTCCGGCATGTCGGCGCAGCAGTTCGTCAACGCCGTTGAACGGGAAGAGGTCGCCTCGCTGGTGAAGCTGCCGGGGATTGGCAAAAAAACCGCTGAACGTCTGATCGTTGAGATGAAAGATCGCTTCAAAGGGCTGCACGGCGACCTGTTCACCCCGGCGGCCGATCTGGTGCTGACCTCGCCGGCAGGCCCAACGGCGGACGATGCCGAGCAGGAAGCGGTTGCCGCGCTGGTCGCGCTGGGCTATAAACCGCAGGAGGCCAGCCGGATGGTCAGCAAGATCGCGCGTCCGGACGCCAACAGTGAAACGCTAATTCGCGAAGCGCTGCGCGCTGCGTTGTGAGGTAAGGGATGATTGAAGCAGACCGGCTGGTATCGGCAGACAGCAGCGGCTTTGAAGAGGCCGCTGACCGCGCCATCCGCCCAAAATTGCTGGCAGAGTATGTCGGCCAGCCGCAGGTGCGTTCGCAGATGGAGATCTTTATCCAGGCGGCGAAGCTGCGCGGCGACGCCCTCGATCACCTGCTGATTTTTGGCCCGCCAGGGTTGGGGAAAACCACCCTGGCCAATATCGTCGCCAATGAAATGGGGGTGAATCTGCGTACCACCTCCGGCCCGGTGCTGGAGAAGGCGGGCGATCTCGCCGCGATGCTCACCAACCTCGAACCGCACGATGTACTGTTTATCGATGAGATCCATCGCCTCTCGCCGGTGGTGGAAGAGGTGCTCTATCCGGCAATGGAAGACTACCAGCTGGATATTATGATTGGCGAAGGTCCCGCGGCGCGCTCCATCAAGATCGATCTGCCGCCGTTTACCCTGATCGGCGCCACCACCCGCGCCGGTTCGTTGACCTCGCCGCTGCGCGACCGCTTTGGCATCGTGCAGCGTCTGGAGTTCTATCAGATCCCCGATCTGCAGCATATTGTCAGCCGCAGCGCCCGCCATATGGGGCTGGAGATGAGCGACGAGGGCGCGCTGGAAGTAGCCCGCCGTTCACGCGGCACGCCGCGTATTGCCAACCGTCTGCTGCGCCGGGTGCGTGACTTCGCGGAAGTGCGCCACGACGGCACCATCTCCGCCGATATTGCCGCCCAGGCGCTGGATATGCTTAACGTCGATGCGGAAGGGTTCGACTATATGGACCGTAAGCTGCTGCTGGCGGTGATAGATAAGTTCTTTGGCGGCCCGGTGGGGCTGGATAACCTCGCCGCCGCGATTGGCGAAGAGCGGGAAACCATTGAAGATGTACTGGAGCCCTACTTAATTCAGCAGGGCTTTCTGCAGCGTACGCCGCGGGGAAGAATGGCGACGGTGCGCGCCTGGAATCATTTCGGGATTACGCCGCCGGAAATGCCGTAGCGCGTTGCGGTTGAGCAGTTCATCGTGAAGCCCGGTCAGCAGCGTGACCGGGCTTTTTCATTTTCAGCTGGCGGCTTTTTTCGTCATGCTGAGAATAAACAGCACCGCGGCGCAGAGCACCACCGACGGCCCGGCCGGGGTATCATAGAAAGCCGAGAAGGTTAACCCGCCGGTAACGGCCAGCATGCCCACGCCCACCGCCACGGCGGCCATCTGCTCCGGCGTACGGGCAAAACGGCGGGCGGTGGCGGCCGGTATAATCAGCAGGGAAGTAATGATCAGCGCCCCGACGAACTTCATCGCCACGCCGATAGTCAGGGCGGTGACCAGCATCAACAGCAGCTTGACCCGCTGCAGCTTCACGCCGTCGACAAACGCCAGGTCCGGACTGATGGTCATCGCCAGCAGATTTCGCCACTGCCAGAGCAGAATGCCAATCACAATCACCACGCCAATGGCAATGGCGATCAGGTCCTGCGGCGTAACCGCCAGCAGATCGCCGAACAGGTACGCCATCAGATCGACGCGGACGTTAGACATCAGACTGACCACCACCAGCCCCAGGGACAGCGCGCTGTGCGCCATGATGCCCAGCAGGGTATCGATCGCCAGATGCGGTCGTTTTTCCAGCCACACCAGCCCGCCGGCCAGCAGCAGGGTCACGGCGATCACTGCATAGAACGGATTGACGTTAAGCAATAAACCGAAAGCGACGCCGAGCAGAGACGCATGCGCCAGCGTGTCGCCGAAATAAGACATGCGGCGCCAGACCACAAAGGAGCCCAGCGGACCAGCGGCGCAGGCCAGCATCATCCCGGCAAGCCAGCCAGGTAACAGAAGTTCAATCATTAGCGGCTGTTTCCCCGACGCAGTACAATTCGCCCCTGAAGGTCGTGGCGGTGATTATGGTGGTGGCGGTATATCCCCAGCTGTTCCGCGCCGCGCGGGCCGAACATGGAGATAAACTCCGGGTGCATGGAGACCACCTCCGGTGCGCCAGAGCAGCAGATATGCTGGTTCAGGCACAGAACTTCGTCGGTTTTGGCCATCACCAGATGCAGATCGTGGGATACCATTAGCACCGCGCAGTCCAGTTCATGGCGCAGCTGGTTGATAAGATCGTAGAGCGCCACCTGGCCGTTGACGTCAACACCCTGGGTCGGTTCATCCAGCACCAGCAGCTGCGGACGGTTGAGCAGGGCGCGGGCCAGCAGTACGCGCTGCGTTTCGCCGCCGGAGAGCTTTTGCATCGGCGCATCGATCAGATGCCCCGCCTGCACGCGCTTCAGCGCCGGCAGGATGTCGTCTTTACGGGTGCCCGGGCGCAAACGCAGGAAGCGGCTGACGGTCAGCGGCAGCGTGGCGTCCAGATGCAGTTTCTGCGGCACATAGCCGATGCGCAGGCGTGCGTCACGCTTGATAACACCCTCTGTCGGTGCTACCAGCCCGAGAACCACCCGCACAAGGGTCGATTTGCCGGCGCCGTTGGGGCCCAGCAGGGTTAAGATTTTGCCTGGCGTGAGAGCCAGCGAGATGTCAGACAACACGCGGCGTTGGCCAAAGGCCACCGAGACATTTTCCAGCGTTACAAGGTTTGTCATAGTAATTTAGGGGTTGCACAAGCTAGTGAATGTTATAATATCACATCACACTCACTTATTTCGATGACTAGACGCATTATGTTACATAAAAATACGCTTCTTTGCGCTGGACTTGGCGCTGTTTTTTTGTTCGCGCAGGTACCGCTGGCCAGCGCCGCCGTGGTGACTTCTATGAAACCGCTGGGCTTTATTGCGGCGGCCATCGCCGATGGGGTGACCGAGACCCAGGTGCTGCTGCCCGATGGCGCCTCCGAGCATGATTATTCCCTCCGTCCTTCTGATGTAAAACGCTTACAGAACGCAGACTTAGTGGTGTGGATTGGTCCGGAAATGGAAGCCTTTATGGATAGGTCGACGCAAAGCATTGCGGCGAATAAAAAGGTGACGATTGCCGAGCTGGATGGGGTCAAACCGCTGCTCATCACCGGGGCGGACGACGATGACGATCACCATGGTCATGACCATGGCGCAGCAGAAAAAGGTGACGGCGATCACCATCACGGTATTTACAATATGCATCTGTGGTTATCCCCAGAGATAGCGCGGCTTTCGGCGGTTGCAATCCACGATAAATTATTGGAACTTATGCCGCAGAGTCGAGCCAAACTCGACAGCAACCTGCAGCAGTTCGAGACCGCGCTGGCGGCGACCGACAAGCAGGTGAGCAATGAGCTGGCACCGCTGAAAGGGAAGGGCTATTTCGTTTTTCATGACGCCTACGGTTACTTTGAAAAACACTACGGTTTGACCTCGCTGGGGCACTTTACCGTCAACCCTGAAATACAGCCCGGTGCGCAGCGTTTACACGAAATCAGAACACAACTGGTTGAGCAGAAAGCCACTTGCGTTTTTGCTGAGCCACAGTTCAGGCCAGCGGTTATCGAAGCTGTTGCCCGGGGCACGTCTGTGCGCATGGGGACCCTGGATCCACTGGGGACAGGAATTACGCTGGGTAAAACGAGTTACCCGCAATTCCTCACCCAACTGGCGAATCAGTATTCGAGCTGCCTGAAAGGAGATTAACGAGGAAGTGAATACGTGCAACAGATAGCCCGCGCTGTCACTCAGGCATTCAACAATTTGCCACGACCTCATCGCGTCATGCTGGGGTCGCTTAGCGTTCTTACCTTAGCGGTCGCCGTCTGGCGACCCTACATTTACCACCCGGAATCCGCCCCCATCGTCAGAACCATTGAACTGGAAAAAAGCGAGATCCGCTCCCTGCTGCCGGAAGCCTCCGAGCCGATCGATCAGGCCCCGCAGGAAGAAGAAGCCATTCCTCAGGATGAGCTTGACGAAAAAGCCGATAGCGATGCCGGCGGGCACGAATATGTGGTGTCGACCGGCGATACGCTCAGCAGTATTCTGAACCAGTACGGTATCGATATGGGCGATATCGCCCAGCTTTCCTCCGCCGATAAAGAGCTGCGCAACCTGAAGATTGGCCAGCAGCTCTCCTGGACCCTGACCGCCGACGGCGATCTGCAGAGCCTGACCTGGGAGATGTCCCGCCGCGAGACCCGCACCTATACCCGTGTGGATAACGGTTTTAAAATGAGCAGCGAGTTGCAGAAAGGCGATTGGGTCAACAGCGTGCTGAAGGGCACCGTCGGCGCCAGCTTTGTCTCCAGCGCGCGTGATGCCGGGCTGACCAGCACGGAAATCAACGCGGTGATCAAGGCCATGCAGTGGCAGATGGATTTCCGTAAGCTGAAGAAAGGCGACGAATTCTCGGTATTGATGTCGCGCGAAATGCTCGACGGCAAACGTGAGCAAAGCCAGTTACTCGGCGTGCGTCTTCGCTCTGACGGTAAGGATTACTATGCCATCCGCGCCGAAGACGGCAAATTCTACGACCGCAACGGGACGGGTCTGGCGAAGGGCTTTATGCGCTTCCCAACGGCGCGTCAGTTCCGCGTCTCCTCTAACTTTAATCCGCGTCGTCTGAACCCGGTCACCGGCCGCGTCGCGCCGCACCGTGGCGTCGATTTCGCGATGCCGCAGGGAACGCCAGTGCTGGCGGTGGGCGATGGTGAAGTAGTCGTGGCCAAACGCAGCGGCGCTGCCGGGTATTACGTCGCGATCCGCCACGGTCGCACCTATACCACTCGCTACATGCACCTGCGTAAGCTGTTAGTGAAGCCGGGGCAGAAAGTGAAGCGCGGGGATCGCATTGCGCTGTCGGGGAATACCGGACGCTCTACCGGGCCACACCTGCACTACGAAGTGTGGATCAACCAGCAGGCGGTCAACCCGCTGACGGCTAAGCTGCCGCGTACCGAAGGGCTGAGCGGTTCCGACCGGACCGACTATCTGGCGCAGGTCAAAGAGGTCGTTCCGCAGCTGCGGTTTGACTAACCACCGGTCAGTGGAAAGCCGGTGCCCCAGGGCGCCGGCTTTTTCTTTTGTAGGATACCCGACGTCTCGCTACACTATCCCATTATCTTGATTAAGCAGTCGATCTGCGGATTGGGCATGGAAACGAAAAAAAATAATATTGAGTTTATCCCTAAGTTTGAAAAATCCTTTTTACTGCCGCGCTACTGGGGCGCCTGGCTGGGGGTCTTTGCCTTCGCCGGTATTGCGCTGACGCCGCCATCCTTTCGCGATCCGCTCCTCGGCAAACTCGGTCGTCTGGTAGGGCGTCTGGCGAAAAGCTCGCGCCGCCGGGCGCAGATTAATTTGCTGTACTGCTTCCCGGAAAAAAGCGAGTACGAGCGGGAAGCGATTATCGACGCCATGTATGCCTCGGCGCCGCAGGCGATGGTGATGATGGCCGAGCTGGGCCTGCGCGATCCGCAGAAAATCCTTGCCCGCGTCGACTGGCAGGGGAAAGCGATCATCGACGAGATGCAGCGCAATAATGAGAAGGTGATTTTTCTCGTTCCGCATGCATGGGGTGTGGATATCCCGGCGATGCTGATGGCCTCCGGCGGGCAGAAGATGGCGGCGATGTTCCATAACCAGGGTAACCCGGTGTTCGATTACGTGTGGAATACCGTGCGTCGTCGTTTTGGCGGGCGTATGCACGCGCGCAACGATGGGATCAAACCGTTTATTCAGTCGGTGCGCCAGGGCTACTGGGGCTACTATCTGCCCGATCAGGATCACGGCGCCGAACACAGCGAGTTTGTGGATTTCTTTGCTACCTACAAGGCCACGCTGCCGGCGATTGGCCGCTTAATGAAAGTGTGCCGCGCCCGCGTCGTACCGCTGTTCCCGGTCTACGATGGCAAGACGCACCGCCTGACGGTGCTGGTGCGCCCGCCGATGGACGATCTGCTGGACGCTGACGATACGACCATCGCCCGGCGGATGAACGAAGAAGTGGAAGTGTTTGTTAAGCCGCACACCGAGCAGTATACCTGGATCCTGAAGCTGCTGAAAACGCGCAAGCCGGGTGAAATCGAGCCCTATAAACGCAAAGAGCTGTTCCCGAAAAAGAAATAAAAAAAGCCTCCGTCAGGAGGCTTTTTTATCTCTACCGTGCTTACTCGACGGTGAGGATACGAGTGGTGTTGGTGCTGCCGATGGTGCTCATCACGTCACCCTGGGTCACGACCACGAGGTCGCCGGAGACCAGATAGCCTTTGTCCCGCAGCAGATTGACGGCGTCGTGCGCGGCGGCCACCCCGTCATTCTGGCTGTCGAAGAACACCGGCGTCACCCCGCGGTAGAGGGCGGTCAGGTTCAGGGTGCGCTCGTGGCGGGAGAGGGCGAAAATCGGCAGACCGGAGCTAATGCGCGAAGTCATCAGCGCGGTACGGCCCGATTCGGTCATGGTGATGATGGCGGTAATGCCTTTCAGGTGGTTGGCGGCATACATCGCCGACATGGCAATCGCTTCTTCCACGTTGTCGAACTGGACGTCCAGACGGTGTTTGGAGACGTTGAGGCTAGGGATTTTTTCCGCGCCCAGACACACGCGCGCCATCGCGGCCACGGTTTCCGAAGGATACTGACCGGCAGCGGTCTCCGCGGAGAGCATCACCGCATCGGTACCATCCAGCACGGCGTTGGCCACGTCCATCACTTCCGCGCGAGTCGGCATCGGGTTGGTGATCATCGACTCCATCATCTGGGTGGCGGTGATGACGGAACGGTTCAGCTGACGGGCACGACGGATCAGCGCTTTCTGGATGCCCACCAGCTCAGGATCGCCGATCTCGACGCCGAGGTCGCCACGGGCAACCATTACCACATCGGAGGCGAGGATCACGTCGTCCATCGCATCCTGATCGCAAACCGCTTCGGCACGCTCAACTTTGGCGACGATTTTCGCATCGCAGCCGGCATCGCGCGCCAGGCGACGGGCGTAGTTCAGGTCTTCGCCGCAGCGCGGGAAAGAGACGGCCAGGTAGTCGACGCCGATTTTAGCGGCGGTGACGATATCAGCTTTATCTTTGTCGGTCAGCGCTTCGGCAGACAGGCCGCCGCCCAGCTTGTTGATCCCTTTGTTGTTGGACAACGGGCCGCCGACGGTCACTTCAGTGAACACTTTCATCCCCTGAACTTCGAGGACTTTCAGCTGCACGCGACCATCGTCGAGCAATAAGATATCGCCCGGCACGACGTCCGCCGGCAGGCCTTTATAGTCGATCCCGACTTTCTCTTTGTCGCCTTCGCCTTTGCCAAGGTTTGCGTCGAGCAGGAATTTATCGCCGACGTTGAGGAAAATTTTGCCTTCTTTGAAGGTCGATACGCGAATTTTTGGTCCCTGGAGGTCGCCGAGGATGGCCACATGACGGCCCAGTTTTGCCGCAATCTCACGCACTTTGTCGGCACGGAGCTGATGATCTTCCGGGGTGCCGTGAGAGAAGTTCATACGTACTACGTTTGCGCCCGCGGCGATAACCTTTTCCAGGTTGTTATCGCGGTCAGTTGCCGGGCCTAAGGTAGTAACGATTTTGGTTCTGCGAAGCCTTCTGGACATGTAATACTCCGTTGACTGATACAACTTTGGTGTTGCGTGAACATGGATTCGGTAGCGCCAGCCTGCAACGTCGCACAGCCGGATCGTTATCGAAGGTGTAATGGGGTACTGCTTGTTATCAACTTTTATTGATTATCACTGGGTACGAATGGTTCTTTATCAAAACGCGATTCCTTCAGCGCTTCCTTGACCCTCTTCAAGTTATCTCTGAATTTTGCCCCCCGACGCAAGGTAAAGCCAGTCGCCAACACGTCAATGACGGTCAACTGGGCCAAACGGGAGACCATCGGCATATAGATGTCGGTATCTTCCGGCACATCAAGGGTAATGGCGAGCGTGGCTTCCCTGGCTAGCGGCGTACCGGCGGAGGTGAGCGCGATCACCATGGCATCGTTTTCACGAGCCAGCTGCGCCAGCTCCACCAGGCTCTTGGTTCTTCCGGTATGCGAGATAATCACCACCACATCATCGTCATCGCAATTCATACAGCTCATGCGTTGCAGGACAATGTCGTCGGAATAGATGACCGGCACGTTAAAGCGGAAAAATTTGTTCATCGCGTCGTGAGCGACCGCCGCTGAGGAGCCGAGGCCGAAAAAGGCGATTTTTTTGGCCTGAGTCAGCAGATCCACCGCGCGATTTACCGCCGACATGTCGAGAGAATGGTGCACCTGATCTAAACTCGCCATGGCCGATTCGAATATTTTTCCCGTGTATGACTCAACGCTGTCGTCTTCATCGACATTCCGGTTAACATAGAGCGTGCCGTGCGCAAGGCTCTGGGCCAGATGCAGTTTGAAGTCAGGGAATCCGCGGGTTTCGAGACTACGGCAGAAGCGATTGACGGTCGGTTCGCTAACGCCGGCCTCAAGGGCGAGGGCGGCGATGCTCGAATGAATGGCCTGCTCGGGGGTGGCGAGGATCACTTCCGCCACTTTGCGTTCAGATTTGCTAAGGTGTTCCAGTCGGGACTGGATTTTTTCCAGCATGTTCATTAGTAACAGGGCGCTCATCAATGGAAACGATTTCATTAATGGGTGAAATCATTGGGCGTTTTAGCAAGAATATACCCCTCCGCAAGCGCAAGCGGTGAGGAATGACGTGAAATGATGTTGTTTTTTTTCATTACATGATCAGGGTCGTATTTTACTGACCTGAACCAGGTACAAACAACGAACAATAACGGCCGAATGCCCAAATCATCGCCGAATGTTTTCACCCTGTGCGGTTTTACCGCCGCAAACGAAGGGGAAGGCTTTCGGGAAATACGTAAACACAGTACAGTGCAGTGTAAGAAAATTACAAATATAGCCTGGCAAAAGCACCAGACTATCAACTGAGGAGAATGACATGGCGGTAACGCAAACGGCCCAGGCATGCGACCTGGTCATTTTCGGCGCGAAGGGCGACCTGGCGCGGCGTAAATTGTTGCCTTCCCTGTATCAGCTTGAAAAGGCGGGCCAGATCCACGCTGACACCAGAATCATTGGCGTCGGCCGTGCCGACTGGGATAAAGCGGCTTATACCAAAGTCGTGCGCGAAGCGCTGGAAACCTTCATGAAGGAAAAAATTGATGAAGGTTTGTGGGATACCCTGAGCGGACGCCTGGAGTTCTGTAATCTTGACGTCAATGACACCAGCGGCTTCACCCGCCTGGGTGAGATGCTGGATCAAAAGAACCGTGTCACCATCAACTATTTCGCTATGCCGCCGAGCACCTTTGGCGCGATCTGTAAAGGGCTGGGCGAAGCGAAGCTTAATGCCAAGCCTGCGCGCGTGGTCATGGAAAAACCGCTCGGCACCTCGCTGGAAACCTCCCGTGAAATCAACGACCAGGTCGGCGAGTTTTTTGAAGAGTGTCAGGTCTACCGTATCGACCACTATCTCGGTAAAGAGACGGTCCTCAACCTGCTGGCGCTGCGCTTCGCCAACTCCCTGTTCGTCAATAACTGGGACTGCCGCACCATCGATCACGTCGAAATCACCGTCGCGGAAGAGGTGGGTATTGAAGGGCGCTGGGGTTACTTCGACCAGGCCGGGCAGATGCGCGACATGATCCAGAACCACCTGCTGCAGATCCTGTGCATGATTGCCATGTCGCCGCCGTCCGATCTCAGCGCCGACAGCATCCGTGATGAAAAGGTCAAGGTGCTGAAATCCCTGCGCCGTATTGACCGCTCCAACGTGCGCGAGAAAACCGTTCGCGGCCAGTATACCGCCGGCTTTGCCCAGGGCAAAAAAGTGCCTGGCTATCTCGAAGAGGAGGGGGCCAACAAGACCAGCAACACCGAAACCTTCGTGGCGATCCGCGTCGATATCGATAACTGGCGCTGGGCTGGCGTACCGTTCTATCTGCGCACCGGCAAACGTCTGCCGACCAAATGCTCAGAGGTAGTGGTTTACTTCAAAACCCCGGAACTGAATCTGTTTAAAGAGACCTGGCAGGAGCTGCCGCAGAACAAGCTGACCATTCGCCTGCAGCCGGACGAAGGGGTAGATATCCAGGTACTGAACAAAGTGCCGGGCCTCGATCATAAACATAACCTGCAGATCACTAAACTGGATCTGAGCTACTCCGAAACCTTCAACCAGACGCACCTGGCCGATGCCTATGAACGTCTGCTGCTGGAGACCATGCGTGGCATCCAGGCGCTGTTCGTTCGCCGCGACGAAGTAGAAGAGGCGTGGAAATGGGTTGACTCCATTACCGAAGCCTGGGCAGCCGACCGCGATGCGCCGAAACCGTATCAGGCCGGGACCTGGGGACCGGTTGCGTCGGTGGCCATGATCACTCGCGACGGTCGTTCATGGAACGAGTTCGAGTAAGGCTGGAGGCTAATCCGTCAGGGTTATTTTACCGGTAACATGATCTGACGCAGAAAGTCGCACGCTTTTTAATCTTTTAAGCCCCGTGAGGATTCACCCACGGGGCTTTTTTTATTACACTGCCTGCAGACATTTTGCCCCTGAGCGCTGGTGTTTGTGGCCTTTACCACGTCAACACGTCATCACGCAGCGGCCGGACAGATAAAAATTTGAGGAGCCTTTATGAATTCGACAATGTTACGGGTAACAAATCGCATTATCGAACGGTCGCGTGACACCCGCGCGGCTTACCTCGCAAGGATTAACCAGGCCAAAACCGACACCGTGCATCGTGCGCAACTGGCCTGCGGCAATCTGGCTCACGGATTCGCGGCCTGCCAGGCTGACGACAAAGCCTCCCTGAAGAGCATGTTGCGCAACAACATTGCCATCATCACCTCCTACAACGACATGTTGTCCGCTCACCAGCCCTATGAACACTACCCGGAGATCATCCGCAAAGCGCTGCACAGCGCCAATGCGGTCGGCCAGGTCGCCGGCGGCGTGCCGGCGATGTGCGACGGCGTAACGCAGGGGCAGGACGGGATGGAGCTTTCACTCCTGAGCCGCGAGGTGATCGCTATGTCCGCCGCCATCGGCCTGTCGCATAACATGTTCGACGGGGCCCTGTATCTCGGGGTCTGCGATAAAATTGTTCCCGGTCTGACCATGGCGGCGCTCTCATTTGGCCATCTGCCGTCGGTCTTTATTCCCTCCGGTCCGATGACCAGCGGCCTGCCGAATAAAGAGAAGGTTCGCATTCGCCAGCTGTATGCAGAAGGGAAAGTTGACCGTATGGCGCTCCTGGAGTCCGAAGCCGCCTCTTATCACGCGCCGGGGACCTGTACTTTCTACGGAACGGCGAACACCAACCAGATGGTGGTCGAATTTATGGGCATGCAGCTGCCGGGCTCGTCCTTTGTCCATCCGGATGCTCCGCTGCGGGAAGCGCTGACCGCCGCCGCCGCGCGCCAGGTCACCCGCATGACCGGCAACGGCCATGAGTGGATGCCGCTGGGCAAAATGTTTGACGAAAAAGTGGTGGTCAACGGCATAGTGGCGCTGCTGGCGACCGGTGGCTCCACCAACCACACTATGCACCTGGTGGCGATGGCCCGCGCGGCGGGAATTATCATTAACTGGGACGATTTCTCCGACCTGTCAGACGTGGTGCCGCTGCTGGCGCGCCTCTATCCCAACGGCCCGGCGGATATCAACCACTTCCAGGCGGCAGGCGGCGTTCCGGTACTGGTGCGCGAGCTGCTGAAAGGCGGCCTGCTGCATGAGGATGTTCACACCGTGGCCGGCTTTGGCCTGTCGCGCTACACCCTGGAGCCATGGCTGAATAACGGCGAGCTGGACTGGCGCGAAGGGGCGACAGCGCCATTGGACGACCAGGTCATCGCGACCTTTGAAAAACCATTCTCCCGCCACGGCGGCACCAAGGTGCTGAGCGGCAACCTGGGACGCGCGGTGATGAAAACTTCGGCGGTCCCGGTGGAGAACCAGGTGATTGAAGCGCCGGCGGTGGTATTCGAGAGCCAGCACGACGTGTTGCCGGCCTTTGAAGCGGGGCTGCTGGACAAAGACTGCGTGGTGGTGGTCCGTCATCAGGGGCCAAAAGCGAACGGGATGCCAGAATTACATAAACTTATGCCGCCACTTGGTGTATTATTGGACCGGCGTTTCAAAATAGCGCTGGTGACCGATGGCCGACTCTCTGGCGCCTCCGGTAAAGTCCCGTCAGCCATTCACGTCACGCCTGAAGCGTATGATGGCGGCTTGCTGGCGAAAGTGCGCGATGGCGATCTTATTCGCGTGAACGGACAGACGGGGGAACTGACGCTGCTGGTGGATGAGGCCGAACTGGCGGCGCGTCAGCCGCATATCCCTGACCTCAGCGCGTCGCGCGTGGGAACCGGTCGGGAGATGTTTGGGGCGCTGCGTGAGAAGCTCTCTGGCGCGGAGCAGGGCGCAACCTGCATCACTTTTTAAGACGATTTAATTTCTAGATCTGGCGAGAGAAAATCCTGATGAAAAACTGGAAAACAACAGCAGAAGCAATCCTCACCTCCGGTCCGGTTGTCCCGGTTATCGTAGTGAAAAAGCTGGAGCACGCGGTACCGATGGCGAAAGCGCTGGTGGCGGGCGGCGTTCGCGTGCTGGAAGTTACCCTGCGCACCGAGTGCGCCCTGGAGGCGATCCGCGCGATTGCCAAAGAAGTTCCGGACGCGATTGTCGGCGCGGGCACGGTTACCAACGTTGAGCAGTTGAAAGCGGTAACGGAAGCCGGCGCGCAGTTCGCTATCAGCCCGGGTCTTACCGAATCCCTGCTGAAAGCGGCGACCGAAGACGGCACCATCCCGCTGATCCCGGGGATCAGCACGGTATCTGAGCTGATGCTGGGTATGCAGTATGGCCTGAAAGAGTTTAAATTCTTCCCGGCGGAAGCCAACGGCGGCGTGAAAGCCCTGCAGGCGATTGCGGGTCCGTTCGGCCACATTCGTTTCTGCCCGACCGGCGGTATCTCTCCGGCCAACTACCGTGACTACCTGGCGCTGAACAGCGTACTGTGCATCGGCGGTTCCTGGCTGGTGCCAGCCGACGCCCTCGAAGCCGGCGACTACGATCGCATCACCACCCTCGCGCGAGAAGCGGTGGAAGGCGCGAAATAAACCACGCCTCCAGGTCAACAACCCGATCTGCGGCAACGCGACCGGGTTTTTTTGTCTTTACCCTTCGACGATGACCGCCGCGGCGGCGGCTTTAGCCCGCGCCACGGCCTCCTCAACCGAATCGGCGACGGCGAGGGTTACCCCCAGGCGGCGGGTACCGTCAATCTCCGGCTTGCCGAACAGACGCAGCTGCAGGCCAGCCCCGACGGCCAACTGCAGCTGGCCAAAGCTGACGTTCTGGCTGGACAACTGCGGAAGGATCACCGCGGAGGCGGCCGGGCCATACTGGCGGATAGCGCCGACGGGTAGCCCGAGGAAGGCGCGAACGTGCAGGGCGAATTCCGAGAGATCCTGGGAGATAAGCGTCACCATCCCGGTGTCGTGTGGTCGCGGGGAGACTTCGCTGAAGATCACCTCGTCGCCGCATACGAACAGCTCCACGCCAAACAGACCATAACCTCCCAGCGCCAGCACCACCTTGCGGGCGATGGTCTGGGCACGCTCGAGGGCCAGGTCGCTCATCTGCTGTGGCTGCCAGGACTCGCGGTAGTCGCCGTCTTCCTGACGATGACCAACCGGAGCGCAGAAATGCACGCCATCGACAGCGCTGACGGTGAGCAGGGTGATTTCGAAATCGAAGTTCACCACCCCCTCGACGATCACCCGTCCGGCGCCAGCGCGGCCGCCCTGCTGCGCATAGCGCCAGGCTTCGCTGAGCTGGTCAGCCGAGCGGATAAAGCTCTGGCCTTTGCCGGAGGAGCTCATCACCGGTTTAACGATGCATGGCAAACCGATCTCGGTAACCGCCGCGCGGAAGCCTTCTTCGCTGTCGGCAAAACGATAGCGGGAGGTGGGAAGCTGCAGCTCTTCCGCCGCCAGGCGGCGAATGCCTTCGCGGTTCATGGTGAGCTTTGCCGCCCGCGCCGTGGGGACCACTTTCTGCCCGGCCTGTTCCAGTTCGACCAGGGTGTCGGTAGCGATAGCTTCGATCTCCGGCACGATGTAATCGGGTTTTTCCTGTTCAATCAGGGCGCGCAGGCTCTCGCCGTGCAGCATATTGATGACGTGGGCGCGGTGGGCGACCTGCATCGCCGGGGCATCGGGGTAGCGGTCTACGGCGATGGTTTCAATGCCCAGACGCTGACATTCAATAGCGACTTCTTTACCCAACTCGCCGGAACCTAACAGCATAACTTTGGTGGCTGCCGGGCGCAGCGCGGTGCCTAATACAGTCATAACTCTCATCCGCAGTAAAAAAAGATGGCAGCGATTATAAACGAAAACGTTTGCGTATGTCTTTACGCGCGTAACGCGCGTGAGTTGAGTCCGGGAGGGAAATTTGCTATACTGTATAAAAATACAGTGTTGAGGGGCTGCAGTATGGCGGTTGAAATTAAATATGTGGTGATCCGCGAAGGTGAGGAAAAAATGTCTTTTGCCAGCAAAAAAGAGGCCGACGCTTACGACAAAATGCTCGATCTGGCAGAGGTGCTGAATGACTGGCTGGTGGCATCGCCGCTGGAGATGGATGACGTCCAGCGCGATACCATGGCGATGTGGCTGGCGGAGCGTAAAGAAGCGCTGCAGCATATCCTGCGAGTTGGCCGACTGCCGGAGCAAGAGACACCCGCACAGGACGTCCCCGCGCCGTCGGCTACCGCCGAGACTTCTCAGGCGGATGATGACGCCGTGCCGGCGGCCAAAGCGCGCAAAGCCAGGGCAGCCTGAACGCTGGCGGTCAGTCACTGGTCGGTCGGCTCCGATGCTGCCGTCGCACGTACCTTTGCGCATCTTTAGCCATATCTAACATTTCCTGACATCGCGTCGTTTAGGCTGATAACAGTGTTTGTCACCTGAGAGGAAAACCATGGCTAACTGGCTACATCAACTGCAGTCGCTGCTCGGGCAGCAGGGTGCGTCACCGTCCGGCGAGTCGTCAAAAGGGAGCGGCCTGCTGCCCGGCGCCATCGGTGGGCTGGCCGGATTGCTGGTGGCCAGCAAATCGTCACGCAAATTGTTGGCGAAATATGGCACTAGCGCGCTGCTGGCAGGCGGCGGGGCGGTGGCGGGCACGGTGTTATGGAACAAGTATCAGCAGAAAATGCGCGCGCAGAATACGTCCGCCCAGGCGCCTGAGACGGCAGCGGCGCCGACGGATGTCGATCCGCGCAGCGTGCGGCTGATCACGGCCCTGGTATTTGCCGCGAAAAGCGACGGTCATATTGATGACCACGAGCGGGCGAATATTGAAACTCAGCTGCGGGCGGCCAATATTGACGTTCAGGCCCGGGTGCTAATTGACCAGGCGCTGGCCCAGCCGCTGGATCCGCAGCGTCTCGCCGAGGGCATCATCGACCCGCAGGAGGCGCTGGAGATCTACTACGTCAGCTGCGCGGTGATTGATATCGACCATTTTATGGAGCGTAGCTACCTTAATGCGCTGGGAGACGCCCTGGCGCTGCCGAAAGATGTCCGGGCCGATATAGAACAGGATATCCAGTCACAAAAACAAGCGCTAAGCGTCTAAATCATCACGTTTCGCTTGCATCGCTCGCGTCTTTTGCCACCCTTATAGACACGTCATCATTCAGGCGCCACCCTGCGGCCTGAATGCTCTTGTGTCACGATAAAGCAGCAGAAGAATAACATGCCACCTAAAGCTAAACGGATCCCTCACGCCATGACCTTGCATGGCGATACACGCATCGATAATTATTACTGGCTGCGCGACGATGAGCGCGCGCGACCTGACGTGCTGGAGTATCTGCACGCGGAGAACGCTTACGGCAAGCAAGTGATGGATTCGCAGCTCAGCCTGCAGGAGCGTCTGCTGAAGGAGATTATCGACCGCATTCCGCAGCGGGAAGTCTCTGCCCCCTACAGTAAAAACGGCTTTCGCTACCGTCAGGTGTATGAGCCGGGCTGCGAATACGCTATCTACCAGCGGCAGTCGGTGCTGAAAGAAGAGTGGGATGAGTGGGAGATCCTGCTCGACGCCAACCAGCGGGCGGCGAAGAGCGAGTTCTACACCCTGGGCGGACTGGGCATTGCGCCCAATAACCAGCTAATGGCGGTGGCGGAAGATTACCTTTCCCGCCGCCAGTACGGCCTGCGCTTTTGCGACCTCAGCAACGGCGAGTGGTACCCGGAAATCCTCGAAAATGTCACCTCCGGCTTTGCCTGGAGCAACGATTCACGCTTTGTTTGGTATGTGCGTAAACATCCCACCACGCTGCTCCCTTATCAGGTCTGGCGCCACACCGTCGGGACACCGGCGCAGAGCGACGCGCTGGTCTACGAGGAAAAAGATGAGACCTTCTACGTCAGCGTGCATAAAACCACCTCCCAGCAGTTCGTGGTAATTTATCTCTCCAGTGCCACCACCAGCGAAGTGCTGCTGCTCAACGCCGAACTGCCAGACGCCGAGTCGGTCTGCTTTCTGCCACGGCGTAAAGATCATGAATACAGTCTTGATCACTATCAGCACGCTTTCTATCTTCGTTCCAACCGGGAGGGGAAGAATTTCGGCCTCTACCGTACCGTGCTGCGTGATGAAGAACAGTGGACCACGCTGATCCCCCCGCGTCACGACGTGATGCTCGAAGGATTTACCCTGTTTACCGACTGGCTGGTTGTGGAAGAGCGTCAGCGTGGCCTGACCAGTCTGCGGCAAATTAACCGCAAGACCCGGGAGGTGGTGGGGATCGCTTTTGACGATCCGGCCTATGTCACCTGGCTTGCCTATAATCCGGAGCCCGAAACGTCGCGACTGCGCTACGGCTATTCCTCCATGACTACGCCGGATACGCTGTTTGAACTGGATATGGATACCGGCGAACGAAGAGTGATCAAACAGCAGGAGGTAAAGGGGCTGGATACGAGCTGCTACCAGAGCGAACATCTGTGGGTGACCGCCCGCGATGGCGTCGAAGTCCCGGTCTCTCTGGTCTACCATCGCGAACATTTTCGCCAAGGGAGCAACCCGCTGCTGGTCTATGGCTATGGCTCATATGGCGAGAGTATCGATGCCGATTTCAGCGCCAGCCGGCTGAGCCTGCTCAACCGCGGCTTTGTCTACGCCATCGCCCACGTCCGCGGCGGCGGCGAGCTGGGTCAGCAATGGTATGAAGACGGTAAATTCCTGTGTAAGAAAAATACCTTCAACGACTATCTGGACGTCTGTGACGCGCTGCTTGCCCAGGGGTACGGCGATCCGCGGCTTTGCTACGGCATGGGGGGCAGCGCCGGCGGAATGCTGATGGGCGTGGCCGTGAATGAACGGCCAGAGCTGTTCCATGGTGTGATAGCCCAGGTGCCGTTCGTCGATGTGGTGACCACCATGCTGGATGAAACTATTCCGCTGACCACCGGTGAATTTGAAGAGTGGGGAAATCCGCAGGATGAAACCTATTATCACTATATGAAAAGCTACAGTCCCTATGACGGCGTGAGGGCGCAGGCCTATCCCCACATGCTGGTGACTACCGGTCTGCATGATTCCCAGGTGCAATACTGGGAGCCGGCTAAATGGGTGGCGAAACTGCGGGAACTGAAAACCGACGATAACCTGCTGCTGCTCTGCACCGATATGGATTCCGGACATGGCGGAAAATCCGGGCGCTTTAAAAGCTATGAAGGGGTGGCGCTGGAGTACGCCTTTTTCATCGCTCTGGCGCAGGGGACACTGCCGGGAAAAGCGGCAGTGTAGGGGCTATTCCCCGAGGTAATGCCTGAGCGTCAGGCGCAGTTCGGGGCTCATGCGGTCGAGATTGTTGAATAACCAGCGCAGATAGCCTGGATCGTTTTCAGCAATCTCGGCGACGGCCTTACCCCGGTATTTGCCGAAGGTAAAAGTAGTCAGCAGCGCCGGCCGACCGGTGATATCGGCCATTTGGTCAGGGGTCCAGCCGGAAACATTGATGATATCCAGCAGCAGCGCGGCGGTGATATAGCAGTCATACAGCGCCCGGTGGTGATGCAGTCCCGGCGGCGTAGTCACGTTCAGCTTACGTGACTTATATAACCCCATATTGCTGTATTTGATTCCCGGCCACAGGCGTCGGGCCAGCTTCATCGTACAGATCCACTCGCCGTGCATCTCCGGCAACACCCGGCGATCGAAGCTGGCGTTATGCGCGACGTACCACGGGCTGCCATGATAGTGCGGAATAATCTCCTCAATCCACGGCTTATCGGCGACCATCTCTTCCGTGATCCGGTGGATAGCCATCGCCTGCGGGCTGATGGGCCGATCGGGACGCACCAGATGGCTCATGGGATTGGTAATTTGCCCGTCGACTATATCGACCGAGGCGATTTCAACGATGCCCCCCTGCAGGCCGCAGGTTTCGGTATCAATGACGCGCAGCATGGCTCGCTCCAGAGCAAAACAAATAGCGTAATGGAATTGGTCGGGCTTGCCAACCGACGGGGAGGAGGCGAGCACGCATTATTTCTGTTTCGGCTCCCACGGTAGTCGCGAAAGGGAGACGGAGGCCAACCGATGGGCGATCAGTCGTTCACGGAACCAGTCGCGCAGATGTGCAGGCTGTTCACGCTCGACTAAATCAGCGACCACCGGCATATTGTACCGTTCCTTAAAAGCAACGCCGGCGGCGGCGAGATCGACATTGACTTTATCCATCTCATCTTGCGAAATTTTGGCCAGATTTCTTTCCATCATCCACTCCACTCTGCTTATAAATCCGGTCAGGGCCAGATGCCTGGCTCGACTCTGGCATTATACAGGGTTATTCTCTGTGCTACAGACATAACAAAAGGGAATGACGAATATGCGACTTCTTGCTGGACGCGCGTTGCGTCTCTCCGTTGCGCTTGCCGGGATGTTAACCGCGGCGGGCGCCTTCGCCCACGCTCACCTGCAGCAGCAGATCCCGACCGCCGGGGCGCAGCTTTCAGCTTCCCCACAGACGCTGACGCTCAGTTTTTCCGAAGGTATTGAACCCGCATTCAGCGGCGTGACCGTCACCGGTCCGCAGCAGCATGCGGTGGCTACCGGAAAACTGACCCGCAGCGCCGATAATCCCGCCGAGGTCACGTTACCTTTGGCGGAAGCCTTGCCGCCGGGAGAGTACACCGTGGCATGGCATGTGGTCTCGGTGGATGGTCATAAAACCAAAGGGCAATATACCTTTAGCGTGAAGTAAGCGATGCTGACCGGGCTCTATATTACCCTGCGCTTTGGGCACTTTATCTCCCTGATGCTGGCTTTTGGCTGCGTGCTGTATGGCGCCTGGTGGGCGCCGGTACCGCTGAGACGCGTGCTGATGCTGCGCTTTTATCCACTACTGCGCCCGCTGCTGCTGATCGGCGCGATCTCTACGCTGGCGCTGTATCTCCTGCAGGGAGGAATAATGGGCGAGGGCTGGACGGATGTCTGGCGACCCGCCGTCTGGCAGGCGGTGGCCGGGACCCGCTTTGGTGGAGTGTGGATCTGGCAGATCCTACTGGCGTGGATCGCGCTTGCGGTAGTGTGGATCCGTCCCCGTCACGGCGCCCGCCAGCTGGTGGCCCTGCTGGCGGCACAGCTGCTGCTTTCCGCCGGGGTAGGGCACGCCGCTATGCACGATGGTCTCACCGGCGTGCTGCAGCGGACAAACCACGCTGTGCATCTCTTCTGCGTCGCCAGCTGGTTTGGCGGTCTGTTGCCCTTTATCTATTGCCTGCGCCTGGCGCAGGGGCGCTGGCGGCCGGCCGCGGTCTATACCATGGCGCGCTTTTCACGTTACGGGCATCTGGCCGTCGCCGGCACGATTGCCAGCGGAGCGCTCAATGCGCTGTTGATCCAGGGAGGATTGATTGGCGCATCGCCGTGGGGACGCATGTTGTTGATCAAATGTGCGCTGGTCGCCGGGATGGTGGTAATTGCGTTAGTGAACAGGTATGTTCTGGTACCGCGCATGTCGGCAAGCGGTTCGCAGGCGGAAAGCCTGATCCTGCGAACCACGCAGGCTGAAATAGGGCTGGGCGCGCTGGCGCTGCTGGCCGTCAGTCTGTTTGCCACCTGGGAACCTTATTGAATTAACTGGCAAAATCATGAAAAAAATTGTTCTGACCATGTTGTTACTGGCAAGCTCCGGGGCTGCTCTGGCAGCGCCGCAAATTATCACCGTGAGCCGTTTTGAGGTGGGGAAGGAGAGCTGGGCGTTCAACCGGGAAGAGGTTATGTTGACCTGTCGACCGGGTAACGCGCTTTACGCCATCAACCCGAGCACGCTGGTTCAGTATCCGCTCAATGAGGTGGCTGAGCAGCAGGTCAAAGCCGGCAAAACCACCGCGCAGCCGATCTCAGTGATCCAGATCGACGATCCGCAGCATCCGGGACAAAAAATGAGCCTCGCGCCCTTTATCGAGCGAGCGCAGAAGCTCTGCTAAACTTTCTCGCTATCCTGCTGTAATAACATCAAAAAAACCGCCCTTGCCGGACAACGGCAGTGGCGGTTTTTTCGCTGGCAGAGGCCCCCTTTCCAGGAATTATGCAGCCACTTTGGCCGCGGACTGGAAAAGCTGACGCGTTAAACTATTCTTATAGTGCAAGGCGACTTAGCCTGCATTAATGCCAACTTTTAGCGCACGGCTCTCTCCCAAGAGCCATTTCCCTGGACCGAATACAGGAATCGTATTCGGTCTCTTTTTATCTTTATCTGTCTTCTTTCCCAAGAGCCAGCGACATCCTGTCAGTCAAACACCCGCTGGCCTCTGGATGTCCCGTTATAGCACACCGTTTTTAGCATACACAATTCATTTACACATAAATCGCATCCTGTGGAAGGGGAGGTGGCAACGGTGGAACCGTAAACGAGGGCGGAGAAAAGAAAAAACCTGCACCTAAACAGGCCCGGCGTGCAGGTTAACTGGCGGGCCAACATCGGAAGCCTGCTAGTATACATATTTGTATGATAAATAAAATAAGCAAAATCTAAACGATTTGGCAATTCATGCGATTACACCTCGCCGGCTGACGAGGTGGCATAAATAATAAGCACGAGCACTTTTGCGGGCGGAAAATATTATTGCGGAACGCTGAATGTAGGGTATATCTGGCTTTCCAGATAGCAGAGCAATAGCCAAATTTCATCGCTGAAAATAAACCATATGCTCCCGAGCAGAATGACCGCCAGAATAATCAGCAGAAAAATTTCGGTTTTACTCATTATGCAAGCGACTATCCGGTGGCCTTCGGGGACCCTGATAGTAGCGAAATATTGACATAATAAGCAAACGCCATGTTGTAATTCGGCTTCACCGACAGTGCAATTTAGTCACCGGCATGCCGCTGCGTCAATATTGCCACCTGCTCCGTCAGCTGATCCAGCAGCTGGAATCGCCGCCGATATTCAGCCCGTTTTTTACTGGCGATACTCTCCAGCGATTTTCTTTCCAGACATAGCGGTAGCCGCCAGCGCCAGGGGCTTTCCGGCTGGCCGTCGATAGACTGCCAGAACTCGTCGTAGCTGGCGTGGAAATGGCGGCCTTTGCTCAGGCGATAGCGCAGGGCGCGGAACACGTGACCATTATCGCTGACGCCGTAAATAGCCGCGATTTGGCTGCGCGCGGCCAGCTGCCAGATAAACTCCAGCAGCAGGCGCTTCGGAAACAGGCCGTAGCAGGCGCGAGTCGCCTGCTTAATCACCTCATGAGAAACGTGACGTCGTGGCCCCTGCAGACCGCCGATAACCAGCTGCCAGGCATCGTGATCACGGGTTACGCTGAAGGTGGCGCTGGCCAGCAGGGTGTGGTCGCTGTCGCGCAGCCACAGAGTGGTTTCACCCTCACGTTCGGCTTTGCCTGCCGAGGAGGCATAAAGAGTAAACCGGCGGTCCTCTTTTCCGTTTAACGTCAGCAGCGGGACCTCAGACACCGCGGTCATAGCGTGCGCCAGCCGCGATCCGCGTAGGGTGTCGATATAGCGATAATGGTTGATTACCGCCACCGCCCGCTGCCAGGCGTTGAGATCGCGGGTCAGATATTGACGGTGTACTTTGCCCGGCAGCGTAGCCTGCGCGGCCAGCAGCTGATTAAAATCATCCCGAGCGCTGAGCGCTTCCAGCATCGCTCTGGTGGCGTTATAAAATAAGGCCGTGCGCAGCAAAAACTTAAAGCGGTAATTTTTTTGCCGCCAGATGGGGGCAGGTGTCAATCTGCCCATCACCAGATCGGCAATAAGATGCGAGCGCGGCGCTAGCACGCCGGATGAATGCAAGCTATTGTCTGTCACGATAAACACCTCGTTGTGATTTCCCCCTATTTTAAAGCGAGCCACTGACAAGCTTAATCCTCTGGCGGACTATATTTGCCGTCTGTTTAAAATTGATTGAGGTGTAAATTAAATTCCGTGGACCTTTGCTGGAATTACCTATAATTACCGCTGAGAGGTAATTATATGTATCAACGTATTAACGGCAGCGACTGGCGTAATATCTGGCTGATGGGCGATCTGCATGGCTGCTTTGCGCTGCTGATGAATCGCCTGCGTCAGTTGCGCTTTGATCCCTGGGCCGATCTGCTGATCTCGGTGGGCGATCTGATCGATCGCGGGCCGCAGAGCGCCGATTGTCTTGGCCTGTTGCGCTGTCGCTGGTTCAGGACCGTTCGGGGGAATCATGAGCAGATGGCGCTGGAGGCGCTGGAGAGCGGAGATATGCGGCTCTGGCAGATGAACGGTGGCGACTGGTACGTCAAGGGCGATGCGCGGCAGCGGGCCGACGTCGATCGGCTGCTGGCGCACTGTCGGCGGCTACCGTTGATTATTGAAGTGGAATGCGGGAAAGCGCGGCATGTGATCGCCCACGCCGATTACCCGGCGCCGGTCTATCGCTGGCAGCAGCCGGTGGATCCCCAACGGGTACTATGGAGCCGCCATCGTCTGAGTGAACACCTGGCGGGGCGCCATGGCGCTATTGGCGGCGCAGACCATTTCTGGTTTGGCCATACGCCGCTTCAGGCGCGTTATGACCACGATAATCAACACTATATTGATACGGGCGCTGTGTTTGGTGGGATGCTGACGCTGGTGGCGCTGCAGTCGGCAGGCTAAAAGTCGCTGTATTCGCTGGCGGGTTGCCAGAAGCCATCAATAAAATCTTCTATCGGGTAGCAGCCACCGTGGCGGATCCGCTGATCCTCCATCGCCACTAAGCACTGCGTTTCCTCGCGGTAGACGTCAACCACAATGTCCTCGCAGCCGCCATCCAGATAGCAAATAAACAACACTAAGGCAAACATCCTGGCCTCATGCTCGGGTTCACATACTATTTAGTGTAGGGGATGACGGCGGGACGGGGAAATAAATAACCCGTCTCAGGCGACGGGTTCATTGGTGTCAGGCAAGGCGCATGACCCAGGCATCGGACTGGCGGTCGTAATGTTTACGGTAGAGAACGGAATGTTCGCCATTGAGAATCGCGGGCACGCTGGTGTCGGCATCCCAGGCGTCAAGCTGCATACATAAGTCTGGATCGGATTTGCAGGGTATGCTTAACGTTCGCTCACCCTGATGCTCACCGTGCAGTTCGGCATCGTCTATTTCGAACGCGCCGATGCGGACATTGGTTTTACTCATCGCTTCACCCCATTTTTCAGCTGAGTTGTGGTACGACCAGTTATGGCCGTTATTTTTCAGCGTAGTCAATGGGGCGAAAAGCGCCAGTCAAAAAGTGCGCATTTTTTGCGCGGCCTCACACCTTGCCGGCAAAAAGTTTTCCATCGCGCACCAGTTCGCGCGGATAGCTGTTCTTCAGTCGGGAGCCGACGCGCTTCGCCAGGCCCAGCGGGACGCCCTGGAAGGTCACAATGGTTTCATCCTGCCCAGGCGCGGTTTGCGGATAGACGTCGCGCCCGCGATACCATTCCTCCGCTTCCTCCTGCGACAGCTCGAAGGCGCGCTGCGGCGCGGCAAAGGCGATAACCGCCTCATGCTGCCAGCGGTACCCCTTATTGTGCAGCTCCGCCAGGCGCACGCCGATGCGAGAAAAGCGCACCTTGCCGAACAGGGGCTCCAAAGCCAGCGGAAACAGCCACAGCTCTTTATCCCGCTGCCACAGCGTATGGCCTGCGTCCCACTCCAGGCCAACAGCCCTGGCGGCGGCAGTTACCGCGGCGGCCTCCCGGTCCTTCAGCGGCGTAAACGGGAATTTACCGACCTTATAGCCTGGCGCCGGGAGCGGATCGATCGCCGCAGTTTTGCGCAACCTCGCGACAAAGAAGCCTTCGCAATCGTAAATTTGCGGAAAAACGTGCAGAAAACCTTCCGCGGTTAAGGCGTCGGCTGCGCCGGGAAACAACTCTCCCAGCGGCAGGATCTCCACCGCCTGCGGATAGCGGGACAGCAGCCACTCAATGACCGATTGATTTTCTTCACGATTCAGGGTGCAGGTGGAATACACCAGCGTCCCGCCAGGGCGCAGAGCATGGAAGGCGCTGTCGATAAGCTCGCGCTGAGTGGCGGCGATGTCGAGGTTGCTCTCCGGCGACCAGTTTTTCAGCGCGTCGGCGTCTTTACGTACAACCCCTTCGCCGGAGCAGGGGGCGTCAAGCAGGATGGCATCGAAGGTTTCGGGCAAGGCCGCGCCAAAAACCCGGCCGTCGAAGTGGGTCAGAGCGACGTTGCTGATGCCGCAGCGGCTGATGTTGGCATGCAGCACCTTCACCCGGCTGGCGGAGAATTCATTGGCGAGAATGCCACCCGCGTTGCCCATTCGGGCTGCAATTTGGGTGGTTTTCGATCCCGGGGCGGCGGCAACGTCCATCACCCGTTCGGGCTGCCGGTTATCGGCGAACAGGGCGGCGACCGGCAGCATCGAACTGGCTTCCTGAATATAGAACAGCCCGCTGAGATGTTCGGCGGTACTGCCCAGCGGCAGCGCGTCGTCATCCTCTCGCTCGATCCAGAATCCCTCTGCGCACCAGGGCACCGGCGCGAGCTGCCAGCCGTAGGGGGCAACCAGAGAGAGGAAATCATCGACGCTAATCTTCAGCGTATTGACGCGAATACTGCGGCGTAGCGGGCGCTGACAGGCGGCGATAAAGTCGTCGAAAGAGAGATGCGCTGGCATCGCCGCGCGCATTTGAGCGAGAAACGCTTCAGGGAAATAGACAGTATTTTCAGCCACGGGCAGCGCACCACAGAAAAAAGGGTGCGCAGTTTAGCACAAACGCCCCGGCGCGTGACACCGGGGCGTGCGGTTTATCCTCTCCCCGCGCCCGGCGTTGCCCGGGGCGGGAGAAGGGGGCATTACTGCGGCAGAGCGGTGCCCCACTCCCGCCACTCTTTCGGCTCGCTCTCCTGTAGCAGGAAGTGCTTGCCATCCTGGGCCTTCGGCGCCAGCGGCGTGCCCGGCGGCGTGGCAAAGGCGATCCCGCCGCGGATAAACTGATTGAAGGTACCGGTTTTCACCACCCCGCCAATCAGGCCGAAGTCGAGGCTGTAACCCGAGGCCAGCCAGAACACCGAGTTATTACGTACCAGGTACTGGTAGCGCTTACTGATGCGCAGCTTAACCATCACCCGGTCAGACATCGACCCCAGCGACAGTCCGGTAACCGTCCCGACTTCCAGTCCGCGGAACAGGACCGGCGTACCGATGCCAAGCGACCCCGCCTCCGGCGCTTCCACCACGATGTTAAGGCCGTCGATATAACGCGAATCGCTGATCGTCGTATCCTGGATCTCAAAATCGCGTCGTGCCGGGCCGCGGCCGGGCTCAACGTTGATGTAGGCCTGGAACAGGGTGTCGAGATGTTCCACGCCCGCGGCGGAGATTTGCGGAGTGATCACCGAGAAGCGGGTCCCGGCGCGGGCGAAGGTGCCGACGTATTCCGGATAGAGCACCGCTTTCGCCTGCACTTCGTTTTTGGCGGTGATTAGCTCCAGCGACTGGATTTGACCGATGTCGATGCCGAGATAACGAATCGGCATTCCGGCCGCCATCTTCCCGGCGTCGTACGCGTGCAGGGTGATTTGGCCGCCCACGGCGCGCGCCGCCGTTTCAGATGCATAAAGGATACGTTTGTTATTCAGCCGTGCTCCGGCGCTGCTGCCATTGAGGTTATCGAAACTGATCGCCCCTTTGATCGCGCGCGCCAGCGGCGAGGCCTGCACGGTGAGTCCGTTACCGTCAAGCTTGACCTTCGCACCGCCTTCCGCCCAGAAGACGCTGTTGTTGGTCAGCAGGTAGCGGTACTCCGGCTTGATATGCAGATCGATATCGAATGCATCCTTGCGCGGTTTGACGGCGATGATCTCGCCGACGGCGAATTTACGATACAGCACCACCGAGCCGGCCTGAACGTCAGGCAGCGTCTCAGCAGACAGGCTCAGGGTAGTGGTCGGCACTTCGCTCAGGCTATTTTCCTGCGCCTTTTCAAGGTTAGCGTACAGCGGATAGCTGCTTTGCATTTTGCCTTTTTCGCCGGGGATCACCCTGATCCCGCCGTTCACCCATTCGCTGGCGCTGGCGCCCAGCACCTGCACGCCGTCGAGCCCCACTTTGACGTCCAGACGACTGTTAACCACAAATTTGCTGTCGCCGTGAATTAGATCGCGGTATTCAGGGTCAATGGCAACCTGAAAGGTTACCCCTTTGGCCGTCAGTTTACGCTCCAGCACCTGGCCGACTTTTACTCCGTGCAGCACCAGCGGCTGACCGCCGTCGATGCCGTAGCTCTCCGGCGCCGAGAGAGTAACGGTGGCGACGTTGGGCTCATCCAGCAGCGCTTTATCCGCCGGCATTACCGAGAAGTGATTGCGTGGCTCGCCTTCGCCGGGCACCAGCTCAAAGGTATTGCCGGTGAGCAGGGTGCTAATGCTGGGGTTATCGAGGGAGAGCTTCGGCTTCTTCATCTGAATCAGCGTTTTCTCCCGCAGCAGCGTCACCACGCTCGGGTCGACGGTCATCTCGCCAGTAACTTTGCCGCCGGGGTTTAGATTCAGTTTGCTTAACTGGCCCACCTCCAGCCCCTGATACATGAGCGGCGTCGAGCCCGCTTTCAGTCCATCGCCATCAGGCAGATCGAGGGTCACTACCACGCCGCGCTGGCTATGCGCCAGATCTTCATACAGGTGATATTCATCGTTTTGCGAGGCGACATGCGAATCGGCGGGGGAGTCAAAGGCGATGGCGCCGTTCACCAGCGCGGACAGGTTCTCCAGTTGCACTTTGGCCCCGCTCAGGCCGACGTCGGCCTTGACGCCTGAGACGTTCCAGAAGCGGCTGCCTTTTTTCACCAGATTGGTAAACCGGCGCTCAATTAGCACATCGATGGTCACCCCCTGATTATTGGCATTCAGGGAATAGTCATACACCCGCCCGACCGGGATTTTTCGGAAGTAGACCAGCGAGCCGCTGTTCAGAGAGCCAAGATCCGGCGCCTGCAGGTGGATCATTAGCTCGCCGTTGTTGATGCGGTATTTAGGTTGGGTGTCGAGGGCGACAAAGTGATCTTCGGGTTCACCCTTGCCCGGCATCATGCCGATGTAGTTCCCGCCCACCAGCGCATCGAGGCCCGATACGCCGGCCAGAGAGGCTTTCGGCGTGACCAGCCAGAACTGGGTCTCTTTGCGCAGCGCATCTTTCATATCGCGTTTGATGCTGGCCGAAACCTCAATCTTACTCAGATCTTTACTGAGGCTAATATCCTGGACGGTGCCGACTTCAACCCCCTGATAGCGGATCGGCGTCCGTCCCGGCACGATGCCGTTCGCGGACTGGAAATCAATCGTAATCGTCGATCCGCGATCGTCAAAGCTGGTCCAGATTAGCCAGGCGGCAATCAGCAACGCGATGACCGGCAGCAGCCAGAATGGCGAAATACGGCGTTTGGTTTTTATTCTGGCTTCAGTCTGCGAAGCGGGCGTTTCCTGACTCATGTGCGTCCCAAAGTAAGCGGCTGTCCAGCCATTCAACTGCAAGAATAGTTAAAATTACCGCGCCGCCAAAGTAAACCGCAGCCGGCCCCATGGTGAAGGCGAGGAGCTGATCGCGATTTATTAGCGACATGGTGAGTGAGATAACAAACAGATCCAGCATCGACCAACGGCCAATCCAGGTGATTAGCCGCAGCAGCAGGATGCGGGTGCGCAATCCCTGCTCGCACTTGAATTGTATGCTGAGCAGCAGGGTAAATAACACTATAACTTTGGTGAATGGCACCAAAATACTGGCGATAAACACGACCCCGGCAATGGCGATATTGCTGCTGGCCAGGGAGATGATCCCCGAGAGGATCGTGTCGTCCTGGCGCGCGCCGTTGACGTAGATGATGGAGATTGGCAACAGGTTGGCCGGAAAGAGGAAAACCAGCGAGGCAATCAGCGCCGCCCAGCTGCGCTGCAGGCTCTGCGGTCGGCGATGATGCAGCGGCGTGTGGCAGCGTCGGCAGCGGCCGCGCGCGTCGCGATAGCCGGTGTAATGACAGCCGGTGCACACCTGCAGATTATTATCGGCGCGGGTCGCCGGACGCTCGGGATAGAAACGCTCCCATAGCTCTTCGACGTTCATATGAATAAGCGTCAGGATGCTCAACAACGTCAGGGAGATAAACGCCACCAGACCGATGCCCGGCTGCAGGAAGGCGTAATCCTGCACCTTGATGGAGGCGACGCCGATGCCCACCAGATAGATATCCAGCATCACCCACTCTTTAAGCTTGCCGAGCATCAGCAGTACCGGCCGCAGGTTCATCCCCAGCACATTGCCCAGCCAGAGATAGCTGATGGAGACCACCAGCAGCACCGGGGCGACCACCGCGCAAAACAGTACCATGGCGGCGGTAATCGGATCGCCCTGCGCGGTCATCTGCCAGATCCCCTGCAGGACGTTGGCGTCGATGCGTACGCCCAACAGATGCAGGCGCAGCAAAGGCTCAGACCAGGCGAAAGGCATGAGCAATAGCATCGCGAGGGCCATGCTGCCCAGGCGGGTCAGCGACCAGTCGCGGCCATCGCGCACCTTCGCGTTACAGCGCGGACACCAGGCGCTTTGGTTGCGTTTGAGCACCGGTAAGCGGAAGAGCATGTCACACTGCGTACAGCGCTGATAATGCGCATAGGGAAGCGGCGTGCTGACGGTATGCACGACCATCTTTTTCGCAGGTTTGAAGGTGGGTGTTTTTATCGGCATTTATTACGTACAGGAATGAATGTATCTCACTATCTTAACCTATGAATGAATTCATCTTGAGCCCAAGCGCATTTAATGCTTATTTTAGTAGGCTGTACGTATCAGGCAGTAAGACAACAAAGTGAAGATATAATGAGCAAAACAGAATTTTACGCGGATCTGAACCGCGATTTCCAGGCATTAATGGCAGGTGAAACCAGTTTTCTGGCGATGATCGCCAATACCAGCGCGCTGCTGTTCGAGCGGCTGAGCGAGGTCAACTGGGCCGGTTTCTACCTTCTGGAAGGCGATACCCTGGTGTTGGGTCCGTTCCAGGGCAAACTGGCCTGCGTGCGGATCCCGGTCGGGCGAGGCGTATGCGGCGCGGCGGTGGCGCAGGCTCAGGTCCAGCGCGTCGAGGACGTCCACGCCTTTGACGGCCACATTGCCTGCGATGCCGCCAGTAATTCGGAAATTGTCTTCCCTCTGCGCGTGAATGGCCAGATTATCGGCGTGCTGGATATCGATAGTCCGGCTTACGGGCGCTTCACCGCTGAAGATGAGCAGGGGTTGCGCACGCTGGTCGAGCATCTGGAAAAACTCATTGCGGCCACGGATTATCAAAAAATCTTTACCCGTGTCGTGGGATAATCAACGGATAACGTAGCATTTAGCGAGGACGTCATTATAATGTCGCCTGTTCATGCCTGCGGCTTGTTGGCTACGTCCGTTGTAATCAGGAAATTTCATGGAAAATCAACCTAAGTTGAATAGCAGTAAAGAAGTTATCGCCTTTCTGGCCGAACGTTTCCCGCAGTGCTTTAGCGCTGAAGGTGAAGCGCGCCCCCTGAAAATCGGAATTTTTCAGGATCTCGTTGAGCGAGTGGGTGGTGAGATGAATCTCAGCAAGACCCAGCTTCGCGCTGCATTACGTCTCTACACGTCCAGCTGGCGTTATCTGTACGGCGTAAAAGCCGGCGCTATTCGCGTTGACTTGGATGGCAATCCGTGCGGCGAACTGGAAGAGCAGCACATTGCCCATGCGCGTCAGCAGCTGGAAGAAGCGAAAGCTCGCGTTCAGGCGCAGCGCGCAGCCCAGCAGGCGAAAAAACGCGAAGCCGCTGCGGCCGCAGGCCAGCAGGATGAAGGCGTTCGCCGCGAGCGTAAACCGCGTCCTCAGCAGCCGCGTCGTAAAGAAGGCGCTGAACAGCGTAACCCGCGTCCTGTTGCGGCCAAAGCCCCGCGTGAAGAGCGTCTTACTCCGGTATCGGATGTTTCCGTTCTGACCGTCGGCCAGGCGCTGAAGGTAAAAGCAGGCAATAACGCCATGGACGCCACCGTTCTGGAAATCACCAAAGATGGCGTTCGTGTACAGCTGACTTCTGGTATGTCAATGATTGTACGCGCAGAACACCTGGTGTTCTGAAACGGAGGCCGGGCCAGGCATGAACACATTTTTTAAAATCACCGCGCTTGCGGGCCTGCTGGCAATAGCAGGCCATGCATTCGCTGTTGATGACATAACCCGCGCAGATCAAATCCCCGTGCTGAAAGAAGAGCCGCAGCACGCGACGGTAAGCGAGCGCGTGACGTCGCGCTTTACCCGCTCTCATTACCGTCAGTTTGATCTCGACAACGCCTTCTCGGCAAAGATTTTTGACCGTTACCTGAACCTGCTGGACTACAGCCACAATGTGCTGCTGGCCAGCGATGTGGCGAAGTTCGCGGCTAAAAAAGACCAAATTGGCGATGAGCTGCGCAGCGGGAAACTGGACGTCTTTTACGACCTCTACAACCTGGGGCAGCAGCGCCGCTTCGAGCGCTATCAGTATGCGCTGAAGGTGCTTGAACGTCCGATGGACTTTACCGGCAATGATAATTTCAACCTTGACCGCTCCAAAGCGCCGTGGCCAAAAGACGAGGCCGAGCTGAACAAGCTGTGGGACGCTAAGGTTAAGTTTGACCAGTTAAGCCTGAAGCTGGCGGGTAAAGACGATAAAGAGATCCGCGACACCTTAACCCGTCGCTATAAGTTCGCTATCCGTCGCCTGGCGCAAACCAACAGCGAAGATGTCTTCTCGCTGGCGATGACCGCCTTCGCTCGCGAAATCGATCCGCACACAAATTATCTGTCGCCGCGTAATACCGAGCAGTTCAACACCGAAATGAGCCTCTCACTCGAGGGGATCGGCGCCGTGCTGCAGATGGATGATGACTATACCGTCATTAATTCGCTGGTGGCGGGCGGTCCAGCCGCGAAAAGCAAAGCGATCAGCGTCGGCGATCGCATCGTTGGCGTTGGCCAGACCGGGAAGTCGATGGTTGATGTCATCGGCTGGCGTCTGGATGACGTCGTGGCGCTGATTAAAGGGCCGAAGGGCAGCAAGGTTCGTCTTGAAATCCTGCCGGCCGGTAAAGGAGCCAAGACGCGTATTGTAACGCTGACCCGCGAGCGCATTCGTCTGGAAGACCGTGCGGTGAAGATGTCGGTGAAAACCGTCGGGAAAGAAAAAGTCGGCGTGCTGGATATTCCAGGCTTTTACGTTGGCCTGACCGATGACGTGAAAGTGCAGCTGCAGAAGCTGGAAAAACAGAACGTCAGCAGCATCATCATTGACCTGCGCAGCAACGGCGGCGGAGCGCTGACAGAGGCGGTATCGCTCTCGGGTCTGTTTATTCCGTCCGGTCCGGTGGTGCAGGTGCGGGATAATAATGGCAAAGTGCGCGAAGACAGCGACAACGATGGCGTGGTTTATTACAAAGGGCCGCTGGTGGTGCTGGTTGACCGCTTTAGCGCCTCGGCGTCTGAGATCTTCGCCGCAGCGATGCAGGACTATGGCCGCGCGCTGATCGTTGGCGAACCGACCTTCGGTAAAGGGACGGTACAGCAGTATCGCTCGTTGAATCGTATTTACGATCAAATGCTGCGTCCGGAGTGGCCGGCGTTGGGTTCCGTCCAGTACACCATCCAGAAGTTCTATCGTATTAACGGCGGCAGTACGCAGCGCAAAGGCGTGACGCCGGATATCATGATGCCAACCGGCAATGAAGATCGCGAAACCGGCGAGCAGTATGAAGACAACGCGCTGCCGTGGGATAGCATCAACGCGGCCACCTATGTGAAGTCCGGGGATCTGACCCCGTTTGGACCGGAGCTGCTCAAGCGCCACGACGAGCGTATTGCGCAGGATCCTGAATTCCAGTACATCATGAAGGATATTGCCCGTTATAACGCGATGAAGGACAAACGTAACATCGTCTCTCTGAACTACGCCCAGCGTGAGAAAGAGAACGAAGAAGATGATGCGATTCGTCTGGCGCGGATTAACGATCGCCTGAAACGCGAAGGCAAGCCGCCGCTGAAAAAACTGGACGATCTGCCGAAGGATTACCAGGAGCCGGATCCGTATCTTGATGAAACGGTCCATATCGCGGTAGACCTGGCGCATCTGGAGAAAGCGCGCCCGGCGGTGGAACCGCCGGCCAGCAAATAAGTTGCTAACGGGCACCCTGAGAGGTGCCCGTTTTTTTTGTGCGCGTTGTCATCGCCATTCAGCTTATCTAACAAAATGTCAACCTGCGCTGCCGCTGTCAGCAAGATGCTACAAAATGTAAAGTTGTGTTTTTATCGTGACTTAGCGGGGGCTGATGGTTGAAAATTGCAGCCTGACCCATACGATGTGGGTAATCGCATAGTGCGTTTTGTTAAATTGAGGTAAAAAGAAAATTATGATGCGAATCGCGCTTTTCCTGCTGACGAACCTGGCAGTGATGGTCGTGTTCGGGCTGGTGTTAAGCCTCACGGGGATCCAATCCAGCAGCATGACCGGTCTTCTGATTATGGCCCTGCTGTTCGGCTTCGGTGGTTCTATCGTTTCGCTGATGATGTCGAAGTGGATGGCGCTGAAGTCAGTGGGTGGGGAAGTGATCGAGCAGCCGCGCAACGAAACGGAACGCTGGCTGATGAATACCGTTGCGCAGCAGGCGCAGCAGGTAGGTATTGCCATGCCGCAGGTAGCTATCTATCACGCGCCTGACATTAACGCCTTCGCCACCGGCGCGCGTCGTGACGCCTCGCTGGTCGCCGTCAGCACCGGGCTGTTGCAAAACATGAGCCGTGATGAAGCGGAAGCGGTCATTGCCCATGAAATCAGCCACATCGCCAATGGCGATATGGTTACCATGACCCTGATCCAGGGGGTGGTGAACACCTTCGTTATCTTTATCTCCCGCGTTATCGCGCAGATTGCGGCCGGTTTCCTCGGCGGCAACCGGGAAGATGAAGGGGAGAGCAGCAATGGCAACCCGCTGATCTACTTCGCCGTCGCCACGGTGCTTGAGCTGGTGTTCGGTATTCTGGCCAGCATAATCACCATGTGGTTCTCGCGTTACCGTGAGTTCCATGCTGACGCCGGCTCGGCGCGTCTGGTAGGCCGCGAGAAGATGATTGCAGCCCTGCAGCGTCTGAAAACCAGCTATGAGCCGCAGGAAGCCAGCAGCATGATGGCGTTCTGCATTAACGGTAAAGCGAAATCCATGAGCGAACTGTTTATGACTCACCCGCCGCTGGATAAGCGTATTGAAGCCCTGCGTAGCGGTGAATATCTGAAATAATCCATCTTCTGACGCTGAAAACGAAAATCCGCAGCCCGCAAGCTGCGGATTTTTTTTTACCGTCCTTCAGGCTGCGCGCGGCTGAGTGACCCGCAGACCGCTAATTAGCGCGGCGACGATAGCCAGGGTGCCGGCCAGCAGCAGGGCGGTGTGGGTGCCGTTGTTACCGAGCAAATTGAATAGCAGCGCCACCAGCGCCGCGCCGGTGCTCTGTCCGAGCAGGCGAGCGGTGCCCAGCATGCCGCTGGCGCCGCCGCTACGATGGCTCGGAGCCGAGGCGACGATGGTATGGTTGTTCGGCGACTGAAACAGCCCGAAGCCGGCGCCGCACAGCGCCATGCGCCAGATGATATCCAGATCGGAGGGCGACGAGGGCAGCAGCGCCAGGCCGAACAGGCCGCAGGCCATAATCAGCAGGCCGACAGCCCCCAGCAGCCCGGCATGACATTTCTCGATCAAATAGCCGGCCAGCGGCGCCATCACCATGGTCGCTAACGGCCACGGCGTTAGCAGCAGACCGGTCTCCACTTCGCTGCGCCCCATCATCGACTGCAGAAAAAAGGGCAGGGAGACCATCGCCAGCATCTGCGCGCAGAAGGAGCAGATGGAAGTGCAGATAGAGAGAGAGAAGAGTGGGATACGCAGCAGGTCGACCGGCAGCAGGGGGACGGGCATCGTGAGCTGGCGGCGAACGAAGAAGAACCCCACCACCAGCATAGCGGCGACCTCCGCCAGCACCAGCTGAGTGGACTGCCCCTGGGCGAAACCGCTCAGGGCGGTGATCAGCAGCCCGAAGGTAAGGGCGTTCATAATGGCGCTCGGCAGATCGAAGCGGATGATTTTGCTGCGCGCGCTGTTGGGCGGTAGAAAGCGCATGGCCAGAACAAAGGCGACGATGCCGAGAGGCACGTTAATTAAAAACAGCCATTGCCATGAGGCGAGGGAGAGGATCGCTGCGGCGATAGTCGGGCCTGCCGCCGAAGAGACGGCAACGACAAAGGAGTTAATGCCCATGCCGCGACCAAGAAAGCGCTGCGGATAAATCAGACGGATCAGCGCGGTGTTGACGCTCATCAGCGCGGCGCCGCCCAATCCCTGCGCGACGCGGGCGAAGGTTAGCATTTCGAGGCTACGCGACAGCGCGCAGGCCAGCGAGGTAAAGATAAACACCACCAGGCCTATCTTATAGATACGCCGATAGCCGACCATGTCGCCGAGGAAGGAGAGCGGCAGCAGGGCGATGACAATGGCGATTTGGTAGGCGTTAACGATCCAGATTGAAGCCGCCGGTGAGGCGTTGAGATCGCTGGCGATAGTCGGCAGCGCGACGTTGGCGATAGCCCCGTCAAGCACGGCCATGGTCAGCCCAAGCACGATGGTCAGAATGGCGCCATAGCGTTGCGGCAACGGCACGCCATCAGAAGAATTTTTATCCATGGTGAATATGAGTCTTAAATGAAACGGTTTTTTGAATGATGAGTTTAGCATTGATTAATTCGCAGTATGTCGCAGATTTGTAACGAAGTGGCAGAAGAATGATTGCGGCTCAGAGGCGGCGAATTTATAATAAAAACCGGTTCTAATTTTTATAAAACAGTTACGACGAGGTGATAAATGGCAGGTGCAGATTTGGATAAACAGCCAGATTCTGTCTCTTCGGTATTGAAGGTTTTCGGCATCCTACAGGCGCTGGGTGAAGAGCGTGAAATTGGTATTACCGAACTGTCCCAGCGCGTCATGATGTCGAAAAGCACCGTTTATCGCTTTTTACAGACCATGAAATCACTGGGCTATGTGGCACAGGAAGGAGAGTCTGAGAAATACTCTCTCACCCTCAAGCTGTTCGAACTGGGCGCGCGCGCGCTGCAGAACGTCGACCTGGTGCGCAGCGCCGATATTCAGATGCGCGAACTTTCGCGACTGACGAAAGAGACCATCCATCTTGGGGCGCTGGATGAAGACAGTATCGTCTACATCCATAAAATTGACTCGATGTATAACCTGCGGATGTACTCGCGTATTGGCCGCCGCAACCCGCTGTACAGTACCGCGATTGGCAAGGTGCTGCTGGCATGGCGCGATCGCAGCGAAGTGGAGCAGATCCTCGACGGCGTGGAGTATAAGCGCAGCACCGAGCGGACCATTACCAGCACCGAGGAGTTGCTAAAAGTGCTGGATGGCGTTCGCGAGCAGGGTTATGGCGAGGATAATGAGGAACAGGAAGAGGGGCTGCGCTGCATTGGCGTGCCGGTGTTTGACCGTTTCGGCGTGGTCATCGCCGGGCTGAGCATCTCTTTCCCAACGCTACGTTTCTCTGAAGAACGCTTGCATGAATACGTGGCGATGCTCCATCAGGCGGCGCGTAAGATTTCTGAACAAATGGGATACAACGACTATCCGTTCTGAGGCGGCGGATAACGGGGTTGGCGACCGCGGCGCTACGTCGCGATCGCCGGTTCGATGTTAGCCGTTATCAACCACGGTTGTGCTTTTACGCAGCAAAGGGCAACTGCTGACGCCGATCACTCCGCTGTCGGAATGAACATAAAGTGCGGTGCTGACTCCGCGGGCGGTGAGGTATTGGCACTTAAGACCCAGACCGCCGACGTTTTCCTCACTGTGGAATAACACCCCATAACCGCTCAATAATACGCCAATCCATAAGATAGCCACCAAGATAATAGTACGAATGATTAATCGCATTGATGCCTCATTATTTGTATGATCCCTGGCGTGATTTTGACACGAACACGTTTTGAAACAAGTCGATGATTCCTAAACTTACCTTTCGTAATACAGTTAGCCGCGGTTTAAGAAGGCCGTGCTATCCTGGCGACATTGCGTACTGATGCGGAGAGTGGAGTGAAAAAATTACGGTGGGTTTTACTGATAGTCATCATAGCAGGCTGCCTGTTGCTGTGGACTCAGATGCTTAACGTAATGTGCGACCAGGATGTTCAGTTTTTCAGCGGCATTTGCACTATTAATAAATTTATTCCGTGGTAAGACATTTTTCTGCCGACTGATTTCCTTCTGCGCCGCGGGTGGTAGAATGAACGCCTTCTCTTTGAGGTGGTGAAATGAGTGAGTTACTAAATCCTGGGATTTTAAATCTGGCATCGCTGGCTGTGTCCGTGGCGCTGCTGCTTGTCGGTCTGTTGTTATGGTTCTTCGTCAACCGCGCCAGTTCGCGGGCGAATGAGCAGATAGAGCTGCTGCAAGCGCTGCTGGATCAGCAAAAGCGGCAGAATGCGCTGTTACGTCGCCTGTGCGAAGCTAATGCGCCAGAGAAAGAGGATGTGGCTGAGCCGACCGTCGCCGGCAAGGCGAAAGGGGAGGATGAGTTTATCCGCCTGGTAGCTGAACGTTAAGGCGCCCGACAGGTGTGCATCATAAGATGCGCACCTGCATGATAGCGGGCGGTAATATCTTATTCTTATTCCATTATTCCTTTCTTAGTGCAATATCCTCTTTATTACACGCTGTAAATAAAGTCATTCTCGCCGCGTTTATTGTTGGGTAACGTGACACTGTCATCTTTTTTTCATTATTAAGGTGCAGAATTAGCACTATTTTTAGCGTGACGACTAACAGGTTTTATTATCACTACACTGGCACGGCTTAGCGATTTTTAGTCTGGAGTTATAACGAATTATGCGCATCAATATTCACCGTTGCCCACCAGACGCTTACATCACAGCAGTTCGTGTACGGACATACCTGGACGAAGCGAAGTTGTTGAGCTATGGTAAAAAAGTTGCAGTAATGAGGCAGCGAATGGGCGATATTGGCTGATGCTGTAGCGCCTTGCCAGGGGCGGCAAAGACGCATAAATGTGCAGGCGATCAAATGATTACCTTATAATTTGTGCGAACGATCGAGACACGTTTAAAAATGGCTTGCCATTATTTACGTAGTGTGTGATAACACGTTTCGGGTTAAACGAGGTACAGTTCTGTTTATGTGTGGCATTTTCAGTAAAGAAGTCCTGAGTAAACACGTTGTCGTTGAATACCGCTTCTCTGCCGAACCTTAAATTAGTGCCTCATGCAGTTATGTGTCAGTTTTATCTAGGTAAACGCCAGCAGGCGAAGAAAACAGTCTAAGGAATTTTGCAAATGGCAAAGATTAAAGGTCAAGTTAAGTGGTTCAACGAGTCTAAAGGTTTTGGTTTCATTACTCCTGCTGACGGCAGCAAAGACGTGTTCGTACACTTCTCTGCAATCCAGGGTAACGGCTTCAAAACTCTGGCTGAAGGCCAGAACGTTGAGTTCGAAATTCAGGACGGCCAGAAAGGTCCGGCTGCAGTTAACGTAACTGCTATCTGATACAAGACCACTCTTCTTGTATAAAAGCCTCGCCTGCGCGGGGCTTTTGCATTTTTATTGCAAAGCATGTCATTTTTCCCCCTCCCGTCGCGTCTTGTTGCAAATACTCATCTTTATTAGCATTGTGTAGCAGTCTGTTTTGCTAATTTTCTGTTAAATCAGTTGGTTGCAAAACAATGCCGGAGCTATGGTGCTAAAGAAAAAAACGAAGTCCGCCGCCAGTTTCACCCCGATTCGCTTCGGGTTACTGTGTGTGGCCATTCTCGGTTGTCTGGGGCTGCTGCTGGTCCGTGTGGGCTGGCTACAAATTATCTCCCCCGATAACCTGGTAAAACAAGAAGATATGCGCTCCCTGCGCGAAGAACCCGTAGCGGTTGAGCGGGGGATGATCAGCGACCGGGAAGGACGGCCGCTGGCGGTGAGCGTTCCGGTCAGTGCTATCTGGATCGACCCGCAGACCACTATGGAGAAGGGCGGTGTGGGCTATGGGCCCCGCTGGCAGGCGATGGCCGAAGCGCTGCACCTCAACCTCGGAGAGCTGGCCCAGCGGGTACAGAGTCATCCCCACGCTCGCTTTCTCTATCTGGCGCGTCAGATCAATCCCGAGCAGGCAGAGTGGATTGATAAACTGCATCTGCCGGGCGTCTACCTGCGCGATGAATCGCGACGGTTCTACCCGGCGGGCCACGTGGCTGCCAATCTGCTGGGCTTTACCAATGTTGATAATCAGGGCATCGAAGGGGTGGAGAAAAGCTTTAACGCCCAGTTGACCGGTAAACCCGGGCGACGTCTGGTGCGTAAAGATAAACATGGCAATGTCATTGAGAACATTACCGAAGTGCCGCCGGTTCCGGCGCATAATCTGCAGCTGAGTATTGATGAACGCCTGCAGACGGTGACGGAAGACGCCCTCGACAACGCCGTCCGCTGGAACAAAGCAGAGTCCGGGGCGGCGGTATTGATCAAAATTGATACCGGCGAGATCCTGGCGATGGCCAGCTATCCGGACTTCAATCCGAACAATCGCGATAGCGCGACGCTGGATGATTTTCGCAACCGGGCCATCAGCGACACCTTCGAGCCCGGGTCGACGGTCAAACCGCTGGTGATCATGACTGCGCTACAGCAGGGGATTGTCCAGCCAGACAGCGTGGTGGATACCCATCCGTTCGTCCTCGATGGCCATCGTATTCGCGATGTGGGCTATTATCCGGAGCTGAGCCTGACCGGGATCCTGCAGAAATCCAGCGATACCGGCGTGTCCCACCTCTCGCTCGCCATGCCGGTGCAGCATCTGATCGATACCTATAAAGCTTTCGGCTTTGGCGAACCGACGGGGCTGGGGTTGACCGGCGAAAGCGCCGGGCTGATGCCGCATCGCCGCTACTGGGGGCAACTGGATCGCGCCACCTTCGCCTTCGGCTATGGTTTGATGGTCACCCCGCTCCAGCTCGCCCACGTCTACGCCACCATCGGCGGCTTCGGCATTGCGCGACCACTGTCGATTACCCGCATCGATCCGCCGGTGATGGGCACGCGGGTGATGCCGGAGAGTATTGTGCATAGCGTGGAACATATGATGGAGAGCGTGGCGCTCCCGGGCGGGGGCGGTACCAAAGCGGCGGTACGCGACTACCGGGTGGCGGTAAAAACCGGCACGGCGAAGAAAATCGGCCCGGACGGCAAATATATCGATAAGTATGTGGCCTATACCGCCGGCGTGGCGCCCGCCAGTCGACCACAGTTCGCGCTGGTGGTGGTGATGAACGATCCGAGCAATGGTTCCTATTACGGCGGCGCTGTGTCCGCGCCGGTCTTCAGCCAGATCATGGGCGATGTCCTGCGGCTGGAGAACGTCATGCCGGACGGCATGCCGCAAGGGGCGGAGAATCTGATCGTAATGCACGATAGCCACCCACAGGGGCCGGCGCTGTAACAGTGGTCTGCAGGGGCGAATAGCGCTACACTTTCGCCCTTTCAGCAACACCGGAGCCGTCATGTCATACAGTTGCCCCCTTTGTCACGCGCCGCTCAGCCGTAGCGACAACCACTATTCCTGCCCGCAGCGGCACCAGTTCGATCTGGCGAAAGAGGGGTACGTCAATCTGCTACCGGTGCAGTTCAAGCGGTCGCGCGATCCCGGCGATAGCGCCGAAATGATGCAGGCCCGGCGGGCGTTCCTCGACGCCGGACATTATCGGCCGCTACGGGATGCTATCGCTGAGCGGCTGCGACATTACGCCCCTACGGATTTACTGGATATCGGCTGTGGCGAGGGGTATTACACCCACGCGTTTGCCGCCATCGCCAGCCGCAGCTGGGGGCTGGACGTGTCGAAGCCGGCGATCCGCGCGGCGGCAAAACGCTACCCGCAGGTGAATTTTTGCGTGGCCTCCAGCCAGCGCCTGCCATTTTCCGACGCTAGCTTCGACGCGGTAGTGCGCATTTACGCGCCCTGCAACGCCGAAGAGCTGGCGCGGGTGGTGCGTCCCGGTGGTTGGGTGATCACCGCCACGCCGGGTCCCCGTCACCTACTGGAGCTGAAAGGGCTGATTTACGATGAAGTTCGCCTGCATGAGCTGAAGACGGAAGCGATGCCGGGGTTCCGCCTGGAGGCTCAGCAGCAGCTGGCTTACCCGATGATCCTGACGGGAAGTGAAGCGCAGGCCCTGCTGCAGATGACGCCGTTCGCATGGCGGGCTAAAGCCGAAGTGCACGCCGCGCTGCGTCAGCAGCCGACCTTTGGTTGCCAGACCGATTTTATGATCCACTGCTGGCAGCGCGAAGCGTAAAGCTTAACCGGCGAAATGGCTCCAGAGGATTTCGCTGCCGATGCCAATCAGCACGATACCGCCGAGAATTTCGGCTCGTTTGCCAAGCAGCGGGCCGATAAAGCGACCGACCATCATCCCCAGCGTCGACATGATAAAGGTGGCGCAGCCGATCGCCAGCGCGGTGGTCACAATGCTGACCTGCAGGAAGGCCAGACCGACGCCGACGGCCATCGCGTCAAGGCTGGTGGCGAAGGCGGTGGTGACCAGAAGCCAGAAACCATGTCGGTGAGGCGCCTCGCACGCCTCGTCGCTGTCGCCGCGAAAACCTTCGACGATCATTCGCCCGCCGAGAAACACCAGTAAAATAAAGGCAATCCAGTGATTCCACTCGAGGATAAACTGGCTGGCCAGCATGCCAAGCCCCCAGCCGACCAGCGGCGTCAGGGTTTCAATGGCGCCAAAAATCAGCCCGGTGCGTACTGCCTCTGAAAATTTGGGTTTATGCAGGGTGGCGCCTTTGCCGATGGAGGCTGCGAAGGCGTCCATGGACATGCCGAAAGCGAGAAGAATGGTAGCGGATAAATTCATGTGCGTGTCCTGACCGGGGATAATCCATATGACACATCGCTGCCCCCAGTAAACATACGCGGAGCCGCTCAATGGCTGAGCAATACGTACAGCAGTGATGTATCTATGGTCTCGCCTGATTGAATCTCTTCAACCCGTACGTGCCACGTTTTGCAACGAGTATGTTGACACGTACATTTCCTGGCGGGCAGGAAATCGGCTACTCCCCAACGACGGGCGCAACCTTAACATATTTTTAGAATATAAAACAATAACAGAAGAGGGCTATTTTAATAACCAAATGATAACGATTTTCATTTAAATTTATAAGTGAAAAAATAGTTAATAAAAAAGATAAGGTTAGGCGGGAAATATAGCCGTGGCTATAATATTTCTCCGCTGCTAACGGGAATAATATAGCGCTGGCTATATTTTTAAGTCATTGAGTTGTAATGAGAAGTTTGTATATCTTCTCCAGATCGTCGATATTTCGTACGCGTATCAGCAGCCGCCGTTGCTCTAATTGCATCACCAGCACACCGTCCTCGGATAAATTCATCTCTTTAATCCGCTGATATTCTATCCACACGTTGGCGAAGAAAAAGCCGCGCGGTTTAAAAATGATTTTCGGCGTACGGATCCAGAATAAATAGAGCCCCATCAGCGCCAGCGCAGATAATAGCCAGGTGGTGATCGCCGTGCCGTGCTGGGTGATGTTGTTATAGATCAGAATGGCGGTGAGGCCGACAAAGATCATGCCGTCAACGCGACTGCGGCGAAGCAGGGGGATGGCCAGCAGTACCGGGCCGTTTCGCCTCGGCATAATAAACTGGTCATATATCGCGTAGGCCAGTAGCGCAAGGATAAACAGGATGATCACCAGGTCCGTGAAGGTCATTGCTTTGCGTTTCTCCTGATAAAAAAAAGCCGGGGGCAAGCCCCCGGCGTACAGCCTGGAAATTACAGACCCAGCAGGCCGACCGCGTAGCCGGCGATACCGATGACGAAGAAGCCAACGATGATCCACAGCGGGTTAACTTTCTTACGCAGCAGCCACATACAGGCGAAGGTCAACAGCAGCGGCACCAGACCAGGCATCAGCTGATCAAGGATAGTCTGCACCGTGGTGACGTGAACCTGTCCGTCAGAGCCGGTGATTTTTGACACCACCATCGGAATGTTCACATGCGTCCACTTGTTAACCAGCGCCCCCATGACAAACAGGCCGAGGATTGACGCCCCCTCAGTCAGTTTCTGCAGGAAGCCGCCGCCCATATCTTTAACGATATCCACGCCTTTGCGATAACCATAGGCGACACCGTAGTAACGGGTCAGCAGACGCACCGCGTTGAACAGGATAAAGAACAGCAGAGGACCGAGCAGGCTACCGCTCATCGCGATCCCGGCGCCTAAGGCTGCAAACACCGGACGCACGGTACCCCAGAAGATCGGGTCGCCAACGCCGGCCAGCGGTCCCATCAGACCGACTTTGATGCCGTTGATAGCGCCATCGTCAATCTCTGCGCCATTGGCGCGCTGCTCTTCCATCGCCAGCGTTACGCCCAGTACCGGAGCGGCAACGTAAGGGTGGGTGTTGAAAAACTCAAGGTGACGTTTAATCGCCTGCTTACGCGCATCGTTGTTCTCCGGGTACAGACGACGAATCGCCGGAACCATAGAGAAGCAGAACCCCAGCGCCTGCATACGTTCGAAGTTCCATGAACCCTGGAACAGGTTAGAACGAATGAACACGCCACGAATATCACTCTGTGTGAGTTTTTTCTCGGTGGTATTTTTAGTCATATCAACCATTTCGCTCACCTGTTAGTCCAGTTCGTTATCGAGATCGTTGTTACCAGCCGCCTGAGCCGGCGCACCGGCGACGCGGTTATATTTCGGGCTCAGCTGGATGTAGAGGATTGCCATGACCGCACCAATCACGCCCAGGGCCACCAGGTTGAAGTTGGTGAAGGCGGCGGTGACGAAGCCGAGGTAGAAGAACGGCATCAGATAGCCTGCGCGCATCATGTTGATGACCATTGCATAACCGACAACCACGATCATACCGCCGGCGATGTTCAGACCGCTGGTGACCACTTCCGGGATAGCATTCAGCAGGCCCTGAACTTCGCTGGTGCCGACGGAAATCGCCACGATAACGGCCGGGATAGCGATACGCATCGCCTGCAGGAACAGGGACGAGACGTGCAGCCACGACAGGGCGGTCAGGTTGCCATTCTCCGCCGCTTTATCCGCCGCGTGCTGGAAGGCCACGGTGATGGTGCGCACGATGATGGTCAGCACCTGGCCTGCCGCCGCCAGCGGGATAGCCAGCGCGATACCGGCGCCGATGCTCTGATGGCCGGCAATAACCAGGACGGTGGAAATAATGGACGCCAGCGCGGCATCAGGGGCTACCGCCGCACCGATGTTCATCCAGCCCAGGGCTATCATCTCCAGCGTACCGCCGATGATAATACCGGTTTTCATATCGCCGAGAACGGCGCCGATCAGCGTACAGGCGATCAGAGGACGGTGGAACTGAAATTCATCAAGTACCGACTCCATACCCGCAATACACGCGACGATGAACACCAGCACAATCTGAAGAAGGGTAATCTCCATTGTACTTCTCCTGTTGATTAAGTCTTAAAGTGAAAACTGGGGCGCGATCCGCCGGGTTATTTATCAACCTTAGCGATCAGATCCATCATTTTCAGTTTCGGGTCGGTGGACACTTTACGTGCCTCCAGCTCGATACCGCGGGCGTTCAGCTTTTTAAACGCCTCAATATCTTTGGCATCGACTGAAATCGCGTTGTTAACCTGGGTTTTACCCTGGCGGAACGCCATACCGCCGATGTTGACGCTGGTGATTTTCACGCCGCCCTCGACGATACGTTCAACGTCGGTCGGGTTAGTAAACAGCAGCATAACGCGCTGTCCGGCATACTTGGGGTTGTTGTAGACGCGGATCATTTTGGCCACATCCACCACGTGAGCGGTGACGCCCGGCGGCGCAACCTGGGTCAGCAGAGTTTTACGCACGGTATCCGCGGCCACTTCATCACTGACAACGATGATGCGGGTAACGTTGGTCTCTTTGGTCCAGCGGGTGGCGACCTGACCATGGATCAGACGGTCGTCTATACGCGCAAGGCCAATTACCATGTAGTCGCCCGGGCCCATGGGTTTGGCCGGTGCGGCGGCTTTTGGCGCTGCGGCAGGCGCGGGCGCAGGGGCCGCTTTTTCCACCGGTTTGGCTTTAAGCGCTTTCACGCCTTCGCTGCCGGTTTCAACCGCTAAGGCGACCAGTTCATCAAAGGAAGGATCGTCGTCGCGGGCCATGAAGGTTTCCACCAGCATCGGGATATTGACGCCGGCGATAACTTCGTAATGCTCTTTATCGACGACAATGCGGCTCGCAGCGTTGAAAGGGCTGCCTCCCCATGTATCGACGAGAAATAGCACGCCTTTACTGGTATCCAGTTTTGCCAACTGGGCGTTGTATTTCTCGATCAACGTTTCGGCATTTTCACCCGGAACGAAATCGATCCAGCCAACGTTTTCCTGCTCGCCCAACAGCATTTCTGCTGTTTTCAGCAGCTGTTCTGCAGCCCAACCATGTGTGCCTATTACAATAGCAATCGTCACTTGCTACCTCCTTTATTATCGTGAATGCATCATCTGCTTTGATACATCCTGAATCACTCTTGAGGACAAAATCGATTCAGTTAGGGTGTAAGATAGAAAATAGTTACTACCGCGAATTATTTTAGACAGTGAAAAAATAATTAATGTGATGAAGATCCGTTAATCACGTATCGTCTGCGAATAATTTTGCAGCGCAAAAAATAGCCTTAGTTATTGCAAATTCAGGTAAATTATTTCCAATTTCGATCTATATTTTGCTATGTTTAACTTCCGTTTAATTACTCAGGAGTATAGGGCATAGCCCGCAGTATGGACCGTCATCGACGTCTTTTCACTTTCTGGCATCTGATTGCCACCTCTACGTATCCCGCATTTCTTTCAGCACCTGGTGTCGCGCCCCTGCATGGCATGGCGATGACTGACCTTGCCGCAAACCGGAGTCGTACATGGAATTGTTAATGGATCCCTCAATCTGGGCCGGCCTGTTGACGCTTATCGTTCTGGAAATTGTGCTCGGTATCGACAACCTGGTGTTTATTGCCATCCTGGCGGACAAACTGCCGCCGAAGCAGCGCGATAAAGCGCGTCTGATCGGCCTGTCACTGGCGCTGGTGATGCGCCTGGGGCTGCTGTCGGTCATCTCCTGGATGGTGACGCTGACGAAACCACTGATTACCATCGCCGATTTCTCCTTTTCCGGGCGCGATCTCATCATGCTGCTCGGCGGGATCTTCTTGTTGTTTAAGGCGACAACCGAGCTGCATGAACGGCTGGAAAACCGCCAGCACGATGCCGGTCACGGTAAAGGCTATGCCAGTTTCTGGGTAGTAGTATTGCAGATAGTGGTGCTGGATGCCGTCTTCTCCCTGGACGCCGTGATCACGGCGGTCGGGATGGTTAACCATCTGCCGGTGATGATGGCGGCGGTGGTGATCGCGATGATCTTGATGCTGCTGGCCTCCAAGCCGTTGACGCGCTTTGTCAACCAGCACCCGACGGTGGTCGTGCTCTGTCTGAGCTTCCTGTTGATGATTGGCCTTAGCCTGGTGGCGGAAGGGTTTGGCTTCCATATTCCAAAAGGGTATCTGTACGCGGCGATCGGTTTCTCGATCATTATCGAGTTCTTTAACCAGGTGGCGCGCCGTAACTTTGTTCGCCACCAGTCGACGCTGCCGCTGCGCGCTCGGACCGCGGATGCCATCCTGCGCCTGATGGGCGGCCGCAAACAGGCCTCCGTCAGCCATGACGCAGACAGTCCAGCCGCGGTGCCCGTTCCTGAGGGCGCCTTTGCGGAAGAAGAGCGCTACATGATTAACGGCGTGCTGACCCTGGCCCAGCGCTCCCTGCGCAGCATCATGACCCCGCGCGGAGAAATCAGCTGGGTCGACGCTGAGCAGAGTGAAGATGAAATTCGTCGTCAGCTGCTGTCGTCGCCGCACAGCCTCTTCCCGGTCTGCCGCGGAGAGCTGGATGAAATCATTGGTATCGTGCGGGCGAAAGAGATGCTGGTGGCCCTGGAGTCGGGGGAAAACGTCGCGGCGCTAGCTTCTGCCTCCCCGGCAATTGTCGTTCCGGAAACGCTGGACCCGATCAATCTGCTCGGGGTCCTGCGTCGGGCGCGCGGCAGCTTCGTCATCGTAACTAATGAATTTGGCGTGGTGCAGGGGCTGGTCACGCCGCTGGACGTCCTTGAAGCCATTGCCGGTGAATTCCCGGACGCTGATGAGACGCCAGAGATTGTCATCGATGGCGATGGCTGGCTTATTAAGGGGTCGACCGACCTGCATGCGCTGCAGCAGGCGCTGGGGCTGGATCCACTGATCAATGACGATGAGGATATTGCCACCGTTGCCGGGCTGGTGATCTCCGCCAATGGTCATATCCCGCGCATTGGCGACGTCGTGTCGCTTCCGCCGCTGCATTTTACCGTAGTGGAAGCGAATGATTACCGGGTCGATCTGGTGCGCGCGGTGGTCACTCGTCCGCCGAGCGACGAAGAAGAGTAATCGGCAGGCTCGCCGGCCGCTGCGGCCGGCGAGTTATTCTGTCGTCTCGCTCTCACCCTCACTCTCACTCTCACTCTCCTCCCTGCTGGCCAGCCACGCCGGGAACGCCTCCACCGGCATCGGCCGCGCATAATAAAACCCCTGCAGCACATCGACGCCGTGGCTACGCAGGTAGTTTTCCTGCTCCAGCGTCTCCACCCCTTCGGCAACGGTAACAATATGCAGGCGGTTGGCGAGGGCGATAATAATATCTGTCACCGTCGCGTTCACGCTATCTATGCCGACCGAGCTGGTGAACGAGCGGTCGATCTTCAAAACATCCGGGCGCAGCTTTTCCAGCCATGAGAGCGAAGTATTGCCGGTACCAAAATCATCGATCGCCAGCTGTACGCCCTTAAAGTGCAGATGTTCGGCCATATGCTGGTCGCCATCCTGCAGGACATCGCGTTCGGTTAGCTCGACCACCAGCTGCTGCACCGGATCCACGCTGAACCAGTAATTGTGCAGGTCGCGCAGCAGGAGTCCGTTAGCGAAATGGCGCGCGGCGACATTGATCGCGATGTGAAAATGGCGGTCGCGAGGAAAAGCGTCCAGGCGGCGAGCGGTTTCGGCAATCACATAGCGGGTGAGAGGGATGATCAGATTATTGCCTTCGGCGATGGGGATAAATACCTCCGGCGAAATCGTCCCACGGCGGGGATTATTCCAGCGCAGCAGGATCTCCACCCCGCAGCAGCGGCCGCTGCGCGCATCCTGCAGCGGCTGGCACCAGAGGGCAAACTCCCGGGCCGAAATGCCAAGGCTTATTTCCCGCGAGAAACTCATTCTGCCGGCGGTGGCCAGCCAGGCGATGCCGGTCATTAGCAGGCTAAAAATCAGCGCCAGCGGCAGCTCGCCGGGCAGCTCCTCAAGCGCAATCGCCGAGGCGCCAGGGCCGTTAATATTGACAGTAAACGGAAACTCCGTAGAGCGCTGGCGATAAATCACCGTGCCCTGCGGGACATGCGCTTTTTCGAGAAGCCCATGGCGGCTGCTAAAATAACGATCGCCAACCTGCAGGCTGACGTCGCTGATCAGGGCCGATTTTTCATTAAGAATTAAGGTTCCCAACAGCTCAATATTCACCACCAGCATCACGCCGTCCAGGCCGTTCTCCGCGGCTGGATACCATTGGATCAGTACCGGCGAGCCTTTGAGCAAGGAGCTGTCGTTCGAGAAGAGCAGCAGAGGGCGGGGCGCAGGAAGCGCGGGCTGCAGGCGATGTAAGTCCGCCTGTCGCGGGCCAAAAATACTGGAACAGTAAACGATACCTGACGTGACGAGGGCGACGGAACGAATGGTTTGCAATGAGGCCGCCATTTTGCGCAGCGTCAGATGGATATCAGGGCAGGGTTTGCCCACCAGAGGGAGCAGGGTGGCTCGCTGCGCGCTTAGCGGGCGCAAGATGTCATTGAGCGCCGCCACCCGTTGGCTGGCGGCCGTGCGAATATAATCTTCATTTACGCTGCGCTGCGAAATAAATCGGATGGCTAATGTGGCGCCCAGGGTCGCCAGGGCTACCAGCAGGCAGACAATAATGCGTTTGTGACGATAGGCCGTAATGACTTTTTGTGCAGTCTGCATGTGCGACACCCTGTCGACAGGACGAGTGGTTAAGCGTGGCTTATTTTATAGAGCAAGTGTAGTGGCAGAATATCGCCAGGTATAGAAAAAAGAAAATGCGCCGTTGAAGGCGCATCAGGGAGATTTCAGTCACCAGGGTTAACCCCCTGCGCGCTTTGCAGGCGCAGAGGGGCACGAAAAGTTTAGTCACACTGAACTTTAATCGCCAGGCCGCCGCGCGAGGTTTCGCGGTACTTGGCGTTCATGTCTTTACCGGTTTCATACATGGTCTCGATCACCTTATCGAGCGAGACGCGCGGTTCGCTGGTGCGGCGCATCGCCATTCGCGCGGCGTTGATCGCCTTGACGGAGGCGATGGCGTTACGTTCAATGCATGGCACCTGCACCTGACCGGCGACCGGATCACAGGTCAGGCCGAGGTTGTGTTCCATGCCGATCTCCGCTGCCACGCAAACCTGTTCCGGGCTGGCGCCGAGCAGTTCAGCCAGGCCCGCCGCCGCCATCGAGCAGGCGACGCCCACCTCGCCCTGACAGCCGACTTCCGCGCCGGAAATGGACGCATTCATCTTATACAGCGCGCCGATCGCCCCGCAGGCCATAAAGTAGCGAATATAGATCTCCGGGCTGACGGACTCGATAAAGTGATCGTAATAGGCGAGTACCGCCGGAACGATGCCGCAGGCGCCGTTGGTCGGCGCGGTTACCACGCGACCGCCGGCGGCGTTCTCTTCATTGACCGCCAGCGCGAACATATTGACCCAGTCAACAACGTTCATTGGATCGCTGGAGAGCTTATCGCTGGCCACCAGCAGACGACGCAGCGCCGAGGCGCGACGCGGTACGCGCAGCGGGCCAGGCAGCACGCCCTCGGTGTTCATCCCGCGGTCGATACAGGCGCGCATGGTCTGCCAGACGTTGGCGAAATAATCCTCGATCTCTTTTTTGCTGTGCAGAGCCAGCTCGTTCTGCATCACCATCCCGGAGAGCGACAGGCCAGTCTCTTTGCAGTAGGCCAGCATTTCCTGCGCCGATTTAAATGGGTAGGGCACCTGCAGTTCGTTGGCGTTTTCCTTGCCGAAGTGCTCTTCGTCGACAATAAAGCCGCCGCCGATCGAGTAGTATGTCTTGCAGTAGATCTCTTTCTCGCCGGCCCAGGCGTGAATGGTCATGCCGTTTTCGTGCAGCGGCAGGTTGTCGCTGCGAAAACGCATGCCGTCATCCGCCGGGAAGTCGACCTCGTGCTGGCCGTTGGCCAGCAGCAGACGACCGCGCGCTTCGACGTCACGGATAAAAGCCGGGATCGCGTCAATATCGACCGTATCGGGCTGATTGCCCGCCAGTCCCATGATAATGGCGATGTCCGTATGGTGGCCTTTGCCGGTTAATGACAGTGAACCGTAGACGTCAACCGCCACACGAGTCACTGCATTAAGCAATCCTTTTTCGACCAGGTCATCGACGAACTGTTTTCCGGCCTTCATCGGGCCAACAGTGTGGGAAGATGAGGGACCAATCCCCACCTTGAACATGTCGAATAGACTAATCACGATAATACTCCTGACAGGGTTACCGCGGGTGCGGTAACGATGTAATAACTGCGCATAGTGTAAGAGGGAAGCGCCCTGTCAGTTCAACTATTCACATGAATTAAACTAATGGCTAACCGCGATTTTACTAATAATGAGAGCGCCCTCTCATTATCAGTATAGCTAAGGACGTGCGCCAATTTGCAGCGCCAGCTCGCGAATGATCCCGGCGGTCATTCCCCAGACAAAATAATGCTGGTACCAGGAGAGCCAGACGCGGTGGTCGTTGCCCCGGCGGTGGATATCGAGTGGATGGTAGCGCCCAAGGCGCAGGGCTTCGGCGAGCGGCATTTCAAATACCGCGGAGACTTCGTCCTGGCTGGCGTGGTAGTGCAGATCCGGGGGAATAATGCCCACCACCGGCGTCACCTGAAAGCCAGTGACGCTGTCCACCGGCGGCAGGACGCCGATCACCTCGACCGCCTCCGGCGGGATCGCCACCTCTTCCTGAGCTTCGCGCAGGGCGGCGGCGATAAGCGTCGCGTCGGTATTATCTACTGCGCCGCCGGGAAAGGCGACCTGGCCGGCGTGCTTGCGCAGCAGCGGCGAACGCTGGGTCAGCAGCAGGCCGGGCTGCCGCCGGCGCACGATCGGCACCAGCACCGCCGCCTGCCGCTGATTGAGCGCATGGCGCGAAGGCTGCGGGCGCAGAAGCTGAAAGCGGGACAGAAAATCATCCAGATTAAGGGCGCGATCCGCCATGGTCTAATTCTCCAGTTGCTGCAGGATACGATTAACTTTATCAAAAGTTTCCTGATATTCCGCCGCTTCCTCGCTATCCGCCACAATTCCGCCGCCGGCGGAGCAGTACAGCTGTCCCTGCCATGCCGTCAGGGTGCGAATGGTGATGCTGGTATCCATATTGCCGCAATAGCTCAGGTAGCCAATGCTCCCACACCAGGCGTTGCGACGCTGGGGCTCCAGTTCATCGATAATCTCCATCGCCCGCACTTTCGGCGCGCCGGTGATCGAGCCGCCGGGAAAGGCGGCGCGCAGCAGGTCGCTGGCGTGCAGCGTCATTGGCAGGCGGGCGGTGATGGTGCTGACCAGATGATGGACCGCCGGGAACGGCTCCACCACGAACAGCTCGGGGACCCGGACGCTGCCCGGGACGGCGACGCGGCCGATGTCGTTGCGCATCAGGTCGACAATCATTAAATTCTCGGCGCGATCTTTCGGCGAATTCGCCAGCTTCTCAGCCTGCTGCGCATCTGCCAGCGGCGAATCGAGCCGCGGCAGGGTGCCTTTTATCGGCCGCGTCTGGATCTCCCCCTGGCGCAGCTGGATAAAGCGCTCCGGCGACAGGCTTAAAATCGCCCCTTCATCGAGGCGAATAAAGGCGCTAAAGGGGGCGCGGTTGACGGCGTTCAGCTGGCGGAAGGCCTGCCATTCATCACCGACGTAGCTGGACTGAAAACGCTGGGCGAGGTTGACCTGATAGCAGTCGCCACTGTGCAGATAGGCCTGTACCTGGCGAAATTTTTCGCCGTACTGCTGGCGGCTCATATTTGACTGCCAGGCAGAGGTCAGGGCGAAGGTTTCACCCGGCGTCGGCGTTTGCGCCTCCAGCCACTGTAGACGCTGCTGCGGGTCGTCATAGCTGAGCAGCGATATCTGTTGGCGCTGGTGGTCGACGATAAGCGCCCAGTCATAGATCCCCACCGCCATATCCGCCAGCGCGATATCGGCCTGCGCGTGCGAAGGGAGACGCTCAAAGCGACGGCCCAGGTCGTAACCGAATAATCCCAGCGCGCCGCCGAGAAACGGTAGATCGTCATGGGGTTGCGGCGTGAACGGCTGACGATCCAACTGCTGCTGCAGGAGCTGCAGCGGATCTTCCGCTGAGACAACAACGGTTTCGCCGTCGTCGACCCACGTCTGTTCACCGCGCGTCAGCAGCGTGGCGCGCGGGGCAGCCACCAGAATATCAAAGCGGTTATGCGGATGGTCGGCAAAGCCGGAATGCAGCAGCATCGCCCAGGGCAGGGCGCTTAACGGCGCAAAATAGTGTTCGGCCGCATCCGGGCGCCAGGGCAGGGTAATAATCGCGGGGGACAACATCTTTCTCGATCCTGAACGTTGCCGCCCCTCTGGCGTAGTTGGGGACGGCGTGAAATAATTACGCCCCACAATGTAGCAGGAGTAAAAGATGTTTGCAGGTTTACCTTCGCTGAGCCACGAGCAACAGCAAAAAGCGGTCGAACGTATCCATGAGCTAATGGCTCAGGGGATAAGCAGCGGCCAGGCGATTGCCCTGGTGGCGGAAGAGCTGCGCGCAACGCATACCGGCGAGCAGATCGTTGCGCGCTTTGAAGATGAGGATGAGGACGAGTAATTACACCGCGGCGATAATTTTGATCTCAACTTTATACTGCGGGTTCATCAGCGTCGCTTCCACCGTGCAGCGCACCGGGGCGTGACCAGCCACCACCCACGCGTCCCAGGCTTTATTCATCGCCGCAAAGTCGCTTTTATCGGCGAGAAAGATGGTGGCGTCAAGAATACGCGACTTGTCGCTGCCCTGTTTTTCCAGCACCGCGTCAATCTGCGCCAGGGTATTGGCGGTCTGCTCGAAAGCGTCGGCATCGAGATTTGCCGGCACGCCGGTGTAGTACAGGGTCTGGTTGTGGATCACCACGTCTGACCAACGGGCTTCGGCATCAATACGCGTAATTGTCATTGCTTTTCCTCTTTAAGCATTCCATTCGGCTGCGGCAAGACTGCCATAATGTGCCGCTCGCGTCACTACCCGGACTGGCGAAACGCCGTCCTCCCTGACATAATCACTGTCCAAATAACCAGGGGGCAATGTGATCGACGATTTTGCAGCAGACGGCCAGCTAGCCAAAGCCATACCGGGATTTAAACCGCGCGAGCCGCAGCGCCAGATGGCGGTGGCGGTCAGCGAAGCGATTGAGGCCTCCCGGCCGCTGGTGGTGGAAGCGGGGACCGGAACCGGTAAAACCTACGCTTACCTGGCGCCTGCGCTGCGGGCGAAAAAAAAGGTGATTATCTCCACCGGCTCGAAAGCGCTGCAGGATCAGCTTTACAGCCGCGATCTGCCCACCGTCGCCAAAGCGCTCAAATTCACCGGGAAACTGGCGCTGCTCAAAGGGCGCTCCAACTACCTGTGTCTCGAACGTCTTGAGCAGCAGGCGCTGGCGGGCGGCGATCTGCCGGTGCAAACCCTCAGCGATGTGATCCTCCTGCGCTCCTGGTCGAATCAAACCCAGGATGGCGATATCAGCACCTGCGCCAGCGTCGCGGAAGACTCTCAGGCCTGGCCGCTAGTGACCAGCACCAACGATAACTGTCTCGGTAGCGACTGCCCACTGTATAAAGATTGCTTCGTGGTGAAGGCGCGTAAAAAAGCGATGGACGCCGACGTGGTGGTGGTCAACCATCACCTGTTCCTGGCCGATATGGTGGTCAAAGAGAGCGGCTTTGCCGAGCTGATCCCCGAGGCGGAAGTGATGATCTTCGATGAAGCCCATCAGCTGCCGGATATCGCCAGTCAGTACTTTGGCCAGTCGCTCTCCAGCCGCCAGCTGCTGGATCTGGCGAAAGACATCACTATTGCCTATCGCACCGAACTGAAAGACACTCAACAGCTGCAAAAATGCGCCGACCGCCTGGCGCAAAGCGCGCAGGATTTCCGCCTGCAGCTGGGAGACCCGGGCTACCGCGGCAATCTGCGCGAGCTGCTGGCGGACAGCCACATTCAGCGAGCGCTGCTGCTGCTCGATGACGCGCTCGAGCTATGCTATGACGTCGCCAAACTTTCGCTGGGTCGCTCGGCGCTGCTCGACGCCGCTTTTGAGCGCGCCACCCTCTATCGCGGGCGCCTGAAGCGGTTGAAAGAGATCAACCAGCCGGGCTACAGCTACTGGTATGAGTGTACCTCGCGCCACTTTACTCTCGCGCTGACGCCGCTGACCGTGGCCGAGAAGTTTAAAGAGGTGATGGCGCAGAAGTCGGGGAGCTGGATCTTTACCTCGGCGACGCTGTCGGTGAACGACGATCTGCATCACTTTACCGCCCGGCTGGGGATCGACGAGGCGCAGACTCTGCTGCTGCCGAGTCCCTTTGACTATCAGCACCAGGCGCTGCTCTGCGTGCCGCGCAACCTACCCCTGCCGAACCAGCCCGGCGCAGCGCGACACCTGGCGGCGATGCTCAAGCCGCTGATCGAGGCCAACGACGGTCGCTGCTTTATGCTGTGCACCTCGCACGCCATGATGCGCGATCTGGCGGAGCAGTTCCGCGCCACCATGACGCTACCGGTGCTGCTGCAGGGCGAGACCAGTAAAGGCCAGCTGCTGCAGCAGTTCGTCAGCGCCGGCAACGCGCTGCTGGTGGCTACCAGCAGCTTCTGGGAGGGAGTCGATGTGCGCGGCGACGCGCTGTCGCTGGTGATTATCGATAAGCTACCGTTCACCTCGCCGGACGATCCGCTGCTAAAAGCGCGGATGGAAGATTGCCGGCTGCGCGGCGGCGATCCCTTCGATGAAGTGCAGCTCCCGGATGCGGTGATCACCCTCAAGCAGGGGGTGGGTCGCCTGATCCGCGATATCGACGATCGCGGGGTGCTGGTGATCTGCGACAACCGGCTGGTGATGCGCCCCTACGGCGCGGTGTTTTTGGCCAGTCTGCCGCCGGCGCCGCGAACCCGCGATATCCGTCGGGCGGTGCGCTTTCTCGCCGTACCGCCGGCAAGGTAATCCGCACTAAAATGTGTTAAGCTGCGCGCCATTTTGTTAATTAGCGGTTCCCAATAGACTTCGGGCGGCATGGCGGCGGGTTGGCCGTTTGCCGGAAATCAGGCTGCCTGAAGGCCTGAACTATGTAACGAGAGCGTGACCACCCATGCGAATTTTGGCTATCGATACCGCCACAGAGGCCTGCTCCGCGGCTCTGTGGAATGATGGCACCCTTAGTGCTCATTTCGAAATTTGTCCCCGCGAACATACCCAACGTATCCTGCCGCTGGTGCAGGAGGTCCTCACCGAGAGCGGCACCACGCTGAGCGAGCTGGACGCGCTGGCCTTTGGCCGCGGTCCGGGCAGCTTTACCGGCGTGCGCATCGGCATCGGTATCGCTCAGGGGCTGGCGCTGGGCGCCGAACTGCCAATGATTGGCGTTTCCACGCTGGCCACCATGGCGCAGGGCGCGTGGCGCAAAACCGGCGCCACCCGCGTGCTGGCGGCGATTGACGCCCGGATGGGGGAAGTCTACTGGGCCGAGTATCAGCGCGACGAGCAGGGCGTCTGGCACGGCGAAGAGACGGAAGCGGTGCTCAAACCGGACGCGGTGGCCGAACGGCTGGCGCAGCTTTCCGGCGAATGGGCCACTGTCGGCACCGGCTGGCAGGCGTGGCCGGATCTGGCGAAAGAGAGCGGACTGACCTTAAGCAGCGGCGAAATTGAACTGCCGGCGGCAGAGGATATGCTGCCGTTAGCCTGTTATCTGCTGGCGGCAGGGAAAACCGTGGCCGTGGAGAAAGCGGAGCCGGTTTATTTGCGTAACGAGGTGGCGTGGAAGAAACTTCCGGGCCGCGAGTGAATCTCAGTAACAAGAAGACTGAGAAAAGGAGTCGCATCATGGCGGGTCAAAAACAGGGCGTTCGCTGGCTGCTGGCCGCGGCGGTTGCCGTTGCGCTGAGCGGCTGCGTATCGGTGCCGGATGCCATCAAAGGCACCAGCCCCACGCCGCAGCAGGATTTAGTGCGGGTGATGAATGCCCCGCAGCTGTACGTCGGTCAGGAAGCGCGCTTTGGCGGCAAGGTGGTCAACGTGCAGAACCAGCAGGGTAAAACCCGCTTAGAAATCGCTACCGTGCCGCTGGACAGCGGTGCGCGACCGGAACTGGGCGAACCCTCGCGCGGGCGGATCTATGCCGATGTTAATGGCTTCCTCGATCCGGTGGACTTCCGCGGTCAGCTGGTGACCGTGGTCGGGCCGATTGCCGGGGTGGTCGAAGGCAAAGTAGGCAGCACGCCCTACAAATTTATGCTGATGAACGCCACCGGCTACAAACGCTGGAACGTGGTGCAGCAGGTGGTGATGCCCCCGCAGCCGATCGACCCGTGGATGCTGGGTCCGCGCCCCTGGGGTTACGGCTATGGCGGATGGGGGTGGTACAACCCCGGCCCAGCCGAGGTCAGAAACGTTGTAACCGAATGATTTTGTTGTTTTTGTTAGTTCAAAGAAACAGCGGCCGGTCCGCTGTTTCTTTGTTTTCAGTCGAATAAGAAAAAAAATAGTGACGCGCTTCGCAACCTGCTCATTGCCTAATTAATAAACTGGTACGCTGAGTTAATATAATGTTAACAAAATGTATTTTCCAGGGGCTGTGATGACGACGAATAACTATTTCAGAGGTGATGCAGTGAAAAAGGTTTGGCTAAACCGTTATCCCGCAGATGTTCCGGCGGAGATAAATCCTGACCGCTATCAATCCCTGGTTGAACTGTTTGAACATGCCACCACCCGCTACGCCGACCAACCGGCGTTTATCAATATGGGTGAAGTGATGACCTATCGTAAGCTGGAAGAGCGCAGTCGCGCCTTCGCCGCTTACCTTCAGGAGGGCTTAGGACTACAGAAGGGCGACCGGGTGGCCCTGATGATGCCTAACCTGCTGCAGTATCCGGTGGCCCTGTTTGGCATCCTGCGCGCCGGGATGATTGTGGTTAACGTCAACCCCTTATATACCCCGCGTGAACTGGAGCATCAGCTCAACGACAGCGGCGCGGCGGCGATCGTCATCGTCTCCAACTTTGCCCATACCCTGGAAAAAGTGGTGGCGAAGACCCAGGTGAAACACGTGATCCTGACGCGCATGGGCGACCAGCTCTCCACCGCCAAAGGCACGCTGGTGAACTTTGTGGTTAAGTACATCAAGCGCCTGGTGCCGAAGTACCATCTACCGGATGCCATCTCGTTTCGCAGCGCGCTGCAGCACGGCTATCGCATGCAGTACGTGAAGCCGGAGATCGTTGCGGAAGATCTGGCGTTTCTACAGTACACCGGGGGCACCACCGGGGTGGCTAAAGGGGCGATGCTGACCCACCGCAATATGCTGGCTAACCTCGAGCAGGTCAATGCCACCTACGGCCCGCTGCTGCATCGCGGCAAAGAGTTCGTGGTGACCGCGCTGCCGCTGTATCACATTTTCGCCCTGACCATGAACTGCCTGCTGTTTATCGAACTGGGCGGGCAAAATTTGCTGATCACCAACCCGCGCGATATCCCCGGGCTGGTGAAGGAGCTGGCGAAATATCCGTTTACCGCCATGACCGGGGTCAACACCCTGTTCAACGCCTTGCTGAACAACAAAGAGTTCCAGCAGCTTGATTTCTCCTCGCTGCACCTCTCCGCCGGCGGCGGCATGCCGGTGCAGCAGGCGGTGGCTGAGCGCTGGGTGAAACTGACCGGACAATATCTGCTGGAGGGCTACGGCCTGACCGAGTGTTCGCCGCTGGTCAGCGTCAACCCGCACGACATCGACTACCACAGCGGCAGCATTGGCCTGCCGGTGCCTTCCACCGAAGCCAAACTGGTGGATGATGATGATAACGAAGTGGCGCCGGGTCAGCCGGGCGAGCTCTGTATTAAAGGGCCGCAGGTGATGCTGGGCTACTGGCAGCGCCCTGACGCGACGGATGAGATTATCAAAGACGGCTGGCTGCACACCGGGGATATCGCGGTGATGGATGAAGAGGGGTTCCTGCGCATCGTCGATCGCAAAAAAGATATGATCCTGGTGTCGGGTTTTAACGTCTATCCGAACGAAATCGAAGATGTGGTCATGCAGCATAGCGGGGTGCTGGAAGTGGCGGCCATCGGCGTGCCGTCCGGCAGCAGCGGCGAAGCGGTGAAGATTTTCGTAGTCAAGAAAGATGCTGCGTTAACCGAAGAGGCGCTGATTACGTTCTGCCGTCGCCATTTGACCGGATACAAGGTGCCGAAGCTGGTGGAATTCCGTGATGAACTGCCGAAATCCAACGTCGGGAAAATTTTGCGGCGAGAACTGCGTGACGAAGCGCGCGCTAAAGTGGACAATAAAGGCTAAGTAACGAATGAGTCGCCTGACGCCGGCTACGCCGGCGTTTTTTATGGGCGCAAGTTAAGAGAGTATGCTTTGAACTATCAGATGATCACCACCGACGATGGCCTGCGCGCTGTCTGCGAAGCGGCAAGCACGGCCTCCGCCGTCGCTCTGGATACGGAATTTGTCCGCACCCGCACCTATTACCCGCAGCTGGGCCTGCTGCAGCTGTTCGACGGCCAGCAGGTCTCTCTGATCGATCCCTTGACGATTAACGACTGGGCGCCGATGCGCGACCTGCTGCTCAACCAGGATGTGACTAAATACCTGCATGCCGGCAGCGAAGATTTAGAAGTCTTCCTTAATGCATTTAACCTGATGCCGCAGCCGCTGATTGACACCCAGATCCTGGCGGCCTTCTGCGGCCGCCCAATGTCCTGGGGCTTCGCCTCAATGGTGGAAGAGTATTCCGGGGTAGCGCTGGATAAAAGCGAATCCCGCACCGACTGGCTGGCGCGCCCGCTGACTGAGCGTCAGTGTGAATATGCCGCGGCCGATGTCTGGTATCTGCTGCCGATCGCCAGCCAGTTAATGGCGGAGACCGATCGCGCTGGCTGGCTGCCGGCGGCGCTCGACGAGTGCCGCGTGATGCAGCAGCGTCGTCAGGAGGTGGTCGACCCGGCCGAGGCCTGGCGCGATATCGGCAACGCCTGGCAGCTGCGTACCCGCCAGCTGGGTTGTCTGCAGCTGTTGGCGGAGTGGCGCCTGCGCAAAGCGCGCGAGCGCGACCTGGCGGTAAACTTTGTGGTGCGGGAAGAGCATCTGTGGAGCGTGGCGCGCTATATGCCCACCAGCCTGGGCGAGCTCGACAGCCTCGGGTTGTCCGGTAGCGAAATTCGCTTCCACGGCAAAACGCTGATTAGCCTGGTCGAAAAAGCGCAGGCGCTGCCGGAGTCGGCCCTGCCAGCGCCGCTGCAGAACCTGATCGACATGCCGGGCTACCGCAAAGTCTTTAAAGATATTAAAGCGCTGGTGCAGGAAGTGAGCACGGAGAAGGGCGTAAGCGCGGAGCTGCTGGCGTCGCGTCGGCAGATCAACCAGCTGCTGAACTGGCACTGGCAGCTGAAAACGCAAGCCGGTGAACCTGAGCTGATTTCCGGTTGGCGCGGGGAGCTGATGGCCGAGCGGCTGAAGAGGCTGTTAAACGACTATCCGCGCTAGTTCGCGGCCAGGTTCAGAGCATTAAAAAACCGGCGGCGCGTGGCGTAGCCGGTTTTTTTTCGCGATAGCGCGACAGGTCAGGATTTCGACTCTTCCGTTTCGGGTAGGGTCACGTTCAGCTCAAGAATGGATATATCCCCGTCCCGCTGCTCCAGCTGCACGCTGACCATCTCCGGGTCGATCTGTACGTATTTACAGATCACTTCCAGGATATCTTTGCGTAACTGCGGCAGGTAATGCGGCTCCGCGTCTCCGCGGCGGCGCTCGGCGACGATGATTTGCAGGCGTTCTTTCGCAATATTAGCCGTGTTCTTTTTTCGCGAGAGAAAAAAGTCGAGTAAAGCCATAATTTATCCTCCGAACAGGCGTTTGAGGAATCCTTTCTTCTCTTCTTCAATGAAGCGGAAAGGGCGTTCTTCTCCGAGCAGACGTTCAACGGTATCGGCATAGGCTTTGCCTGCGTCCGAGGCGGCATCGAGGATCACCGGCTCACCCTGGTTGGATGCGCGCAGGACTGACTGGTCTTCCGGGATCACGCCTACCAGGTTGATGCGCAGAATTTCCAGCACGTCTTCCATGCTCAGCATATCGCCTTTATTAACGCGGCCTGGATTGTAGCGGGTCAGCAGCAGATGCTCTTTGATTGGCTCTTCGCCATTTTCCGCGCGGCGGGATTTAGAGGCGAGAATGCCAAGGATACGGTCGGAGTCGCGAACGGAGGAGACTTCCGGGTTAGTGGTGATGATGGCTTCATCAGCAAAGTAAAGCGCCATCAGCGCACCGGTTTCAATGCCTGCCGGGGAATCACAGACGATGAAATCGAATTCCATTTTCTTCAGTTCTTCGAGAACCTTGTCGACGCCTTCGCGAGTCAGAGCGTCTTTATCCCGGGTCTGGGAAGCCGGGAGAATGTAGAGATTTTCCGTGCGCTTATCTTTAATCAGCGCCTGGTTCAGTGTGGCATCGCCCTGAATGACGTTGACGAAATCATAAACGACGCGACGTTCGCAGCCCATAATCAGGTCGAGGTTACGCAGGCCGATGTCGAAGTCGATAACGACGGTTTTCTTTCCCTTCTGGGCCAAACCTGTAGCGATGGCCGCGCTGGAGGTGGTCTTGCCAACGCCCCCTTTACCCGAAGTCACAACAATAATGCGTGCCATAGAAATTCCTTGTTAAAAAGGGATTAATTTAACGGTTGAATTGCCAAAGCGCTTTCACCTAAACGCAGGCGCGCCGCTTTGCCATAAAATTCGGCCGGGATGTTATCGCTCAGCCAATATTCCCCGGCGATGGAGACCAGCTCCGCCGCAAGGTGGGTACAAAATATCTGGGCGTCTCTGTCGCCACCGGCGCCTGCCAGCGCACGTCCTCGCATCATGCCATATACATGGATATTTCCGTCAGCGATAAGTTCCGCACCGGCACTCACATGATTTGTAACAATAAGATCACAGTGTGGCGCATAAATGCGCTGACCGGAACGTACCGGCTGATCAATCAAACGCGTTTTTGTGATCTGACTAGCAACTGGCGGCGGCGGGGTGGGTTCGGACGGTGCCGGACGAGAGGCTTTTTCTTTCCCTTCGGTTAATAACGGGATGCCGGCGCGGTCGATTTCGGTTTTCAGGCGCGGAATTTTGCATCCGCTAACGCCCATAATACGTAAACCGGTCGCGGCGATAGCCTCGTTGATGGCGCGCCATTCCACCTCCTCCTCGATGCTGGCGATATTCACCACCACCGGAGCATGACGTAAAAAAGCGGGAGCCTGGGCGATTTTGTCTTCTAACGCCTGACGAATAACCTCGGGATTTGCATCGTGCAAATGAACGACAGATAACGTGAAGCTACTGCCTTTAAGTTCGATTGGCGTATTTGACATCCTGGCCTTACTCAATTTGCTGTTTATCAACCGCCGAAGTGCGGTGATATTCCGAAGACTAAAAGGCATGTTATAGTCACTCATATATTGAGGCAAGTGACCACGGGTCTAATTCCGAGTAAAACTATGTTTTGTGTGATCTATCGAAGTACTAAACGTGAACAAACCTATTTATACGTCGAAAAAAAGGACGATTTCTCGCGCGTTCCTGACGAGCTAATGCGCAGCTTTGGCACGCCGCAAATGGCGATGCTGCTGCCGCTGGATGGGCGCAAAAAACTGGTTAACGCCGATCTGGAAAAAGTGAAACAGGCGTTAAGCGAACAGGGCTATTACCTGCAACTGCCTCCGCCGTCTGAAAATCTACTAAAGAAACACCTGGCGGAACAGGGGAAACAATCCGATTAACCCACGAGGGAAAATAATGTACCAACATCATAACTGGCAGGGTGCGCTTCTGGATTATCCAGTAAGCAAAGTAGTGTGCGTCGGCAGTAATTATGCGAAACACATCAAGGAAATGGGCAGTGCGACGCCGGAAGAGCCGGTGCTGTTTATTAAACCTGAGACTGCGCTGTGCGATCTTCGTCAGCCGTTGGTGCTTCCTGAGGGGCTGGGCTCGGTGCATCACGAAGTCGAGCTGGCGGTGCTTATCGGCAGCACGCTGCGTCAGGCGACGGAAGAGCATGTGCTGAAAGGGATTGCCGGCTATGGCGTCGCGCTGGATCTCACGCTGCGCGACCTGCAGGCGAAAATGAAAAAAGCGGGACAACCCTGGGAGAAGGCCAAAGGCTTCGATAACGCCTGTCCGATCTCCGGCTTTATCCCGGCCGCTGAGTTCCACGGCGACCCGCAGAATACGTCGTTAAGCCTGAAGATTAATGGCGAAGTGCGCCAGCAGGGCACCACTGCCGACATGATCCATAAGATTGTGCCGCTGATCGCCTATATGTCGCGCTTCTTTACCCTCAAAGCCGGGGATGTGATCCTCACCGGCACCCCGGAAGGCGTGGGGCCGCTGCACAGCGGTGACGAGCTGGAGGTCGGCTTCAACGGCCTGGCGCTCACTACCCGCGTGCTGTAAGCGCTATTTGCCGCCTTTTGGGGCGGCAAAACTTGCATCGGCGTGCCAGACTGGTTATAAGGTGCACCCTTAACTGGCAACGACGGACACTCCGATGAGCGAACAACCTTTCTGGCAACAAAAAACACTGGATGACATGAGCGACGCGGAGTGGGAATCGCTGTGTGACGGCTGCGGCCAGTGCTGCCTGCACAAGCTGATGGATGAAGACACTGACGAGATCTACTTCACCAACGTCGCCTGTCGTCAGCTCAATATCAAAACCTGCCAGTGTCGTAACTACGCGCGTCGCTTTGAGTATGAGCCGGACTGCATCAAGCTTACCCGCGAAAATCTGCCGACCTTCGAATGGCTGCCGCCGACCTGTGCCTATCGCCTGCTGGCGGAAGGCAAGCCTCTGCCGGCCTGGCACCCGCTGCTGACTGGCTCAAAAGCGGCGATGCACGGCGAACGCATCTCCGTTCGCCATATTGCGGTGCCTGAGTCCACGGTGGTCGACTGGCAGGACCATATCCTTAATCTGCCTGACAGGGTGCGCTAAGCGCCGTCACGCTTTCTTCGCGTGGAACAGCCCGTTTTCACCGTCGGTTTCTTCCGCCACCCAGAAGTGAATATTGAAGCGGGCGTCGTCACTGAGTTCGACGCGGTGCCAGTACTGCGGCGGACTGGTAGCAAACTGCCCGGCATGAATCACGACTTTTTTCTCCGGCTCCGTCGCCTGTTCATTGGCAAAACCGTAATAGGTCACCGTTCCCTCCATGACGCACAGCTGGCCGAAGACGCCAGCCGCGGTGTTGTGGTGGCTCAGCAGGGCGGCAGGGACATTCTCTTTGGTAAAGAATGGGGTGGAGCGTTTAACTTTCCAGTCTGCGGGGATCAGTAAAGATGACATGTGAGCTCCTGTGGGGTTTTAAAAGATGTATTTAATATGCGCCTTTTGGCAGCTGTGGTCAACCATAGACATGAAACGATTCAGCGATGCGCAGGAGGCATAAAAAAACGCCCCGCAGGGCGTTTCATTATGGGCTGGACTTGCCGCGGCTTAACGACCAAACAGATCGCGTTTTTTCGCTTTGAAAGGCTGAGCAACGATCACCAGAATAGCGACCAGCAGATAGGCGGCGAAAATCCCCACCAGCCATTGCGGCATCTCCAGCGACAGGAACTGCCACTGACGTACTGAACAGTCTCCGGACGCAACGAAAACCTGCGGCAGCCATTTATCCAGCGGCAGCCAGGTTGGGAAGCGGGCGGCGAAATCGCAGGTCTGGAACGGTGAAGGGTGCAGCTGGATCATCGTATGCTCCCACGCCAGCTGTAGTCCGCGTATCGCGCTGTACAACCAGATTGCCATGGCGACATAGCGCAGCGGCGTTTTGGGGGCGATAGCGCCCACCAGTCCCGCGCCCATGATGCCGAACAGCGCGCAGCGTTCGTAAATACACATGACACACGGCTGCAGCAGCATCACGTGCTGGAACCACAGCGCGACAAGTTCGAGAATAAAAGCGGTCAACGCCATCAGGAGCCAGGCACCGCGTCCTCTTGAGCACTGGTTTAAATATTGCAACATAATCATTTCCCTGGAAGATGCTAAATCATGGCAGTGTAAACGAAAACCGAACCGACGCCAGAGGCGCGGCGGAAAATATTCCGTAACGGGTTATTGATGCGCCCGGGCGAACCCGGGCAAAAACTGACTCAGGGCAGGGTGGGCGTCACCAGCCAGCCGTGCGCCAGCAGCCAGTCGGTGACTGGCATCAGGGTGAACTCGACGCATAACAGGCCGACCAGCGTCAGTACGATGGTGTAGGGCAGCGCCATCCACACCATACGGCCATAAGAGAGCCTAATAAGCGGCGCCAGGGCGGAAGTCAGCAGGAAGAGAAACGCCGCCTGGCCGTTCGGGGTGGCCACCGAGGGCAGGTTGGTGCCGGTGTTGATCGCTACCGCCAGCATCTCAAACTGGGGCAGGCTGATGGCGCCATGTTCGAGCGCCGCTTTCGCTTCGTTGATGTAGACCGTGCCGACAAACACGTTATCCGAAATGGACGACAGCAGGCCGTTGAACAGATAAAACAGCGACAGCTGCGCGTGCGGCGAGGCCTGCAGGACAAACTCGATGACCGGCGTGAACAGCTGCTGATCGATGATAACCGCGACGATGGAGAAGAAGACCGTCAGCAGCGCGGTAAAGGGCAGCGCCTCGGTGAACGCCTTGCCAATGGCGTGCTCATCGGTAACGCCGGTAAAGGTGGTGGCGAGGATGATCACCGACAGGCCAATCAGGCCGACCTCAGCCAGGTGAAAAGCCAGGGCCACGATCAGCCAAACGCCAATGAGCGCCTGGGCAATTAGCCGCAGTCGCTCCTGACGGCTGCGCTGGGCGCGGCTGCGATCGTCAAACTCCTGCAGCACCTTGCGCACCGTCGGCGGTAGCGGTTCGCCGTAGCCAAACAGGCGATACTTTTCAACCAGCAGACAGGTTAACAGACCGCAGACCATCACCGGCAGGGTCACGGGCGCCATGCGAAGAAAGAACTCGCCAAAATGCCAGCCCGCGGCTTTGGCGATAATCAGGTTTTGCGGCTCGCCGACCATGGTCATGACGCCGCCGAGCGCGGTCCCGACGCCGGCGTGCATCATCAGGCTGCGCAGAAAGCCGCGGAACTGCTCCAGCACCTCACGGTAGTGCTGCTCGATATGGCTGTCATCGAGCAGGTCGCTATCGTCCGGGCGCGCCGAGGCGACGCGGTGATAGATGCCGTAGAACCCGACGGCGACGCTGATCACTACCGCCACCACCGTCAGCGCATCGAGAAAGGCCGAGAGGAACGCGGCCGCCAGGCAGAACGCCAGCGATAGCAGCATTTTGCTGCGGATCCCCAGCAGCAGGCGCGTAAACACGAACAGCAAAAGCTGTTTCATAAAGTAGATACCCGCCACCATGAACATCAGCAGGAGCAGCACCTCCAGATTGCCGGCGATCTCGTCCCGCACGTGCGCCGGGCTGGTCATGCCGATCAGCAGCGCCTCGATAGCCAGCAGACCACCCGGCAGCAGCGGATAGCACTTCAGCGCCATGGCGAGGGTAAAGATAAACTCGACCACCAGCAGCCAGCCGGCGACAAATGGCGCCACGGCGAACACCAGCGGATTTACGATTAAGAAAATGATTAATGCCAGCTTGTACCAGTCCGGCGACTGGCCAAGAAAATTGCGCCACAGCGCGCGGCCATAAGAAATTTCCACGACAGAATCCTTCCCCGTCAATGAGTGCATGGTTTTATGCATAACGATTGGCAAGAGTACCAGTTGAGCAAAATGAGAAGCAACTTTCTTCGCGCCGTGCTGGCGGTTTGTGAAGATAAGGAAAAGCGCAAAGTAAAAGCGGAAAATGAAACGGCGATCCCTTTTTAATTCACTTGCCATGCTATCTGCGCTATAGCGGCTCTGGTATGATGAGTGCAATTGTAACGCTGTGTAATGGAAATCTTACTATGGTCATTAAGGCGCAGAGCCCTGCGGGTTTCGCGGAAGAGTACATCATTGAGAGTATCTGGAATAACCGCTTCCCTCCCGGATCGATTCTCCCCGCTGAACGCGAGCTTTCTGAGCTGATCGGTGTCACCCGCACAACCCTGCGCGAAGTATTGCAGCGTCTGGCCCGTGACGGCTGGCTGACCATTCAGCATGGTAAGCCCACTAAAGTGAATAACTTTTGGGAAACCTCCGGCCTGAATATCCTCGAAACGCTGGCGCGCCTCGATCACGACAGCGTGCCGCAGCTGATTGATAATCTGCTCTCCGTGCGCACCAACATTTCCACGATTTTTATCCGCACCGCGTTTCGCCAGCATCCGGATAAAGCGCTGGCGGTCCTGGACAGCGCCCGGGAGGTGGAGGATCACGCCGACGCCTTCGCCGAGCTTGATTATAATATTTTCCGTGGTCTGGCGTTTGCCTCCGGCAACCCGATCTACGGTCTGATCCTCAACGGCATGAAGGGGTTGTATACCCGCATCGGCCGCCACTATTTCTCCAGCCCGGAAGCGCGCAGCCTGGCGCTCGGTTTCTATCATCAGCTGGCGAAAGTGTGTGAGGCTGGCCTGCATGACCAGGTTTACGAGCTGGTTCGTCGCTACGGCCATGACAGCGGCGAGATCTGGCACCGGATGCAGAAATCGCTGCCCGGTGATTTAGCCATGAACATGCGTTAAGCGGGCTTTTCGCGATCGATATACAGAACAAGGGGGCCAATGGCCCCCTTTGTTATTTTACTCGCCCCGCAATGCTATAGCGCGTTCGGCCGCGCCGGGCAGCGGTCCAACAGCTCAATGCTGCCGTCGGCGTTCTGCTGCTCCAGCAGCACATCGAACCCCCACAGACGATGCACATGCTTCAGCACTTCGCGCCGGCCTTTGTCCAGCGGGACGCGGTTGTGCGGCACATAGCGCAAGGTCAGCGATCGGTCGCCGCGCAGGTCAACGTTCCACACCTGGATGTTCGGCTCAAGATTGCTGAGGTTATACTGCGCGGAGAGCTTATTGCGGATCTCGCGATAACCCTCTTCGTTGTGAATCGCCGAGATCTCCAGATAATTGTTGTGATCGTCGTCGAGCACGGTAAAGAAGCGGAAATCGCGCATGATCTTCGGCGACAGGAACTGACTGATAAAGCTTTCATCCTTAAAGTCGCGCATGGCGAAATGCAGCGTTTCCAGCCAGTCAGAACCGGCGATATCGGGGAACCAGTACTTATCCTCTTCCGTGGGCGACTGACAGATGCGCTTGATGTCCTGGAACATGGCGAAGCCCAGCGCGTAGGGGTTAATCCCGCTGTACCACGGACTGTTGTACGGCGGCTGGAACACCACGTTGGTATGGCTGTGGAGAAACTCCAGCATAAAGCGCTCAGTCACTTTCCCTTCATCGTAGAGATGGTTGAGGATGGTGTAGTGCCAGAAGGTGGCCCACCCCTCGTTCATCACCTGGGTCTGTTTCTGCGGGTAGAAATACTGGCTGACTTTACGCACGATGCGCAGGATCTCGCGCTGCCACGGTTCGAGCAGCGGGGCGTTCTTCTCCATAAAGTACAGCAGGTTCTCCTGCGGTTCGGAAGGGTAGCGACGAGCGGATTCAATCGCTTTTTCCTCTTCGCGCTTCGGCAGGGTGCGCCACAGCATATTCACCTGGCTTTGCAGATACTCTTCCCGGCTTTTCTGCCGCGCTTTCTCCTCCTGCAGAGAGATTTTTTGCGGACGTTTATAGCGGTCGACGCCGTAGTTCATCAGCGCGTGGCAGGAGTCGAGCAGTTTCTCTACTTCGTCGACGCCATAGCGCTCTTCGCACTCGGTGATGTACTTACGGGCAAAGATCAGATAGTCGATGATCGAGCTGGCGTCGGTCCAGCTGCGAAACAGATAGTTATTTTTAAAAAACGAGTTATGCCCGTAGCAGGCATGGGCCATCACCAGCGCCTGCATGGTGATGGTGTTTTCCTCCATCAGGTAGGCGATACAGGGGTTGGAGTTGATGACTATCTCATACGCCAGACCCTGCTGACCGTGCTTATAGGCCTGCTCGGTCTCAATAAATTTTTTGCCAAACGACCAGTGCGGATAGTTGATGGGCATGCCGACGCTGGAGTAGGCGTCCATCATCTGCTCGGAAGTAATGACTTCGATCTGGTGCGGGTAGGTGTCAAGACGATAGAGCTTGGCGACCCGGTCCACTTCGGCCAGGTAGGTTTCCAGTAACTCGAACGTCCAGTCGGGTCCATCGCTTAAACGGGTGGTGTCCCTGTTCATGGAGTCAATCGTAGCCATTAGCGCGCCCTCGTTGTTGTTGGTTTTCTCTGAACGGAAAACCTCTAAACAAGCATAGAACACGGTGCAGCAAACTGTGCTGTACGCCAATCGCTTTTCTTCGCGATTTCCCCATCTCAAAGCCGTTTTTTTGCCTTGTTTGCAGAATTTAATGCTGGGTAAAAATAAAGCGCAGCATGAGATCGTAAATCTCACAGCGCAGGGCTGGTGCGGTTTGCTGTGAGTTAAGTCACCATAAATAAAGCGTATGTTGAATAATATTTTCAACTGAGTTATCAATTTGTAATTAGATGATTGTTCTTTAACTGTTACGGAGTCGCTATGCGTGTCGTCATACTGGGAAGTGGGGTGGTTGGGGTAGCCAGCGCGTGGTATTTGAGTCAGGCGGGTCATGACGTGACGGTCATCGACCGTCAGCCCGGTCCGGCAGAGGAGACCAGCGCGGCCAACGCCGGGCAGATTTCTCCCGGCTATGCGGCGCCCTGGGCGGCGCCGGGGGTGCCGCTGAAGGCGATCAAATGGATGTTTCAGCGCCATGCGCCGCTGGCGATCGGTCTTGACGGCACCTCGTTCCAGTTGAAGTGGATGTGGCAGATGCTGCGCAACTGCGACACCCGCCACTATATGGAGAACAAAGGCCGTATGGTGCGTCTGGCGGAGTACAGCCGCGACTGCCTGAAGGCGCTGCGCGACACCACCGGCATTCAGTATGAAGGGCGCCAGGGCGGGACGCTGCAGCTGTTCCGTACCGCCAAACAGTATGAAAATGCCACCCGCGACATCGCGGTGCTGGAGGACGCCGGCGTGCCGTATCAGCTGCTGGAAGCGAAGCGGTTGGCGGAGGTGGAGCCGGCGCTGGCGGAGGTCAGCCACAAACTGACCGGCGGCCTGCGTCTGCCAAATGATGAAACCGGCGACTGCCAGCTGTTTACCACCCGTCTGGCGGCGATGGCGGAGCAGGCCGGCGTGACCTTCCGCTTCAACACCGCAGTGGATGCGCTGCTGCACGAGGGCGATCGCATTGCCGGGGTGAAATGCGGCGATGAGATTATCAAGGGCGACGCCTATGTGATGGCCTTCGGCTCCTACTCGACGGCGATGCTTAAAGGGCTGGTGGATATACCGGTCTACCCGCTGAAAGGCTACTCATTAACTATTCCGATCGCTCAGGAGGACGGCGCGCCGGTTTCAACTATCCTTGATGAGACTTACAAAATCGCCATCACCCGCTTCGATGAGCGCATTCGGGTCGGCGGCATGGCGGAGATCGTCGGTTTTAACAAAGCGCTGCTGCAGCCGCGTCGCGAAACCCTGGAGATGGTGGTGCGCGATCTGTTCCCGCGCGGCGGCCACGTGGAGCAGGCGACTTTCTGGACGGGCCTGCGGCCGATGACGCCGGACGGCACGCCGGTGGTCGGCCGCACAGCGTATAAAAATCTGTGGCTCAACACCGGCCACGGCACGCTTGGCTGGACCATGGCCTGCGGCTCCGGGCAGCTTATCAGCGATCTGATCTCCGGCCGCACGCCGGCGATCCCTTACGACGATCTGGCGGTTGCCCGCTACAGCCCCGGTTTTACCCCGGCGCGCCCGCAGCACCTGCACGGCGTACACAACTAAGGAGCTTGCATGACCCGTCCGGTAGTGGCCAGCATCGACCTGCTGGCCTTGCGGCAGAATTTACAGATAGTGCGTCGCGCGGCCCCCGGGTCGCGCCTGTGGGCGGTGGTCAAGGCCAACGCCTACGGCCACGGCGTGGCGCGCGTATGGAGTGCGTTAAGCGCGGCGGATGGTTTCGCCTTGCTCAACCTGGAAGAGGCGATCCTGCTGCGCGAGCAGGGCTGGAAAGGCCCGATCCTGCTGCTGGAGGGCTTCTTCCATGCCGATGAGCTGGCGGTGCTGGATCAATATCGTTTAACCACCAGCGTCCACAGCAACTGGCAGATTAAGGCCCTGCAGCAGGCGAAGCTGCGCGCGCCGCTGGATATCTATCTCAAGGTGAACAGCGGCATGAACCGGTTGGGCTTTATGCCTGAGCGGGTCCACACCGTCTGGCAGCAGCTGCGGGCGATAAGCAACGTCGGCGAGATGACGCTGATGTCGCACTTCGCGGAGGCGGAGAACCCGCAGGGAATTGTCGAGCCGATGCGCCGTATCGAACAGGCGGCGGAGGGGCTGGATTGCCCGCGCTCGCTGGCCAACTCGGCGGCGACCCTCTGGCATCCGGAAGCGCATTTTGACTGGGTTCGTCCAGGCATCGTGCTGTATGGCGCGTCGCCTTCCGGGCAGTGGCAGGACATCGCCAACACCGGGCTGAAGCCGGTCATGACGCTGCGCAGCGAGATCATCGGCGTGCAGAACCTGCGTCCCGGCGAGGCGATTGGCTATGGCGGCCTGTACCGCACCACCCAGGAGCAGCGGATCGGCATCGTCGCCTGCGGCTATGCCGACGGCTACCCGCGGGTGGCGCCGAGCGGCACGCCGGTGCTGGTGGATGGCGTACGTACCACTACCGTGGGACGCGTATCGATGGATATGCTGGCGGTCGATTTAACGCCTTGTCCGCAGGCCGGGATCGGCGCGCCGGTCGAGCTGTGGGGCAAAGAGATTAAAATCGACGACGTGGCGGCCAGCAGCGGTACCGTCGGCTATGAGCTGATGTGCGCCCTGGCGCCGCGGGTGCCAGTTGTGACCCTGTAACCTATTCCGGGGCGGATCACTCCGCCTCGTCTTCCGCGACCCGCACCCCAACCTTCAGCACGTGATCGTTCTCTTTTTCAGCTACCGTCCACACCATCCCGGCGAACTCCACCTGGTCGCCCACCACCGGCGCGGCGCCCAGCAGCTGCTGCACCACTTCCCCGAGCGACTGCTGATGCTCGCGGAACTCCTCACCGCCGTCGAGACCGTAGATTTGCGCCACATCGGCGAAGCGGGCCTCAGCATCAAGAATGAAGTCGCCGAAAAAGCGCTGATCGAGCGCCACCGGCGGCGACTGGCTGAACATTTTGCCGAGCGCCGGCAGGTCGTGCTCCCGACCAATAACGCACAGGATATCGCCTTCCCGCAGGCGGGTGCTGCCGGTGGGGTGCAGCAGGACATTGTTGCGAAACAGCGCGGCAATCCGCGTCTCCGGTGGCATGTGCAAGTCGCGCAGCGCCGCGCCGATGCACCACTTATCGGCCCCCAGCTGGTAGACAAACTGCTCCCACGGGTTTTCCGGGTGAATATCCAGCCCGACGCGGGAGATGGGCCAGCTGATGGGCGGCACCACCACTTTGGCTTTTTTCGCCGCCCACGACAGCGAAGTGCCCTGCAGCAGCAGCGATACCAGCACCACGAAGAAGGCGACATTGAAGAACAGGCGGGCGTTGTCCAGGCCGGCCATCATCGGGAACACCGCGAGAATAATGGGCACCGCGCCGCGCAGGCCAACCCAGCTGATAAACACCCGTTCGCGCAGGTTAAAGCCGCGAAACGGCAGCAGGCCGGCAAACACCGACAGGGGCCGGGCAATGAATATCATCCACATCGACAGCAGCAGCGCCGGGATAGCGATCGGCAGCAGGTCGGAGGGCGTCACCAGCAGGCCCAGCACCAGGAACATGGCGATCTGCGCCAGCCACGCCAGGCCGTCGAAGTTCTGCAGGATGCCGTGCCGGTTGCGGATCGGCCGGTTGCCCAGCAGAAAGCCGCAGAGATAGACGGCGAGGATACCGCTGCCGTCGAGGGAGGTGGTGACGGCAAAAATCATGATCCCGCCGCTCAGCGCCAGCAGCGGATAGAGGCCGGCGGGCAGCACGATGCGGTTAATCATCTGCAGCAGCAGGTAGCCGCCGCCGAGGCCGATGGCGATCCCGAGGCCGAACTGCTGAATGATATGCACGGCGAACATCCAGCTGAGGCCGGTTTGGTGCTGCTGGATCATTTCGATCAGGGTGATGGTCAGGAAGACCGCCATCGGGTCGTTACTGCCTGACTCTATCTCCAGCGTCGAGCCGACGCGCTCGTTGAGCCCCTTGCCGCCGAGCAGCGAGAAGACCGCCGCGGCGTCGGTGGAGCCGACAATGGCGCCGATCAGCAGGCCTTCGATCAGATCCAGCTTGAACAACCAGGCCGCCATCATCCCGGTCAGCGCCGAGGTGATCAGCACCCCAACCGTCGCCAGCGACAGCGCGGGCCACAGCGCGACGCGAAAGGAGCTGGCCTGGGTGCGCATCCCGCCGTCCAGTAGGATCACCGCCAGCGCCAGGTTACTCACCATATAGGCGAAGGGGTAATTGTCGAAGGGGATGCCGCCGATGCCGTCAATGCCTGCCAGCATCCCGATGGCCAGAAAGATGACCAGAATCGGGATGCCAAGGCGCGAAGAAAAGGAGCTCAATAAGATACTGCAGGTTACTAAAACAGAACCCAGAATAAACAGACTAATGACCGCAGCGGCGTCCAATGTTCACGTACTCCCTGACTGGCGTGAAAAAATGGCTAAAAGTGACACTATTTTAACAATTCGCAGGGGATCCGCCTATGCGTTCGGGAAATTTATTCTGTCAGCACCGGATGGCCGCCGATCGTCAGGGTGGTGGCCGCCGCCTGATTCACCAGGCGCGCGCGGGCGCCCAGCGGCAGGGTCACCGTGCGCTGCTCGTGGCCAAACTCCAGTCCGCTAATCAGCGGCAGGGATAGCTGCTGGCGCAGATAATCAAAGACCTGCGGCAAATCGTATCCCGCGTCATAGTCGTTCGGCGCGCTGCCGGTGAAGCTGCCGAAGATCACCGCTTTCTGCGCCGCCAGCACGCCGCTGTGCAACAGCTGAAGCAGCATGCGCTCGACGCGGAACGGGTGCTCATTGATATCCTCCACCACCAGGATGCCGTCGCGGATCGCCGGCAGCCACGGCGTGCCGATAAGCGAGGTCAGCATCGCCAGATTTCCCCCCCACAGGGTGCCTTCCACCCGGCAGTTCGGCCCTTCGCCCGGCCATTCGAGGGTGAATTCCGGCTGGCGTAGCGCCTGCCAGAAATGGTGCTCGGTAAATGGGTCGAGTGTCTCCGCGCCGAAGTTGCCGGCGAGCATTGGCCCGCTGAAGGTGATGACGTTGCCCATGGCCAGCAGGCCCGACTGGATAGCGGTGAAATCGCTGTGGCCGCAAATCAGCAGCGGGTCGCGCTGCTGGCGGGCAACCAGTCCCTGCCAGTCGATATGCGGCAGCAGGCGACTGGCGCCGTAGCCGCCGCGCACGGCGAGGACGATCCGGTTGCGGCCGGGCAACTGGGCCAGCTGGTTAATATCGGCCAGCCGTTCATGTTCAGTCCCGGCGAAACGCTGCTGCCGGCGGGGAATGACCTGCTGGTGGGCCACCTCGTGTCCGGCCTGCTGCAGACGCTCGACGCCGCGGGCTGCCGCCTGCTGGTTGATGCAATACCCGGATGGCGCGACCAGATAAAACTGAGACATGATAATTCCTTGCTATGAATGAAAGGGTTATGATGCCGCCTGGAATGGCGATTGTCATCTCCAGGTGGTTAACTTCAGTCCGCACCCGTCATCCTTCAGGTTGTCGGCAGGCGGGAGACGTACCGCGGCCGTCGTTCTGTAGCATGATGGCGTTTGGGTAGATAAGGATAGATGTGTGAAATTGAGATGGTTGCTTATTTTAGTCGTTTTTCTGGCCGGTTGTAGTTCGAAACATGATTACACTAACCCGCCGTGGAACCCCGAGGTCCCGGTGAAGCGGGCGATGCAGTGGATGCCGATCAGTGAAAAAGCCGGCGCCGCCTGGGGCGTGGATCCGCAGCTGATCACGGCGATCATCGCCATCGAGTCGGGCGGTAATCCTGCGGTGGTGAGTAAATCCGGCGCCGTCGGGCTGATGCAGCTCAAGCCCTCGACCTCCGGACGCGATGTCTATCGGCGGATGGGGTGGCGCGGCGAGCCGTCGGTCAGTGAGCTGAAAAACCCGGAACGTAATATCTCGATGGGGGCCGCCTATCTGAGCATTCTGGAGAACGGTCCGCTGGCGGGGATCAAAGACCCGCAGGTGATGCGCTATGCGGTGGTGGTCTCCTATGCCAACGGCGCTGGCGCGCTGCTGCGTACCTTCTCCTCGAACCGCCAGGACGCCATCGAGGAGATTAACGATCTCGACGCCGATGAGTTCTTCGAGCATGTGGTGAAAAAACATCCGGCACCGCAGGCGCCGCGCTATATCTGGAAACTACAGAAAGCGCTGGACGCCATGTAATCCCTCGTTTGGCCTCCGGTAGTCTCCCGGAGGCCACGCCCTCAGAAATCGTAGCCCACGGTGGCTATAACGCTGCGCTCTGATCCCCAGTAACAGTTGCCGGTGCCATAGCAGCCGGAAATATACTCGCGGTCGCCGATATTGTTGGCGTTAACCTGCACATAAGCGCCTTTCAGCGTTGGCGACCAGACGCCGAGGTCGGCCCGCATCATGGCGTCCATCAGCGTGACCGACGGCAGCCGCGCGGTGTTGGCATCATCCGCCCACTGTTTACCGATGTAGCGGACGCCGGCGCCAACGGAGATCCCCGCCGGGAACTGATAGCGCGCCCAGAAGGAGGCCATCTGATCCGGGGTCAGCTGCGGCGTGTTATTGTCGGTCCCGTCTTTGGTGTCCTGGAAACGCAGACGATTCCAGGTATACGAGGCGATAGTACTCAGCTGCGGGGTGATCTGGTGGTGCGCTTCCAGCTCAACGCCCTGGGAATGGACCTTACCCGCCGGAATATAGGTGGCGGTGGCGATGTTCGGGTCGCGAGTGGCGACATCCTTTTGCGTCAGGTCGTAAATCGCGATGCTATAGAGATCGCTGCTGCCCGGCGGCTGGAACTTCAGGCCGGCTTCAACCTGTTCGGCGGTGGTCGGTTTCAACGGTTTGCCGTCCGCGCCCGGCAGCATCGCCGGAGTGATCGCCTGGCTGTAGCTCAGGTAGGGCGACAGACCGTTGTCCAGGGCGTACAACAGCGAGGCGCGGCCGCTGATATGGTCGTCTGAACGGCGGTTTGAGGTCCCCTGGGTATCGCTGACCTGCTGGGAAACGATGCGGTCGTAGCGGGCGGAAACATCCACATGCCAGCGGTTCCAGACCATCTCATCCTGCAGATACAGCCCGGTCTGGTAATAGCGGCGATTATTGTCGTCGCTGTAGGTAACGGTATGTCCGGTCTGCGCGGTATAGCCGCTAAACGGGTTAAGGGGCGCCGCGCCGCCGGCGCCGGTCCACAGGTCGTTACGGAAGCGATGATATTCGGCGCCGAGGATCAGGGTGTGCGCCAGGTCGCCTGTATTGAAATCGGCGCGCAGGCGGTTATCGGTTGACCAGCCGTCCAGCGAACCGCGCGAACCGCTGTAGCCGCGGGCCAGCATGTCGCTGTCATCTATCCAGCCGACCTGGTAGACCTGATCGAGGGAGACGTTGGTATGGGTGTAGCTCCCGGCGGAATAGACCGACCAGACGTCGGTGAACTGGTGGTCAAACTCATAGCTGTAGATCTGCTGGCGGCGTTGATAGCCATCTCCCGGATCGCCTTCGTTGGTGCTGGGGGAGAGCTTACGGCCATTGTGCGCGTAGCGGGTGCCGTCCAGCGGCAAAGAGCCGTGGTAGCCGCCGGAAGGATCTTTTTGCAGATAGGCGCGCAGCAGCAGCGAGGTGTCGCTGTCCGGCTGCCACAGCAGGGAAGGCGAAATCGCGTAGCGCTCTTCGCGGGTATGGTCATACTGCGTATCGCTGCTGCGGGTCATCCCGATCAGCCGCCATGCCCACTGGTCATTGATGGCGTCGGTGTAATCGAAGGCCGCGCCTTTGGTATTTTGCGTGCCGCCGGTCAGGCGGATGTGGCCCTGCTGACTGAACTGCGGACGTTTGGAAGTCAGGTTGACCACGCCGCCCGGCACGCTCTGCCCGTAGAGCGCGGAGGAGGGGCCGCGGATCACATCCACGCGTTCGATAAACCACGGGTCGATTTGCAGTACGTTATGGCTGCCGCCGTCGCTCATCAGGCGCATGCCGTCGAGGAACAGGTTATCGACGTCGCCGCCGTGGTAGCCGCGCAGGGAGATGGCGTCGAACCGGGTGGCGCCGCCGCCGAAGCTGGAGTAGACCCCCGGGGTATATTCCAGCGCCTGGCTGATGGTATTCGCCCCCTGATCCGCCATCTGCTGGCGGGTGACCACCGACACCGACTGGGCGGTAGTGATTAACGGCTGGTCGGTTTTCGTCGCCCCGAGCGAGGTGCTGGCGCTGTAGCCCTCCGTCGGCGCGCTGGCGGACGCCGGCGGGGTGGCAGTGACCACCACCGTCTCTTCGGCTTGCGCGGTGAAGGGGAGTGCGACCGCAAGGGCATACAGCAGCCCCGGGCGTTTTCGAGAAATAGCCACGTTCATAAGATCATCCTGAACCAACGCGGTCTGGTACTCCTGTACGCCGCCGCGTGAAAAACGAATCTGTCATTATTCGTTAAAAAGTAATGCGAATTATTATTGTTTGTATTTGTGCGATCAAGCGAAAAGGTGACCTGTTCAACGCGAGGGGGTGGGGATGTGTTTCCCGCGAGCCGCAGAATGGGTCTGCGCGGGACGGTAGTGACCAGGGAGACCGCTTCCCCCTACCGATTTTGGTAGGGGGCGGCGAAGCGTCAGGAGCCGGTCTTTTGCGGTTCCGCAGGGGCGGGGTCGTTAGCCGCGGGCGCCGCAACAGGTTTGTCCTGCGGTGAAGGGGTTGTCGCCGGACGGGTAGCGGGCAGCGCATCGCAGGATTTCTCCTGCGGGCAGATCAGATCCAACATCTTCAGGGTGACGCCGTTGGTCCAGCCAAAGCCGTCCTGCAGCGGATATTCCCCGCCGCCGCCGCCGGTGCCGGTCGAGCTCACGTCATACTTCTCCACCAGCTTTTGCTTACTGTCATAGGTATGCTGCACGTTGGTCAGGAAGCGCCAGGTGACCTCCATGGCGATCTTCTGCTGACCATAGTTTTGCAGCCCCTCGACCGCCACCCACTGCAGCGGCGCCCAGCCGTTGGGGGCGTCCCACTGCTGGCCGCTGTTGACGGTGGTGGTGGTCAGCCCGCCGGGTTTAAGCAGGCGCGACTCGGCGGCGGCGGCCACTTTCGTCGCCCGCTCGCGTGACGCGGCATTGACGTACAGCGGGAACAGCGCCGCCGCGGTCAGCTGATTGCGCACCTTGTGGCTTTTCAGATCGTAGTCGGCGTACCATCCCTCTTTATCATTCCACAGGTATTTCTCGATGGCCTGCTGGCGGGCGTTAGCCAGCGCATCGTACTGCGTAGCGCCAGCGCTGTCCCCGGATGCCTTGCTGGCGCGGGCGAGGGTTTTCTCCAGATGGAACATCAGGGCATTGAGATCGACCGGGACAATCGAGGTGGTGCGAATGGTGGCGAGCTGCTGCGGATTGTCCATCCAGCGGGAGCTGAAATCCCAGCCGGAGGCGGCGGCGGAGCGCAGGTCGCGATAGATCTCGGTTGCCGGACGATTCGGGTTGCTTTTGGCGGTTTTGACGTCGTCAAGCCAGGACTCGGGACGCGGGGTGTCGTTATCGTCCCAGTAGCGGTTGAGCAGCGCGCCGTCCGCCATCCGCACCGCCCGTTTGTCGGCGCTGCCGGGAGCCAGCGCGTCCGCTCCGGCCATCCAGTAGCGATACTCTTTCTCCAGCTGCGGCTGGTAGGTTTTCAGCACCTGGTCGCCATCGTGCGTCGCCAGCAGGCTCACCATAAAGGAGAAGAAGGGGGGCTGCGAACGGCTGAGATAATAGGTGCGGTTGCCGTTGGGGATATGGCCCCAGGCGTCAATTTCCGCGGCGAAGTTGGCGACCATATCCTCGACTTTATCCCAGTGACCGCTTTCGGCAAGACCCAGCATGGTGAAATAGCTGTCCCAGTAATAGACTTCGCGGAAACGTCCTCCGGGCACCACGTAGGGCTTAGGCAGCGGCAGCAGCGAGTCCCATTTTTCCACCTCGACGGTGCTGCGGGTCAGGACCGGCCACAGGCCATCGATATGTTGACGCAGAGTTTGCCCTTTGGGCGGCACATAGGTGTCGTTCTCTTTCGGCAGCGTGAAGTTCAGTTCGACGAAGTGGCGCAGGTCGAAGCTGGCCTGGTTTTTTTGCATCCGGTAATCGGCAAGGATCATCAGCGGATCGCTGTTAGGGATAGCGTCGGCGAAGGTTTTCTGATCGGCAAACAGCTTCGCGCTCTGGACATCATTGAACAGCGGGCCCAGCAGAATATCCGGCGAGGGGGGCGGCGCGGTTTTGCCGTCTTCCGCCTGAGCGTTCAGGCTCATCAGGGCGATCAGAGCGCCGCCGATCGCCAGGCGCAGGGAACAGGGCAAAGCAGCGGGACGACGTGCATCAGTACTCGTCATGGGGAGTTCTCCTTATCATTATCGACTGCGGGCCACGACGTTTGGCCATCCAAAAACCTTAGACGAATATCTGCCGCTGCGCGTGTCAGGGGGAACATTTTGCGCGAAAACAGAGGATTTACCTGCCAGGTCTCCTGAGACCGCCGCGGGCTGGGCCGCCTGGCTGAGGGCGCTGGCGTCCACGATGGCGCAAAAAACGTCGCCCTGCCTCACGACGGTGCAGCCGCCGCCGGGCGCGGGCGGCTGTTTTGGCGATTTTTTGCACAGCCAGACGGCGGGGCTGAACCGATTTGCACAACGCCGCGGCGGCAGAGGACCTGGCATAATTAATGCTTATCTCTTAGCGGGATTACCACAAAGTGAGTACAACCGGAGGGGATAGCCATGATTAAAATTACGCTACCTGACGGGCATTATTATGACGAGATGCTGACCGCGCAGGGTGAACAGCGGCCGCACTATAATGCCTGGTGGCAATGGTTTCGCAACACCGATCAATTCTCTATCCGGCAGAAAAAAGCGCAAGCGGAACTGCTTTTTCACCGTATCGGCATCACCTTTAACGTTTACGGCGAGGATGAGGGGACCGAGCGGCTGATCCCGTTTGATAGCGTGCCGCGGATCATACCTGCCGGGGAGTGGCAGCGCATTGACCGCGGCATACGCCAGCGGGTGAAAGCGCTGAACGCCTTCCTCTATGACATCTATCATGAGCAGAATATCCTGCGCGCGGGGCTGATCCCGGCCGAGCAGGTGCTGGCCAACGAGCAGTATCAGCCGTGCATGCAGGGCATCAACCTGCCAAACAACACCTATGCCCATATCACCGGCGTCGATATGGTGCGCAATAACGACGGTCAGTACTACGTGCTGGAGGATAATCTGCGCACGCCGTCCGGCGTCTCCTACATGCTCGAAAACCGTAAGATGATGATGCGTCTCTATCCGGAGATGTTCGAGCAGCATCACATTGCGCCGGTGGAGCGCTACCCGAGCTACCTCCTGCAGACCCTGCGCGAAAGCTCGCTGGTGGATGATCCCTGCGTCGTGGTGATGACCCCGGGTCGCTTCAACAGCGCCTACTTCGAGCACAGCTTCCTGGCGCAGCAGATGGGGGTCGAGCTGGTGGAGAGCGCCGATCTGTTTATTAAAAACGGCGCGGTGTATATGCGCACCACCGAGGGGCCGCGGCGGGTGGATGTGATTTATCGCCGCATCGACGACGCCTGGCTCGACCCGCTGGCCTTCCGCGCCGATTCGATGCTCGGCGTCCCGGGGCTGCTGTCCGTCTATCGCGCCGGCGGCGTAGTGCTGGCCAACGCCATCGGCACCGGGGTGGCTGACGACAAATCGATCTATCCGTACGTCCCGGAGATGATCCGCTTTTACCTCGGCGAACAGCCGATCCTCAGCAATATCCCCACCTGGCAGTGCCGGAAAGCGGAGGACCTGCGCTACGTGCTGAGCAATCTCGAGCTGATGGTGGTCAAGGAGGTCCATGGCGCCGGGGGCTACGGCATGCTGGTTGGCCCGCGTTCGACTATAGAGGAGCGGGAGGCCTTCCGCCAGCGCCTGCTGGCCAATCCGGCCAACTATATCGCCCAGGACACCCTTGCGCTGTCGACCTGCCCCACCTTCGTTGATGAAGGGCTGTCGCCGCGGCATATCGATTTACGGCCCTACGTGCTGTCCGGGCAGGAGATGCGGCTGGTGCCCGGCGGCCTGACCCGCGTGGCCCTCACCGAAGGGTCGCTGGTGGTCAACTCGTCGCAGGGCGGCGGAACCAAGGATACCTGGGTGATGGAGGATGACGCATCATGCTAAGTCGTACGGCGAGTGAACTGTTCTGGATGGCCCGCTATCTCGAGCGGGCGGAGAGCTACGCCCGGGTGCTGGACGTGACCTGGAAATTATCAATGATCCCCCGCCACAGCCAGCAGTCGCGGGATCTGGCGCTACCGCTGAATTTGTCGATGACCCACGAGTTGTTTCAGGCGCGCCATGCCCGCTTTACCATGAGCAATCTGCTCAACTTTTTTGCCCTTGATGGCAACAACCCCTGCAGTATTTACAGCTGCGTGGAGATGGCGTGGAACAACGCGCACGCGGTGCGCGGCAGTTTGTCGGCCGAAGTGTGGGAGAGCATCAATGCCACCCGCATTGAACTGCGGACCCTCCGCCAGCAGGGGCTGGGCGAGCTGGGGAGCGACGGCTTTTTTGAGTGGGTGAAAGAGCGGGTGCATCTGTTTCGCGGGGCAGTGATCGGCACGCTGCTGCGCAACGACGCGCTGAGCTTTATCGGTATCGGCACCCTGATTGAGCGCGCCTTCGCCACCACCCAGCTGCTGCTGATTAAGGATCAACAGCTGACCAACGATCCGGACCCGGTGCGGGAATACTACCGGCTGGATACCCTGCTCAATGCGGTCAGCGCCCGCGAAGCTTACAACAGCCTCTACCGCCAGCCGGTCAGTCGCGAAACGGTGATGGAGCTGCTGATCCTGCGCAACGATATTCCGCGTTCGCTGCGCGCCAGCATTGCCGACCTGGTGGGCGAGCTGGAGAAGATCGCCAACGATCGCTCCTATCAACCGTTGCGCCTCGCCCATCAGCTCAACGTTGACCTGCGCTTCAGCACCCGTGACGACCTGGCGCAGGCGGACCTGCAGACCACCCTTAACGGGCTGCTGGCGAGAATTAACGCGCTGTCCGACAGCATCAGACAAACCTACCTGGAGGCCTTATGAAACTGGTCATCGATCATCTCACCCGCTATGGCTACGATGAAGAAGTGAAGTTTTCCACCCAGTATCTGCGCCTGACGCCGCGCAGTACCGCCCGGCAGACGATCACCGCCTGGACGCTGACCCTGCCGGACGGCGCGGCGGTGACCACTACCGACGGCTGGGGCAATGTGCTGCATGTGCTGACGCTGGATAACCCGCACAAGGAGATCACCATCCGCGCCAGCGGGATTGTCGATATCGCCGACGAAGGGGAGGAGACGCGTGATGAAGAGGCCGAGCTGCTGTCGCCGCTGGTTTTTCTGCGCTGTACGCCGCTAACCCGCGCCGATAGGGCGATCCGTGAGTTTGCCCAGCGCCTCTATCGTCCCGATGCGGCGGAAGAGAGTCTGAATCAACTGATGGCGGATCTGCTGTTAAGAATGCCATACTCCCCCGGCGCGACCCAGGTGCAGGACTCCGCCGCCGACGCCTTCGCCCGCGCGAAGGGGGTGTGCCAGGATCATACCCATGTTTTTCTCGCCTGCTGCCGCGCGCTGGAGATCCCGGCGCGCTACGTCAGCGGCTATGTCTACAGCGATAACGCCCAGCATGTGGCGATGCATGCCTGGGCGGAAGTCTGGCTCGACGGCCGCTGGCTGTCGTTTGATATCACCAATAATACCCGTCGCCTGAATCAGCATTTACGGCTGGCGACCGGGCTGGATTATCTCGACGCCTGCCCGGTACGGGGCACCCGGCTGGGCGGCGGCGGGGAGATTATGTTAACTAACGCTGAAGTGCGCGAACACAGCCAGCAGGCGCAGCAGCAATAATACGGGAATAACCGCAATGACCTACTGTGTGGCCATGTGCCTGGCGGATGGACTGGTGTTTGCTTCCGACTCCCGCACCAATGCGGGCGTCGACCATATTGCCACTTTTAAAAAGCTGCACGTTTTCCATCAGGAGGGGGAACGGGTGCTGGTGCTGCAATCCGCCGGCAATCTGGCCACCACCCAGAGCGTGATAAGCCTGCTCAGCGCGCGCATCCGTACCCAGCAGGAGCCGAATCTGATGCAGGTCACTTCCCTCTACGACGCCGCGATGCTGATCGGTAAAACGCTGCTGGAGGTGATCCAGCGCGACAGCAGCAACCAGCAGACCTGCAGTAACACCAACTTCAACTGCAACCTGCTGCTTGGCGGCCAGATCGCCGGCGAAACCCATCGTCTGTTCCATATTTATCCGGAGGGCAACTTTATTGAAGCCACCCGCGACACGCCTTATTTCCAGATTGGCGAAAGCAAATACGGCAAACCGATCATCGATCGGGTGCTGACCATCGACACGCCGCTGGAGCAGGCGATGTGCTGCGCGTTGATCTCCATTGACTCGACGCTGCGCAGTAATCTGTCCGTCGGCCTGCCGCTGGATACGCTGCTCTACCGCAGCGGCAGCTTCAGCAGTGCAGGGCAGCATCGCATCACCGACAGCGATCCCTACTTCAACCGCATTCGCAAGGCGTGGTCCGAAGGGCTGTTGCACACCTTCCAGACTCTGCCGACCTGGACGCCAGCGGAGCGGGAAAAGGAGTAGCCTCTGTGACGCTCCGCCGGTATCGTCGGCGCGAAGGCGGGTAAGGCGCTGGTGTCCTTTAGTATCCTCGACCTGGCGGTAAAATTTCAGCAACAGCGGTAAATAAATTAACGACAGGCCGCACGGATCGTAGGCCGGGCAAGGCGTCGCCGCCGCCCGGCACAAAAGCGACGCCGCTGTCCTTGTCTGGCGGCGCTGCGACTGCACCGGCCTGGATGGTCCGGGGAGGGGTTATCCCGTAGGCCCGGCAAGCGCAGCGCCGCCGGGCGATGGACCGGTTTAAACACCGCCAACCTGTTGCCGCTGTGGACGGTATTCTCTTTGTCCTGCTGAATACAAACGCGCTTTTTGGCAAAGCTAAGTCAATTAAATACTTTGTTATTTAACGTGTTATCTCACATCTTCGGTGGGAATGAGGCAACACGGCAAGGTATCGGAAGTGACGGAAAAGAAGACGGCTGTCTATGTGGATGACCAACAGCGCATCCTGATCCGCCAGCTGGCGCGCAGCTGGCTGTGGCGCAGCGAGCTGCCGACCTGGCTGCTGATTGTGACGGTTTACGGCGGCTGGTTTGCCTGCGTGGCGGGCTGGCGGACGCTGGGACTGTTTCCGGCCACGCTGCTGTTGATCTGGTTTACCGCCTGGTATATGTCCTTACAGCATGAGCTGATCCATGGGCATCCCACCCGGCTGGCATGGTTTAACCAGCTGTTGGGGACGCTGCCGCTGGCGGTCTGGTATCCCTATGGCGTCTACCGCGACAGCCACCTGGCGCACCATCGCAACCATCTGCTGACGCACCCTGAGGATGACCCCGAATCGTACTACGTAACGGCGGAAAGCTGGCAGCGCTTCTCAGCCTGGCAGCGCCGCCTTATCCACCTGCGCAACACCTTCTGGGGGCGTCTGCTGCTGGCGCCGATGATGGATATTATTCACACCCTGAACAGCGCGCTGCGGGCTTTCCGCGAGGGCGACCGCCGCGCTATCGCCATGTGGAGTCTGCATCTGTTGCTGCTGACGGGCCTGCTGACCTGGATGGCGGCGCAGGGTTTTTCTCCGCTGTGGTTTGTGCTGGCGGTGAGCTACCCGGCGCTGGCCCTGACCAAAGTACGCTCTTTTCTCGAACACCGCGCCGCGGATGACCCGCTGGCCCGCTCGGTGATCAACGAGGCCGGGCTCCCCTGGCGGGCGCTGTTCCTCAATCTCAACTACCATGCGGTGCATCATGATCTGCCAGGGGTCCCCTGGTACGCTTTACGTCAACTGTATCTGCATCGCCAGGCGGCGTATCTGCAGCGTAATCAGGGGTTCCTGGTGCGCGGGTACGGCGAGTGGCGACGCCATTTTAGCCGCCGGGCGGTGGCGGTGAACGCCCATCCGGGCTTTGGCGAGCAGGCGCAGGCGGGAGGAGAACATGGCTGAACGCATGACCTTTCCGATGTATGCCATCCACCGTCAACAGACCAAGGCCCTGTGGCAGGCGGTGCAGTCGCTGCTGGACGAACGCGGCGTGATGGTGGCGGGGGACCCTCCGGCGGCTGACCCCGGGGATCTGCTGGCTCACTGGCGCCAGCCGACGCTGTTGCTGAGCCAGACCTGTGGCTACCCGCTGGTGACCCAATTGCCGGAGGTGCAGACGGTGGGCTGCTTCCACTACGCTGCGCCCGGTTGCGAAGGGCGCCGCTATCGCAGCCTGCTGGTGGTCCGCGAAGCGGATAGCCACCGGATGCTGGGGGACTTTTTTGGCCGTCGGGCGGTGTGCAATGCCGAGCACTCGCAGTCCGGCTACAACGTACTGCGTAAAATGGTCGCGCCGCTCTCCCGGGAGGGGCGTTTTTTTTCAGCGGTGATGTTCAGCGGCAGCCATCGGCAATCGCTGCGCGAGCTGCAGCAGGAAAACGCCGATATCGCCGCCATCGACTGCGTGACCTACGCTCTGCTGCAGCGCCATCAGCCGCAGGCTCTGGCAGGCCTGGTGGCGATCGGCTGGAGCCCGGCCGCGCCAGGGTTGCCGCTGATCACCGCCGGCGCCACCCCGGCGGCAACGCTGAATAGCCTGCGCGAGGCGCTCCAGCAGCTGGTAAGCGATGATCGCTATCGTTCCCTGTGCGACGCCTTGCTGATCTGCGGCTATAGCGATATGTCGCGGGAGGCCTATGCGCCGCTGCTGGCGTGGCGGGATGAGGCCGCGGCGCTGGGGGTCAGCCAGCTATAGGCGAAATGCCCGGGCCAGCGATGTGCGCCGGGGCGGGCTATAGCGGCTGGTCCCACGGCTGGGCGCTGAGATCCATTCGCAGATAGGAAGAGAGCAGGTCGACAGCCAGCTGGTCGCTCATCAGCTGCTCGTTAAGCTGCTGGCGCAGCCGCGGGATCATCTCTTCACGATAGGCCGGGTCGTTGTTTTATGGATTTGTGATCGGCAACACAAATGACTCTCCAATGGCCGTCGTAAAAGATAAATTACCAGGGTTGATTTTAATCAAAGTATGACCAACTGCGCTATGGCGGAAAAAAGATCGCTGCCTATCGCGACCCAAAAGAAAAATTGTGAATTTAATGTTTCTTTGGTGTAAATAATGACCGTGCATTTTCCCCAACCGCCGGGGATAAAATGTGATGCCCGACCGGCTTGTCGTTAAATAATGGCGTTTATTACGTCTGCTTTTTATTCTTTACAGCATTAATTTAATTTTCGGCTTTCTTCTCACCCTGATAGCGCGGGTCGAATAACGTACAAAAGGCGTATTTTTTATCGCCATTTCGCCGTCGATGTTATCGCCATCAATTATTTTTATCCCCGCATTCGGCCACGGCAAAAGGCGCGCAAATAGCGTTCATGATGCTTTTAATATATTGATTTTACTTTACTTGTTCTGGCTCGTGGATCCTGCTTATCCGCCGCGGCGGAGCCTTTGTGAGAGCTCTCACATAACCCGGCAATTGCGATTTGTTACACTTTCCGCCGTCAACAAAGGAATGAAAGTGAGACGTGATGAATACTTTTTCTCTGCCTAAAACACAGCATCTGGTAGTTTTCCAGGAAGTGATCCGCAGCGGGTCAATCGGGGCCGGAGCAAAAGCGTTAGGACTCACTCAGCCGGCGGTCAGTAAAATTATTGGCGACATGGAGAGTTATTTTGGCAGCGAATTAATCGTCCGGCGAAATACCGGCGTCTCGCTCACCGAGGCCGGGCAGGTATTTCTCAACTGGTCAGAAGCGATCACCCGTGAAATGAAAAATATGGTCAATGAAATGAATGCTCTGACCAACAGCGCGGTGGTGGATGTCTCCTTTGGTTTCCCTTCGCTGGTCGGGTTTACCTTTATGTCGGAGATGGTGCATCAGTTTAAAATGACTTTCCCCAAGGCGCGGGTCTCGATGTATGAGGCGCAGCTCTCCGCCTTTTTGCCGGCAATCCGCGACGGGCGCCTCGACTTCGCCATCGGGACGCTGAGCGATGAGATGAAACTGCAGGACCTGCACGTCGAGCCGCTGTTTGAGTCTGAGTTTGTGCTGGTGGCGAACCGGGCGCGGATCGGCAACGGCACCGTCCGCCTGGCCTCGCTCCAGCACGAGCAGTGGGTGCTGCCGGAGACCAATATGGGCTACTACAGCGAACTGCTGACCACCCTGCAGCGCAGCGGTATCCGCCGTGAAAATATCGTTAATACCGATTCGGTGGTGACGATCTATAACCTGGTGCTCAATGCCGATTTTCTGACGGTGATCCCCTGCGACATGACCACGCCGTTTGGCTCGAGCCAGTTTGTCACCATCCCCATTAAAGAGGCCTTGCCGGTGGCGCGCTATGCGGCGGTATGGTCGAAAAATTACCGGTTAAAAACCGCCGCGGCGTCGCTGGTGGAGATGGCGAAACACTATTCCTCGGGGCAGGGCAACCGCCACTGGCAGCCATTACAAATTATTGCGTAACTGAAAGTCGTTAAATAATCCAACACACGTCCTCGCTGTTATCAGCAGGATGACGCCCGGTCATTGACTTTATATTAAGATACAGAGGCCATAATGCATATTACCTACGATCTTCCGGTATCTATTGACGATATTCTCGAAGCGAAACAACGCCTCGCGGGAAAAATATATAAAACAGGCATGCCCCGTTCGAATTATTTTAGCGAGCGCTGCCAGGGCGAAATATTTCTTAAATTCGAAAATATGCAGCGCACGGGTTCATTTAAAATTCGCGGCGCCTTTAATAAACTGTGCGGTTTAACCGCGGTGGAAAAACGCAAAGGGGTGGTGGCCTGCTCAGCGGGCAACCACGCCCAGGGCGTCTCGCTCTCCTGCGCCATGCTCGGCATCGACGGGAAAGTGGTGATGCCGAAAGGGGCGCCGAAATCGAAAGTTGCCGCCACCTGTGATTATTCGGCGGAAGTGGTGCTCCATGGCGATAATTTTAACGATACCCTCGCCAAAGCCAGCGATATTGTTGAACTTGAGGGCCGCATTTTTATTCCCCCCTATGACGACCCGCAGGTTATCGCCGGGCAGGGGACGATTGGACTCGAAATATTAGAAGATCTGTATGACGTGGATAATGTCATCGTGCCCATTGGCGGCGGCGGCTTAATTGCCGGTATCGCGATTGCGATTAAATCCATTAACCCGACAATCCGCATTATCGGCGTGCAGTCGGAGAATGTTCACGGCATGGCCGCCTCCTGGTATGCCGGGGAAATCACCAGCCATCGCCACGCCGGCACCTTAGCCGATGGTTGCGACGTCGCCCGCCCGGGGAAACTGACCTATGAAATCGCCCGCCAGCTGGTGGATGACATCGTCCTGGTGAGTGAGGATGACATTCGCCAGAGCATGGTCGCCTTAATTCAGCGCAATAAAGTGATCACCGAAGGGGCCGGGGCGTTAGCCTGCGCCGCGTTATTAAGCGGCAAACTCGACAGCTATATCCAGAACCGCAAAACGGTCAGCCTGATTTCCGGGGGCAATATCGATCTCTCCCGGGTATCGCAAATTACCGGTTTTGTTGACGCTTAATTCAATACATAAGTGAGGACAGGATATGAGTACGACTGAGAGCATTGCATCCAGCCAGACAAGCCTTTCGTCCTGGCGTAAATCTGACACCACCTGGACCCTGGGCCTGTTTGGCACCGCTATCGGCGCCGGGGTGCTGTTTTTCCCGATCCGCGCAGGCTTCGGCGGGCTGATCCCGATCCTGGTGATGCTGGTGCTGGCCTATCCCATCGCCTTTTATTGCCATCGGGCGCTGGCCCGGCTATGCCTGTCGGGGGCTAACCCCTCCGGCAATATCACCGAAACGGTGGAAGAGCATTTTGGCAAAACCGGCGGGGTGGTGATCACCTTTCTGTACTTCTTCGCCATCTGCCCACTGCTGTGGATTTATGGCGTCACGATCACCAATACCTTTATGACTTTCTGGGAGAACCAGCTGCAGATGCCGGCTCTCAACCGCGGGGTGGTGGCGCTGCTCCTGCTGCTGCTGATGGCGTTTGTCATCTGGTTTGGTAAAGACCTGATGGTCAAGGTGATGAGCTATCTGGTGTGGCCGTTTATCGCCAGCCTGGTGGTGATCTCCCTGTCCCTGATCCCCTACTGGAATAGCGCAGTGATTGACCAGGTCAACCTCAGCGATATCGCCTTAACCGGTCACGACGGCATTCTGGTGACGGTATGGCTGGGCATCTCCATCATGGTGTTCTCCTTCAACTTCTCGCCGATCGTCTCCTCGTTTGTGGTCTCCAAACGCGAAGAGTATGAAGCGCAGTTTGGCCGCGAGTATACCGAACGCAAATGCTCACAGATCATCTCCCGGGCCAGCATGCTGATGGTGGCGGTGGTGATGTTCTTCGCCTTCAGCTGCCTGTTTACCCTCTCACCGCAGAACATGGCGGACGCCAAGGCGCAGAATATCCCGGTGCTCTCCTATCTGGCGAACCACTTTGCCTCGATGTCGGGCACCAAATCCACCTTTGCCACCCTGCTGGAGTATGGCGCGTCGATCATCGCCCTGGTGGCCATCTTCAAATCGTTTTTCGGCCACTATCTCGGCACGCTCGAAGGGCTGAACGGTCTGATCCTGCGCTTTGGCTATAAAGGGGATAAAACCCGGGTCTCCAGCGGCAAGCTCAATACCCTGAGCATGGTGTTCATCATGGGATCGACCTGGGTGGTGGCGTATGCCAACCCCAATATCCTCGACCTGATTGAGGCCATGGGCGCGCCGATTATCGCCTCGCTGCTGTGCCTGCTGCCGATGTACGCCATTCGTAAAGCGCCTTCGCTGGCCAAATACCGTGGCCGTCTCGATAACCTCTTTGTGACCGCTATCGGTCTGCTGACCATCCTCAACATCGTTTACAAACTGTTCTAATCCGGCTCAGGCCACGCGGAGTACAACATGACTGAATTTCCGGTAGTACTGGTGATTAACTGCGGCTCGTCGTCAATCAAATTTTCCGTCCTGGACGCCGCCAGCTGCGACTGCCTGCTCAACGGCGTGGCCGAGGGCATCAACGCGGAACGGGCGTTTCTCTCGCTCAACGGCGGCGAGCCGGTGGCGCTGGCGCAGCGCGGCTACGAAGGCGCCCTGCAGGCGATTGCCGGGGCATTAGCCCAACGCGACCTCATCGACAGCGTGGCCCTGATTGGCCACCGCGTCGCCCACGGCGGCGACCTGTTCACCGAGTCGGTCATTATTAGCGAGGAGGTTATCAATAACATTCGCCAGGTATCGTCCCTGGCCCCGCTGCATAACTACGCCAGTCTCAGCGGCATTGCTTCGGCGCAGCGGCTGTTCCCGGAGGTGATGCAGGTGGCGGTCTTTGATACCAGCTTTCACCAGACCCTGGCCCCGGAAGCTTTTCTCTATGGTCTGCCGTGGGAGTATTACCAGAATCTCGGGGTACGCCGCTACGGTTTCCACGGCACCTCGCACCGCTATGTGTCCCAGCGCGCCCTGGCGCTGCTCGGGTTGCCGGAGCAGGAGAGCGGCCTGGTGATCGCCCACCTGGGCAATGGCGCCTCGATCTGCGCGGTGCGTAACGGCCGCAGCGTGGACACCTCGATGGGGATGACGCCGCTGGAGGGGCTGATGATGGGCACCCGCAGCGGCGATGTCGACTTCGGCGCCATGGCGTGGATTGCCGGGGAAACCCGGCAGACCCTCAGCGACCTGGAGCGGGTAGCCAACACCGCCTCCGGCCTGCTGGGGATCTCCGGTCTTTCCTCCGACCTGCGGGTGCTGGAGCAGGCGTGGCATGAGGGCCATGCCCGCGCCCGCCTGGCGATTAAAACCTTTGTCCATCGTATCGCCCGCCATATTGCCGGCCACGCCGCGGCGCTGCAGCGTCTCGACGGCATTATTTTCACCGGCGGGATTGGCGAGAACTCGGTGCTGATCCGTCGGCTGGTGAGCGAACGGCTGGCGGTCTTTGGCCTTGCGATGGACGCCGCCCGCAATCAGCAGCCCAATTCGGCCGGCGAGCGCCTGATCTCCGCCGACGGCAGCCGGGTGCGCTGCGCGGTTATTCCTACCAATGAAGAGCGCATGATTGCCCTCGATGCGATCCGCTTAGGCCGGATCCACACCGCGGCGGCGCTGGCCTGACTTTTTATTCTGTAGAGAGACGATGTTCATGAAAGTAGATATCGATACCCAGGATGTACGATACGCTGACGCCTGGCTGGGCTTTCGCGGTACGGCGTGGCAAACGCAGATCGACGTTCGCGACTTTATTCAGCATAACTACACCCCTTACGAGGGCGATGAGTCTTTCCTCGCCGACGCGACGCCAGCGACCACCGCCCTCTGGGAGCAGGTGATGGCCGGGATCCGCGTCGAGAACGCCACCCATGCGCCGGTGGATTTCGACACCAATGTCGCCACCTCCATCACCGCCCACGCGGCGGGCTATATCAACCAGCCGCTGGAAAAGATCGTCGGCCTGCAAACGGACCAGCCGCTGAAGCGCGCCCTGCATCCTTTTGGCGGCATCAAGATGATCAAAAGCGCCTTCGAGGCCTATGGTCGCGAAATGGATCCTGACTTTGAGTATCAGTTTACGGCGCTGCGTAAGACCCACAATCAGGGCGTTTTTGACGTCTATTCCCTGGATATGCTGCGCTGCCGCAAATCCGGGGTGCTGACCGGGCTACCGGACGGCTATGGCCGCGGACGGATCATCGGCGATTACCGCCGCGTGGCGCTGTACGGCATTCGCTACCTGGTCCGCGAACGTGAGCTGCAGTTTGCCGACCTGCAGCCGGCCCTTGAGCGCGGCGAGGCGCTGGAGGCCACCCTGCGCCTGCGCGAGGAGCTGGCCGAACAGCGGCGCGCGCTGCTGCAGATGCAGGAGATGGCGGCCCGCTACGGCTGCGATATCTCTCACCCGGCGCGCACTGCCCGGGAGGCGGTGCAGTGGCTCTACTTCGCCTACCTGGCGGCGGTGAAGTCGCAGAACGGCGGCGCCATGTCGCTGGGGCGCACGGCCACCTTCCTCGACATCTATATCGAACGCGATCTGCGCGCCGGTTTATTGAATGAGGAGCAGGCCCAGGAGCTCATTGATCACTTCATCATGAAGATCCGCATGGTGCGTTTCCTGCGCACCCCGGAATTTGATTCGCTGTTCTCCGGGGATCCCATCTGGGCGACGGAGGTGCTGGGCGGCATGGGGCTGGATGGTCGCACCCTGGTCAGCAAAACCACCTTCCGCTATCTGCATACTCTGCACACCATGGGCCCGGCGCCGGAGCCGAACCTGACCGTGCTCTGGTCGCAAGCGCTGCCGGCGGCGTTTAAAAAATATGCCGCCCGGGTCTCTATCGCCACCTCGTCGCTGCAGTATGAGAACGACGATCTGATGCGCAGCGATTTTCACAGCGACGACTACGCCATCGCCTGCTGCGTCAGCCCGATGGTGATCGGCAAGCAGATGCAGTTCTTCGGCGCCCGCGCCAATCTCGCCAAAACGCTGCTCTACGCGATTAACGGCGGGGTGGATGAGAAACTGAAGATCCAGGTGGGGCCGAAAACCGACCCTCTGCGTGATGAGGTGCTGGACTACGACACCGTGATGGCCAGCCTCGACCACTTTATGGACTGGCTGGCGGTGCAGTACATCAGCGCGCTGAACATCATCCATTGCATGCATGATAAGTACAGCTACGAGGCGGCGCTGATGGCCCTGCACGACCGCGACGTCTACCGCACGATGGCCTGCGGCATCGCCGGCCTGTCGGTGGCAGCGGATTCGTTGTCGGCGATAAAGTACGCCCGGGTGAAGCCGGTGCGCGATCACCACGGGCTGGCGGTGGACTTTGTCATTGAAGGCGACTATCCGCAGTACGGCAACAACGACGATCGGGTTGATGCCATCGCCTGCGACCTGGTGGAGCGCTTTATGCGCAAAATTCAGGCGCTCCCCACATGGCGTCAGGCGGTGCCGACCCAGTCGATCCTGACCATCACCTCCAACGTGGTATACGGCCAGAAAACCGGCAACACCCCGGACGGACGTCGGGCGGGGACGCCGTTCGCTCCGGGGGCCAATCCGATGCATGGCCGCGACCGGAAAGGGGCGGTGGCGTCGCTGACCTCGGTGGCGAAACTGCCGTTTACCTACGCCAAAGATGGCATCTCGTATACCTTCTCCATCGTGCCGGCGGCGCTCGGCAAAGCCCCGTCAGCGCAGGAAAACAACCTGGTGGGCCTGCTGGACGGCTACTTCCACCACGAGGAGACGGTGGAGGGGGGACAGCATCTCAACGTCAATGTGCTGAACCGGGAAAAGCTGCTCGATGCGATAGAACACCCGGAGCAGTATCCGAATCTGACGATCCGCGTCTCCGGCTATGCGGTCCGCTTTAACGCGCTGACCCGCGAACAGCAGCAGGATGTGATCTCCCGAACGTTCACCAGCCAACTCTGAGCGGCCACCGGGTCACAGGAGAGCCTTTACGGGCTCTCCTGTTATCATCTTCACATTACCGCAACAAAAAAATCACCACTGTTGATCATATTCGCATTTTTGCACCACGCCGGCGCGCAGCGACCGCTAACTGCATCTATGTTTAGCTCACGGGCCGGTACGGATACCGCGTTGTCCGGCTCGCCACGTGATGGCAACCGATCTCCTGACCTGAAAGGGAATGCGCCCTTGCCGGATGCGGCACGGGTTGCCGTCGCGTGCGTACCGACCGGGGCGACTGTTCTCCGGTGTTCCACTCCTTCCTGGCGGGATTTTTGCTTCTTCCACCCTGGCCGTCCTGGCGCTGCGCCAACGTCGGCACCACACGGTAAGTGATATTTTCTGCGTCATTCCATGACGCCAGGCTTTACATCGCTGAGGAATATCCGAATGTCTTTGAAACTGAAAACAATGACGCTTCATGTTGTGATAGCAGGTTGTATGAGCATGGCCTTTTACGCCCAGGCAGACGTGAAGATCGGCGTCGCCGGGCCCTTTACCGGCCCCAACGCCACCTACGGCGCCCAGTACTGGAAGGGAGCCTCGCAGGCGGTGGCCGATATCAATGCCGCCGGCGGCATCAAAGGCGAAAAGATTGTGCTGGTGCAGGGGGATGACGCGTGCGAACCGAAGCAGGCGGTGGCGGTGGCCAACCGGCTGGTCGATGAAGCGAAAGTCTCCGCCGTGGTGGGGCACTTTTGCTCTTCCTCAACGATGCCGGCCTCCGAGGTATATGACGAAGCCGGGATCCTGACCATTACCCCCGGCTCGACCAACCCGCAGATCACCGAGCGCGGCATGAAAGATCTCTTCCGTATGTGTGGTCGTGACGATCAGCAGGGGGCGATCGCCGCCAACTATATGCTGGACGTGCTGAAGGCGAAGAAAATCGCCGTCATCCACGATAAAGACACCTATGGTCAGGGGCTGGCCGATGCCACCCGCGCGGCGCTGGCGAAGCGGGGTACCAAAGAAGTGTTGTACGAAGGCCTTTCCCGCGGTGAAAAAGACTTTAACGCCCTGGTGACCAAGATCGGCGCCCTCAAGCCGGACGTGGTCTACTTTGGCGGCTGCCATCCGGAAGCGGGCCCGCTGGTGCGCCAGATGCGCGAGCAGGGGGTGCAGGCCAAATTCTTCTCCGGCGACTGTATCGTCACCGAGGAGCTGGTCACGGCCGCCGGCGGGCCGCAGTTCACCAACGGCGTGCTGATGACCTTTGGTCAGGATCCGCGCACCCTCCCGGACGGCAAAGCGGTGATCGAGAAGTTCCGCGCCAGCGGCTTTGAGCCGGAAGGTTATACCCTCTACGCCTACGCCTCCATTCAGGCTATCGCCGCGGCCTGGAACGCCGTCGGTACCGATAACGCCAAAGCCAGCGACTGGCTGAAGAGCCACGACGTCGAGACGGTGATGGGCAAGAAAGCCTGGGATGGCAAAGGCGACCTCAAGGTGTCCGACTACGTGGTCTATCAGTGGGACGACAAGGGCAAATATCACCAGCTCTGATCGGCCACGACCTGAGGACGCTCTGTCCTTTTGACTTGCGAATTGTCACATGACGACGGTTGACCGGGAACGGAACCCGGCGGCCGTCTGCCTGGCGGCTGGAGGGGCTATGACGGCGTTTTTTCTGCAACAACTGATCAATGGGCTGACGCTGGGCGCAGTGTACGGCTTAATCGCCATCGGCTACACCATGGTGTATGGGATCATCGGCATGATCAACTTCGCCCACGGCGAGGTGTATATGGTCTCCGCCTACCTGTGCGCCATCGGCCTGGCGCTGCTCTCTTTCTTCGGGATCCACTCCTTTCCGCTGCTGATTTTCGCCACCCTGGTGTTCACCATCGTGGTCACCGGCGTATACGGTTGGGCGATCGAGCGCATCGCCTACCGGCCGCTGCGCAACTCGACGCGGCTGGCGCCGCTGATCTCGGCTATCGGGATGTCGCTGATCCTGCAGAACTATGTCCAGCTGAGCCAGGGGCCGAACCAGCAGGGGATCCCGACGCTGCTTAGCGGCGCGTTGCGCATGACGGTGGGCGATGGGGTGGTGCAGATCACCTGGACCAAGGTGTTTATTCTCGTCGCGGCGCTGGTGGGGATGCTTATCCTGACCTGGATTATTCAGTATACCCGGCTGGGGCGCATCTGCCGCGCCACCCAGCAGGACCGGCGCATGGCGGCGATCCTTGGCATCAATACCGACCGGGTGATCTCCCTGGTGTTTGTCATCGGCGCGGCGATGGCCGGTCTGGCCGGCGTGCTGGTGACCATGAACTACGGCACCTTCGACTTCTATATCGGATTTATTATCGGCATCAAAGCCTTCACCGCCGCGGTGCTGGGCGGGATCGGCTCGCTGCCTGGCGCGATGCTGGGTGGTCTGCTGCTTGGGGTGGCCGAAGCCCAGTTCGCCGGGCTGGTGAATTCGGATTACAAAGATGTCTTTTCCTTTGCGCTGCTGGTGGCGATCCTGATTTTTCGCCCGCAGGGGCTGCTGGGACGTCCGCTGGTGGCCAAGGTCTAAGGAGGCTTTATGGGTGAAATTACGCGCCAGCCTGCGCGGGCTATCCAAAACGCGCTGATCGACAGCGTACTGGCCGGCCTTTGCGCGTTAATTGTCTTTGGCCCGATCGTCGGCGTGGTGCTCAAAGGGTATGGTTTTACCCTCGCGCCTGCGCGGGTGGCGATTCTGGTGGCGGTGGTGATGGCCGGCAGGCTGGCGCTCAGTCTGCTGCTGCAGAGCCACAGGGGAAAAGCCTTTATTGCCCGCTTTGAGGGGGCGGATGACGGGGTGTACGTCCGGCCGCCGGGCTACCGCTCGCGGCTGCGCTGGATAATACCGCTGCTGGTGGGGCTGGCCATTGTCTTTCCGTTTCTCGCCACAAAATATCTGCTGACCGTGGCCATTCTTGGGCTGATCTACGTTCTGCTTGGCCTGGGGTTGAATATTGTGGTGGGCCTCGCGGGCCTGCTCGATCTGGGCTATGTGGCGTTTTACGCCATCGGCGCCTACGGCCTGGCGCTGGGCTACCAGTACCTGGGACTTGGCTTCTGGGCGATGCTGCCGCTGGGGGCGGTGATGGCGGCTCTCGCCGGGGCGTTGCTGGGCTTTCCGGTGCTGCGTATGCATGGCGACTATCTGGCCATCGTCACCCTCGGCTTTGGCGAAATTATCCGCCTGGTGCTCAACAACTGGGTGAGCTTCACCGGCGGCCCTAACGGCGTACCGGTGCCATCCCCCACGCTGTTTGGCCTCGAGTTTACCCGCCGGGCGAAAGATGGCGGCATCCCCATCCATGAGTTTTTCCACGTCAGCTACAACCCCAACCTGAAATTCATCTTTCTCTACGCCGTGCTGTGTCTGGTGGTGATGCTGGTGCTGCTGGTGAAGCATCGCCTGACGCGGATGCCCATCGGCCGCGCCTGGGAGGCGCTGCGAGAGGATGAGATCGCCTGTCGGGCGATGGGGCTCAACCACGTGCTGGTGAAGCTCTCGGCGTTTATGCTCGGCGCGTCGACGGCCGGCATCGCCGGGGTGTTCTTCGCCAGCTATCAGGGGTTTGTTAACCCGACGTCGTTCACCTTTTTTGAGTCGGCGCTGATCCTGGCGATTGTGGTGCTCGGGGGAATGGGCTCCACCCTGGGAGTGGTACTGGCGGCGTTTGTTCTGACGGTCACCCCGGAACTGCTGCGCGGTTTTGACGAATATCGGGTGCTGCTGTTCGGCGTGCTGATGGTGATGATGATGATCTGGCGGCCGCGCGGCCTGGTGCGCACCAGCCGCAGCGGGGTTGCGTTGCGAAAAGGAGTCGCGCCATGACCGACAGCATCTTACGCGTTGAGCATCTGATGATGCATTTCGGCGGCATCAAAGCGCTGAATGATGTCAATCTGGAGGTGGAGCGGGGGTCGATCACCGCCCTGATCGGCCCCAACGGCGCGGGCAAGACCACGGTGTTTAACTGCCTGACCGGTTTTTATCGGGCGACGGGGGGCAGTATCGTGCTGCGGGCGCGGGAAAAGGTCACCGATGTTATTCAGGTGCTGGGGCAGAAGCTTCACCCGGACGATTTTCTCCACCCGGCGCAGCTGGGGAGGCGGATCTATTACAAGATGTTCGGTGGCACCCATCTGGTGAACCGCGCTGGCCTGGCGCGCACCTTCCAGAATATACGTTTATTCCGCGAGATGTCGGTGATCGAGAACCTGCTGGTGGCCCAGCATACCCAGGTCAACCGCCATCTGCTGGCCGGGATCCTCAATACCCGTGGGTATCGGCAGGCGGAGAATCAGGCGCTGGATCGCGCTTTTTACTGGCTGGAGGTGGTGGAGATGGTGGACTGCGCCAACCGTCTGGCGGGGACCCTCTCCTACGGACAGCAGCGGCGGCTGGAGATCGCCCGCGCCATGTGCACCCGTCCGGAGATGATCTGTCTGGACGAGCCGGCCGCCGGCCTCAACCCGGTTGAAACCCAGGCGCTGAGCCGGATTATTCGCTTTCTGCGCCAGCAGCACGGCATCACGGTGCTACTGATCGAGCATGATATGGGGATGGTGATGGAGATTTCGGATCATATCATCGTCCTCGATCACGGGGACGTCATCGCCCGCGGCGCGCCGCAGGCGATCCAGGCCAACGCCAGTGTGATTGCCGCCTATCTTGGCGCTGAGGAAGAGGAGACGCGCCGATGAGCCAGCCTTTGCTTGCCTTTAATGAGGTGGATGTCTTCTACGGGCCGATCCAGGCCCTGAAGCAGGTCTCCCTCACCGTCAACGAGGGGGAGACGGTGGCGCTGATCGGCGCCAACGGCGCCGGTAAATCAACGCTGCTGATGTCGGTCTTCGGCCAGCCGCGCATTGCCGGCGGGGAGATTTTCTATCGCGGGGAGGCGATCAGCCGGAAATCGACCCACTTTATCGCCAGCAACGGCATCGCCCAGGCCCCGGAAGGGCGGCGCATCTTTCCCGATATGACCGTCGAGGAGAATCTGCTAATGGGGACCATTGCCATTGGCAACCGCTATCAGGCCGAGGACAAGGCGCGAATGTACCAGCTGTTCCCCCGGCTGGAAGAGCGGCGGGGACAGCGGGCGATGACCCTCTCCGGCGGCGAGCAGCAGATGCTGGCCATCGCCCGGGCGCTGATGAGCCGACCGCGCCTGCTGCTGCTGGATGAGCCGAGCCTGGGGCTGGCGCCGCTGGTGGTGAAGCAGATTTTTCAGATCCTGCGCGAGCTGACGGCCCAGGGGATGACGCTGTTTCTGGTGGAGCAGAATGCCCGCCATGCCCTCAACCTGTCGGACCGCGCCTACGTGATGGTGAACGGCCAGATCCGCCTGAGCGGTAGCGGCCAGACGCTGCTCAACGACCCGGAGGTGCGTAAGGCATATCTGGGGATCAGCGGCTGAGGGGGTTATTCCCGCGGTTCGTTACGGGTTTTAATGTGCTGCCAGAAACGTTCGGCGGCCTGGTTAAGCCGCGAGCCGGAGCGGTAGAGCCAGGCGCCGATCGGCAGCGACAGGCTCTCATCGAGGATCGTCAGCCGGCCTTCGTCCAGCTCGCGCTGAATAGAGTATTGCGGCAGCCAGCCCACGCCGTCGCCATTGAGGATCATGCGCTTGAGCAGCTCGCTCATGGAAGAGACAAAGGTGAGAGAGAAGGTAATCTCCGGCGTGCGGTCGATCACCTGGTTCACCTGGCGCCCCATATAGCTGTCGTTGGCGTATTTCATCAGCGGCAGCACGCCGCGATGTAAATGAAACAGCGGGCGGCCATGTTCGTCGCAGGGAGAGACCAGGTGCAGGTAAGAATCAAAAATTTTATGATTAATAAACGGATAGTTCATTAATTCTTCATTATAGAAGGAGAGGATAAAATCGCTTTTTCCCTCTTTCAGGTTAAATACGGCGTCGTTGACGTTAATCGATTCAACATGAAAAGTCTTATTTTTACGGTCGGTGTAACCGGCGATGATCTCCGGCAGTAATAACACCGACAGCGAAGGGGCGGCGTCGATTCTTATTTTCTGGGTAGTGTTATTTAAGCCTTTAATACGGCTGATCTGAAAATCCATGTCATCGAGCATATTTCGCGCATAGCCGACAAAAATTTTCCCGCGGTTGGTCAGCTGCAGAGGGTTGGCGCTACGATCGAAGATGCTGAATCCGAGGGAAGCCTCCAGCGACTGGATGCGTCGGCTGAACGAAGACTGAGAGATGTTGCGGGCTTTGGCCGCCAGGGTAAAGCTGCGCGACTCCTCAAGGGCAATCACATCATACAGCCATTTTACTTCCAGATTTGCCAACACCGATCCAGTCCTCAAAAACGCAATAAAGGCTATGCAATTTTAGCATAGCGCATAGAAACTATGCAATTAACATAATTATCGACAGGTGTTAACATTTTTTGGAAAGTTGAGATTTATGAATGCATATCGGCGACCCTACATGAGCACGATATGAAATCGCGACTCACGGTTATTTATTGCTTTATTTCATTGTCCAGGACTTATCTTATTAAATAGCCGGCGACGATGACGAAAGCAATGAATAACCCAGGCCTCTTACCTTAAATAGTTTGTCAGGAGTTCCATGTCACAACAAATTGAATCAGTTAAAATGGCTCTGCAGGAGCTGGGGATTAATGCAAGCGGCGAATTCTTTTACAACCCTGATTACGATTTGCTTATTGCACATGAAACCGCTCCTGAACTGACCGGCGCGGCCCGCGGCGTGATGACCGACTCTGGCGCTGTGGCTGTTGATACCGGGATCTTCACCGGCCGTTCACCGCGCGATAAATACATCGTCCGCGACGAACAGACTCGCGACACCGTCTGGTGGGCAGACTCCGGCCTCGGCCGCAATGACAACAAACCGTTATCGCCAGACGTGTGGCGCAGCCTGAAAAGCCTGGTCGCGGGCCAGCTGAGCGGCAAAAAACTGTACGTCATCGACGCCTGGTGCGGCGCCAGCCCGGACACCCGTCTTGGCGTACGCTTCGTTACCGAGGTGGCGTGGCAGGCCCACTTTGTCAAAAACATGTTTATCGTGCCAAGCGCCGACGAGCTGGCCAGCTTTACGCCAGACTTCGTGGTGCTCAACGGCGCGGGCTGCACCAATGCCAACTGGCAGGCGCAGGGGATGAACTCCGAGAACTTTGTCGCCTTTAATCTGAGCGAGCGTATTCAGCTCATCGGCGGTACCTGGTACGGCGGCGAAATGAAGAAAGGGCTGTTCTCGGTCATGAACTACCTGCTGCCGCAGAAAGGCATCGCGTCGATGCACTGCTCGGCCAACCGTGGCGAAGCAGGGGACGTGGCGCTGTTCTTCGGCCTCTCCGGGACCGGGAAAACCACCCTGTCGACCGATCCGCATCGTCAGCTGATCGGCGATGATGAGCACGGTTGGGACGATGACGGCGTGTTTAACTTCGAAGGCGGCTGCTACGCTAAGACCATCAATCTCGATCCGCAGGCGGAGCCGGAGATTTATGGCGCCATCCGCCGCAATGCGCTGCTGGAAAACGTGGTGGTGCGCGCTGACGGCAGCGTGGATTATGCCGACGGCAGCAAAACCGAAAACACCCGCGTCTCCTATCCGCTGTCGCATATCGACAATATCGTCAAGCCGGTGTCCCGCGCGGGCCATCCGTCGAAGGTGATTTTCCTTGCCGCCGATGCGTTTGGCGTTCTGCCGCCGGTCTCCCGTCTGACCACCGAGCAGATGCAGTACCATTTCCTGTCGGGTTTCACCTCGAAGCTGGCGGGCACCGAGCGCGGCATTACCCAGCCGACGCCGACCTTCTCCGCCTGCTATGGCGCGGCGTTCCTGCTGCTTCACCCGACCCAGTACGCCAGCGTCCTGGCGGCGAAGATGGCGGAATCCGGCGCCGAAGCCTGGCTGGTCAACACCGGCTGGAACGGCGAGGGTAAACGCCTGTCGCTGCGCGATACCCGCAGCATCATTAGCGCGATCCTCAACGGCACTACCGGCCCGCTGCGCGAGGAGACCATCCCGGTGTTCGGTCTTGCGATCCCGCAGAGCATTCCAGGGGTAGACAGCGCGGCGCTGGATCCGCGTAATGGCTGGAGTTCAGCGGATAAATGGCAGGAGAAGGCCGAGAGCCTGGCTCAGCTGTTTATGGATAACTTCAAGCAGTACAGCGATACCGAAGCGGGTGCGCGTCTGGCGCTGGCCGGTCCGCAGCTGCAGAAGAGCGCGGTCGAAGCCTGATCCGCGGCCAGCAGGTCGACGCCTGGCGCCGACCTGCTGGCGAGCCGCTTTACTCCGCAAAGGCCCGCAGCGCATCGCCAGTGAGGCGATAACGCACCCACTCATCCTGTGGCTGCGCGCCAATGCTCAGATAGAAATCAATCGCCGGCTGGTTCCAGTCGAGCACACTCCACTCCAGACGCCCGCACTGACGTTGTACAGCATATTGCGCGATGGTTTTCAGCAGCGCTTTTCCGGCGCCGATCCCGCGATAGTCGGGGGTGACGTACAGATCCTCCATATAGATACCATTGCGTCCAAGCCAGGTGGAGTAGCTGGTGAAGAACACCGCGTAGCCCACCGCTTTGCCCGCCACCTCGCAGATCAGCGCTTCGGTTTTGCTGCCGCTGGCAAACAGCGTCTCTCTGATCTCCTCTGGCGTCGTCACTACCTCTTCGGGGGCTTTCTCGTAGACCGCGAGTTCATAAATCATATCGTAGATAGCGGTGGCGTCGTCCGGGGTGGCCTGGCGGATTGTGATGCTCATGGGGTGTCCTGTATCCATAGTCAAAAGAGAGCAAAATTGCTGACCCTGAGGATAAGCGGTATTGTGAAAAGAATTAAGTGCAATGAAATCAGCAAACGATGAATATTATGCATCCTGTCCTGCGCCGGATTGACCTCAACCTGTTGCCGGTCTTTGACGCGGTCTATCGCTCCCGCTCGGTACGCCTGGCGGCGGAAGAGCTGGCGATGAGCACCTTGGCGCTGAGCCATGCGCTTTCCCGGCTGCGCAGCGCCCTCAACGATCCGCTGTTTTACCGCGAAGGCCACCGGATGTGTCCCAGCGTCTATGCCAGCCAGCTGGCGCCCTCTATCGCTTCGGCGCTGAAGTTTCTCAACCAGGAGCTGACGCCGCCGGCGGCGTTTGTGCCGGCCGCCAGCACCGACTGCATGCAGATTGCGATCACCGATTTCACCGCGTTCTGCGTCTTTCCGACGCTGATGCATCACCTGCAGCGTGAGGCGCCCGGGCTGCGGTTTGAGCTCCGTTATCTGCCCCACAGCCCGGCGCTGACCGAGCTGCTGGCGGGCGAGGTCGACCTGGCCCTCGGGTTCAATACCCCTGACGAGCCAGCCCATCCCGATCTTGAGGAGATTAACTGGCTGCGGGACGAATATGTGGTCATCAGCCAGGCCAACCGGACGGCGCTGACCCTGGACGCCTACCTTGCGGCCCGTCATCTGGTGGTGACCCCGTGGAATGAGCGGCAGGGGGTGCTGGACTGTGAGCTGGAGCGACAGGGCTATTCGCGGCAGGTGGCGATGAAAACCCCCTCGATGCTGAGCGCGCCCTTTATTATTGAGCAGAGCGACCTGTTGATGGCGCTGCCCCGGCGGGCGGCGGAGACGATGGCCCGCGCCGCCCGGCTGACCATTTTCCCGCTGCCGTTTCCGGTTCCGCCGTTTGACGTCAAGATTTACGCCCACCAACGCAGCGGGAAACGCGAGGCTACCCGCTGGCTTATCTCCCTGTTGCAGACGCTGGTGGGGGAGTCCACCGCTTCCTGACGCGCTTTCCAGCCGGCAGGGTATTTCGTTACCCCAGGCCAGGTTTTATGCCTTCAACCCACGGCGACATATCCTGGCCCCGGTCACAAAACGGAAAACTGACTTTTTCGCCGTCACCCGCGGCGTGGTTAGGACGGTGTGTGTTAAATGATTGTATGTAAAAGTAATGTTAATTAGTTAAATGTTATTCATGCGTAAAATGCATTAGTGGATGCGTTTATTACGCTTATTTCGTTCCCGGTTCTGTTTCAGTCTTCAGCGACAGGCGCGCGACAACGCGTGGATAACAAACTGGAGACCTGCATGCATTCAACAACCTCACAGATGAGTACCCGTGACCGGATCGGCGCCATTCTGCGCGTCACGTCCGGTAACTTTCTCGAACAGTTCGACTTTTTCCTGTTCGGGTTTTATGCCACCTACATCGCCCATACCTTTTTTCCGGCGAGCAGTGAATTCGCCTCGCTGATGATGACCTTCGCGGTCTTTGGCGCCGGCTTTTTGATGCGCCCCATCGGCGCTATCGTACTTGGCGCCTATATCGACAAGGTGGGGCGGCGCAAGGGGCTGATCGTCACCCTGTCGATCATGGCCACCGGCACCTTCCTGATCGTGCTGATCCCCTCTTATCAGACCATTGGCCTGTGGGCGCCGCTGCTGGTGCTGATCGGCCGTCTGCTGCAGGGCTTTTCCGCCGGCGCCGAGCTGGGCGGGGTGTCGGTCTATCTGGCCGAGATCGCCACCCCGGGCCGCAAAGGCTTTTACACCAGCTGGCAGTCGGGCAGTCAGCAGGTTGCCATCATGGTGGCGGCCGCGATGGGCTTTGCCCTCAACGCGGTACTGGAGCCGAGCGCTATCAGCGACTGGGGCTGGCGTATTCCGTTCCTTTTCGGCTGCCTGATTGTTCCGTTCATTTTTATCCTGCGCCGTAAGCTGGAGGAGACCCAGGAGTTTACTGCCCGCCGCCATCATCTGGCGATGCGCCAGGTATTCGCCACCCTGCTGGCGAACTGGCAGGTGGTTATCGCCGGGATGATGATGGTGGCGATGACCACCACCGCGTTCTACCTGATCACCGTCTATGCCCCGACCTTTGGTAAAAAGGTGCTGATGCTCAGCGCCTCTGACAGCCTGCTGGTCACGCTGCTGGTGGCGATTTCCAACTTCTTCTGGCTGCCGGTGGGCGGGGCGCTGTCCGACCGCTTTGGCCGCCGGTCGGTGCTGATCGCCATGACCCTGCTGGCGCTGGCTACCGCCTGGCCTGCGCTGACCATGCTGGCGAACGCCCCGAGCTTTTTGATGATGCTGAGCGTGCTGCTGTGGCTGTCGTTTATCTACGGCATGTACAACGGGGCGATGATCCCGGCGCTGACCGAAATTATGCCCGCCGAAGTGCGCGTGGCAGGTTTCTCGCTGGCCTACAGCCTGGCGACCGCGGTGTTTGGCGGCTTCACGCCGGTGATTTCCACGGCGCTGATTGAGTATACCGGTGATAAAGCGTCTCCCGGCTACTGGATGAGCTTTGCCGCCATCTGCGGTCTGCTGGCCACTTGCTACCTCTATCGCCGTAGCGCCGTTGCGCTGCAGACGGCACGTTAATCAGGGAGAAGATGATGCGTAAAACGACAGGAACCCTGCTCGCCACGCTGCTGCTGGCCGCCACCGGCGGCAGCGCGTTGTCCGCTGAGGTCACCGTGATGATCTCCGGCGGCTTCAAAGCGGCGCTGGAAAAGCTGGCCCCGGCGTGGGAAAAACAAACCGGCAACCACCTCGTGGTGATCCCTGGCCCGTCGATGGGAAAAACGCCGCAGGCGATCCCTAACCGTCTGGCGCGCGGCGAACACGCGGACGTGGTGATCATGGTCGGGGACGCGCTGACCAGCCTCGAGAAAGCGGGCCGTACGCAACCGGATTCGCGCCGGGAGCTGGCCGACTCGCCGATCGGCGTGGTGGTGAAGGCGGGGGCGCCGCTGCCGGCTATCCACAGCGCAGACCAGCTGCGGGCGACGCTGCTGGCGGCGCCATCGGTCGCGTACTCCGACAGCGCCAGCGGACGCTATGTCAGCTCGACGCTGTTCCACACCCTGGGCATTGATGACGCGATGCAGAGTAAAGCGCAGATGGTGGAGCGCATTCCGGTGGCCTCGGAAGTGGCCAAGGGACGGTATGCGATCGGTTTTCAGCAGGTGAGCGAACTGCTGCCGGTGCCCGGCGTAACCTTCGTCGGCGAACTGCCGGATAACCTGCAGTACATCACCCGCTTTGCCGGGGCGGTGACCATCAGCGCCGACCACCCGCAGGAAGGCAAGGCGCTGCTGACGTATCTGGCGTCACCGGCGGCGCAGGAGACCATCCACGCCACCGGTATGCGAAGCGTAGCCGCCGCCGCGCCGGTCAGCCAGAAGGATACTGTTCAATAATCAGCTTCTCCAGCTCTGCCGCCACGTAGGACTGAATACGGCCGCTGAGGCGGATCAGGCCTACCGTACGCGTGACCACCGGGTCGGTGAGCGGCACAGCGCGGAGAACGGAATGCTCCCCGGCGGGCATCGACATCGCGGGCACGGCGGCAATGCCGATGCCCGCTTCCACCATCCCCAGCATCGTGGTGACGTGGCGGGTTTCGCAGATACTTGGCCGCGCCGGCGTCAGATGCGCCAGCTCCCGGTCAAGCAGCGTCCGGTTGCCGGAGACCCGATCCAGGCCAATATAATCCTGTTCAAAATACGCCTGCCAGCTTAGGTGCGTCTTGCGCGCCAGCGGATGATCGTGCCGACAGGCGGCCACATAGCGGTCGTCGGCAAGAGGGGTGAATTCGATACTGGCTGGCAGGTTTTTGGCAAAGCAGAGGCCAAAGTCAGCCTGTCCGCTGCTGACCGCCTCGATCACATTCCCGACGCTGCTGTCAATCAACCGGATGCGCACCTGGAGATAACGCGCCTGAAAGCTGCGGATGATTTCCGGCATAAAGTAGTAGGCGGCGGAAGGCACCGTCGCCACCGTCACCAGCCCGGTACGCGCCTTGCTGACCTGGCTGATATCCGCCAGCACCGTCTCGACATGGGCCAGCAGCTGCTCCGAACGTTCGGCAAAATTTTGTCCATACAGCGTGAGGGTCACCCGCCGGGTGGTGCGATCGAACAGCCGGTTGCCCAGCGCCGTCTCCAGCTTTTCGATGCGTCGGCTAAGGGCCGACTGCGACAGGCAGATGGATTCGGCCGCCAGCCGAAAACTGCCATATTCCATCAGGGCGCGAAAGGCGTAGAGATCGTTGAAGTCAAAATTTACGGGCATGGCGGCATCCTTATCGGCTCTCTGGCGCCATCGCCCCGTCCGGCGAGGGGCGATGGCGGGTAGCATATCGGGCAGGACTTCAGGCGCGCGGGAAACCGCGCGCCAGGGCTTACACCTTAAGCAGTTTTACCGTGGCATCGATATCGATTTCGTCTTCCGAAAAGATCAGGGTTGTCCCCTGAAAGGTGGTGATCGCCAGCTTTTTCACCGAGCGCATCTCTCCCGGCTGCACCGTGGCTTTTGGCCGGATGCTGTTCATCAGCAGCCCGACCGACAGCACGGCGTTTTCTTTATCGACGCGGGTCTCGACCGGCTCTTCTTCCCGGTACACCACATAGGATTTGATGGAGGTCAGCTTCAACCGCTCGCCGGCAATATAGATATATTTGCTTTCCGGAATGACCTTCACCGCGTAGGCCGACAGCCCTTTATTGTTGGTGGTAGGTTCGAAAGTCACCGCCGCGTCTTTCTTGATAAGATCAGGATTGGCGACCTTAATCACGTGAAAATAACGATTTTCGCCGTTTTCATCTTTGATAAATCCAAAACCTTTATCTTTAAACCACGTTGTGATTGTTCCGTTCATCGCCATTACCGTATTACTCGTTGGTTAACACAAATTTTGCAGCGCGCAGTGTAAAGCACATTGCCTGTACAGGCCATGCCTTTGCGATAAGTGTGGGTGATAAATGACGCCGCCGCGAGGGCGGATTGTGCGCCAGCATCGTGCCGGTGGGCAAAATGAGGTACTATCGCCAGCCACTCCTTCTTCGGGCCGCCTGATGTCCACCATTATCGATACCTTTGTCGCGCCGCCGTGCCGCGAACAGATCACCCTCTTGTATCAGGACGAACACCTGGTGCTGATCAATAAGCCCGCCGGGCTGCTGAGCCTGTCGGGCAAAGATCCGCGCAACCTCGACTCCGTGCATCACCGGCTGGTTCAGCGCTTTCCGGGCTGCACCCTGGTGCACCGCCTGGACTTCGGCACCTCCGGCCTGATGGTGATCGCCCGCAACAAGGGCATTAACGCCTTGCTGTGCCAACAGTTCAGCCAGCGCACGGTGGACAAGGTCTATACGGCGCTGCTGTGCGGCCACCTGGCGGAAGACGAGGGGATAGTGGAGGCGGCAATCGCCAAAGATCCGGCCCGTTTCCCGCGCATGGCGCTCTGCGCCCGCCACGGCAAACCGGCGCGTTCGCGCTATCGGGTCATAGACCGCCTGTATCAGGCGCGAGAAGGCGAGAGGGCGCTGGCGTTAACCCGGGTGACGCTCACCCCGGAGACCGGACGGACCCATCAGCTGCGTATTCACTGCCAGCTGCTGGGCTATCCGATCCTTGGCTGCGATCTGTACGGTGGCCGGGAGCTGCCCGGCACGGAACAGGCTCCGCGGCTGATGCTGCACGCCAGCGAACTGCGCTTTGTCCACCCCGTCAGCCATGAGCCGATGCATATCCAGCAGGCGAGCCCGTTTTGATCGCCCGCGGCGGGAAAGCCCGGGGTTACCACATCAGATCGTCGGGTACCTTAAAGTCGGCGTACGGATCGTCTTCATCCTGCTCATCCTGACTCAGGGCGCTGTGCAACACGATGCTGCTGGCGTCGCGCTGGGCTATTTTCTCAGCCACTACCGCCGGAATAATCGCATATTCACCTTCGGGCTTGTTATCCACCGCCAGGCGGGCAATCGCCAGACGGCCGTTAATCAGCTGGGTCTGGGTGGGCTTGTCGACCATGATTTTTTTGATCAGATTATTATCGGTAAAGTTAAAGCCGATATCGCCCCGGGCGACCGTAATGCGGTTCATCTCGATCAGCTGCTTCACCTGGGCTTTATACTCTTTCGCCAGCACCGCCTGCTTTTGCTGCTCGCTAAGCTGTTTATCACGCTCCAGCTGGGCTTTTTTATTTTCTTCCACCGCTTCCCGGGCCTCACGGGCCTGAACGCGGGATTTTTTCGCCGTCCTCTGGACTTTAGCCATTTTTTTGCTGCTGACCAGGCCGGCTTTGAGCATCTGCTCTTGTAAGGTGAGTTTTGTCATCTGCGTGTCTGAAACTGAGGAAACATCTGGCAAGTATACCTGCATTGGCAGAAACGACGCCAGACTCGCGATCGCGCTGGGCTGCTGTACCATGCCGCGCAGCGCGGCGGGGGATTACCCCCGGGGCTGAAGCTGATAAATCCAGGCGCTGATCTGCTGTCCATCGTCGGTGGTCACTTCCACCGGCACCCGATCGTACCCTTCCTCAAAGTCGTCCAGCATGGGCCAGTGCGCCGCCAGCCGATCGGACAGGAACAGATAGCCGTTGACCCGTGGGCCGTGAGCGTCGAGGACGATCCCCGGGAAATCGGCGGCTGCGCCCCAGCCGCGCGCGTAAAAGGTGCCGGTGACGTAGCCGGGACGCCACTCGCCCCCGATCGCCTCCAGAATATGCGCATTGCTGCGACCGGGACAGAGCGTCCCATAGACAAATAGTGGTTTCATTTTCTCTCTCTCGTTCGCCCTGATACCCGCCCACAGCGGAGCGGGAAACCAAAATACGGGGTAATGCAGCGCCTGGCAATGGCCGGGTGGGGGCGGGGCACTCCTCCGGGCATCTGGCAGTTGCCGGGGAGACTCTGGACTCATTGCTACTGAGGGTATATCGATTGCGGTGATATTTTTATTATTATTTATATTTAAGGTAAATATAAATATTCCTGACGGAGGGATTAATTCGCTAATTAATATTCAACAGGAAAATAATAAAAGGGTCGCTTATGGAATATTCCTTCTACATGTGATGACCGAGAGCAATAAAGCTACCTTGGGTTGAATTCAGATATTATTTAGGGCCAGGCGTTACCTCCCCCTGACTCTTTCGCTTTATGATAAACATCCCTTGACCAAAAAATACCATCTGACTTCGAAACTCTCGCGGGCAGGGGAGATATTTCCTTTCCCTGAAGCGGCAGGTAATAAATCCAGCCGAACACACGGCGGATGAGGGATATCCGTCCGGGCATTTGGTCCTGTCTGCAGACCAATGAAAGCGAAAGGCACAGGAGGTGCAATGAAGATTTTCCGCCCATTATGGCGCGACGGGGCTTTTCTGGTCCCGCAGCAGTTTCAGCAACAGGCCCGCTGGGACGCGCACGTCGCCGATACGGTCTCCCGCATGGCGCTCGCCCACCCGTGGGGGGTATTGCGCGCGGAGTTTGACGCGAGCGCGCTCACCCTTTCCCGGCTCAACGCTACCCGGCTGATCGTGCGTTTCGCCGACGGAACGCTGATTGACACCGAGCTGGCGGATATTTTGCCACCGGTCCGCGATGTATCGGACGTGATGCAGGACAGCGTGGAGGTTCTGCTCGCTCTGCCGCTGCTCAGCGCCAGCGGCGGCAATCTTGATGACGGCCAGGAGAGCGCCCGCCCGCGCCGCTGGCGCGCCGAGCAGGTGACCGTCCAGGAGCTGGCCGGCCATGAACGCAGCGAGCTGGCCGTTCTGCGGCACGCGCTAACGCTGCGTCTCTCCACCGAGGAAAATGCAGCCTTCCTCACCTGCCCGGTAGCGCGTCTGGTGCGCGACGCCCAGGGGCAGTGGATCGTTGACCCGGAATTCATCCCGCCGCTGCTGTCGCTGGCGGCAAGCCCGACGCTGGTTAGCGAGCTGGGTGAGCTGTTACATCGCCTGCAGGCCCGACGCAGACGCCTGATGGCCATGCGCCGTGAAAGCAATGCGCGGATGGCTGATTTTGCCGTGGCGGATGTCTCCTTGTTCTGGCTGCTCAATGCGCTGAACAGCGCTGAACCGGTGCTCAGCGAGCTGCATCAGTACCCTTCGCGCCATCCGGAGCTGCTCTATCGCGAACTGGCCAGGCTGGCCGGCAGTCTGCTGACTTTCTCCCTTGAACATCATCTGGAAGCAATCCCCCGCTACCGGCATGCCTCGCCAGAGCAGGTATTCCCACCGCTGTTTGCCCTGCTGGATACGCTGCTCGAAGTCAGCCTGCCCTCAAGGGTGATCGCCATCGTTCTGGAGCAGGGCGCCGACCGGGAGATCTGGCGGGGCAGGCTGCACGATGCGCGGCTGCGCGAGGGGGCGGATTTTTATCTGTCGGTGCGCTCTTCACTCCCCCCTCACCAGCTACAGAGCCGCTTTCCGCAGCTCTGTAAGGCGGGTAGCCATGATGATGTCGCCGAGGTCGTCAATATTGCCCTCAGCGGCATCGCGATCAAACCGCTGAGCCATGTGCCGGCGGCCATTCCGCTACGTCTGGAAAACCAATATTTCGCTCTGGATCTTTCCACCGATGCCGCCCGCGCGATGCTGGAGGCTGGCAACTGCACCTTCTATACCCCGGAATCGCTTGGCGACGTGAAACTTGAACTCTTTGCGGTACTGCGCTCATGAATACCTCTGAAAGCGATCTGATCAACATAACTTTTTACCCGGGCTGGCTGATGGTCAGCCAGTTACGCTGCGGCCAGCCGGTGACGGATGGCGAGGCGCTCTATCGCCAGGCCTGTCGATGGGTGACCGAGGCGCGCGAGGCGCTGACGGCGGGGGGAGTCAGTGAAGCCAGCGCTGAGCAGATGCTCTATGCCTACTGCGCGCTGCTCGATGAGAGCGTCCTCAACCGCGCCAGTCAGGATGATGGCTACCGCAGGTGGCGCAAGGATCCGCTGCAGGCGCGCTTTTTCAGCACTCTCAACGCCGGGGAAGAGCTCTGGGAACGGATCCGCCAGCTGCTGCGAGAGCCCACGGCGGATGCGGCAGTGCTGACCTGCTTCTTTCGTACTTTGCAACTGGGGTTTGTCGGACAGTACCGCGCCGAGGATGACGAACGGCGTGAGGACGTGGCGCAAGCGCTTGGCGCGCGGGTCCCGCCGTTCAGCATGACCCAGGAGGCGCCGGTGGTGGTTCGTGCCTCCCGGCTGCGCAGCGGACGGCGGATGTACTGGTGCGGCTGGGCGGCTGGCATTGTGGCGCTGGCGGCGCTGTGGTTGACCTGCTCCGCCATGCTGTCACAGATGGTGGCGCAGATAGCAGGGCAGGGATAAGAGATGCGTGATAACGCTCGTCGTCTGCTTACGATACTGACCGTCATCCTGGCCCTGTGGCTAGTGCTGGGCTTCTGGCCGCTGTCCATCGGCAACCAGGTGATCTTCAGTCTGTGCATCCTGCTGGCGGGCGGCGCGGCGCTCTGGCGTCAGCGTCGCCGGGCAGTCAGCCGTCAGCGATCGGAAATCGTCCTGCCACCCGAGGATTTTCAGGGGGCAGTGGTTCTGGTCTGCGGGGATACCGACGGTCTGTTTCCCGGGCGTTCGGCGCACGGCGAAACCCGTCACGGCTGGTATCTACGGGGAGACAGCGCGGAGCAATTGCCGCGGCTGGCGCAGTACCTGGCGGCGGCGCGTCCGGCGCTGGTATCGCAGGTTTCCGTGCTGCTGGCGGTGGTACCGGAGCACCACCCCTCCGGGGAGCATCTGGCGCAGTCGCTGCGCGACTGGCGGCGGAGTATCGTTCAGTGCCGAACCTGGCTAAACGGTCTGCCGCCGGTGTGGAGCGTGTTCTGGGTGACGCCGCCAGGCGGCCAGGCCGTGGAAAGCCGCTGGTTTACCGTCACGCCGGAGAGGGCTGGTCTCCAGGTGCAGCAGAAGGGACAAGCGCCCCAGTCGGTTGCCGGGTGGCAGCGGGAGGGCAGCCCTGCCTCACGCCTGCATCAGACGCTGTGGCTGGAGAGCATTCTGTCCTTGGCCGAAAACGCTCTGTTCCGGCCATTCCGCGCCCGGCAGGCGGAACTTCCTCCGCTGAACCTGTGTGCCGCGGGCATCTGCCTGACACCGGTAGCGGCGGTGGCGAATAACCTCTGGCAACAGCAAATCGCCGGGATCACCACGCTCTCCCCGGGCAACGACGCGGCGCCAGGTCCTCACCCGCTGCCGGATCTTCTTCTGTCGTCACTGCCGCACCGCCACGGGGTCAGCCGCCGGATGCGCGATGCCGGTCTTGCCGCTGGGGTGGGCTTCCTCTTTCTGGCGCTGGCGATGCTGGCTTCCTTTATCAACAACCAGCGCCTGGTGCGCAGCGTCGGCGATCATCTGGCGGTGTATCACCGCCTAAGCGGCACGCCGCCGACGCCGAAGCTGCAGGCGCAGCAGCGTCTGCGTGCCGACAGCCGCCTGCTGGATGACTGGTTGCGCCGGGGGGAGCCGCTGCGTTATCGGCTGGGGCTGTATCAGGGGGGGCGGCTGATCCCCTTCGTGGAAGCCGCTATCAATGACTGGGCGCCGCCCCCGCCGCCGCGTCCGGTCATTAAGCAGGTTGTGCAGGGGCCGCAGACGATCCGCCTCGATAGCATGGCGCTGTTCGATACCGGCAAATCGACGCTGAAACCGGGTTCGACAAAGCTGCTGGTGAACTCGCTGCTGGGCATTAAGGCCAAACCCGGCTGGCTGATCGTGGTGGCAGGCCATACCGACAGCATCGGCAACGATAAATCCAATCAACAACTCTCCCTGAAGCGTGCCGAGGCGGTCCGCGACTGGATGCGCGATACCGGCGATGTGCCGGAGAGCTGTTTTGCGGTGCAGGGCTACGGCGCAAGTCGTCCTGTCGCCAGCAACGAGACGCCAGAGGGGCGGGCGCAAAATCGCCGGGTGGAGATCAGTCTGGTCCCGCAGAAGGACGCCTGTCTGACGCCGGGCACGGCTAATACGTCAGGAGCCGGGGCTGACGCCTTAAAAAACGAAACCGAGTAACCCGCGAACCCGATCGCGGACGTTGAACAACAACAATCTGCCTGCCTGACCTTGTGCGCTACGGGTCCCTGATAAACAGGAAACAGCGATGGGCGGTAGCGTGCCTGCAGCCAGTCAATCTTGTCGGCAAAGCGGGGCCTCTGCGGGGATTAAGCGCAGGAAAGGGGATGGATAAAGGAGATCAGTATGGATAGCGCTAAGGACAGTGGCAGAGAAATGCTGGCGGCGATAAACGTTGAAGGCTCCGGTTTCTGGCTGCTTTTTTTATTTCTCAGTCAGTGAATATAAATATCCCTGGGGTTACCTTTTAGTTACGAAACTCCTGGTGGGGTATCTGATATATCGATATGCACATAAATATATTTATGATGAATGAGATGATTATCATTAAACAAAATTAAACAGGGCGTCCTGTGAATTGATTTTTGATGGTCATTACAGCGGAGTAAAACAGGAATATAATGGATACCTCTTCAATAATTACCGGCACCACCCTTAACCGTTACCAGCTGGATATTCCTTCATGTACCGCATCGCTGGATGTGGAAGAATTCAGTGGGGCAGAAAAACTGAGTGAACTTTATTATTACACTATTACGTTTACCAGCGCAGAGAAAAATATTGATGCCGCACAGCTCCTGAGCAAACCCGCCATGCTGACGATGGGCGGCGGCGCACTGCAGCAGCTGGCGGACTGCAAACGCGTCCATGGCGTGGTGACTGCCTTCCGGCGTATCAGCAGTTCAGAAGATCAGTCGAAATATCAGATAACCCTCGAACCCTTCCTCTCCTTACTGGATAAACAGTTTCGCAGCCACCGTTTTTTCGTCAACAAATCGGTGCCGGAGGTGGTGGAGCAGGTATTGCAGGAACATCACCTGCATGACTGGGAGTATGAGTTTAATCTCAAGCAACACTATCCGCGGCGCGAGCAAATTAATCAGTATCAGGAGAGCGACCTGGCATTTATCCAGCGCCTGCTGGCAGAGGTGGGGATATTTTATTTCTTCACCCTGCAGGAAGAGGCGCAGAGCGAAGTGGTTCACTTCGCCGACGCGCAGCGGGCGCTGATGTTCGATAAAACACTTCCTGTAAACAGCCCGTCCGGGATGAGCGACAGCGGTACGGAATCGATATGGGGTCTGAGCATCACGCACAATGTCGTAGAGGCGAACGTCACTACCCGGGATTATAACCCCCGCGATGCGCAGAGCGTTCTCCAGTCGGCAACAGCGGATATGACCCGGGGAAATGGGGAAGGCATCACTTACGGTGAGGTATACCACTATAAGCTTCGCCACCGGGAGCGTGGCGATAAAATCGACCCGCAGACGGAGACCGCCAACTTCTATGCCCGCCTCGACCATGAGCGTTTTCTGGCTCACCAGACGCTTATTACCGCGATCAGTACTGCAGCCTGGCTGGCGCCGGCCCAGGTGCTGACCGTTACCGACAGTCTGCCGTCGACCCTGCCTGCGCCCGTACAGGATCCGCTGTTAATCACCGGCACCGGTTTTACCGCCAGCCGCCGGGAGGCGCTGCGGGTGTCCCTGCTTGCGGTGCCCTACAGCGAAACATTGTGCTGGCGTCCGCCGCTGCTGCCGCGCCCGAAGGTGACTGGCACCATGACGGCGCGGGTGACCAGCGCGAAAGCGAATGATATCTACGCTTGGCAGGATGCGTCCGGCCTGTACCGGGTGAAATTTGACCCTGACAGAGATGAGAAAGGGCAGGGTCAGGAAAGCATGCCGGTGCGTCTCGCCAAACCCTACGGCGGCGACGTGTACGGTTTTCACTTCCCGCTGATCCAGGGCACGGAGGTGGCGATTGCTTTCCACGAAGGCGACCCTGACCGGCCGTATATTGCGCATGCGCTGCACGACTCGCGGCATGTCGATCCTGTGACGGAGAAAAACAGCACCCGCAATGTGATTCGTACTCCGGCCAATAATAAGCTGCGAATGGAGGACAAGCGCGGCGAGGAGCATATCAAGCTCAGCACCGAGTACGGCGGCAAGACGCAGCTGAACCTGGGGCATAACGTGAATGCGCAAAGGGAGTTGCGGGGCGAGGGTGCGGAACTGCGTACGGATAAATGGGTGAGCATCCGGGGCGGTGCGGGAGTGTTTATCAGTGCGGATAAACAGCCTTCGGCAGGCGACAGGATGCTGGCAATGGAGGAGGCGATTGCGCAGCTTGAAAATGCCCTGGGTATTGCGAAAAGCCTGGCGTCGGCAGCGGAATCGGCTCAGGCCCTGCCATCGGATACCGGCAACCAGCAGACGCTGAACGATGCGCTGAAAGAGCTGGCGCAGCCGGGGATAGTGCTGAATGCGCCGCAGGGCGTGAGCATCAGCAGTCCGCAGGCGGTACGGTTGTCTTCGGGTAGCGCCTGCGTGGGGATTGTGTCACAGCAGAATACGGACATTAGTGCGCTGAAACGTTTTACGGTGGCGGCGGGAGAAGCCGTCAGCCTGCTGGCGCGAAAGGCGGGGATGAAGCTGTTTGCGGCGAAGGGAAAGATTGAAATCCAGGCGCAGGATGATGCGCTGGAGGCGACGGCGAAAAAGGATATCACCGTGACCAGCGTGGAAGGGCGAGTGGAAATCACGGCGGCGGAGGAACTGGTGGTGAATTGTGCGGGAGCGTATATCAGGCTAAGTGGTGGCAATATCGAGCTGGGCTGCCCTGGGAATATTCTGCTGAAATCGGCCAATGTGCAGAAAATGGGTAAGGCGGATTTTCGGGTGCCTCCGCTGGAACTGCCTGAAGGGTTCGAAGAGCGTTTTACTGTCAAAGATCAAAAGACCGGTGACATTGTGCCATTTGCCCGTTACCGCATCACCACTGAAAAAGGCCAGGTATTCGAAGGCCGGGCAGATGCTGATGGGAAAACGGCCAGCGTTTATACCGCATTGCCTGAATCAATAAAAATAGAGCTACTGTGAGCCATGGACAGGAGAAAGCCGGGATGACACAAATACTGGGAACCGGAGAGGGAAAAACATCATCAGTCGCAAAAGAGCCGGTTGTTGAGCGTAAACCCGCACAGGTATTTTTTGAATCAATGGCGCTGGCTGCCTCAATGAGTGGTTATTATGCAGGGCCAACAGCCACAACGCTGGGAAATTCGCTTTCATTGGGGGCGGGGACTGCGGCAGGTGTCGGAGAAGGCGTCGCGGGCGCACGGGTGCTGGCTGCGCCTAATCCCCTCACCGTTGCTCTGCTGGCTATCTTCTATTCTCCGTCACTGAATGAAGGTGAGACGGAAACGCTACAAAATATACGTGGCGACCAGCTCTATCAGAATCTGATCCATGGCCAGATGATGGTGGGCGCTTTTACCCGTGTAAATTCAACGGTCATTGAGGGGGATTATGTCCCGGAATATGAACTCCGGGAAATAGCCCGACAAAACGGCACAGTGCGCACGAGGGTACGCTTTCGTATTGAAGAAGATCCTGAGTCAGGGGAACTGGTTTCCCGCAGCTATGAGGTGGGGGAAAAAAGCGGGCTGGATCGGGTCCGGGTGCGGTTTGCAAAACAGCTGAATAAAGAGACATGGGGCTTTGAAGATCCTTCAATTAAAGGAACATTTGTCTGGTCCCGGTCTGCCGGGCAGGGAAAATTTGAGTGGGGATCCAGTCAGACTACTGTTCATGACGGGGGCGCTGGCGGCTCTACCACACCGCCTACACCCATTCCGGAACCGCGGAGCGTCTGGGGATTGCCTAACCCGGCCCCGGCATCGTTACCGCCCGTACCGGGAACGCCGATCCCGGAGGAACAGGGACCAAATATTGAAACATTGCCCATCGAAGACCGGGATTTCAATGACTTTATTATTGTTGACCCGATGGGGGGTGTCCCGGCAATCTATGTTTATTTTCAGAAAGCTTCAGTTAGAGATTTAGAGGTTGACTATTACGGAAATTTTGAAGGTCGTTCAAGGCAGGGCCTATATGAAGTGGATCATATTCCTTCAAAGGAAGCTGTTAGGATATATTTGAAAGGGACATATCCAAACCTGAAAGATGACATTATAGAACAAATGACTGACAGAGTGGCTGCTGTCGCTATACCGATAGAAGTACACCGGCAATGTAGTGAAACCTATGGTGGGAAAAACAATAGTAAATTTAGAACACAAGACGGAGGATTAGTCACTCAAAAAGTTCTAGATGCCAGTAATTTAGAAGCTGCAGTTGATGCTAACTGGGATGTCAATGCTGAGTGCCTTAGGAATGAATATGGTGTAAGTGATGAAAAAATTGAAGAGATCAGGGCCAAACTACATGAGTTAAACCGGAAAGCGGGGTTATATTAAATGAGCTTGAATGTTGAGAAGTTGATAAAGAACCTTGGGAAATCGTATCTGGATATTTATGAGCAAGGATTGATCCCCTACAAAACAAAACCAAGTGGTACGGTTAGTGATGACATTTATAGATTAGATATGAAACGAGAGGGGGTATTTTTATCATTTTTTAATAATCAAGATAAAAATCTTAAGGAGGTGACCTTAAGGTTAGAGGATGAGAATAAAACTGACTGGTTATTTCCTAACTTGCTGCCATTTGGTCTTGAACCAGTAATGACACAGCGATGGGTACGAGACCGATTTGGTCATCCGATTACTTACGTTGATGCCTGCGTGATTATGACTATTTATGTCGGGGTGGAGGAAACATATATTTTACCGACTCCGAATCAAAATATTGCAGCGGCATTTTCTTACAATAAAGATTTTTTTGTTAACAGGATCACATTTATTCCGGTTGAACAGGCGAAAGAAATCCAGTCTGCACTTGAGAAAAAACGACTTGGTGGCAAATGATCATTGACGTCGAAAAACTGGTAAAACAACTGGGTAAGCCTTATCATGAAATTTACAGTCACGGGTTGATTCCTTATAAAACAAAGCCTTACGGTCCTATTGATGAAGATGAAGCTGAATTAGATATGAAACGAGAAGGAATTCTTTTGGTTTTCACCAATAATTCCGAGAAAAATCTTACTGAAATTACATTAAGGTTAGAAGATAAAGGCAAAACAGACTGGGTATTCCCCAATCCGATGCCATTTGGTATGGAACCGGTGATGACCCAATTGTGGGTTAGAGAGCGCTTTGGGTTGCCCATGATTTATGCTGATGCGGAAATCATCATGACTATTTATATGGGGGTGAAAGAGGTCTATGCTCTACCTACTCCTCATCAATATATCGCTGCCGCATTTACCTATAACAAAGATTTATTTGCAGAAACCGTGACTTTTTACCCACTGGAACGGGCCAAAGAGATTCAGGCCGTACTGGAGAAAAAACGATTAGAGAGTTAATGAATCCTTAATGGTCCGGTCATGACTGGACCATTTTCTTGCTCCATGAAGATAGTATTTAGCCGGATGTCGGGACGTGTGGTGTATTTATCAAATGAGTATTGATGTCGAACAGCTTATTAAGAAAATTAGTCGACCTTATCAGGAAATAGTTGAGCAAGAATTGATTCCCTATAAGAATAAACTGCATGGCCCGGTTGATGAAAATGAAGCCTATCTGGATATGTTGGTGGCAAATGAATATTGATGTCGAAACACTCGTGAAACAATTGGGTAAAGATCATCAGGAAATTTATGATAGTGGACTAATTAAATATAAGACAAAACCAACTGCCACAGCGGGCTATGATACAGCTACATTAGACATGAAACGAGAAGGATTGTTTTTCTCTTTCGAGAATGATAAAAATAAAACCTTCAAAGAAATTACATTAACATTAGAAGATGATGACATAACAGACTGGGTCTTTCCGAATTCAATGCCTTTTAATCTTGAACCGGTAATGACTCAAAACTGGATGCGTGAGCGTTTTGGGTTCCCAATGATTTATGGCGAGCCTAAAACTATGGGGAGTTACAGTCGTGGTATCAGTGAAGTATACCCACTGTTACCACCTAATCAGAATATTGCTGTTTTATTTGTTTATGACGCCGACCTTTTTGTTGTTAGTGTGACTTTTTATTCTATGGCGCATGCAGAAGCAATTCAGGCTGCGTCAGAGCGAAATAGATTAATGAATAAATAAGCGTTAATGTTTTACTGCTTGTAAATGATGATTTTTTACAGAGCTAATTCATATTCCCTGATCTCTGTACTGTTCCCGCAATGTTGACCACATTCTTAAGAAGAGCTGCTCCCCTAATGTGATCATAAGACCGATGAAATTGTTCTTTTTGCCCGTTACCGCATCACCACTGAAAAAGGCCCGGTATTCGAAGGCCGGGCAGATGCTGAGGGGAAAACGGCCAGCGTTTATACCGCATTGCCTGAGTCAATAAAAATAGAGCTACTGTGAGCCATGGACAGGAGAAAGCCGGGATGACACAAATACTGGGAACCGGAGAGGGAAAAACATCATCAGTCGCAAAAGAGCCGGTTGTTGAGCGTAAACCCGCACAGGTATTTTTTGAATCAATGGCGCTGGCTGCCTCAATGAGTGGTTATTATGCAGGGCCAACAGCCACAACGCTGGGAAATTCGCTTTCATTGGGGGCGGGGACTGCGGCAGGTGTCGGAGAAGGCGTCGCGGGCGCACGGGTGCTGGCTGCGCCTAATCCCCTCACCGTTGCTCTGCTGGCTATCTTCTATTCTCCGTCACTGAATGAAGGTGAGACGGAAACGCTACAAAATATACGTGGCGACCAGCTCTATCAGAATCTGATCCATGGCCAGATGATGGTGGGCGCTTTTACCCGTGTAAATTCAACGGTCATTGAGGGGGATTATGTCCCGGAATATGAACTCCGGGAAATAGCCCGACAAAACGGCACAGTGCGCACGAGGGTACGCTTTCGTATTGAAGAAGATCCTGAGTCAGGGGAACTGGTTTCCCGCAGCTATGAGGTGGGGGAAAAAAGCGGGTTGGATCGGGTCCGGGTGCGGTTTGCAAAACAGCTGGATAAAGAGACATGGGGTTTTGAAGATCCTTCAATTAAAGGCACATTTGTCTGGTCCCGGTCTGCCGGGCAGGGAAAATTTGAGTGGGGTTCCAGCCAGACGACTGTTCATGACGGGAGCGCTGGCGGCTCTACCACACCGCCTACACCCATTCCGGAACCGCGGAGCATCTGGGGGTTGCCTAACCCGGCCCCGGAATCGTTACCGCCCGTACCGGGAACGCCGATCCGGAGGAACAGGAACCAAATATTGAAACATTGCCCATCGAAGACCGGGATTTCGATGACTTTATTATTGTTGACCCGATGGGGGTTGTCCCGGCAATCTATGTGTATTTTAAGAAAGCCCCTGTGGAAGAGTATGAGGTTGACTATTATGAAAATTTTGAAGGCCGTTCAAGGCAGGGAAAATATCAAGTCGATCATATTCCATCTAGAGATGCGGTTCGTGTATATTTAGAGGATTTATATCCTGATGAGGGAAGTAAATATATAGATAAGATGGTTGATAAGGTTGCTTCAGTTGCTATTCCAATAGCTGTTCATCAAAAATGTAGTGAAACCTATGGCGGGCGTAATAATCGTAAGGTAGAGACAGAAAGCGGCGAGATGATAACTAAAAAAGAGCTAGATGCTCGTGACTTAGAAGCTGCCGTCAATGCCAACTGGGATGCGAATGCTGAATGCCTTAAGAATGAATATGGTATGAGTAACGAGAAAATCGAAGAGATCAGAGCAAAACTACATAAGTTAAACCGAAATGTGGGGTTATATTAAATGAATGTTAATGTCGAAACACTGATAAAGCAATTAGGAAAGCCATACCAAGAAATTTACAATAAAGGTTTGATTAATTATAAAACAAAACCTTATGGCTCGGTTAGTGATAATACTGCCAGGCTGGATATGAAGCATGAGGGTATATATTTAGCATTTGTTAATGATCTTGAAAAAAAAATGAAAGAAGTAACATTAACGTTAGAGGATGAAAGCAAGAGTGACTGGTTGTTTCCTAATCCGATGCCTTTTGGTCTGGAGCCTGTGATGACGCAGCCGTGGGTACGGGCGCGTTTTGGGTTGCCGATGATTTATGTTGATGCGAAAGTGGTTATGACGCTCTATAGAGGAGTAAAGGAGTTTTATCCGCTATTAGCTCCTGATCAAAATATAGTTGCGTCATTTAGCTATAATAAAGATTTTTTTGTTGAAAGTGTGACTTTTTATCCGCTGGAGCGAGCCAAAGAAATTCAGGTTGCGCTGGAGAAAAAGCGACTTGGTCGCAAATGAATATTGATGTCGAAACACTTGTGAAGCAATTAGGTAAACCTTATCAGGATATTTATGATCAAGGTTTAATTCCCTACAAAACAAAACCAACGGGTACTATTAGTGATGATATTTCCAGGTTGAATATGAGGCGAGAAGGAATATTTTTATCTTTTATCAATAACCAAGAAAAAAATCTTGAAGAAGTGACTTTGCGGTTAGAAGATGAAAATAAAATGGATTGGTTATTTCCTAATCCGCTGCCATTTGGTCTTGAACCAGTAATGACCCAGAAATGGGTAAGGGCCAAACTTGGTCATCCAATGATTTACACTGATGCGCAGATAATCATGACTATTTATGTTGGTGTGAAGGAATTTTATACTTTGCCTGTCCCTCATCAATATATCGTTGCTGCATTTACCTATAACAAAGATTTTTTTGTACAAAAAGTCACATTTTACTCAATTGAGCGAGCCAAAGAAATACAAGCCGCGTTAGAGATAAAAAGGTTGGGTGGGTAATTGTTCTGCAATGGTTCGCTCATAGCTGGACCATTTCCTTGCGCAATGAAGATAGTACTAGCAGGATACAAGGACGTGTGGTGTATTTATCAAATGAGTATTGATGTCGAAACACTTGTGAAACAATTAGGTAAACCTTATCAGGATATTTATGAGCAAGGGTTAGTCCCCTACGAAACAAAACCAAGTGTTACGGTTAGTGATGATATTTATAGATTAGATATGAAACGTGAGGGAATATATCTAGCGTTTATTAATGATCTGGAAAAAACTTAAAGAAGTGACGCTGACATTCGAGGATGAAAGTAAAACCAACGGGCTATTTCCTAATCCATCAGTATATTGACATTAGCGCACTGGCCCAACTGATGCGTTACAGCCATGGAGCGGGTGCATCAGCGGAATATAATCCGTCAGAAAAAACTGGAGGGAAAAATTGAAGGTCATGCCAGTTTTGCACTGGGGGAGGCGAAGGCCGAAACGGCCCTGTACCTGTCGGACAGGTTAGGTGTCAGCCTTTTATTTTCGGCGAAAAAAGTGACTCCACAGACACCGGATGGTGTCTGTAATATGGGAGCGCTGCGTTTTGCCATGAAACTGGTATTGTCAGGTAGCGTTGGTGCCAGTGCTGCAATTGAATTAGGGGTGACAGCAGACTGGAGTGGAGAAATGGGAAAGGGCTATGGCATTAAAGGCCGTCCTGCAACCCTGACTGCTCCACCGTTGCCAGGACAGCAGCAGGTGAATTTAAAGACCTCAACAATACCTGAAGCACAGGGGGGAGGTGAAATTGGTGTTTTTGTTGGTGCTCAGGCGGGAGGTAATATCAGTGGTGCCATTGAGTGGTTTGACCCGCATCCTGATGATACGCCAGTAGCTATAGGTGTTGAGAAAGATAACAAACCCCTTGTCAATAAAGAGAAGAAGTTTGCCGCGATAGCCAAACTGGAAGCGGGGATGACGGTGCAGGCAGGCGCTGGGGGAAGTGGGGTTTTTTATATCACCTATATTCAGGGACGTTTTCGTATTTACTGTAAAGCGGCTTTATGTTGGGGAGTGGGAGCCAAAGGGGAAGTCGGTTTTGAAGTTGATGGCAGCAGTTTTGCGGCTTTTATGAAGAGTTTTATGTTTATGCTAAGGAATGTGGATTATCAGAAGCTTGAGCAGATGATGGCAGGAGATGCCTTCCGTTCTTTATGTGCAATTCCTATTATTATGGCGGCACAAGGGATACAGGCGGGTGAGGCCATGCTAAAGAATATGGGAATAATATTACGACGAATTGAAACCGATCTTGAAGATGAAAATAAGCGCGTTCATCTGATGAATAGTATTTTGTCAAACCCCGACCAGCTTAAATATACCCCTCCGGAAACAAAAGGGGCAGTGATTGCCACATTAATTGATCAGAACTGGGTGGACTGGCTTGACCCTCGCAATCAGAATAATGATTTTTTTTTCCGTTAACAGCTGGAAGCTCGGTCCTCTAAAGAGGCGAAAACAAGCGGTGTTTATGGCATTGAAGTGGGTACAAAGTCAGGCAGATTATAACAATATCATGCAGCATTTGACGTTGTCGCCAGGGGAGAAGAAAGGCAATAAAGAACTGAATGAAAAAGATGTGATTAAGTTTTTAGGCATTGGAGAACGAAAATTGTTTTTCTATACCAATTATGGCGAAAAGCTCACCTTATTGCATAATAACCTTCCGGTTTCCGTTGGCCCGGATGAACCATTTAGACCTATTCCGGATATCCTGATGTCAGAATATCTTGCCATGGTTGACGAGCAGCATCCAACTAATACAATGATTGCTTGATTAAATTACTGAGGCATTGAAATGGAAAATAACATTATAGTTATTTCAGTTACTGTATGCTTACTGGTCGGGTGCGATCAGGGAAATGCTGCCAGGAGTGAAAAAGCGGCTAAAGAGCTTGTGGGTAAGTCGCTCTCTAACATGATTCCCGTTCAGGGCGGTGAGTTTTTAATGGGCGATTTTGGACCGTTAGTCGGTGAAAAACTGCCTTTCAGCATAAACCAGGATGACAAGGTATTACATAAGGTTGTATTAAGCGATTTTTCAATATCAAAATACAAAGTCACCAATGATGATTATAATAAATATCTGCAGATAACAGGAGTAAAAAAACCACCCATTAATATTCTGCTAAAAGATTACCCATCATTGCAAAAAAGTGATTATTCTGTTGGCATCACCTGGCAACAGGCAAAAGACTATTGTCAGTGGTTAGGTAAGGAGTCTGGTAAAAAATTTGATTTACCAACAGAGGCGCAATGGGAATATGCAGCAAGATCCAGAGGGCAATACATTCCGTTTGCAACGAATAATGGTGAGTTCCTGCCCGGTAAAAACATCCCCAGCCAGGATGAGCTGAGTGAATATACTGATGGAGCAGGTATTCCTATTTATCCAGTGGGGAAATATCCCCCAAACCCCCTGGGTCTGTATGATATGGGACTTAGTGGCTCAGAATGGACCAATGACTGGTATGCGTCAGATTATTACTCTCATTCTCCGGTAAACGATCCTCAGGGACCCGTAAAGGGGACCGAAAAAGTCCTCCGCGGGAATGTTGGCGGTGACAGACAATACGCTTTAACCGTGTTCAGACAATCAGATTTGCCAGTTCCAAAGATCAATAAAGACGATGATTATGAAAAATATGGTGTTGGTCCGCAGTATGTTTTCCGTTGCGTCATCAATAAATAATGTCGTTTGGTGGTGACATATATCATTTTAACCGGAGCAACAACGTTGAATGAATGTTCCAATAAACCGGAGAGACTATTTAAACCTGTCCCGGATAGCCTGATGTCAGAATATCTTGCCATGATCGACGACCAGCACCCGACGGGTACAATGACTGCCTGATGCAATGGCTGAGGTGATAAGATGAGAAAATTAATCGTCGTTGCTTCTGTTGCCGCCAGTTTACTGCTCGGGTGTGACCAGAAAAGTACTGGCAAGCGTGAAACCTTGTCTGAAGCGCTTGTTGCTAAGTCGCTTTCTAACATGGTTCCCGTTAAGGGCGGCGAGTTCTTAATGGGGGATTTTGGCCCATTAGTCGGTCAAAAACTACCTTTCAGCATAAACCAGGATGATAAGGTATTACATAAGGTTGTATTAAGTGATTTTTCGATATCAAAGTTTAAAGTTACCAACGATGATTATAATAAATATCTGCAGATAACAGGAATAAAAAAACCTCCCATTAATATTCTGGTAAAAGAGTACCCATCCTTGCAAAAAGATGATTACTCTGTTGGTGTGACCTGGCAACAGGCAAAAGATTATTGTCAGTGGCTAGGTAAGGAGTCCGATAAAAATATTGATTTACCGACAGAAGCACAATGGGAATATGCGGCAAGGTCAAGAGGGCAGTATCTTCCTTTTTCGACTAATAATGGAAATTTCGAGCTTGGTTCTAATATACCTGAACAAAAGAAATTAGATGAATACACAGATGGTTATGGTTTTCCTATTTATCCAATTGGGAAATATCCTCCGAATCCGCTAGGTTTATACGATATGGGGCTAAGTGGAGCCGAATGGAGTAATGATTGGTATTCAACTGATTATTATTCCCACTCCCCTGTTTATGATCCTCAAGGTCCAGTTAAGGGTAATGAAAAAGTTTTAAGGGGGTATGTTGGCGGAGATCGTCAGTATGCCTTGACTATATTCAGGCAATCGTCACAACCTGTGCCAAAATTTGCTGGGCGTGATGATTATCAAAAGTTTGGAGTTAGTCCTCTTTTTGTATTTCGTTGCGTTATTAATAAATAATATCGTTTGACTGTAATACTATATTATAGTCGGAACGCTCAATGAATATAATATTCCGCTGGACAGCCTGTTTAAACCTGTCCCGGATAGCCTGATGTCAGAATATCTTGCCATGATCGACGACCAGCACCCGACGGGGACAATGACTGCCTGATGCAAAGGCTTAGGTGATAAGATGAGAAAATTAATCGTAGTTGCTTCTGTTGCTGCCAGTTTACTGCTCGGGTGTGACCAGAAGAGTGCTGACAAGCGTGAAACCCTGTCTGAAGCGCTTGTTGCTAAGTCACTCTCTAACATGGTTCCCGTTCAGGGCGGCGAGTTTTTAATGGGGGATTTTGGACCATTAGTCGGTCAAAAACTACCTTTCAGCATAAACCAGGATGATAAGGTATTACATAAGGTTGTATTAAGTGATTTTTCGATATCAAAGTTTAAAGTTACCAACGATGATTATAATAAATATCTGCAAATAACAGGGGTAAAAAAAGCACCCATCCATATTTTTTTAAAAAATTATCCATCCTTGCAAAAAGGAGATTATTCTGTTGGTGTTACCTGGCAACAGGCAAAAGACTATTGTCAGTGGTTAGGTAAGGAGTCTGGTAACAAGATTGATTTACCAACAGAGGCGCAATGGGAATATGCAGCAAGATCCAGAGGTCAATATTTTCAGTTTCCAACAAATAATGGTGAGTATTTACCTGGAAAAAATGTTCCGGGTAAAGATGAATTAGATAAATATACAGATGGTTTTGGTTTCCCATTTTACCCAGTAGGCAAATATCCCCCAAATCCCCTGGGTCTGTATGACATGGGACTTAGTGGCTCAGAATGGACCAATGACTGGTATGCGTCAGATTATTACTCTCATTCTCCGGTAAACGATCCCCAGGGACCTGCGCAGGGTACTAAAAAAGTCCTGCGTGGATATATTGGCGGCGACAGACAGTACGCTTTAACCATGTTCAGGCAATCAAAATTGCCAGTTCCGAAGATCGATAAAGACGATGACTATGAAAAATATGGTGTTGGCCCGCAGTATGTCTTTCGTTGTGTCGTTAATAAATAATGTGTGATGCTATCTCTTATTTTAACCGAATCAGAATGCTCAACGAATATTCGGCTGAACCGGATAGGATATTTAATCTACGCCGGATTTCCTGATGTCAGAATATCTTGCCATGATTGATGACCAGCACCCGACGGGGATAATGACTGCCTGATGCAATGGCTGAGGTGATAAGATGATAAAATTAATCGTAGTTGCTTCTGTTGCCGCCAGTTTACTGCTCGGGTGCGATCAGGGAAATACCACCGGGAGTGAAAAAGCAGCTAAAGCACTTGTGGATAAATCGGTCTCTAATATGGTCCCTGTTCAGGGTGGTGAGTTTTTAATGGGTGATTTTGGTCCATTAGTTGGTGAAAAATTACTTTTCAGCATACAACAGGATGATAAAACTTTACATAAGGTTATTTTAAGTGATTTTTCGATATCAAAATATAAAGTCACCAACGATGATTTTAATGTTTATTTGAAAGTAACAGATAAAAAAAATCCACCTGTGGATATACTGGCAAAACGTCATCCTTCTCTGCTAAAGGGGGATTATCCTGCAGGTGTTATCTGGCAACAGGCAAAAGATTATTGTCAGTGGTTAGGTAAAAAATCCGGTAAAAAAATTGATTTGCCGACAGAGGCACAATGGGAGTTTGCAGCAAGATCCAGAGGTCAGTATCTTCCGTTTGCTACTAACAATGGTGAGTTTTCACCAGGAAAAAATGTCCCCAGCCAGGATGAACTGAATAAATACACTGATGGGATGGGGCTTCCCATTTATCCAGTAGGTAAATACCCATCAAATCCCTTAGGCCTGTATGATATGGGACTGAGTGGTTCAGAATGGACCAATGACTGGTATGCAGAAGATTATTACTCCCACTCTCCGGTAAAGAATCCTCAGGGACCAGAGCAAGGGACCAAGAAAGTGTTGCGTGGGAATGTTGGCGGCGACAGACAGTACGCATTGACTATGTTTAGACAATCTGCTTCACCACTCCCAGAAGAAGTTGATGGTGACTATGAAAAATATGGTGTTGGTCCGCAGTATGTATTTCGTTGTGTCGTTAATAAATAATGTGTGATGCTATATCTTATTTTAAAAAATCGGTGGCGTTCAACATATAAGGTTTTTTTCTAATGGATGGTAAAATCATGTACAGTAGTGAAATTATTTCATCGTCATCAACGATGATTGTCAACGGAAAAGGTGGTGCTCATTAAAAATCTGAAAGAAGAAATGTTAAGGTTTGAAGATGAAGCCAAAACTGACTGGCTGTTTCCTAATCCTATGCCGTTTGGTCTGGAACGAGTTATGATTCACCAGTGGGTGCGGGCTTATCTAGGATTTCCGATGGTTTACGTTGAAGCAAAAATTGTTATGACTGCTTATAGGGGGGAAGAGATATATACCTTACCTATACCTCATCAAAATAGTTCTGTCGGATTTATCTATAACAAGGATTTATTTTCAGAAACCGTGACTTTTTATCCACTGGAGCGAGCAAAGGAGATTCATATTGCGCTGGAGAAAAAGCGACTTGGTGGCAAATGAATATTGATATCGAACACTTGTGAAGCAATTAGGTAAACCTTATCAGGATATTTATGAACAAGGTTTAATTCCCTACAAAACAAAACCAACGATTACTGTTAGTGATGATATTTTCAGGCTGGATATGAGGCGAGAAAGAATATTTTCATCTTTTATAAATAACCAGAAAAAATCTTGAGGAAGTGACTTTGCGGTTAGAAGATGAAAATAAAACGGCTTGGTTATTTCCTAATCCGCTGCCTTTTAGTCTTGAACCAGTAATGACGCAGCGATGGATGCGCGAACGCTTTGGATTTCCCATAGGTTATGGCGAACGCAAAATGATAGGGAGCAATAGTCGTCATATTAGCGAGGTATACCCACTGTTGCCACCTAATCAGAAAATGTCTGTTTTATTTGCTTATAATTCTGATTATTTTGTTGTTAGTGTATTTTTTTATTGTATAGAGCATGCAATAGTAATTAAGGCGATTTTCGCGAGTATAAGGTCGTCTGGCAATTGGCGTTCGAAGTGAAAAATTATTAATGTAGGGGATATCACCTGGGGGAAGAAGTATGTATTAAGTAAAGAGAGGCGTGCAGATATTCCAGATATTATTTTATGTTTATTATTCTTCCTTTGACAGGAGTCGCCGGTTTTTATCTGTTATTAAATGTTATTGCCTCACTCTTTAGGTTGAAATAGATGCGATTGAGTATTCTAATTAATAATTACTGTATCGCTGATATATAAAAGGAAATTCAATGTCCAAAGGTTTTGTATTACTCGGCGATAAAACCACGCACGGCGGTGCTGTTATTTCCGCATCCTCCACCATGATTGTAAATGGAAAGCCCGTAGCGCTGGTGGGGGATAAAGTCAGCTGCCCGATTCCGGGACATGGCACTAATGCCATTATTGAGGGAGCGCCGGAATGGTCTTCCGATGGTAAAGCCATCGTGGTCGATGGCTGCAAATGTCAGTGCGGTTGCCAGGTGATTTCCGGCGCGCCGGAATGCGCGATAGGATAAAAAATGGGCTGGGTACGAACAAAAGCATTGACCATGGAGCAGCCATCGGCTCCTTCACTGACCCGATGGCTGTTTGCCGGTGTACTGATGGCGATTATCGGTGTCCTGCTCTTTATCCTCCATGCCTCCGGCACCGTAAAAATTATCTCAGTGATAAATATCTGGTGGGTATCCCTGATGCCTGCAGGATGCTGGTTGCTGATTTTTTGCCTGCGTTGCTACCTGTGGGACAGGGATCTGAAAGCGCATCAGTTCTTGCTGAAAGAGGCGGAATACGGACAGCAGAGGTGGGAAGACTGGGCCGGGCGCTGGCTGGCCGTTCTGAGCAGTGCAGTGCTGTTGCCGGATCATATTTCTGCGGCGCATTGGGGGAGTGAGCGGCCTCAGCAATACGGACTTGCCCGCAGGATTAATTACCTTCCGGCAGAAGAGCCCGTGCAGTTGAGTGCGATGCATGCGCTGCTGACCAGTATAGAAGAGCGCGTGCAGTGCCTGCCGGAAGAGCTACCGCTGTATGTCACCCTGATCACGGATAATCCCTCGCCTGAGCTGACCAGCAGTTTCAGTAATCTCTGGAAAGAACACATTCCTGGCCGCGCCGTGCCTGATGATATTACCGTTACCGGCTCATTCTCACTGTCGGAAGTGGAGGAGCGCCTGAAGCAGCCTGTACTGACGGTCAATTTACTCCTGGTCATCCAGCTCAACGGTGGTACAGCATACTCCGACGGGCTGGCCGTGCTGCTGCTGACCAGCGATGATGTGGCGCAAAAATACCATCTGCCGCACTCATCACGGCTGTTACGTCCTATGCCCTTAGATATGACGAACTTTGAAGACGATATCACCCTGTTTCTGGAAACCCAGACTGTCGCCTGCCATACGCCCTCCGTTATCGGGGACGCAAAAAAATGGACGGAAAGAAGCGCCGCGCTTATCACGCAGGGCGGCAAAATGCATACCCCATGGAAAGCTGAAGATATCGCGCTGCTGGAAAAATGGTGCGGTATTCCGGGACCCGCAGCGCCCTGGCTCCTGACCGCGCTGGCAGCCGATCTGGTCAGCCTCCGTAAACAGCCCCTGCTGGCGTTATTTTCCAGCGAACAGGAACATTTTATCAGTACCATCACCCCAGGGAGTGAAGATGAATATACCGGGTAATGGCCTGGGCCGGTTTGGCCTGGCCGGGCTTACGTTGGCCGGGATGGCTGCAATATGGTGGGGGATCACCCGCTATGGCGGCATGCTGAATATCAATACGCGGGGCGAGCAGGTACTGGTGTTTGTCCTGGTCTGTCTGGCGTTGGTATTTGTTTTTTACCTTCCTGCAATGTCCCGCCGTGTGAAGGAGAGTTTATATCGCCGGCAGTCGCAGCAGGCCAGCGTCTTACCCGGCGAAGAAGGGCGCGTGGCGCTGACACCTCCCCATCATATTACGGTGGGGGAAATTCGCCAGACTCTACGCTATCAGTATGGACGCGCCTGGTCCCGCAAAGTCCGTATTCTGCTGATAATTGGCTCAGTCAGAGACGTAGAACAACTGACCCCAAAGCTCACGCAGGAACTCTGGCAGGAAGATCAAGGTACATTATTGCTGTGGGGTGGAGACCCTGGGGCAGCGGTAGATAACGCCTGGTTCACAGCGCTGCGTAAACTGCGTTATCGCCCGGCTGATGGTATGGTGTGGATAACATCGGGCTTTGACGGCGTTTTGACAACGATGAACAGAACGAAGCCCAGGCTCACGCCAGATGAAATGGACAGTGTGTCTCACTCTCTAAAGCTACGCTTCGAAGCTATTGGCTGGAAACTACCCCTATACGTCTGGTCGCTGTATGAGGGGGGCAACGAAAAAAATGGACGTATCACTCAGCCTGTAGGCTGCCTGTTACCTGCAGGTTGTACGCCGCAAATAGTTGCCGAACAGTTCACTGCCCTGGCGTCGTTACTGATAGAGCAGGGCATCCAGCAGATATGCGGGCAACCACAGCACAATTTTTTACTCGCGCTGGCCGACCAGTTGACTCGGGAAGCGGAAGCGGTGGTGGAACCGTTATCGATACTGCTTAATCCATACCGACCATTGCCGCTGGCCGGGGTGGTATTTAGTGAGGCGTCAGTAGAGGCTGGTCGCAGTGTCAGTCATCACTGGGGACGGGATAACCGCTGGGAAACGATACCAGACTCAGTGCTGTGGTTGCCAGCCGGTCTACGTCCGCGCAAACAGGGAGTCAACTGGATGCGTGGGATGAGCGTGGCCGCCGCCGCCCTGATGTTACTCTGGGCCGCCTCAATGACAGTCTCTTTTATCGCCAACCGCCACCTGGTGGCGATCGCACAGGAGCAGGTGCGGCTGGCCTCAGCGGAGAAACAGCCGCTGGCCGTACGCCTGCATGCGCTCTCCGCGTTACAGAAAACGCTTTCTCAACTGGAATACCGCTCGCAGCACGGCGCGCCGTGGTACTTCCGCGCTGGCCTCAGTCAGAACGATGACCTGCTGGCGGCGCTGTTCCCGCGCTACGGAGAGAGGGCGCAGCCGCTGCTGCGCGATGCGGCGGCGCATCATCTGGAAGAGCAGCTCACCGCCTTCGTGCAGCTGCCGCCGGACAGCCCACTGCGTGAGAAGATGACGAAGACCGCTTACGGACAACTGAAACAATATCTGATGTTGACCCGCCCGGAAAAAATGGACGCCGCGTGGTTCGCCACTACGCTAATGCAGGACTGGCCGCAGCGCTCAGGCATCGCCGACGCCGTCTGGCAGGGCAGCGGCCCTTCGCTGCTGGCATTTTATGCCGCCAGTCTGGTGTCGCATCCGCAGTGGCGTCTGCCTGTCGATGATGGTCTGGTCAGCCAGGTGCGCACACGGTTAATTCGACAGATGGGCCAGCGCAACAGTGAGTCCACGCTTTACCAGAAGATGCTCGCGCAGGTGGCGAATCAGTATGCCGATATGCGCCTGGCGGATATGACTGCCGACACCGATGCTTCGCGTCTGTTCAGCACTGATGAGGTGGTGCCGGGCATGTTTACCCGTCAGGCCTGGGAGCAGGCCGTGCAGCCGGCCATTGAGAAAGTGGTCGCGGAACGCCGCGATGAAATGGACTGGGTGTTGAGCGATACGAAGCAGACTGCCGCGCAGTCGACGTCGCCGGAAGCTCTGCGAGCCAGGCTGGCGGAGCGTTATTTCGCTGATTTCAGCGGCGCCTGGCTGGATTTCCTCAACAGTCTGCGCTGGCAGCGCGCGGCGACCCTCTCCGATGCTATCGACCAGCTGACCCTGATGGCCGATGTGCGCCAGTCGCCGCTGGTGGCGCTGATGAACACCCTGAGCGTGCAGGGGCGAACCGGCCAGACCGGGGAAGCCATCGCCGATTCGCTGGTCAAATCGGCCAGGCAGCTGTTTAACCGTGATAACTCGCCCGTCATCGATCAACGGTCCGGCGCGCGCGGTCCTCTGGATGCCACCTTCGGACCCGTGCTGGCGCTGCTGGACAATCGCGACGGCGGGACGCCCACCAGCCGTCTTAGCCTGCAGACCTTCCTGACCCGCGTCACCCAGGTGCGTCTGCGCCTGCAGCAGGTCACCAACGCCACCGACCCGCAGGCGATGACCCGCCTGCTTGCGCAGACGGTATTCCAGGGCAAGGCCGTGGATTTAACCGAAACGCGCGACTACGGCAGCCTGGTGGCGGCGGGGCTGGGCCAGGAGTGGAGTGGATTTGGGCAAACGCTTTTTGTTCGCCCGATGGAACAGGCCTGGCAGCAGGTGCTGACCCCGGCGGCGGAAAGTCTCAACGCCCAGTGGCGCAGCGCGGTGGTGGAGGACTGGAATAGCGCCTTTGGCGGCCGCTACCCCTTTAAAAATACCAGCAGTGAAGTCTCTCTGCCGCTGTTGGCAAAATACCTCGACAGCGAGACCGGGCGCATCGCCCGCTTTCTGCAGACCCGGCTGAACGGCGTGCTGCATAAAGAGGGGAGCCGCTGGATGGCGGACAGTATCAATGCTCAGGGGCTGACGTTTAACCCGGCCTTTCTGCAGGCGATGAATACCCTGAGCCATCTCTCCGACGTCGCGTTCGCCAACGGCGAAGCGGGATTGCATTTTGCGCTTCGCCCCGGCACGGCGGACGGCGTGATGCAGACGGAGCTGGTCATTGACAGTCAGAAACTTGTCTATATGAACCAGATGCCGGTCTGGCGGCGGTTCAGCTGGCCCGCTGACACCGAAGCGCCGGGTGCCAGTCTGAGCTGGATCAGTACCCGGGCGGGCACCCGCCAGTATGGCGATTTCCCGGGCGCCTGGGGGTGGATCCGTCTGCTGGATAAGGCGGTGGTCAGCGCTTATCCCGGAACGAGCAGCAGCTGGAGCCTGAGCTGGAAAGCGCCGGATGGTCTGTTGCTGAACTACACGCTGCGTACCGAGGCGGGGGAAGGACCGCTGGCGCTGCTGGCGCTGCGAAACTTTACGCTACCGGAGACGATATTCAGCGTGCGCGCGTCTGCGGAACGTGTTCCGCTGACCGACGATATACCCGGCGAAGAGGGATATTGAACCTTCTCCCTCACTGATTGGCGTTAACCTGCAACGCCAGGCCTCCTTCGCTCATGGCCGCCCGACGGCCAACTAATCTGACCGCGCAGCCATGCTGCGTGTCTCCCTGTAGACGAATAAGGGAATATTCATAATGGACGATTTAACCCTGCGATATTTTGATGCTGAAATGCGCTACCTGCGCGAGGCGGCAAAAGCGTTCGCGCAGGCTCACCCCGATCGGGCGGCGATGCTGGATCTCGATAAAGCCGGTACGCCGGACCCTTACGTTGAGCGCCTGTTTGAAGGCTTTGCCTTTTCCGTAGGTCGCTTGCGCGAAAAAATTGATGATGATCTGCCGGAGCTGACCGAGGGGCTGGTCAGCATGCTGTGGCCGCACTATTTGCGCACTATTCCATCGCTATCGATCGTGGTGCTGACCCCAACGCTGCCGGCGATGAAGATGGCGGAAACGGTGCCCGCCGGGTTTGAGATTAGCTCCCGCCCACTGGGGCCGAAAAATACCGTGTGCCGGTACCGAACCACCCGCGATCTGACGCTTAACCCGCTGGCGATAGAGGAGGCGGTGATGACGGCGGAGCCGGACGGACGTTCGGCCCTGCGACTACGATTCGCCTGTAGCGAGCTGGCTGACTGGTCGCAGACCGATCTCCGCCGCCTGGCGCTGTACCTGGGGGAAGACGCTGTTACCGGCAGCGCCCTCCATCTGTGGCTGACCCGACGCCAGGCCGCGCTGTACCTGCGTCTGCCGGGTCAGACAGAGCGGGTAAGCCTCGACGGCTATTTTTCCCCGGGGGGATTCAGCGAGGAGGATCGTTTATGGCCGAAGGGGGAGAGCGCTTTCAGCGGCTATCAGCTGCTGCTCGAGTATTTCACCTTTCGCGAAAAATTTATGTTCGTGCAGCTAAATGGCCTGGAAAACATCACCCTGCCGGCGGGGATATCGCATTTCACGCTTGAGGTGGTGTTCAGCGAGGTCTGGCAAAGTGATTTACCCGTCAGCGCAAGCAGCCTACGCCTGCACTGTGTGCCGGTGATTAACCTGTTTACCCTTGAGGCCGATCCGTTGACCATCAGCGGCCTGGAGAGCGAATACCTCCTGCGTCCGAAGCGCCTGCAGGACGGGCATACCGAAATCTATTCTGTTGACAGCGTGACCGGCTCCGGGCGCACCGGGGAGGCACGCTATGTGCCTTTCACCCGCTTTCGTCACCAGGGGGGAATGATGCGTCGCCATGCGCCGGAGCGCTACTACCACACCCGCGTAAAACGGGGCGTAACCGGCATGCACGATACCTGGCTTATCCTCGGCGGACAGCAATGGGAGGCTGACCGGGAGCTGGCGCGGGAAACGGTCTCCTTGCGCATCACCGGCACTAACGGCCAGCTGCCGCGCCGGGCGCTACAGAGCACGCTGCTGGATCGCTGTGAGTCGATATCAGCCACGCCGCTTACCGTCCGCAATCTCTGTAAGCCCACGCTGCCGGCCTATCCCCCTGCGGAAGACCGCTACCACTGGCGGGTCATGAGCCATCTGGGCACCCGTTTTCTCAACATGATGAGCAGCGCCGAGGTGCTGCGCGGCACGCTGTCGCTCTACAACTGGCGGGAGGATGAGCTCAATAATCGCCGTCTGGACGCCATTCTGGCGGTCAGCCATCACCGAATTCAGCGTTTCGAGCAGGGCTTCCTGCTGCGCGGGCTGGATATCGAAGTGACGCTCGACGGTAGCGGATTTACCGGTGCGGGCGATGTCCACTTGTTTGGCGATATGCTCAACCGCTTTTTCGCACTGTATGCCGATATGAATCAGTTCAACCAGCTGACGCTCATTGTTCAACCTGAAGGGAAATGTATCCGGTGGAAAGAGAATCACAGTCTGCGCCTGCCCGGCTGATGGCGCAGCTCCGGCCTCAGTTGCCGTACATGAATTTTTACCGCTTCTGCCAGTTGCTGGAGAAGAACCATCCGAAGGCGCCGATCATCGGCAGCGGCTGGCTATTAGGTGATGAACCCATACGCTTTCGCCCGCATCCGGGGATGGGCTTTCCGGCTGGCGAAATCCGTGGAATGGACGATCCTGAACCGCCCCGTCCGCCGGCGGTTCGCGTGACTTTTATGGGACTCTACGGCGTGGAATCCCCGCTGCCGACCCACTATAGCGATGACATTGCGCAACGGCGGGAAGGCGTCGAGGCCACCGAGGATTTCCTCGATATCTTTAACCATCGGCTGATCGCCCAGTATTACCGTATCTGGCGCAAATATTCCTACCCGGCAACCTTTCGGGCGGGCGGCACGGACAACATCTCTCAGTATCTGCTGGGCCTGGCGGGGCTGGGCATACCGGGATGTGCCGCCGTTGCCGCAGCGCCGCTGTCGCGATTTCTGGCGCTGCTGCCGGTGATGATGCTGCCGGGGAGATCCGGGGAAGGCATGGAGGCGCTGGTGGCGCTCCTGGCCCCGGGGACCCGGGCGACGGTGCACCACCACGATCCCTGCCGGATCCCCTTGTCGCAGCCGTTAACGATGAGCGTCCGTCAGCCGGTTAGCCTGCAACATAGGCCAGTGATGGGAACCCACGCCACGGATGTGAACGGTCAGGTATTGCTGCAGCTGGCCACGGAAAAGCCTGATGAGGTTCGCGGCTGGCTGCCCGGCGGCGAACTGTTCAGCGACCTGATGGCGCTTCTGCACGTCTGGCTCGGATCTCATCTTGACGTGCGGCTGCAGCTTTGCGTCGCCCGCCATTTATTGCCGGATGCGCAACTTTGCTGCCAGCAGGAGCATGCCGTCCAGCTCGGCCGTACCGCTGTGCTGCGTCCGCTGGATGCGCAGAAACAGGCTGACGACAGAGTCACGATTTATCTGGGGCGCTATCAGCGCGTCCGGGAAAATATCCACCGCAGGGAGAGCGATGAAGATGGCGATTACCGCAGTTAAACCCTCCGCCAGGTTGCTGGCATTCCTCATGGTTACCGTCTTAACCGGCTGCGGACTGACGCAGACCGTGAAAGACGGCGCCGTTTCCGTGACCCAGTCCATTTTTTACCCCCAGGTGAAAACCCTGCATCTGGATCTTCGCGCCCGGGAAGGCGTGAATAACAGCGCCAAAGGCGCCTCCCTGGCGACGGTGGTGCGTATTTATCAGCTGAAGGACCGGCAAGCGTTCGACAATACTGACTACCCGTCGCTGTTTGCCGGCGATGGCCAGGCGCTGCAGGCGGACCGGGTGGCGGAAAAAGATGTTCGCCTGCGTCCGGGCGAATCGGTGACCGTCGATATGCCCATGGAAACCAGCGCGCAGTTTGTGGCGGTGGCGGCCATGTTTATCGATCCAGACCTGACGCAAAACAGCTGGCGGCTGGTACTCACCCGGGACGAACTTGATCCGGCGAGGCCGCGCATTATCGAAGCCAGCCAAAATCAACTGACGCTGCACCCGTTTAAGGAGAAGTGAAAATGCCTCGTCCCTCCCTGTATGACATCCTGTACGGCAATTTCGCCGGCGGGCTTGACCTGAATACTGTCAGCGAAACGGATCAGGTCATCCTGTCGGTGCTCGATAACATGCAGCGCATCCTCAACTGTCGGGCCGGAACGCTGGCGCATCTGCCGGACTACGGCCTGCCGGATATGACCGCTGTCCTCCAGGGGATGCCAGCGTCGGCGCATCAGCTGATGAGCACATTGTCGGCGGTGTTGTTGAAATACGAACCGCGCCTGCAGCGGATCGCGGTGGTGATGCTCGATCAGCATGCGCCCGGCGAACTGCGCTATGCCATTGATGCGGAGCTGAAGGATATTGGCCTGGTGCGTTACGGCACGGAGTTTATGCCCGAGGGCAGGGTGTTGATCCGCCACCTCAAACGCCAGCAGTACCTTGACGCCCGCTCCGCCCTCTAATCTCTCGCTGAAAGACATCATGATGACAACACACCACGACCGTCACTATAAAGCCGGTGGCGACCCGCGCACGCTGGCTGATTTTATGGCCCTGCGTGCGGAAATGAACAAGCTCAGCCACCCGGCGCGGCCGGATATTAACTGGCCGTATGCCGAGCAGCTTGCCCGCGGGCTGTTGGAGCATCACGGCGCGGACCTGCAGACTGTCGCCTGGTATACCCTGGCCCGCGCCCGGCTGGGCGGGGTGGCAGGGATCAATGAGGGGCTGACGCTGATGGAGTCGCTGCTGGTTCGTCAGGGGAAAAACCTGTGGCCACAGGCGCTCCCGGCCCGGACAGAGATCTTCCGCACCCTGAGCAAGCGGCTGCGGCAGGTGATCCGTACCCTGAATCTTACCCCAGAGGATGTTGAGTCGCTTGAGCAGGCTGAACGTTCGCTGCAAAGCTTCGACGCAGTGCTCCAGCGCCTTGAGATCGCCCCTGAAAACCAGCTGAGCGACCTGCGGGCGCTACTGCACAGCACGGCAACTCGCTTCGAGAGCCTCGACCCTGCGCCAGCGCTTCCCACCGCGCCGCCGGTGGCGGTGTCTGACGCGGAACTTCCCGGCACTCTGGTCAGCGAAGAGGATGCGGCGAAGGTTGAGCCAGTGCCAGACCTAAAACGTAGACCAAAAGCTGAGCCGCTGGCGCCGCCTTCACCTGCAAAGCGGCCCGCGCCGGTGGCGGCGTCTACTCCGGCAGCCGCGCCGCGCTGGAAGCCGTTTATCGCCGGGATGGTTACCATGCTGGCGGTAACGGGTATCGCCGTCGGCGGATGGCTGGCGCTGCGTCAGTCCGACTTGCCGCCCATTTCGGTCACCCAAAATGCCGGACCGATACCGGGCCTGCCGGCGACAACGCCCCCGGGGCCGGTTGATCTGCCACAGACGCAGCGCCAGCTTGGCGAGCTTGCCCGCCTGGCGCCGGACTGGGCGGTCAGCTACGGCGACCAGCTGGTCCACCATGCCCTTATCCGCTGGCCGGATCAGGCGCAACCGCTGGCGCAGCAGTGGCGGCAGCAGCTGAGTGCTGGCGCATTGCCCGCGGAAAATCTTACCGGCTGGTCGGAGGGCATGCAGCAGCTGCAGCGGCTCGCCGACCAGCTCAATGCCCTCGACGAGCAGAAGGGGAAGTACCTGACGGTGAGCGAACTGAAAACCGCAGTATTTGCCATCACGCAGTCGTTTAACCGCGCTGTTCCGCTGGAGGAGCAGCTGCGCCAGCTGGCCGCGCTTCCCGTTGATCAACCCTGGCCAGCCGCGCGGGGAAGCCTCGTGGAGCTGCATCTGCAACAACTGATAGTGGAGTATGCCCTGCTGAAGCGAAAACAGCCGGCGTCGCCGACCGCTGCGCTCCCCGCAACCGGTGAGCCCTCGGTGAGTGAGGCGGTGAAATAAAGTGTGCGCATGGCAACATTTTCTTTACATCAATATTGCAAGAACCGAACGCCCTTCGTAGTCTGAAAATGATTTAAATATACCGTTTGTAGTTGTATTGAAAATTTTATTTCGATCTCTGAGGGCATACTATGAAGCACTGTAAAATCATCCTGTTAGTAGGCCTTCTGGCCAGTTCCGCTTCGGCATTAGCGGAGAAGATCGGCGTCTCAATGGCCTACTTCGATCAAAACTTTCTCACTATTATCCGCCAATCCATTGAGAAAGAAGCTCAAGCCCGCCACGTCGACGTACAGTTTGAAGACGCCCGCGGCGACACCGGACGCCAGGCCGATCAGGTGCAGAGCTTCATCGCCTCCGGCGTGGACGCGATCATCGTCGACCCGGTGGACTCCGCCAGCACCCCGCAGCTGACGAAGATGGCGCAGCAGGCCAAAATGCCGCTGGTGTATGTGAACCGGACGCCGGGGGATAAAACGTTACCGCCCGGCGTGGTGTTTGTCGGTTCGGACGAGCGGGAGTCTGGCACATTGCAGATGGAGGCGCTGGCGAAGCTGGCGAACTACAAAGGCAACGTCGCCATCATGATCGGCAATCTCACCGACGCCGGCGCGCTGCAGCGTACCAAAGATGTGGAGCAGGTGGTGGCCAAGTATCCGGCAATGAAAGTGGTGCAGAAACAGCCGGCCAACTATTCCCGCAGCGAGGGCATGGATCTGATGCAGAACTGGACGGGCAACGGAGAAGCGATTGATATTGTGGCGGCGAACAACGATGAGATGGCGATTGGCGCGGCGATGGCGCTGGAGAAAAGCCAGAAGAAGCTGCTGATCGGCGGGATCGACGCCACCCCGGACGGGCTGAAAGCCCTGGCCAGCGATAAGATTCAGGTGACGGTTTTCCAGGACGCCGTCGGTCAGGGCAAAACGGCCTTAGCGGTAGCGCTGAAGCTGATTAAAGGAGAAAAGGTCGAGTCTCATGTCTGGATCCCGTTTGAGTTAGTGACCAAAGAAAACATGCAGACCTATGTGGAAAAGAGTCATTAACGGCAAGGCGCAGGTGCGCGAACCTGGCTGATAAAACCGGGCTGATAATGTGACGCCCGGGCAACTAAATCGGAGGAAAAGGCATGGCAACGGCAAGAAGCGGCTATACGCTGCAGGTGATAAAGGCAGGGCAGCAGGGGCATGTTGAAATGAGATGGGGGCATCTCGCAGACGTTGATACGCGCGCGGCGGCGGCGGCTATCATGCAGCATATCGGGCGTTCTTCGTCCTCGCGGGGCCAGCAGGAGATCAGCCTGTCGCTGACCAATGCCGCCAGCGGTATCTCGGTGGAGCTTCATCACCCGGCCTCAGGGGAAAGCGCTACCCCGGCTTTTATTGAGGCTGAGTTAAAGAAAATTGTGCAGATCGTTGATGGCTACGAGGCGGCAGAAGATACCCATATTGTGGAGTAGCGTGTCGCCTGGGTAAAAAAAAATCCACGCCGCTGCGTGGATTTTTTTGCGCGGTGGCGGCGAAAACGCCAGCCAGTGGGATTAGACGTTGAACAGGAAGTTCATCACATCGCCATCTTTCACGATGTAGTCTTTACCTTCAGCACGCATTTTACCGGCTTCTTTCGCGCCCTGTTCGCCTTTGTAGGCAATGAAGTCTTCATAAGCGATGGTCTGCGCGCGGATAAAGCCTTTTTCGAAGTCGGTGTGGATCTTACCGGCTGCCTGCGGCGCGGTCGCTCCCACCGGGATGGTCCATGCGCGAACTTCTTTCACGCCCGCGGTGAAGTAGGTGTGCAGGTTCAGCAGAGCGTAACCGGCGCGGATCACGCGGTTCAGGCCCGGCTCTTCGAGGCCCAGCTCAGCCATAAACTCGTCACGCTCTTCATCGTCCAGCTCGGCGATGTCCGCTTCAACGGCGGCGCACACCGGCACCACCACAGACCCTTCCTGCTCGGCGATGGCGCGAACCTGATCGAGGTACGGGTTGTTCTCGAAACCGTCTTCATTGACGTTCGCGATGTACATGGTCGGCTTCAGGGTCAGGAAGCTCAGATAGCGGATGGCCTCTTTCTCTTCTTTGGTCAGATCCAGCGCGCGCAGCATACCGGCGTTTTCCAGCTGCGGCAGGCATTTTTCCAGCGCGGCCAGCTCAACCTTCGCGTCTTTATCGCCGCCTTTGGCTTTTTTGGAGACGCGGTGAATCGCGCGTTCGCAGGTATCAAGGTCAGACAGCGCCAGTTCGGTGTTGATAACGTCGATATCTTCCGCCGGGTTCACTTTCCCCGCGACGTGAATAATATTATCGTTTTCAAAGCAGCGAACCACATGGCCGATGGCTTCGGTTTCACGGATGTTGGTCAGAAACTGGTTGCCAAGACCTTCACCTTTGGACGCGCCTTTCACCAGGCCCGCGATATCCACGAACTCCATGGTGGTCGGCAGGATGCGCTGCGGTTTGACGATTTCAGCCAGCTTGTCCAGACGCGGATCGGGCATCGGTACGACACCGGTGTTCGGCTCAATGGTACAGAAGGGGAAGTTGGCCGCTTCAATACCCGCTTTGGTGAGCGCATTGAACAGGGTGGATTTGCCGACGTTGGGCAAACCGACGATACCGCATTTGAATCCCATGATTTAAATCACCTTAATCTTTGGATAATCAATCTGTTACAAGGAACAGATTGCAGAAAATTGAATAGCTTTGCCTATTATACACGGTGCGCGGCAAAAATGCCGCACGACAACGGCTTATTGCGCCTTAAAGGCGTGCAAACGGTTGGTCGCTTTGGTCAGCCCGTCCTTTAACCAGATTTCGGTACAGCGCGCCGCTTCGTCGACAGCGTCATCGATCAGTTTCTGCTCGCTGGCCGGTGGTTTGCCAAGCACAAAGCCGACAACCTTGTTTTTGTCGCCCGGATGGCCGATTCCGACGCGTAAACGGTGAAAGTTCGGGTTATTGCCGAGCTTACTGATAATATCCTTCAGGCCATTGTGGCCGCCATGGCCACCGCCAAGCTTAAATTTCGCCACGCCCGGCGGTAAATCCAGCTCGTCATGGGCGACCAGAATTTCATCAGGGTTGATGCGATAAAAGGTCGCCATCGCGGCTACGGCTTTACCGCTGAGGTTCATAAAGGTAGTGGGGACCAGCAGGCGGACGTCCTCGCCCGCCAGGTTGATGCGCGAGGTGTAGCCGAAGAATTTGCTCTCTTCGCGCAGCGGCGCACGATGGCGATCCGCCAGTAAATCCACATACCAGGCGCCAGCGTTGTGCCGGGTAGCGGCATATTCCGCACCGGGGTTGGCCAGGCCGACAATTAGTTTAATGGTCACGTTTTCTATCCTGCATGGGGCATTCTCTGCCGCGTAGTGTACTGTCTGCGGGCGCGCTTGACAAAATTCTGGCTATTAGACAATACCCGCATTGATGATTTACTCACTAAATCATTAGAATTTGATATGGTTCATAGACTTATTTGTAAATTTTTGTCTATTCGCTGTTCACTAATGTGATCGTGGACGCACTCCGCAGAAGAGACCTTGTCTATACTACACCTATAAGATTTGGGGACATTCCCTGGCAACCCAAAGTCCGGAGGTGACACATGAAACGCAAAAACGCTTCGTTACTCGGTAACGTACTCATGGGGTTAGGGTTGGTGGTGATGGTTGTGGGGGTAGGTTACTCCATTCTGAACCAGCTTCCGCAGCTTAACCTGCCACAATTCTTTGCGCATGGCGCAATCCTAAGCATCTTCGTTGGCGCAGTGCTCTGGCTGGCCGGTGCCCGTATTGGCGGCCACGAGCAGGTCAGCGACCGCTACTGGTGGGTGCGCCACTACGATAAACGCTGCCGTCGTAACCAGCATCGTCACAGCTAACCGTAGCATGATTTCCCGCATCGGCCGCTGAAGGCCGATGCGCTTTTCTGTGTCTCACTTTATCTCTTCCTCTTTTTCCCGCCATATTACGCCCCCATTCCGTCCTGGCCTTCGTGCTGCTATGGTTGCCAGCATAAAATGAATAGCAAGCGCGGTTTTTGCTTGACCCTGACGTTACGTCAGGCTGCAGAGTAGCGGACCTGGCCACAGAGAGGAGCAGTCATGTTAATTCAGGTGGGAGAGCTGGCGAAGCGTGCCGGACTGACGGTACGTACGCTGCATCATTATGAACAGACGGGGCTGTTAACGCCTTCGGCCAGAAGCGAGGCGGGCTATCGGCTCTATAACCTGTCCGCGGTTCAGCGCCTGCATATGATAAAGGCGCTGGCGCAGGCCGGGCTAACGCTCGCCACAATCAAGGACTATCTCGATCGGCAAACGCTGTCGCTGCCCGAGCTGCTGACGCAGCAGATAGATACGCTCAACGCCCAGCTGCGCGATGTTGGCAGGCTGCGCGACCGACTATTGGTGCTGCGCGAGGCGCTGGCGAGCGGCAATGAACCCGATCTGGAGTCCTGGCTACAGACGCTGGAGTTAATGAAAATGTACGATCGTTGGTTTAGTCAACAGGAGTTAGCCGCGCTGCCGTTTGCGGCACAGGATGAACAGCGGGCGCAGGCGTGGCGCGAGCTAACGGAGGAGGTGCAGACGCTGATGGCGAGCGGCTGCCCGACGGACAGTCCGCAGGCGATGCGTCTGGCGACGCGCTGGATGGAGCGCCTGGAGCAGGATACGGCCGGGCGTCCGGAGTTTCTGACCCGCCTGAACGAGATGCATGCCGCCGAGCCGCAAATGGTTGAACAGACCGGCGTCACGCCGGCAATCATCGCTTATATCACCGAGGCCTTTGCCGAAAGCAAACTGGCCATCTGGGCGCGGTACCTTGACGAAGAAGAGATGGCGTTCACCCGCCAGCACTATTTTGACCGGCTACAGGAGTGGCCTGCGCTGGTGGCGAAGCTGCATCAGGCGTGCCGGGAGGGCGTAGCGCCGGACTCGGCGTCGGGTAAGGCGCTGGCCCGGGCGTGGCTTGAACTGTTTCAGTCCTACGCCGGTACCCGGCCGCAGACGTTGCAGAAGTTTCGTCGGGCAATGGAGCAGGAGCCGCATTTGATGAAGGGCACCTGGATGACGCCGGCAGTGCTGAGCTGGCTGCAGCAGGCGACCGGATCCTTGATGCGGCAGGCGCAGGGACCTGCCGCCGGGTGATCACAGGTCAGCCAGCGCGGCCTGACGATCGGGGTAGAAGCTCAGGCGTCCGGGCAGCGGCTTGACGCCGGCGCGCGCTAGCGTGCGTAGCGGCTGAAACTCGAGGTTAGATACGCGCAATTCACAGCCTTCCGGCAGCTTGTTCACAAAGCGCTGGAAGGCATCCAGGCCACCGGCGTCGAGAACCGGCACCGCGTCCCATTTCAGCACCACGATGCGCTTGCCGGCGATCCGGGTCTCCAGATCGTTGAACAAGCCTTCGGCGGCGGCAAAGAACAGCGGCCCAATTACCCGCAGCACCAGCACATCGTCTGGCACCTCGACGTTGACCGGCGCCAGATGAGTCATGCGTGCGATACGGCGCATAAACAACAGCGAAGCCAGCACGATCCCGACGCTGATAGCGATCACCATGTCAAACAGCACCGTTAGCGACATGCACATCAGCATCACCACGATGTCGTCCTTCGGCGCGTGGCGCAGCAGATTGATGACTTTATGCGCCTCGCTCATATTCCATGCCACCATCAGCAGCAGGGCGGCCATCGCCGACAGCGGCAGCCAGGAGAGCAGTGGGGCGAGGATCAGCAGCGCCAGGATCACCAGCAGGGCGTGGATCACGGCGGCAACCGGCGATGTGGCGCCGGCGCGGACGTTCGCCGCCGAGCGGGCAATCGCCGCGGTGGCAGTGATCCCGCCGAAGAACGGCGTGACAATGTTGCCCAGCCCCTGGCCAATCAGCTCGCTATTGGCTTTGTGCTTGGTGCCGGTCATGCCATCAAGCACCACCGCGCACAGCAGAGATTCAATGGCGCCGAGCATCGCCATTGAGAACGCGGCAGGCAGCAGAGCCTGCAGCGAGGCCCAGCTCAGGGTAAAGTTTGAGCCCGGCATATCCCAGGGCAATACCAGCTGCGGCAGCAGCTGCGGAATGCCATTGCCCTGAGTGCCGTCCGCCAGCTGATAATGGAACTGCGAGCCGATCGTCGCGACATCGCCGCCGAGCAAGTTGACCACCAGCATGACCGCGCAGCCGCCCAGCAGCGCCGGGAGGTGGCCCGGCAGGCGGATACCCAGCCGCGGCCAGAGGATCAGAATGCCAAGAGTAACGACGCCGATGGCGGCATCGCCAACGTTAATGGTCGGTAGGGCCATCGCCAGCGCCGCCACTTTCTGCAGATAATGCTCCGGCACATGGGGCATCTGCAGGCCGAGGAAATCTTTAATCTGCATGGTGCCGATGGTGATACCGATCCCCGAGGTGAAGCCGAGGGTGACTGACAGCGGGATATATTCGATCAGGCGGCCAAAGCGCGCCAGGCCGAAGAGGATTAAAAAGATCCCCGACATCAGGGTTGCCACCAGCAGTCCCGCCAAACCAAACTGCTGGGAAACCGGATAGAGGATCACCACAAAGGCGGCGGTCGGACCGGAAACGCTAAAGCGTGACCCGCCGGTCAAGGCGATCACAATCCCTGCCACCGCTGAGGTATAGAGGCCGTACTGCGGCGGCACGCCGCTGCCAATCGCCAGCGCCATCGCCAGCGGAATCGCAATGATCCCGACGGTGATCCCGGCGATCAGGTCACGCGTGAAGCGGGCGGTGGTGTACTTTTCTTTCCAACAAGCGTCGATGAGGGCGCGGAAAGGCATCACATGTGAGGAAAATAATCTGTTCACAATAATGTTTCATCCATGAGCGCATCATCTGTCAACTAAATGGCAGGTGAAGGAGGCATTGATCATACAAATAAGGTGCGGAGACAAAAAAACCCGCCGCAGCGGGTTTTTGTGCTGGGCTCGATTAATGTTCGAACATAGCAGAGATAGATTCTTCATTGCTGATACGGCGAATAGCTTCAGCCAGCATACCGGAGAGCGTCAGAGTACGCACTTTATCCAGCGCTTTAATTTCTGGTGCCAGCGGAATGGTATCGCAGACGACAAATTCATCAATGACAGAGTTTTTGATGTTCTGGATAGCGTTGCCGGAGAAGATTGGGTGCGTCGCGTAAGCGAATACGCGTTTCGCGCCACGCTCTTTCAGCGCTTCTGCCGCTTTACACAGGGTGCCGCCGGTGTCGATCATATCGTCGACCATCACGCAGTCACGACCGGCAACGTCGCCGATGATGTGCATCACCTGGGAGACGTTGGCGCGCGGACGGCGCTTGTCGATGATAGCCATATCGGTATCATTCAGCAGTTTAGCGATAGCGCGGGCACGCACGACGCCGCCGATGTCCGGAGAAACCACAATCGGGTTGTCCAGGTTCAGCTGCAGCATATCTTCCAGCAGGATTGGGCTGCCGAACACGTTATCGACTGGCACATCGAAGAAGCCCTGGATCTGTTCTGCGTGCAGGTCAACGGTCAGCACGCGGTCAACGCCGACGCTGGACAGAAAATCCGCCACCACTTTTGCGGTGATTGGCACACGAGCAGAACGAACACGACGGTCCTGACGAGCATAACCGAAGTAAGGGATAACGGCGGTGATACGACCTGCCGAAGCACGACGCAGAGCATCAACCATAACAACCAGTTCCATCAGGTTGTCATTGGTGGGAGCACAAGTGGACTGGATGATGAAAATATCACCACCGCGTACGTTTTCATTGATTTGTACGCTGACTTCGCCGTCGCTAAAACGACCTACAGCGGCGTCGCCAAGAGAAGTGTACAGGCGGTTGGCAATACGTTGTGCTAGTTCCGGGGTGGCGTTACCAGCAAAAAGCTTCATATCAGGCACGAGAAGAACCTCAGGCATGCGTCCAGTGGTGGATGAATGGGCCAATAATGTGCGGGATGGCGCCATTCGATCCAGTCGGTGTATTTAAAGAGCACGATGCAACGTCTGGAACAGGGTGACGTTGTCACCGTAACTCAATTTCCCCGGCTGACTCATTATCAATGTGCCATCACGGCGCAGGATTCAGAGCAGGGCCTGCTTGAGCGGCGAAAGGTTAACTCCGCGCGCCACAAAGCCATTTAGCCATGCCGGGGCAGTGTCCAGCACCTGACGGGCAGCGGATTCGGTGTTAAATTCAGCAAACACACAGGCCCCTGTGCCGGTCAGGCGTGACGGCGCATATTCTAACAGCCAGGAAAGCGCGGCATCAACCTCGCGAAAACGTTTTCTTGCGATAAGCTCGCAATCGTTGCTGAATTCACAATTTAATAACGTATTAATTGACCGGCGCGGGGTATTTCGTGGTAGCTCCGGATCGCGAAAAATGATCGGCGTCGGAATACTGACCCCCGGGTGGGCCACCAGGTACCATTTTTCCTCGGGTTCTACCGGCGTCAGTATTTCACCCACCCCCTCGGCGAAGGCGGCATGGCCGCGCACGAAAACCGGCACATCGGCCCCCAGCTGAAGGCCAAGAGTCGCCAGCTCATCTTCCGAGAGACCGCAGCCCCACAGATGGTTGAGCGCCACCAGCACGGTGGCGGCATTGGAGGAGCCACCGCCCAGGCCGCCGCCCATCGGCAGGCGCTTATCGATACTGATATCGGCGCCGCTGCCCGCCGGCAGGCGATCGCTTTCGCTGGCGGCATGCATCAGCAGACGCGCGGCGCGAACGATCAGATTCTCCTCGTCCGGCACGCCGGCCACCGGCGTCAGCAGGCGCAGTTGGCCGTCAGTACGCGGTTCGATGGTCAACGTATCGCCGTAATCGAGAAACTGAAACAGCGTTTGCAGGGTATGGTAACCATCGGCCCGCTGGCCGGTGATATATAAAAACAGATTCAGTTTTGCAGGAGAGGGCCAGCGGGTCATCATTTCACGATCCAGTTATCCATCTTCAGCTTGATGCGCTGAGCGCCATTGTTCAGCTCGACATTGGACGGCAGGGCTGGCTGGGTAACGCTGGTGTAGCCGCCGTAGGTCACGTGCCAGGTTTTGCCGTTTTGCGTATAGTTCAGTTCACGCAGACGGTACCGATCGTCCAGCGAATAGTCGGTGGCGTCGCCCGGCAGGCCGATGATCCACTGGCGCAGGCTGTTCAACGGGATCGGCATCCCGGTCAGACGGCCAATCATCTCTTCGGCATCAGTGGCGGTATAGGTCTGGCCTTTGTTATCGATCAGCTGCACGCTGCCCGGCTGCGCGGTCAGCGACAGCTCGGTGCTGCCCAGCGGGTTGGTCAGCAGCAGGCGATAGCGGTCCTGGCCGGTTTGCTGCCAGAAGAAGCGGGCATAGACTTTTTGCTCATCGGAAAGATAGGCAAACGCCCCGCGGGTCTGGAACTGATTGAGGCTGCGGACAGCCTGCTGGTGCTGACGCCACTGCGGCGAATCCGGGCTTTTGCCAGGCCCTTGCGGCGTATGAAGAGAACAGGCGGTGAGGACGAGGCTGGCCAGCGGCAGCAGGCGGAACAGTCGATTCATAATGATGACAAATCCTTGATGTCTACAGGGAAAAACGGCGGCAGGGAACAGCGGGCCGATTTGTGTAGCAGGTTACATTTATAACCCTTAATGCTAGCGTCGCCGGGCGATAGCGTCTACGTTCAAGTTGTCTGAAATCAAAAAATTAACCTTAATGGCGGTCTTGCTTTAACTATTACTCCAAAAGGGGAGCCTCTCTTTTATTGATTACGCGCATCCTGTATGATGCACTCAGACTAACCTTAGCAACGCTGGTACTACTCCCTCACAATGACCCTTTTAGCTCTTGGCATCAATCACAAAACAGCTCCGGTCGCCCTGCGAGAACGCGTCACGTTTTCGCCGGAAACGCTCGATAAGGCGCTGGAGAGCTTGCTGGCTCAGCCGATGGTGCAGGGTGGGGTGGTGCTGTCGACCTGCAACCGCACGGAACTCTATCTCAGCGTCGAAGAGCAGGATAACCTGCAGGAAGCGCTGATCCGTTGGCTGTGCAACTACCACGGCCTCAACGAAGAAGACCTGCGAAAAAGCCTTTACTGGCATCAGGATAATGACGCCGTCAGCCATCTGATGCGCGTCGCCAGCGGCCTCGATTCGCTGGTGCTGGGCGAGCCGCAGATCCTCGGCCAGGTGAAAAAAGCCTTCGCCGACTCCAGCCGCGGCCATCTTAACGTCAGCGAGCTGGAGCGGATGTTCCAGAAATCCTTTTCAGTGGCTAAGCGCGTGCGTACCGAAACCGATATCGGCGCCAGCGCGGTCTCTGTGGCTTTCGCCGCCTGTACCCTGGCGCGGCAAATCTTTGAATCGCTCTCCAGCGTCACCGTGTTACTGGTCGGCGCCGGTGAAACCATTGAGCTGGTAGCGCGCCATCTTCGCGAACATCACGTGCGCAAAATGGTGATCGCCAACCGCACCCGTGAACGCGCCCAGGCGCTGGCGGAGGAAGTGGGCGCCGAGGTGATAGCCCTCAGCGATATCGACGAACGGCTGAAAGAGGCCGACATCATTATCAGCTCCACCGCCAGCCCGCTGCCGATCATCGGCAAAGGCATGGTGGAGCGTGCGCTTAAGGCGCGGCGTAACCAGCCGATGCTGCTGGTGGATATCGCCGTCCCGCGCGACGTTGAACCAGAGGTCGGCAAACTGGCTAACGCCTACCTCTACAGCGTCGACGATTTGCAAAACATTATTCAGCATAACCTGGCGCAGCGTAAGGCTGCCGCGGTGCAGGCGGAATCGATCGTCGAGCAGGAAACCAGCGAATTTATGGCCTGGCTGCGCGCGCAGAGCGCCAGCGAGACCATTCGCGAATACCGTTCTCAGTCTGAGCAGGTCCGTGAGGAGCTGACGGCGAAAGCGCTGGCCGCGCTGGAGCAGGGCGGTGATGCCCAGGAAATTATGCAGGATCTGGCGCGCAAGCTCACTAACCGCCTGATCCACGCGCCAACCAAATCTCTTCAGCAGGCCGCCCGTGACGGGGACGACGAACGTCTGCATATTCTGCGCAACAGCCTCGGGCTGGAATAGCGCACCTTTCTCTTATTTTCAGGACAGGGTGAATTCACGCCTATGAAGTCTTCTATTGTTGCCAAACTGGAAGCGTTGTACGAGCGCCATGAAGAAGTGCAGGCGCTGCTCGGCGATGCCGCGACGATTGCCGATCAGGATAAATTCCGCGCGCTGTCGCGGGAGTATGCTCAACTGAGCGATGTGGCGCGCTGCTATACCGACTGGCGTCAGGTGCAGGAGGATATTGAAACCGCGCAGATGATGCTCGACGATCCGGAAATGCGCGAAATGGCGCAGGAAGAGCTGCGTGACGCCAAAGAAAAAGGCGACCAGCTGGAGCAACAGCTGCAGGTTCTCCTCCTGCCTAAAGATCCTGATGACGAGCGTAACGCCTTCGTGGAAGTGCGCGCCGGGACCGGCGGCGACGAAGCAGCGCTGTTTGCCGGCGATCTATTCCGCATGTACACCCGTTACGCAGAATCGCGCCGCTGGCAGGTAGAGATCCTCAGCGCCAACGAAGGTGAGCACGGCGGCTTTAAAGAGGTGATCGCCAAGATCAGCGGCGACGGCGTTTACGGTCGGCTGAAATTTGAATCCGGCGGCCATCGCGTGCAGCGTGTGCCGGCCACCGAATCGCAGGGGCGGATCCACACCTCCGCCTGTACGGTGGCGGTGATGCCGGAGCTGCCGGAAGCCGAAATGCCGGACATTAACCCGGCAGATCTGCGCATCGATACCTTCCGTTCCTCCGGGGCAGGCGGTCAGCACGTTAACACCACCGACTCGGCTATCCGCATTACCCACCTGCCCACCGGCATCGTGGTGGAGTGCCAGGACGAGCGTTCTCAGCATAAAAACAAAGCCAAGGCGCTGTCGGTGCTGGGCGCGCGCATCCGCGCCGCCGAAGTGGCCAAACGTCAGCAGGCGGAAGCCTCCACGCGCCGCAACCTGCTGGGCAGCGGCGACCGCAGCGACCGCAATCGCACCTATAACTTCCCGCAGGGCCGCGTGACCGACCACCGCATCAACCTGACGCTCTACCGTCTGGATGAGGCGATGGAGGGCAAACTCGACATGCTGATTGAGCCGATTGTCCAGGAACATCAGGCCGATCAGCTGGCGGCGCTGTCCGAGCAGGAATGATGACCTTTCAGGCCTGGCTGCAGCAGGCGATCGCCCGCCTGGCGGAGAGCGACAGCCCGAGACGCGACGCCGAGATCCTGCTGGGACACGTTACCGGCCGGGCGCGAACCTGGATTTTGGCCTTCGGTGAAACGACGCTCTCTGCTGACGAGGCGGCGAGGCTGGAGGCGCTCCTGGTGCGTCGCCAGCGCGGGGAACCTATTGCTCATCTGGTCGGGCAGCGCGAGTTTTGGTCGCTGCCGCTGTTCGTCTCCCCGGCGACGCTGATCCCCCGCCCGGATACCGAATGTCTGGTAGAGCAGGCGCTGGCGCGTCTGCCAACCGCGCCGTGCCGTATTCTCGACCTCGGCACCGGGACCGGCGCCATTGCCCTGGCGCTGGCCAGCGAACGTCCGGACTGTGAGGTCACCGCAGTGGACGTGATGCCGGACGCCGTGGCGCTGGCGTTGCGCAATGCCGAACATCTGGGCATCGCTAACGTGACGATAAGTCAAAGCGACTGGTTTAGCGCGCTGGCCGGGCAGCGCTTCGCCACGATCGTCAGCAATCCCCCCTATATCGACGCCGCCGACCCGCATCTCGCCGAAGGCGATGTGCGCTTTGAGCCGTTGACGGCGCTGGTCGCAGGCGACCAGGGGCTGGCCGATCTGGCGCATATCATCCGCGAGGGACGGCAGTATCTGCAGCCCGGCGGTTGGATGCTGCTGGAGCATGGCTGGACTCAGGGCGAGGCGGTTCGCGCGCTGTTCCGCGAAGCGGGCTATCTGGACGTCGCGACCTGTCGCGACTATGGCGACAATGAGCGTCTGACCCTCGGACGTTTACCCGACATGGAGAATGTTGGCTGATGAACTTATTCACGGCTGTCCTCTACCTGCACATTGCCACAGTGGCGGTGTCGGTAGGATTGTTCGTTTTACGTTACTGGTGGATGTATCACCAGAGCCCGCTGCTGAACCAGCGGTGGGTGCGAATTGCGCCGCACTGCAGCGATACGCTGCTGTTTCTCAGCGGCGCAGGGTTAATGACGATAACGCACTACCTGCCGTTCACAGAAGACGGCGCATGGCTGACTGAAAAGCTGTTTGGCGTTATCATTTACATCGCATTAGGTTTTATCGCGTTGGGCCGTCGTCGTCCGCGCAGCCAGCAGAGCCGCTTTATCGCGTTCCTGCTGGCGCTGGTGGTGTTGTTTATCATCATTCAACTCGCCATCACAAGAATACCGATACTGGGGTAGGTCATGGGGTCATTAGCGGATTTCGAATTTAACAAAGCGCCATTGTGTGATGGCATGGTCCTCATTTCTGAACAGGTCCGCGACGATTTTCCGTCGCGTTTTGTCGAGGAAGAGCTGCAGCGATTGCTGCGCCTCGCGCAGGAGGAGATTGCGCCGTCGTGGGACCAGGAGCGCCAGATAGAACGATTGCTGGAGCTGTTTTACGACGAGTGGGGCTTTGGCGCCTCGCAGGGCGTGTATCGTCTTTCCGACGCGCTATGGCTGGATAAAGTGCTGGTTAACCGCCAGGGGAGCGCGGTGTCGTTAGGCGCGATCCTGCTGTGGATCGCCCAGCGCCTGGCGCTGCCGGTGGTGCCGGTGATCTTCCCGACCCAGATGCTGCTGCGTGCGGACCCGGAAACCAGCGAAGAGATGTGGCTGATTAATCCGTTTAACGGCGAGACCCTCGACGAGCATACCCTGGAGGTATGGCTCAAGGGCAACATTGGGCCGGTGGCGGAATTGTTTAATGAAGATCTCGACGAAGCGGATAACGCCGAGGTGATCCGCAAGCTGCTGGACACCCTGAAGTCGGCGCTGATGGAAGAGCGGCAGATGGAGCTGGCCCTGCGCGCCAGCGAAGCGCTGCTGCAGTTTAATCCGGAAGATCCGTATGAGATCCGCGACCGCGGGCTGATATACGCCCAGCTGGACTGCGATCACGTGGCGCTGTTGGATCTGAGCTATTTCGTTGAGCAGTGCCCGGAGGATCCGATCAGCGAGATGATCCGCGCGCAGATCAACACGATTTCGCATAAACAAATTACATTGCATTAGTCTGGAACCATTCCGGTTACACCCTGATAAGGCGAACTTATGAAACAAAAAGTGGTTAGCATTGGTGATATCAACGTAGCGAACGACCTGCCGTTCGTGCTGTTCGGCGGGATGAACGTGCTGGAGTCGCGCGACCTGGCGATGCGTATCTGCGAACATTATGTCACCGTTACGCAGAAGCTTGGTATTCCCTACGTCTTCAAAGCCTCCTTTGATAAAGCCAACCGTTCCTCCATCCACTCCTATCGTGGGCCGGGTCTGGAAGAAGGGATGAAGATTTTCCAGGAGCTGAAGCAGACCTTTGGCGTGAAAATCATCACCGACGTTCATGAAGCCAGCCAGGCGCAGCCGGTGGCTGACGTGGTGGACGTGATCCAGCTTCCGGCTTTCCTCGCGCGCCAGACTGACCTGGTGGAAGCGATGGCGAAGACCGGGGCGGTGATCAACGTCAAGAAGCCGCAGTTTGTCAGCCCGGGTCAGATGGGCAACATCGTCGATAAGTTTATCGAAGGGGGTAACGACAAAGTAATCCTCTGCGACCGCGGCGCTAACTTCGGTTACGACAACCTGGTCGTGGATATGCTCGGCTTCGGCGTGATGAAGAAAGCCTCCAACAACTCGCCGGTCATTTTCGACGTCACCCACGCGCTGCAGTGCCGCGACCCGTTTGGCGCAGCCTCCGGCGGTCGTCGTGCGCAGGTGAGCGAGCTGGCCCGCGCCGGTATGGCGGTAGGTATCGCCGGTCTGTTTATTGAAGCGCATCCGGATCCGGACCACGCGAAATGCGACGGCCCGTCCGCGCTGCCGCTGGATAAACTGGAGCCGTTCCTCAAACAGATGAAAGCGATTGACGATCTGGTGAAAAGCTTCGACGAGCTGGATACCAGCAAGTAAGCCTGACTGCATCAGTAAAAAAGCCTGCCGGCGTCAAAACCGGCAGGCTTTTTTTCGCCCGGACTCCGCCGGGTGGGAAAGCGGGGTCAGGCGAAAATGGTCATCAGATAGGCGGCGAACAGCGCCATGTGGGCCGCGCCGTTCAGCACATTGGTGCGTCCGGTGGAGAAGGAGATATGGCACAGCACCAGCGAGGCGACCATCACCACCATCTCCGGGGCGCCAAGGCCAAAGCGCAGCTCATTGCCGGTCAGGAAGGCGATGAGGGTGACCACCGGGACCGTCAGCGAGATGGTGGCCAGCACGGAGCCGAAAAACAGATTCATCGCCCGCTGAACCTGATTGTTGAGCACCGCTTTCAGGGCGCCAAGGCCTTCCGGCGACAGGATCAGCAGAGCCACCAGGAAGCCTGTAAAGGCCACCGGGGCATTCATGCTGGTCAACAGCGTTTCCAGCGGGTTAGCGTTCATTTTGGTAACCGCGATCACTGCCACCAGGTGCACCAGCAGCCAGGCGGTATGCCACCCGCTGCTGTGGGCGGACGGTTTACCGTGGTGCGGGTCGTCATCGTCGCTGTCGTCTTCATGCTCATAAACAAACAGGCTCTGATGGGTTTTGGTCTGAATAAGCAGGAAAACGCCGTACATGGCCGCCGAAATTACCGCCACCAACAGCGATTGCCCGGTGCTGAAGTTCGCGCCCGGCAGCGCCATCGGAAAGACCAGCACGATAATCGCTAGCGGAAACAGGGCGATAAGATACTGCTTAATGCCGAACAGATTCATATATTGGGTGGCGAATTTACGCCCGCCCAGCAGCAGAGAGAAACCGACCAGACCGCCGGTGACGATCATAATAATGGAGTAGAGGGTATCCCGCATCAAGGTCGGCGCGGCGTCGCCGGTGGCCATTAAGGCAGAGATCAAACTGACCTCAAGGATAACCACCGACAGGCTTAAAATCAGGGAGCCATAGGGTTCGCCCAGGCGGTGGGCGAGGACGTCGGCGTGGCGGACCACGCTGAAGGCGCTGCTCAAAATGCCGACCAGTGCGAGGATATTGATCGCGATAACCACTGGCAGTGACTGGCTGCTGCCCCAGAAAAACAGCACCGCCAGCGCCAGCACCGGAAAGACGAGGGAAGACTCCTTATGGCGGGTTTTTACCGCCTCATGTGCATGGGTCATGAACCATCTCCATTTATGCAGGTGTTATAATTATAAAAACGTAGGGCGGTAAAGTAACAGATCTTGCTAAATTACCGTTGGTTTTTTACTTAAATTTACGGGTATCGAGGGATATCTTGATTAGTTTATTATAATTTATGTTTACTTATATTTAGTTCTTATTATTCAGATAATTACTAAAATAATTTTTCTACTCATTTTGACCTTGATAGCCAGCCGACTGCGTACCAGACTTAAACTTAATGCCTAAACAGGAGGTCAGTATGCCCTATCGCAGTAAACAAGAACTCCCCGACAGCGTTCAGCATGTACTGCCTGCCCATGCGCAGGAAATTTATAAAGAAGCGTTTAACAGCGCCTGGGATCAATATAAAGATAAAGACGAGCGGCGCGATGACGCCAGCCGCGAAGAGACGGCGCACAAAGTCGCCTGGGCGGCGGTGAAGAACAGCTATGAGAAAGGCGATGATGATAAGTGGCATAAGAAAAAATAATCGCTGACGCCGCTTTTTCGCTTGCCAGCGCCCCGCTGATTGCTTATTGAAAGATAAAGCTGGATAATATTTCAGCAATATTGACGGATGCATGAGACGAACGCCGGGAAGCGGGCAGTGGCGGAGGTAGTAAACAGTGTTAACTCGTGATTTCTTAATGAATGCGGATTGTAAGACAGCGTTTGGCGCTATTGAGGAATCGCTACTCTGGTCGGCAGAACAACGTGCAGCCTCGCTGGCGGCGACGCTGGCCTGCCGCCCGGATGATGGCTCAGTATGGATCTTTGGCTACGGTTCGCTTATCTGGAACCCGGCGCTCAATTATCGCGAGTCCTGCACCGGCACGCTGCCGGGCTGGCACCGCGCGTTTTGCCTGCGGTTGACCGCCGGGCGCGGTAGTGCCTGCCAGCCGGGACGCATGCTGGCTCTCAAAGAGGGCGGCCGAACCACCGGCGTCGCCTATCGTCTGCCTGACGACACGCTGGAGGAGGAGCTGACCCTGCTGTGGAAGCGGGAGATGATCACCGGCTGCTATCTGCCCACCTGGTGCAAGCTGGAGCTGGACGACGGACGGACGGTGAATGCCCTGGTGTTTATTATGGATCCGCGCCATCCACTGTTTGAACCGGATACCAGTGCCCAGGTTATCGCCCCGCTGATCGCCCGGGCCAGCGGGCCGCTCGGCACCAACGCCCAGTATCTGTTTTCGCTTGAGCAGGCGCTGCGCAAGCTGGGCATGCACGATGCCAGTCTCGATGACCTGGTGGCCAGCGTCCGCGCGCTGTTGGGCGAGAGTCCGACGCCGGGCCTGGCCTGAGCGCGCGCAAAAGAAAACGCCCGGCATGACCGGGCGTCCGATTGCTGACCAGTAAGGAAAAAGCGTGGTTTTTCCTTACTGGTGGTTATCAGCCGAAAATCAATAAATTGATTTTCCTTGTTATTTTTCTGGTGCAATCTGCAAGTACATTGATTGCATGAGGTTTGTCATGAATCTCACGCCCGGCATGACCGGGCGTGTGTTCTGGCAGTGACGGTCAGGCCGGCACGTAGCTGATGGAGTGCTCCAGCGACTGGCTGTGACTGTCGATAAGCACGTTCCAGGTGCCGCTGTAGGGCACCGTCAGATAGGCGCTGTCCCGATCCTGCACGCTCAGAATATCCGCATGACTGTCGCCCGGGACCTTCGCGCTCATCAGATGAATATGGCAGCGCTCTGAGCACCGCACCACCAGCGTGTCACCACCAAATAACGTCAAACTTGCTTTAACCATCGCCATTTTATACCCCGTTTCTGTCCCGCTACAGCATCCTGCCCACCCAGTCCTCGCGTGATATTGTTCACACTTTGCTCTGTGCATCACACCAAACGGCGCGGGTCGGGATGCTGATTTTGATCAAAAAAAGGGATAAAGATTAAACAAAAATGACGTTGTTCCTGAAAGCATTCAGCTAACGTTTTTTTTACCTCTGCAGGCGGCGAAACCTGATATTTCCTGCCGTTTGGCGCCCCAGATTCAGAAGGTCAGCACTTTATCTGCCGCCAGGGTCCACTGGGCCAGCTCAACGAGAGTGCCAACCTCCACGCCGTCAACCAGCGGCAGTGCGCTGACCCCGCGGCCGTCCGCGCAGGTTTTACACAGCTTCACGGGAACCTGCTGGGCGGTGAGGATCTCCAGCATCTGCTGCACATTATACCCTTCTGCCGGCTTCTGCCCCCGCAGCCCGGCGGTGACGGCGTCGGACATCAGAAACAGCTTGAGATCGAGGTCGGACTGCTGCTCGCGCAGGGCAATGGCCAGGCGCAGGCTGTTGAACAGGGATTCGCTGCCGTAGGCGGCGCCGTTGGCGATGATCACAATACGTTGCATACAAACTCCTTCTTAAAGGCACGGTTATTGCTTTAGGCAGTATAAAGCGTTAACCCGGAGGAGGGGTATGAATAATACGACTGGTCATGCGCACGATGCGACGGCCTGGCTGCAGCTGGCGCGTCGCCTGCAAAAACAACAGCTTCAGCAGCTTAGCCAACTGGGGGAACTGGCCAGCCAGCTCAGCGCGCTGGTGCATATGCTGCAGTGTGAGCGCGGGGCGTCAAATATCTATCTTTGCTCGGGCGGCTTGCTGTATACAGCGGAGTGTCGGGCGGGAGGGGCGCTGGTTGACGAGCGGCTAGCCCTGTTTTATGCCAGCCTCGAACGGGCGCGCGCGGTAGCCGGCAGCGCGCTGTGCTGGCGTATCGCCAGAGCGGTTGACGAGCTGGCGCAGCTCCCGGCGCTACGCGCGCAGATCGGCCGCCGGCAAATTGCCGCTGAAGCCGCGACGGAGCAGTTCAGCCGCGTCATCCGCCATCTGCTGAACATCGCCCCGCAGCTCAATGACAGCATTGACGATCCGCCGGTGGCTGGTCGGATGGTCGCCCTGTACAGCTTTATGCAGGGAAAAGAGCTGGTGGGCCAGGAGCGCGCGCTGGGAGCATTGGGCTTTACCCGCGGCGAGTTCAGCGACAGCCTGCGCCAGCAGCTGGTGGACCGTATTGACGGTCAGCAGCCCTGCTTCGACAGCTTTCAGGCGCTGGGCAGCCCGGCGACCGTCCAGTTGTTCAGAACCCAGTGCCACGCCGGTCTGGATATTGAACAGCTGCGGCGGATCGCCTGTACCCGCCAGCCGGCTGCCGACGGCGGGGAAACGGCGCTGCGCTGGTTTGGCCTGCAAACCCAACGGCTTGAGCAACTGCGCGAAGTGGAAGAGCAACTGATCGACGATCTGCTGGATGCCACCGACGCGCTGTTAGCAGACGACGCGCCTGGCTGGCAGGCCGGAGAGGAAGACGATAGCGTGACGCCACGGCTCGATAAACAGCTACTGCCGCTGGTGCGCCAGCAGGCCTATGAGCTGCAGCAGCTCTCCAGCCAGCTGGCCTCGCTGAAAGACGCGCTCGAAGAGCGCAAGCTGATCGAAAAAGCGAAAAGTCTGCTGATGACGCACCAGGGAATGCAGGAGGAGCAGGCCTGGCAGACGCTGCGCAAGATGGCCATGGACAAAAATCAGCGCATGGTTGAGATAGCCCGCGCGCTGCTGATGGTGAAGGCGATTTGGCCGCTAACACCAAAGGAGTAGATGCACAATCGATGGGCATTCTTTGCCTGCCGGCGGTGCACTTTTAGGTGAAAAACCGGCCAGCGTTGGGAAAAAGCCCGCCAGCGCGCTATTGCCAAAGCTGGCATCCCGTTTGCATTACTTATTAAGTGAATAAAAGTCCGGGCAACGAACCAATGGCGGTTCGGGGGCCCGTGGATAAAGGCGTCCTGCAGTGCGTATGCACTGTCGGGCGCTTTTTTTTTGCGCATGGTGGAGCGGATATGGGCGACAAATTTTCAATTTCCCGGCGGCGCTTGCTGCAGGCAGGGGCCGCGCTGGGCGGCGCGATGCTGCTGCCGGGCGTGATGCAGGCCGCCTGGGCCGGCGGCTCGGACAAACCGGAGCAAACCCGCGTGCGGGTCGGATTTATTCCGCTGACCGATTGCGCGCCGCTGGCCATCGCCGCGGCGAAGGGGTTTGACCAAAAATATGGCATCACCCTGGTGGCGAGTAAGGAAGCCAGCTGGGCGGCGGTGCGCGACAAGCTGGTGGCCGGCGAGCTGGACGCGGCGCATATTCTCTATGGCCTGCTGTACGGCCTCGAACTGGGGATCGCCAGCAAGCCGCAGGCGATGGCCAATTTGATGACCCTCAACCGCAATGGCCAGGCGATTACCCTCTCCAGCGAGCTGCAGGAGAAAGGGGTGACCGACCTCGGCGGGCTGAAGCGGCTGATCGACCGCAGCGCGCCGGGCAGTTACACCTTCGCCCATACCTTTCCTACCGGCACCCATGCCATGTGGCTTTACTACTGGCTGGCGAGCGCCGGCATCGATCCCTTCAACGATGTGCGCACCGTCGTGGTGCCGCCGCCGCAGATGGTGATGAACATGCGCATCGGCAATATGAGCGGCTTTTGCGTCGGCGAGCCGTGGAACGCCCGCGCTATTAACGACCGTATCGGCTTCACCGCGGCCACTTCCCAGGATATCTGGCCCGAGCATCCGGAAAAGGTGCTGGGCACCCGTCGCGACTGGGTGGAACGCAACCCGAATACCGCCCGCGCGCTGGTGGCGGCCCTGATGGAGGCGCAGCGCTGGATCGCCGCCTCGCCGGAGAACACCCGGGAGACGGCCCGCCTGCTCGCCAGACGCGGCTGGCTCAATACCAAGGAGCAATACCTCACCGGCCGGATGCTTGGAGAGTATGACAACGGCCTTGGCCGCCGCTGGCAGGATGCCCATCCGATGCGCTTCTGGGCCGGGGGTGAGGTGAGTTTCCCGTGGCTGTCGGACGGGATGTGGTTCCTCACCCAGTTCCGCCGCTGGGGGTTGCTGAAGCAGGCTCCGGATTACCTCGCGGTGGCGTCGCGCATTAACCGCATCGATGTCTGGCAGGCTGCCGCCCAGGCGGTAGGAGGGATCAGCGCGCCGGCAGCCAGGATGCGCAGCAGCACACTAATGGACGGGACGGTATGGAACGGGTCCGACCCGGAAGGCTACGCCCGCCATTTCTCTATTCAACGTAAGGGGGCATGAGATGAAGCAGGCACAACGTAAGCAACCGGTCGTCAGCGTGGACAACGTGCCTGGCGAAGTGATTATCCTGCCGCCGGTGCAGGTCCGGCGCACCACGCCGACCGTCACGCGCTGGCTGCGTGAGCTCACCCAGCGCCTGCTGCCCCCGCTGTTGGGGCTGGGAGTGCTGCTGCTGGCCTGGCAGCTGGCGGCGATGCATAGCAAAGGCTTTCCCACGCCGCTGAGCACGCTGGACTCGGCGCTGACCCTGTTTGCCGATCCGTTCTATCAGGACGGGCCCAATGACATGGGCATCGGCTGGAACGTGCTGGCCTCCCTGCAGCGCGTGGCGGTGGGCTTCGGCCTGGCGGCGCTGGCGGGCATTCCGCTGGGGTTTTTGATCGGCCGTTCGCTGTTCTTCGCCCGCATGTTTAATCCGCTGATTGCTCTGCTGCGTCCGGTCAGCCCGCTGGCCTGGCTGCCGATTGGCCTGCTGCTGTTCCAGAAGGCGGAGCCGGCTTCCAGCTGGACCATTTTTATCTGCTCCATCTGGCCGATGGTGATCAACACCGCGGAGGGTGTGCGGCGGATCCCGCAGGACTATCTCAACGTCGCCCGCGTCCTCCAGCTCTCGGAGTGGACGGTGATGCGCAAAATCCTCTTTCCGGCGGTGCTGCCGGCAGTGCTTACCGGCGTGCGCCTCTCCATCGGCATCGCCTGGCTGGTGATCGTGGCGGCGGAAATGCTTACCGGCGGGCTGGGGATCGGCTTCTGGATCTGGAACGAGTGGAACAACCTCAATGTGGAAAACATCATCATCGCCATCGTCATTATCGGCGTCGTCGGCCTGCTGCTGGAGCAGGGCCTGATGCTGCTCGCTCGCCGCTTTAGCTGGCAGGAAAAATAAGGAGCCAACATGAAACCATTAATTCAGGTGCAGGCCGTCAGCCAACGCTTCAACACCGCCAGCGGCGAGTTCCTGGCGCTGCAGAATGTCTCCTTCGATATCGTCGAAGGGGAGACCATTAGCCTGATCGGCCACTCGGGTTGCGGAAAATCGACCCTGCTAAACCTGATCGCCGGGATCACCACCCCTACCGAGGGCGGACTACTGTGTGATAACCGGGAAATCGCCGGTCCCGGGCCGGAGCGGGCGGTGGTTTTCCAGAACCACTCGCTGCTGCCGTGGCTGAGCTGTTTCGACAATGTGGCGCTGGCGGTGGATCAGGTGTTCCGTCGCACCATGAGCAAGAGTGAGCGCCGGGAGTGGATCGAACACAACCTGGCGCGCGTACAGATGGGTCATGCGCTGCACAAACGTCCCGGGGAGATCTCCGGCGGCATGAAGCAGCGGGTGGGTATCGCCCGGGCGCTGGCGATGAAGCCGAAAGTGCTGCTGCTTGATGAGCCCTTCGGCGCCCTGGACGCGCTGACCCGCGCCCACCTCCAGGACACGGTGATGCATATCCAGCAGGAGCTCAATACCACCATCGTCATGATCACCCACGACGTTGATGAAGCGGTGCTGCTCTCGGATCGGGTGCTGATGATGACCAACGGTCCGGCGGCGACGGTCGGCGAGATCCTCGCGGTCGATCTGCCGCGTCCACGCCACCGCGTTCAGCTGGCGGACGACAGCCGGTATCACCATCTGCGCCAGCAGATCCTCCATTTCCTGTATGAAAAACAGCCGAAAGCGGCGTAAGGAGGCGGTCATGACGCGGCGACTGGTGGTGATCGGTAACGGCATGGCGGCCACCCGGCTGGTGCAGCGGCTGGTTGAGCGCGACCCCGCGCGGTTTGCCATTACCGTCGTCGGCGACGAGCCGCACCCGGCCTATAACCGCATTCAGCTCTCGCCGCTGCTGGCAGGTGAAAAAACGGCGGCGCAGATCCCGTTGCTGCCGGCGGAGTGGTACACCCGGCATGGGGTGTGCCTGCGGTCTGGCGAGGCGGTCGATGAAGTCGATATTCAGCAACGGCGGCTGCGCATCGCGGAAACCTGGCTGCCGTGGGATGAGCTGGTGTTCGCCACCGGTTCGCGGCCCTTTATCCCGCCGCTGCCGGGCATTGATCGTCCGCAGGTTATGCCCTTCCGCACCCTGGCGGACGTGGAACGTATTCTGGCGATACCCGGCCCGGCGGTGGTGATTGGCGGTGGGGTGCTGGGGGTGGAAGCGGCGGCGGCGCTGCGTCGTCACGGCGGAGAGGTCACTCTTCTGCATCGCGGCAGCGGATTAATGGCGCCGCTGACCGACGCTTTTGCCGCCGATGAGCTCAGGCAGCAGCTTGAAGCGCGCGGCATTCGCTGCGTGCTGGAGTGCCGCATCGCCGCCATCGACGCCGATGGCGTGCGGCTGGCGGACGGGCGCGTATTCCGCGCCGCCAGAGTGGTGCTGGCTACCGGCGTGCAGCCCGACAGCCGTCTGGCGGCGCAGTCCGGCGTGCTGTGCCAGCGGGGGATCGTGGTCGACCGTCAGATGGCCTCCTCGCTGCCGGGGATCAGCGCCATCGGCGAATGTTGCGAAATTGACGGCCAGACCTGGGGGCTGGTGGCTCCCTGCCTGCGTCAGGCCGAGGTGCTGGCGGATCGCCTGTGCGGCGCCCCCGGCGAGGGCTTTGTCTGGCAGGACGCCGGGACCCGCCTGAAGGTCACCGGCATTGAACTCTTTAGCGCTGGCGAGCAGCAGGCCGGCGAACAGGATGACATTTATACCAGCTGGGACCCCATCGACCGCCACTATCGCCGCCTGCTGCTGCGCGATGGCCGCCTGCGCGGCGTGCTGCTGATGGGCGACTGCACCGCCGCCGCCGCGCTTACCGCGCGCCTGGAAAGCGATGAACCTGTCACCGTGGACTGGCTTTTTGACCCCTCTTCAACGCAGCCGCAGGCTGCAGGAATGATGACAATGACGAAACCTGTATTAGTGCTGGTGGGACATGGCATGGTCGGCCACCATTTTCTCGAACAATGCGTGAGCCGCAATCTGCATCAGCAATATCGAATCGTGGTGTTTGGCGAAGAGCGTTACCCCGCCTACGACCGGGTACATCTCTCCGAGTATTTTGCCGGACGCAGCGCCGAGTCGCTGTCGCTGGCGGCCGGGGATTTCTTTATTGAACATGGTATTGAACTCCGCCTCGGCGAGTCGGTGGCGACCATCGACCGCGACGCACGGCTGGTACGGGACGCCGAGGGGCATGAAATCCACTGGGATAAACTGGTGCTGGCGACCGGCTCGTATCCCTTTGTTCCGCCAATCCCCGGTAACGATCTCGCGGGGTGCTTTGTCTACCGCACTCTTGACGATCTCGACCGTATCGCCGCCCATGCCGCCGCGGCGAAGAGCGGGGTGGTTATCGGCGGCGGGCTGCTCGGGCTGGAGGCGGCCAACGCCCTGAAACAGCTGGGGCTGGAGACGCAGGTGGTGGAGTTTGCCCCGAACCTGATGGCCGTCCAGCTGGATAACGGCGGGGCGGCGATGCTCCGGGAGAAGATTGTCGCCCTCGGCGTGGGGGTGCATACCAGCAAAGCGACCACCGCCATCGTGCGCGAGGCCGACGGCCTGCGGCTGAACTTTGCCGACGGCGGCGCGTTGCGGACCGACATGGTGGTCTTCTCGGCGGGGATCCGCCCGCAGGACGCGCTGGCCCGCGGCTGCGCGCTGCAGGTGGGCGAACGCGGGGGAATTCACATCGACGGCCAGTGCCGCACCTCTGACCCGGACGTGCTGGCGATAGGCGAATGCGCCCTGTGGGACAATAAAATTTACGGTCTGGTGGCGCCGGGCTATCAGATGGCGCGCATCGCCGCGGCCACTCTCGCAGGAGAGGACGCCTGCTTTAGCGGCGCCGACATGAGCACCAAACTGAAGCTGCTGGGGGTCGACGTGGCCTCGTTTGGCGATGCGCATGGGCGCACGCCGGGCTGTCAGAGCTATCAATGGACCGACGGTCCGCAGCAGATTTACAAAAAAATCGTCGTCAGTCAGGACGGCAAAGCCCTGCTTGGCGGCGTGCTGGTGGGGGATGCCAGCGACTATGCCACGCTGCTGCAGATGATGCTGAACGGCATGGCGCTGCCGCCGCGTCCGGAGAGTCTGATCCTGCCCGAGCTGGAGGGAGCCGCGCCGAAGGCGCTCGGCGTCGCGGCGCTGCCGGACAGCGCGCCGATCTGCTCCTGCCATAACGTCAGCAAAGGCGATATCTGCCAGGCGGTGAACAATGGGGCGAGGGATATGTCGGCGATAAAAAGTTGCACCAGAGCGGCTACCGGCTGCGGCGGCTGCAGCGCGCTGGTGAAACAGGTGATGGAGTATCAGCTGGCGGAGCAGGGCGTCGAAGTGAAAAAAGACGTTTGCGAACATTTCCCGTGGTCGCGCCAGGAGATCTACCACCTGGTGCGGGTTAACCATATCCATACCTTCGAGCAGTTGATTAGCCGCTACGGCCAGGGGCACGGCTGCGATGTCTGCAAACCGCTGGTGGCCTCGGTGCTGGCCTCCTGCTGGAACGAGTACCTGCTGAAGCCGGCGCACCTGCCGCTGCAGGATACCAACGACCGCTATTTCGCCAATATCCAGAAGGACGGGAGCTATTCGGTGGTGCCGCGGATGGCGGCAGGGGAAGTGACGCCGGACGGACTGATCGCCATCGGGCAGATCGCCAAACGTTACCAGCTCTACAGCAAAGTGACCGGCGGCCAGCGCATCGACCTGTTTGGCGCGCGGCTGGAACAGCTGCCGGCTATCTGGCGCGAGCTGGCCGACGCCGGGTTTGAAACCGGCCACGCCTACGGCAAGTCGCTGCGCACGGTGAAATCCTGCGTCGGCTCAACCTGGTGTCGCTACGGCGTGCAAGACTCCACCGGGCTCGCGGTACGGCTCGAGCATCGCTATAAAGGGCTACGCGCCCCGCACAAAATCAAGATGGCGGTCTCCGGCTGCACCCGCGAATGCGCTGAAGCCCAGGGGAAAGATATCGGGGTGATTGCCACCGACAAAGGCTGGAATCTGTACGTCTGCGGCAACGGCGGGATGAAACCGCGTCACGCCGACCTGTTTGCCAGCGATCTCGACGAAGCGACGTTGATCCGCAGCATCGATCGTCTGCTGATGTTCTATATCCGTACCGCCGATCGCCTGCAGCGAACCAGCACCTGGATGGATAACCTGGAGGGCGGCGTCGCCTATCTGCGGCAGGTGGTGCTGGAGGATAGTCTTGGCATTGGCGAGGAGCTGGAGCAGGAGATGGCCCGGATCGTCGACAGCTACCAGTGCGAGTGGCAGACCACCCTCAACGATCCGCAGCGTCTGGCGCTGTTCCGCTCCTTCGTTAATAGCGACCAGCCCGACGAGGCTGTGCAGCGCCGCGATCTGCGCGGTCAGCCGCAGCCGCTGCTGACTGAGACGTTGCCCGAAGGCGAACTCCCATCCCGACCGTGGCAGGCGGTATGCGATCTTGACGCCATTCCGGCGCAGGCGGGGATCGGCGCCCGCTTAGGGGAGCGGCAGATTGCCCTGTTCCGCTTCGGCGAGCGGGTCTACGCCCTCGACAACCGCGAGCCGGGCAGCACGGCCAACGTGCTGTCGCGTGGGCTGTTAGGGGACGTCGGCGGCGAGCCGGTGGTGATCTCCCCGCTGTACAAACAGCGGATACGCCTGCGCGACGGCTGGCCGTGCGACGGCGACGAACAGGCGGTACGCGCCTGGCCGGTGAAAGTGGAAAACGGCAAAGTGTGGGTGGGCAACCAGCAGCTGCTGGCCCGCGCGGAGGCCTCCTGATGAAGACCATCCGAACGACCTGCCCCTACTGCGGCGTAGGCTGCGGGGTGCTGGCGAGCGTGGACGACGCGGGGCAGGTGAGCGTGCGCGGCGACGATCAGCACCCGGCGAACCTCGGCCGTCTGTGCGTCAAAGGGGCCGCCTTAGGGGAGACCACGGGCCTGGCGGGGCGGCTGCTGACGCCGGAGGTCGACGGCCAGCAGGTAGCCTGGCCTCAGGCGCTGGCGGAAACCGCTGCGCGCCTGAGACAGATCATCGACCAGCACGGACCGCAAGCGGTGGCCTTTTACGCCTCCGGCCAGCTGTTAACCGAGGATTACTATGCCGCCAATAAGCTGATGAAAGGGTTTATCGGCGCGGCGAACATCGATACCAATTCACGGCTGTGCATGTCGTCAGCGGTCACTGGCTACAAGCGGGCCTTTGGCGCCGACGTGGTGCCCTGCAGCTACGATGATGTGGAAAACAGCGATCTGGTGGTGCTGGTCGGCTCGAACGCCGCCTGGGCGCATCCGGTGCTGTTCCAGCGGCTGGCGCAGGCGAAGCGGGATAATCCCCGATTGCGGATCGTGGCGATCGACCCCCGACGCACCGCTACCTGCGAGATCGCCGACCGCCATCTCGCGCTGGCCCCGGGAAGCGACGGCGGGTTGTTTGCGGGGCTGCTTAACGCCCTGGCTGAGGCAGGAGCCTGCGTCGATGGCTTTCGCGACGGCCCGCAGGCGCTGGCCGCCGCCCGCGGCTGGGACGTGGCGAGGGTGGCGGCCTTTTGCGGTCTGCCTGCCGATGAGGTGGCGGGATTCTATCGCGAGTTCATCGCCGCCCCGCGGGCGATCACCCTCTACACCATGGGAATCAATCAATCCGCCAGCGGCAGCGACAAATGTAACGCCATCATCAACGTCCATCTGGCCAGCGGGAAGTATGGCCGCCGCGGCTGCGGCCCCTTTTCGCTGACCGGTCAACCCAACGCCATGGGCGGCCGCGAAGTCGGCGGGCTGGCGACGATGCTGGCGGCGCACATGGATTTTGTGCCAGACGATCTGCAGCGGCTGGCCCGCTTCTGGGGGACGGAACGGCTGGCGCAGACCCCCGGGCTGACTGCCGTGGAGCTGTTTGCCGCCATTGGCCGCGGCGAGGTCAAAGCGGTCTGGATCATGGGTACCAACCCGGTGGTGTCGCTCCCTGACAGCCACGCGGTGAGCCAGGCGCTGGCCGCCTGTCCGCTGGTGATCGTCTCGGATGTCGCCGCCCAGACCGATACCGGACGTTTCGCCCACATCCGCTTTCCAGCGCTGGCCTGGGGCGAGAAGAATGGCACGGTCACCAACTCGGAGAGGCGGATATCCCGTCAGCGCAGCTTTCTGCCGCCGCCGGGGGAGGCGAAAGCGGACTGGTGGATCATCGCCAGAGTGGGCCAGGCGCTGGGGTATCGCGAGGCGTTTGCCTGGCAGCATCCGCATGACGTCTTCCGCGAGCATGCGGCGCTGTCCGGTTTCGAAAACGACGGCCAGCGGGCGTTTGATATCGGCGCGCTGGCGGATCTCAGCCGTGAGGCGTGGGACGCCATGCCGCCGGTGCGCTGGCCGGTCAGCCGCAGCGAGGTCGCCTGGGATATCACGCGCGGCTGGCATGGCGATGGCAGGCTGCGGATGGTGCCGGTGACGCCTCAACCGACCCGGGCGACAACCGATGCCTTTTATCCGCTGATCCTCAACAGCGGGCGGATCCGCGATCAGTGGCACACCATGACCCGTACCGGCGCAGTGCCGCGGCTGATGCAGCATATCGCGGAGCCAATGGTGGAGGTGGCGCCGCAGGATGCCGTTCGCTATCAGCTTCCCGCTGACGGGCTGGCGCGGATCTGGTCGCGGCATGGGGTGATGGTGGCGAAAGTGGCGATCAGCGAAGGGCAGCGCCCCGGCTCGCTGTTTGTTCCGATGCACTGGAACAACCAGTTTGCCCGTCAGGGGCGGGTGAATAACCTGCTGGCCGCCGTCACGGACCCGTATTCCGGCCAGCCGGAAAGTAAACAGGCGGCGGTGGCGATTGCCGCCTGGCAACCGGCCTGGCACAGCGAGCTTTTTTGCCGCGAACCGCTACCATTTCCTGCGGCCTGGCACTGGCGGCGGCGGGCGGCGCCAGGCGTGCTGCACTACTCGCTGGCCGGGGAGGCATCTGCCCGACAGTGGCTCAGCGCGTGGTGCGCCCGGCGCGGCTGGCAGTTACAGGTGGCTGACGGCGGCGCGGTGTGGAACCTGCTGGCCTGGCATCAGGGAAGGCTGATGCTCGGCTGGTGGAGCGATGCGCGCGAGCCGGCGGTGGATTGCGCATGGATAAGCGCTGCCTTTGCCGCGCCGCCGTCCGATGCTGTCCAACGACATGCCTTGCTTAGCGGCCGACCGGGCGCCGCCGTCGCACCGCGGGGGCGGATCGTCTGCAGCTGCTTTGGGGTGGGGGAATGGTCAATTAACGAGGCCATCGCCAGCGGCTGCGCCAGCGTCGGGGCGCTGGGTGGGAAGCTGAAATGCGGGACCAACTGCGGCTCTTGCGTGCCGGAGCTCAACGCGCTGCTGGCGGCGCAACGAACCCGGGCGTAACGGTGGCGCGCGGCGACGCCTCCGGTTGGGCGGCACCTTACCCAACCGGTTTCAGCTTATTCCTGGAATTGCCCACAGGGCTGCGGGAGCAGGGAAAAAACGATAAACTAACACTTCTATCCATTTTTGTGAGCTTGCGCAAACTCTGTTAATGGCTGTGTCGTTCCGTTTGTTGCCAACGTTGACCTTTCTCCTGCTGTTGCCGGGCGTTCCCGTCTGGGCGCTGACCGCCAGCGACACCACCCGCCCTGCGCAAGCGCAAGATCCGCTGCCCGATATGGGGATTGCTCCCCAGGTTGATGACGACGCCCGGCACTTTGCCGAAGTGGCGAAGAAGTTTGGCGAGGCCAGCATGAGCGACAATGGTCTGACGGCGGGTGAACAGGCGCAGCTGTTTGCCATCAGTAAAATCGGCAATGAAGTGAGTCATCAGCTGGAGAGTTGGCTCTCGCCGTGGGGCAACGCCAATGTCGACCTGCTGGTCGATAAAGAGGGGAAATTCACCGGCAGTAAAGGGAGCTGGTTCGTGCCGTTGCAGGATAACGACCGTTATCTGACGTGGAACCAGTACTCGGTGACCCGGCGCGAGCACGATCTGGTGGGCAACATCGGGCTTGGCCAGCGTTGGCGGGTCGGCGGTTGGCTGCTGGGCTATAACTCGTTTTACGATAAAGTGCTGAGCGAAAGCCTGGCGCGCGGCAGCGTTGGCGCCGAAGCGTGGGGAGAATATCTCCGCCTGTCGGCAAACTATTACCATCCGCTTGGCGACTGGCAGCTACGCGATAATCAGACTCAGGAGCAGCGGATGGCCGCAGGGTATGACGTCACCGCCCAGGCGCGGCTGCCGTTCTACCAGCACATCAACACCAGCGTCAGCGTCGAACAGTATTTCGGCGATAGCGTCGATCTGTTTCACTCCGGCACCGGCTACCATAATCCGGTGGCCGTCTCCGTTGGGCTCAATTACACCCCGGTCCCGCTGGTCACGGTGACCGCTAAGCATAAGCAGGGGGAAAATGGCGTCAGCCAGAACAATGTGGGCCTGAAGCTAAACTACCGCTTTGGCGTACCCCTTAAGCAGCAGCTTGCGGCAGACGAGGTGGCGATCAGCAACTCGCTGCGCGGGAGCCGCTTCGATAGTCCGGAGCGGGATAATCTGCCGGTGGTGGAGTATCGTCAGCGCAAAAATCTGACGGTCTATCTGGCCACGCCGCCCTGGGATCTGCAGTCCGGGGAGACGGTGCAGTTGAAGCTGCAGATCCATAGTCTGCATGGTATCAAGGCGCTGCACTGGCAGGGAGACACCCAGGCCCTCAGCCTGACGCCGCCGGTAGATGCCAGCAGCCCCGATGGCTGGAGCATCATTATGCCGGTGTGGAACAGTGAACCGGGCGCCGCGAACCGCTGGCGCCTGTCGGTGGTGGTGGAGGATAAACAGGGGCAGCGCGTCTCCTCCAATGAGATCGCCCTGGCGTTGACCGAGCCGCTGGTCAAGTTTACCACGCCAGGCGTCTCCTGGACGGACTCGCCTTAGAAGATTCGCTCCTGGTGGACCCATACCGCCGCTTCCACGCGGGATTTGAGCTTCATTTTCTTCAGCATGTGCTTCACGTGTACTTTGACGGTGCTTTCGGTGATATCCAGGCGACGGGCGATCATTTTGTTCGGCAGTCCCTGGGCTATCAGCTTGAGAATGTCGCGCTCGCGCGGGGTCAGCTGGCTGATGTCGCGATCGGAGGTGGCGCGGTTGGCGCGCAGGCTGGCGGCCAGCACCGGCGTTAATGCTTCGCTTAATACCATCTCTCCGGCGGCCGCCTGCTGCAGCGCTTTCAGCAGATCTTCCGGTTCCATGTCCTTCAACAAATAGCCATCGGCGCCGCGCTTCAGGGCGGTGACAACGTCCTCTTCATGGTTGGAGACGCTGAAGACCACTACCCGGCCAGAAAGGGATTTCTCACGCAGCTTATCCAGCGTCTCCAGACCGTTCATGCCCGGCATATTAAGGTCCAGCAGGATCAGGTCAGGATCCAGCGACTCGGCCAGCTCGATACCTTGCGCGCCATTGCTGGCCTCGCCAATCACCTGGATGTCCGGCGCCATGCTGATCAACTGTTTCACGCCGGTGCGCAGCATCGGATGGTCGTCAATGAGAAGGATAGTTGCCCGTTCCTGTTGACTCATGAGGGTCTCCTTATTGGATGGAAAACGTTTTTTCCGGGATAAACGTGACGATCACTTCGGTTCCACCGGTTTCCCGGCGTCGTACCTGACAGTCACCGCGCAAGCTCTGGGCGCGATCCCGCATAATAATTAAACCGTAATGGTTACTCCGTTCGGCGTGGTCCGGTACGCCGCGGCCGTTATCCGCTACCATCAGACGAACCTGATTATCGCGTTGTGACACCGTCACGGTTACTTCGGTTGCGCTGGCATGCTTCAGAGCGTTGCTCAACGCTTCGCGAGCGATCTGCAGCAGGTGGATCGCCTGATGCGAGGGCACAAAGCGCGGCGGGAGCTGGTAATCAAGCTGCACCGTAAAGCCGAAGTGGGCGCTGTACTCCTGACAGCTGGCCTCCAGCGCCGGGCGCAGCCCCGGCTCGGTCAACTGCAGGCGGAAGGTGGTTAACAGCTCCCGCAGCTGGGCCCACGAGGTATTCAGTTCGTTACGGATCTGCCCCAGCAGCTGGCGGCTTTCCGTCGGCAAGGCGTCGCCTTGCATCTGCAGACAGCTAACCTGCATCTTCATACAGGATAGCGACTGGGCGATGGAGTCGTGCAGCTCGCGGGCGATAGTGGCCCGTTCTTCCATGACGATCAGCTGCTGCTGCTTCTCCTGATGGCGGTCCAGCGCCAGGGTGCTGGTCAGCTGTTCCACCAGGGTATCCACCAGCTGCTGCTGATCGTGGCTGAGATGGCGGCCAACCGGCAGCGTCGCCAGCAGGATGCCGTACTGACTATGCGCATCTGACAGCCGCCACTTCAGCGTTGTTCCCCCATCCGGCAGCGGCGGCAGATTGCGTGGACAGAGGTAGCAGCCTTTATCATCACAGTCATCATCCGAGTGGCAGGTAAACTCCTGGTGATTATCTTCGTCTTCCAGGTCGTAAACCCGTACCTCGATATCGCGCAGCAGCGTCAGCCCCTGCAGGCCATTCAGTACCGGCGAAATACGTTCGCAGAGCGGGGCGCTGGAGTGCAGCCGGCGGTTGGCCTGCCATAAGAAAGCGAGGATCTCGTTCTTCTGCTCCAGTCCGGCAGTCTTCTCCTGCACCCGCCGCTCGAGCACGGCATAGCTTTCCGCCAGCTCTTCCGACATGTTATTCAGCGCCATGCCCAGGGTCGCCATTTCGTTGCGGCCGCTGATGTGCGCCCGCTGGGTGAAATCACGCTGGCTCACCGCGCGCGCCATGCTCAGCAGCTGTTTCCACGGCCGCAGCAGGCGGGCGCGTAGCCAGATGATAGTGAAGATCAGCAGCAGCGCCATACCAATGGCGAGGATGCGATGGATCCAGACCACCCGTTCGATACGCTGCTCGGTGGTGTGGTCGAATGCGGTGACCAACTGGTCGATACGATCGACAAAGTCGGCGACATCCTGGGCCACTTCCGCCTGATTGACTGCGCGCTGCATCCCGGGGGCCAGCGCCAGCTGCCAGTACTGCTGCAGGGCTTTAAGCTGGATTTCCTGGCCGTCGCGGCGGGCGGAATTTTGCAGCTCCGGGCTGAAGACGGTGGCGGTCATGTCCGCCACCAGTTTTTGATCGTTTTCATTCAGCGGGATCGCCGCCAGCAGCCGGTAGCTTTGCATACGCAATGAACCGGCCTTGTTAATGGCGTGCGCGCTGCCCTGCACGCCGTTCACCAGGCGCGCGGAGATCGCCATGCCGGCGACGCCAATAATCGTGGCGAGCAGCACGATTAACGCCAGTTGATTGACCAGCGTCAGCGGGGTAAAAAGACGTTTTAACATGGAATGCGTGGCTCCTGACCGGTCATGTCTCCGGGAGTGGCGCTTATTCTCGACTATCCCCTGGAGTATACCCATACCCCCAAAGAGTTACTCCTTAATTGTCGGTGGTAGGCGATGTTAGGGGGGGGATTATACGCAACCCGGCAGCAGCGTGAAAAACCACACTTTTTTCCCCGCCATTCTCTACTCACTTGGAGGCATGGTTTATTTTTGCACAAATTAGCTCGCGCTTTTCCTTTGATTTATATCAACTTACCGCCCCGGGTAACCCCTAAGGTAGCGGCAGGAAATATGAATAATCAGAGGTATCTATGAGTCAATCTTCCCTCCCGGAGAAGGCTAACCGCTCGGTCATAACCGACTGGCGGCCTGAAGATCCTGAATTCTGGCAACAGCGCGGCCATCGTGTGGCAAGCCGCAATTTATGGATCTCCGTTCCCTGTCTGTTACTGGCGTTCTGCGTTTGGATGTTGTTCAGCGCGGTTGCCGTTAACCTCAACAAAGTAGGCTTTCAGTTTACAACCGATCAGCTGTTTATGCTGACCGCGCTGCCGGCGCTGTCAGGCGCCTTATTACGCGTGCCTTACGCCTTTATGGTGCCGCTGTTCGGCGGCCGTCGCTGGACGGCGTTCAGCACCGGGATCATGATTGTGCCATGCGTCTGGCTGGGCTTCGCGGTCCAGGATACCTCTACGCCGTTTAGCATCTTCGTGATTATCTCTCTGCTGTGCGGCTTCGCCGGAGCCAACTTTGCCTCCAGTATGGCCAACATCAGCTTCTTCTTCCCGAAAGCGAAGCAGGGCGGGGCGCTCGGCGTTAACGGCGGACTTGGCAATATGGGCGTCAGCGTGATGCAGCTGGTCGCGCCGCTGGTGGTCTCGATCTCTATCTTTGCCGTTTTTGGCGGTAACGGTAGCGAGCAACCGGACGGCTCGATGCTGTATCTGGAAAACGCCGCGTGGATCTGGGTACCTTTCCTGATTATTTTCACTCTGGCGGCGTGGTTCTTTATGAACGACCTGTCGGCTTCGAAAGCGTCGCTGAGCGAGCAGTTGCCGGTACTTAAGCGCCTGCATCTGTGGATTATGGCGCTGCTCTATCTCGCGACCTTCGGCTCCTTTATCGGCTTTTCCGCCGGGTTCGCGATGCTGTCAAAAACTCAGTTCCCGGATGTGCAGATCCTGCATTACGCCTTCTTCGGCCCGTTCATTGGCGCGCTGGCGCGTTCGATGGGCGGGGCGATCTCCGACCGCCTCGGTGGGACCCGCGTAACGCTGGTCAACTTTGTGGTGATGGCTGTCTTCTGCGCGCTGCTGTTCCTGACCCTGCCGACCAACGGCCAGGGCGGTAACTTTATCGCCTTCTTCGCGGTGTTTATGGTGCTGTTCCTGACCGCCGGGCTGGGGAGCGCCTCCACCTTCCAGATGATCTCCGTGATCTTCCGTAAGCTGACTATGGACCGCGTGAAGGCCCAGGGCGGCAGCGAAGCGCAGGCGATGCGCGAGGCGGCGACCGATACCGCGGCGGCGCTGGGCTTTATCTCCGCCATTGGCGCTATCGGCGGCTTCTTTATTCCGAAAGCGTTCGGTATCTCGCTGGATCTGACCGGCTCGCCGGCCGGGGCGATGAAAGTGTTCCTCGTGTTCTATATTGCCTGCGTGGTGATCACCTGGGCGGTATACGGTCGTAAGCGTCAGTAATCGGCCGCGGTAACGTTGGCGTATAAAAAGGCGCGCTCCCCACGGAGGCGCCTTTTTTAACCGCTCAATTAGTTACAACATACTATGGGAGAATATTGTCCGCATCGACCGCTGAGCCAGAACAGGTGGGCTTGCCAGTGAAATGGCTCTACCCCTTAATACCTCCGTTGTTAACAAATCCCGGTGAGGCGCCGCTTTTTGAGGTGAAAACCATTAAAAAACAACAAGTTAAAAAATAACATCTTATACCACCTTGGTGGTAATCGAGGTTTTGCTGCGCAGTAACAAGCCAGTTCGGATTGATCGCTATCAATTCTCGCCCTCTTTCATAGCGTTACCTTCGCTGCAAATCCAGCAATGTCGATTTATCAGAGAGCCGTCAGGCTCCATATCAGGAGAAACCCGATGAGTAAATTCCTGGACCGGTTTCGCTACTTCAAACAGAAGGGTGAAACCTTTGCCGATGGGCACGGCCAGCTTCTAAACACCAACCGGGACTGGGAGGATGGATACCGTCAACGTTGGCAGCATGACAAAATTGTGCGTTCCACTCACGGTGTCAACTGCACCGGCTCATGCAGCTGGAAGATTTATGTCAAAAACGGTCTGGTGACCTGGGAAACGCAGCAGACTGACTATCCGCGCACCCGCCCGGACCTGCCGAACCACGAACCACGCGGTTGCCCGCGCGGCGCCAGCTACTCCTGGTATCTGTACAGCGCTAACCGCCTGAAATACCCGCTGATGCGTAAACGCCTGATGAAGATGTGGCGGGAAGCGAAAGTTCAGCATAGCGATCCGGTTGAGGCATGGGCGTCGATTATCGAAGACGCCGACAAAGCTAAAAGCTTCAAACAGGCCCGCGGTCGCGGCGGTTTTGTACGTTCCTCCTGGCAGGAAGTGAATGAGCTGATTGCCGCCTCCAACGTCTATACCGTCAAAACCTACGGTCCGGACCGCGTGGCTGGCTTCTCGCCGATCCCGGCGATGTCGATGGTCTCCTACGCGTCCGGCGCCCGTTATCTGTCGCTGATCGGCGGCACCTGCCTGAGCTTCTACGACTGGTACTGCGACCTGCCGCCGGCTTCGCCGATGACCTGGGGCGAGCAGACCGATGTGCCGGAATCCGCCGACTGGTATAACTCCAGCTATATCATCGCCTGGGGCTCCAACGTGCCGCAGACCCGCACCCCGGATGCGCACTTCTTTACCGAAGTCCGCTATAAAGGGACCAAAACCGTAGCCATCACTCCGGACTACGCCGAAATCGCCAAACTCTGCGATCTGTGGCTGGCGCCGAAGCAGGGTACCGATGCCGCGATGGCGCTGGCGATGGGCCATGTGATGCTGCGTGAATTCCACCTCGATAAGCCGAGCCAGTATTTCACCGACTATGTGCGCCGCTATACCGACATGCCGATGCTGGTGATGCTCGAGGAGCGCGACGGTTATTATGCCGCCGGCCGTACGCTGCGCGCATCCGACCTCGTGGATTCCCTTGGTCAGGAGAATAATCCGGAATGGAAAACCGTCGCCTTTGACGAGAAGGGCGACATGACCGTACCGAACGGTTCCCTCGGATTCCGCTGGGGCGACAAAGGCAAATGGAACCTCGAACAGCGCGACGGTAAAACTGGCGAAGAGATTGAGCTACGTCTGAGCCTGCTGGGCAGCCATGATGAAGTGGCGAACGTCGGCTTCCCGTACTTCGGCGGCGAAGGGTCTGAGCACTTTAACAAAGTCGATCTGGAAAACATTCTGCTGCACAAACTGCCGGCCAAACGCCTGCAGCTGGCCGACGGCTCTACCGCCCTGGTCACCACCGTGTATGACCTGACCATGGCTAACTACGGCCTGGAGCGCGGTCTGAACGATGACAACTGCGCCGCCGGCTACGATGAAGTGAAAGCCTACACCCCGGCGTGGGCGGAGAAGATCACCGGCGTCTCCCGCGCGCATATCATCCGTACCGCCCGTGAATTTGCCGATAACGCCGATAAAACTCACGGTCGTTCGATGATTATCGTCGGGGCGGGCCTCAACCACTGGTTCCACCTCGACATGAACTACCGCGGCCTGATCAATATGCTGATCTTCTGCGGCTGCGTCGGTCAGAGCGGCGGCGGTTGGGCGCACTATGTGGGCCAGGAAAAACTGCGTCCGCAGACCGGCTGGCAGCCGCTGGCGTTCGCCCTTGACTGGCAGCGTCCGGCACGTCACATGAATAGTACCTCGTACTTCTATAACCACTCCAGCCAGTGGCGCTATGAAACGGTGACCGCGCAGGAACTGCTGTCGCCGATGGCGGATAAATCCCGTTACAGCGGCCACCTGATCGACTTTAACGTGCGCGCAGAGCGGATGGGCTGGCTGCCGTCGGCGCCGCAGCTTGGCGTCAACCCGCTGCGTATCGCTGACGAAGCGAAAAAAGCCGGCATGACCCCGGTGGATTACACCGTGAAGTCGCTGAAAGAGGGCTCGATTCGCTTTGCGGCCGAGCAGCCGGAAAATGGCAAAAACCACCCGCGTAACCTGTTTATCTGGCGTTCCAACCTGCTGGGCTCCTCCGGTAAAGGCCATGAATACATGCTCAAGTACCTGCTGGGTACCGAGAACGGCATTCAGGGCAAAGACCTGGGCAAGCAGGGCGGCGTGAAGCCGGAAGAAGTCGAATGGCGGGATAACGGCCTCGACGGCAAACTGGATCTGGTGGTGACCCTCGATTTCCGTCTGTCGAGCACCTGTCTCTACTCCGACATCGTGCTGCCGACCGCCACCTGGTACGAAAAAGACGACATGAATACCTCGGATATGCATCCGTTTATTCACCCGCTGTCGGCCGCCGTTGATCCAGCCTGGGAATCGAAGAGCGACTGGGAGATCTATAAAGGTATCGCGAAGAAATTCTCTGAAGTGTGCGTGGGCCACCTCGGTAAAGAAACCGACGTGGTGACCCTGCCGATCCAGCACGACTCCGCCGCGGAAATGGCGCAGCCGCTGGATGTCAAAGACTGGAAAAAAGGCGAATGCGATCTCATCCCCGGGAAAACCGCGCCGCATATTATTCCGGTTGAGCGTGATTACCCGGCGACCTACGAGCGTTTCACCTCGATCGGCCCGCTGCTGGAAACCATCGGCAACGGCGGGAAAGGCATAGCCTGGAACACCCAGAGCGAGATGGATCTGCTGCGTAAGCTCAATTACACCAAGGCGGAAGGCCCGGCGAAAGGCCAGCCGAAGCTGGAAACGGCCATCGACGCCGCGGAAATGATCCTCACCCTGGCCCCGGAAACCAACGGTCAGGTGGCGGTGAAAGCGTGGCAAGCGCTGAGCGAGATCACCGGTCGCGAGCATACGCATCTGGCGCTGAACAAAGAAGACGAGAAGATCCGCTTCCGCGATATTCAGGCGCAGCCGCGGAAGATTATCTCCAGCCCGACCTGGTCTGGCCTGGAAGATGAGCATGTCTCCTATAACGCCGGTTACACCAACGTTCACGAGCTGATCCCGTGGCGCACGCTGACCGGACGTCAGTCGCTGTATCAGGATCACCAGTGGATGCGCGACTTCGGCGAAAGCCTGCTGGTCTATCGGCCGCCGATCGACACCCGTTCGGTGAAAGCGGTGATGGGCGAGAAGTCCAACGGCAACCCGGAAAAGGCGCTGAACTTCCTGACCCCGCACCAGAAATGGGGTATCCACTCGACCTACAGCGATAACCTGCTGATGCTGACCCTGTCGCGCGGTGGGCCGATTGTCTGGATGAGCGAAGCGGATGCGAAAGATCTGGGTATCGAAGATAACGACTGGATCGAAGTGTTCAACGCCAACGGCGCCCTGACGGCGCGTGCGGTGGTGAGTCAGCGCGTTCCAGCCGGGATGACCATGATGTATCACGCGCAGGAACGTATCGTGAACCTGCCGGGCTCTGAAATCACCGGTCAGCGCGGGGGGATCCATAACTCCGTCACCCGTATTACGCCGAAACCGACCCACATGATCGGCGGCTACGGCCACCTGGCCTATGGCTTTAACTACTACGGCACCGTCGGCTCCAACCGCGATGAGTTTGTGGTGGTACGTAAGATGAAGAACATTAACTGGTTAGACGGCGAAGGCAACGACCAGGTACAGGAGAGCGTAAAATGAAAATTCGTTCACAAGTCGGCATGGTGCTGAATCTCGATAAGTGCATCGGCTGCCACACCTGCTCGGTGACCTGTAAAAACGTCTGGACCAGCCGGGAAGGGATGGAATACGCCTGGTTCAACAACGTGGAAAGTAAGCCGGGCGTCGGTTTCCCGAACGACTGGGAAAACCAGGAAAAATGGAAGGGCGGCTGGATCCGCAAAATCAACGGTAAACTGCAGCCGCGCATGGGCAATCGCGCGATGCTGTTGGGAAAAATCTTCGCCAACCCGCATCTGCCGGGCATCGATGATTACTACGAGCCGTTTGATTATGACTACCAGAATCTGCATAACGCGCCGGAGAGCAAACATCAGCCGATCGCCCGTCCGCGCTCGCTGATCACCGGCCAGCGGATGGACAAGATCACCAGCGGTCCGAACTGGGAAGAAATCCTCGGCGGCGAGTTTGAAAAACGCGCCAAAGATCAGAACTTCGACAACATGCAGAAGGCGATGTACGGCCAGTTCGAAAACACCTTCATGATGTATCTGCCGCGCCTGTGCGAGCACTGCCTGAACCCGGCCTGCGTTGCGACCTGCCCGAGCGGCGCCATCTATAAGCGTGAAGAAGACGGCATCGTACTGATCGACCAGGACAAGTGCCGCGGCTGGCGGATGTGTATCACCGGCTGTCCGTACAAGAAGATCTATTTCAACTGGAAGAGCGGGAAATCCGAGAAATGCATCTTCTGCTACCCGCGTATTGAATCCGGGATGCCGACGGTGTGCTCCGAAACCTGCGTGGGCCGTATCCGTTATCTCGGCGTCCTGCTATACGACGCGGACGCGATTGAAAACGCCGCCAGCACCGAGAACGAGAAAGATCTGTATCAGCGTCAGCTGGACGTGTTCCTCGATCCCAACGATCCGAAAGTGATCGAGCAGGCGCTGAAAGATGGCGTACCGCAGGGGGTCATTGAAGCTGCGCAGCAGTCGCCGGTTTACAAAATGGCGATGGACTGGAAGCTGGCCCTGCCGCTGCACCCGGAATATCGCACCTTGCCAATGGTCTGGTACGTGCCGCCGCTGTCGCCGATTCAGTCCGCCGCCGATGCGGGTGAACTGGGTAGCAACGGGATCCTGCCGGACGTGGAAAGCCTGCGTATTCCGGTGCAATATCTGGCGAACCTGCTGACCGCGGGCGATACCCAGCCGGTACTGCTGGCGCTGAAACGAATGCTGGCGATGCGCCACTATAAGCGTGCGGAAACCGTTGACGGCGTCATCGATACCCGCGCGCTGGAAGAGGTGGGGCTGAGCGAAGCGCAGGCCCAGGAAATGTATCGCTATCTGGCGATCGCCAACTACGAAGATCGTTTCGTGGTGCCGAGCAGCCATCGTGAACAGGCGCGAGAAGCGTTTCCGGAGAAAAACGGCTGCGGCTTTAGCTTTGGCGATGGCTGCCACGGCTCTGACAGTCAGTTCAACCTGTTCAACAGCCGTCGCATCGACGCCATCGACGTGACCAGCAAAACGGAGCCGCACGCATGATTGAACTCGTGATTGTATCGCGTCTGCTCGAATATCCTGACGCTGCCTTATGGCAGCATCAGCAGGAGATGTTCGAGGCGCTCGCGTCATCAGAGAAACTCAGCAAAGAGGATGCCCACGCGCTGGGCGTTTTCCTGCGCGATTTAGTGGCTCAGGATCCGCTGGACGCCCAGGCGGCCTATAGCGAACTGTTTGACCGCGGCCGGGCCACCTCGCTGCTGCTGTTTGAACATGTCCACGGCGAATCCCGCGATCGCGGGCAGGCGATGGTGGATCTCATGGCGCAGTACGAGCGCCACGGTCTGCTGCTGGATAGCCATGAGCTGCCGGATCATCTGCCGCTATATCTGGAATATCTGGCGCAGCTGCCGGAAGAGGAAGCGCTTGGCGGCCTGCGGGACGTCGCGCCGATCCTCGGTCTGCTCAGCGCGCGCCTGCAGCAGCGCGAAAGTCGCTATGCGGTGCTGTTCGAGCTGTTGCTGAAGCTGGCCAATACTCAGGTCGACAGCCAGAAGGTGGCGGAGAAGATTGCCGACGAAGCGCGCGACGATACGCCGCAGGCGCTGGACGCCGTCTGGGAAGAAGAACAGGTCAAATTCTTTGCCGACCAGGGCTGCGGCGAGTCGGAAATTTCCGCTCACCAGCGTCGTTTTGCCGGAGCCGTGGCCCCGCAATATCTGAATATCTCTAACGGAGGACAGCAATAATGCACTTCCTGAATATGTTCTTCTTTGACATTTATCCGTACATTGCGGGTTCGGTGTTCCTGATTGGCAGCTGGTTGCGCTATGACTATGGCCAGTACACCTGGCGCGCCGCCTCCAGCCAGATGCTGGACCGTAAGGGGATGAACCTGGCGTCGAACCTGTTCCATATCGGCATCCTGGGTATTTTCGCCGGCCACTTTCTCGGCATGCTGACCCCGCACTGGATGTATGAGTCCTTCCTGCCGATCGACGTCAAGCAGAAGATGGCGATGATCGCCGGCGGCGCCTGCGGCGTGATGACCCTGGTGGGCGGGTTACTGCTGCTCAAGCGTCGTCTGCTCAGCCCGCGCGTTCGCGCCACCACCACCGGAGCGGATATTCTGATCCTCTCGTTGCTGATGGTGCAGTGTGCGCTCGGCCTGCTGACGATCCCGTTCTCCGCTCAGCATATGGACGGCAGTGAAATGATGAAACTGGTCGGCTGGGCGCAGTCGGTGGTGACGTTCCACGGCGGCGCGTCACAGCATCTGGATGGCGTGGCGTTTATTTTCCGCGTTCACCTGGTGCTGGGCATGACCCTGTTCCTGCTGTTCCCGTTCTCCCGTCTGGTTCATATCTGGAGCGCGCCGGTCGAATACCTGACGCGCAAATACCAGATTGTCCGCGCCCGTCGCTAACTGGCCCGCGACTGCTCACTGACCCCGCCGCGGCGGGGTTTTTTTTCGCCCCAGCCGAGATTATTCCCTGCGGCGGCAAACAGAATAAGCATCCCACCGAGCAATTGCACCGCGGATAACGCATGGTGGAAGACCAGATAGTCGACCACCATCGCCACCAGCGGATAAATAAAGGAGAGCGAACCGGTAACGGGCGTCGGCAGTTTCTGTATCGCGCTATATAAAAGCTGATACATGATCCCGGTATGGACGATGCCGAGGATCAGCAGATAGCGCCAGGGGAAGCTGGCCGTCAATTCTGGGGCATGCACCAGCGGCAGCAGCATCACGACGCCGACGAGAACCTGAATGAAGGCGATATGCTGCGCGGGGAGCGGATGCAGTTTGCGCGCGATGATGGCGGTCAGGGCATAGAAGAATGCCGCGCCCAGCGCCAGCAACACGCCGGTGGTAAGCCCCTCTTCGTGTGCAGGCGTCAGCTCGCTCGACAGCAGGATCACTACGCCGCCAAAGGCCAGCAGTAACCATCCCCATTTCACGGCGCTGACCCGTTCCCCCAGCACCATCCCCATCAGTACCAGCATAAACGGCTGGGTGTTATAGACCACGGTGGCCATACCGATTGAGATCCGCGAATAGGCGGCAAACAGCAGCAGCCAGTTGACGACCAGCGCCGCGCCGCCAATCACCGCCAGAGCGAGAGTGAAACGCGTTAGCCGGCTGAAGGGCTGGCGGCTTAACACGATAAACACCAGCAGGGTTAGCGCGCCAATCAGGCAGCGCCAGAACACCACATCAGTCACCGGCAAACCAGAGAGCAGCACGAACGCGCCGATCGAGCCGGAGATTATCATTGCCAGGCTCATCTGCCAGACGCCGCGGGTAAGTTGCATTTTTCACCTCCACCATTTTTTAGTTATTGTGCGAAAAACCCTGACAGGGTGATATGGCTGAATTAAGGTAGAAGGGGGAAAATGCCTTTTATAATTAGGTGAAATATATGAATGACGTACTTGATGAAATTGACCGGGCGATCCTCACCTGCCTGACTCAGGATGCCAGAGTTTCGCTCAAGGTCCTGAGCGCGCGAGTGGGGCTGACCTCGCCGAGCACCGCCGAGCGGGTGAAGCGCCTGGAGGAGCGGGGTGTCATTCAGGGCTATGGGGCGCGGGTAAATCTCGCCGCGCTGGGCTATAGCCTGCAGGCGCTGGTGCGGGTCCGTCCGCTGCCTGGGCTGCTGCAGAAGGTGGATAAATATATCCAGGCGATGCCGGAATGTATTGAAAGTGACAAGGTGACCGGGGAAGATTGTTTTGTGATGCGTCTCGTGGTGCGCGATATTGCCCAGCTGGATACCCTGCTGGACGGTCTGGCGGAGTATGCGCAGTGTAACACCTCGGTGGTGAAAAGCTCGCCGGTAAAAAGGCGGTTGCCACCGCTGTGAGTTTTTCCGGAGGCGGTGCTGCGCACCTGTCCGGGCTACCAGACGGCACCACCTGTCGCCTCGCTAAGCGAAGCGCGAGCGATGAGACAGCAGAACAGGTGGCTGAGAGTGCAACAGTGGTGGGGGAAGGATTACTCGGCGCTAAAGCGCTTCGCCCTTCGGGCCGTTGCCTGCGGCAACGTTCTCTCGCTTCGCTCGAGTCGAACCTTAGTCGAAGCTTCTCATCCTTCCCCGTGGGGCAGAATATAGCGTATCGCAGGTGGAATAAGCTGGGCAATACATGAAGAGATGGTGGTGGGGGAAGGATTCGAACCTTCGAAGTCGATGACGGCAGATTTAC